>Ga0180438_10011256_pt1 | contig 10832 bp, 4 predicted proteins | sample SS_ome_12_FD_132455 | JGI IMG/M metagenome (GOLD analysis project Ga0180438, IMG submission 132455) | Hypersaline lake sediment archaeal communities from the Salton Sea, California, USA - SS_3_D_2 metaG | ecosystem: Environmental > Aquatic > Non-marine Saline and Alkaline > Hypersaline >... | reverse complement strand
GTACTCTCGACGGCTGGGACGGCAGCGCCAACAGCACCGATCCGGCCATCAGGGTGCTGGGCGGCGCCGACAACTTTATCCTGCAAGGGGTAGAGATCCTGCGCTGGGAGGACGGCATCTCCCTGGAAGGCAGCGTCATCTCCTTCAAGGTAGGTGAGAACTTTGTCCACGACAACACGGACGCGGGCCTGGAGGTCCAGTCGGGCGCGGACCTTGGCGGTGTGGTGACCATCGAGGGCAACTTGTTCAAGGATAACGGCGGTCCGGGCGTGCGCCACAATGGCGTAGGCACACTTCCGGCGGAGTACAACTCCTGGGGCGACCTGGCCGGGCCCACCGGCCCGCTGGGCGACGGCGTGGACGGCGGCGTTGACTACACGCCGTGGACCTTTGCCGAGCTCTTCCTGGACATGGATCCGGATACCGAAGCGGTCGTCCGCCACGTCCTGGAGACGACGGCCTTTGAGGTCAAGCTCAAGGCCGATGCGGCCAAGCTCTACGGTCTCAGCTTCGTCTTTAGCTACGACGCCACCAAGCTCACCCTAAACGGCGCCACCTTCGCCGCGCCGTGGGCGGGCCGCTGCGCCGCTCTGCCCGGCCTGCCCGCCGGCACGATCGGCTACTTCTGCAACCTGCAGGCCGGCAATCCCCCTAACCCCGATGACCCGGAGTGGGATGCCGACGGCGGAACCATCGCCACCTTCGGCTTTACCGCCTTCAGCGGGACGCCGGGGAACGGCCCCTGGACCGCGCTGTTTGACATCTCCCACCTGGAGAGCGACACCAGCGCCAGCGCCAAAGGCGGTCAGAAGGTGTTTGTCAACAATGCCGGCTTCAACGACGCAACGATCATGCCCGAGCGAGACATCACCGACGGTGACGATGGGCAGATCATCATCGAGCGCGGGGCCAACTACACCGGCTTTGTCGATCTGCAGGGCCGGCTGAGCGATAGCCTGGCCGTATGCCGTGCCTGGAATCAGGCCGCCAAGGCAGGAGCGATCGAGCTGGCCAACGGCACCAGCGCCTCTTCAGGCGCCTACACCACGGCCCACATCCCGCCCCACTGGCTGGTCATCGATAACACCTACTACCTGACCATCGACCGCTGGCTGTTCCTGTCCACCACGCCGGCTGCAGCGACCGAGTTCCAGCACAGCCGCATCCTGGACGCCTATCCCACCACCACCCTGCCGACGGTGTTCCTGCTCGGCGGGGATGCCACGAATGACGAACAGATCCTGATCAACGACCTGTCCTGCATCGGCGGCGACTATCTCGGCAGTGGGGTAGTGTGCGGCACAGACGGCTGGAGCGACGTGAACGAGGATGGTCTGGTCAACATCCAGGACCTGTCGCTTGCCGGTGGCAACTTCTACAAGACCTATAGCCCCTGGACCGTTCCATGACGAGGCGGCGAAACCCGGGCCGTGGCCGGTTGTGCCTGAAAGCCACGGCGGTCTAGACTCGCCGGCCGGTGCCCGCAGGAGACCGAGACCTGTGGGCACCGGCACGCATCACCAAGGTACAGGGGGAGCGGATGAAGGTTGGGAGCAAAGCGCAGCGCGCCATTGCCGTGACGGTCCTAGCGGCCCTTGGCTTGACGTGCTTGCTCTTTGAGGCCCAGACGGCCACCGCGGTCGTGGTGCGCATGGCGCCCTCCCTGGCGCAGGTAGCCGTGGGAGAGACGGTGGACGTGGCTGTGGAGGTCGTGGACGTTGAGGAACTCTATGGCTTTGACGTGACTGTCACCTTTGACCCCCAGGTTGTTGAGGTGGTCGATGCTGACCCCAACACGCCGGAGATCCAGGTGTGGCCGGGTGACTTTCTCGACCCCGGCTTTGCCTTTATCAATACGGCCGACAACGAGGCTGGCAGCGTGCATTTCGTCATGAATCAGTTGAACCCAAGCGAGGCCAAGAGCGGCACCGGCTCCCTGATCGTCATCAGGCTGCGCGGCAAGAGCGCAGGCACGAGCAGCGCGCTGACGCCGGTGAATCCGATGCTCTCGCGGCGCGATGGCATCCTGATCCCAGCCACAGGAGTGGCGGGCCAGGTGGATGTGCTCTCCGCCGGCGACGCCACGCACACGCCCACACAGACGCAGACCCCGACGGCGACGCCCAGCGCTACCATCACAGCCACGCCGACCCACACAGCGACACAGACGGCAACGCCAACAGAAACGCTGACAGCGACGCCAACTGAGACGTTGACTCCGACACCGACGCACACAGCGACGCAGACGGCAACGCCGACAGCAACCGAGAGCCCCACGCCAACCGCCACAGAGACAGCGACACCCACCCATACCGCGACACCGACGGGCACGGTCACAGCGCTGCCCACGGAGACGCCAACGCCGACGGCGACCCAGACGGCGACGCCAACCGAGACGCTGACGCCCACCGAGACATCGACGCCGACGGAAACTGCGACGGCGACGCCCAGCGCGACGGCCACCGCCACAGCTACCGACACAGCGACGCCAACCATCACGCTGACGCCCACCGAGACATCGACACCGACGGAGACTGCGACGGCCACGCCCAGCGCGACGGCCTCGGCCACACCGACCGACACGGCGACACCCACGATCACGTTGACGCCCACCGAGACGGCAACGCCAACGCAGACCCCGACGGCAACGCCCAGCCCGACGGCCACGGCCACATCGACCGACACGGCGACACCCACGATCACGTTGACGCCCACCGAGACGGCAACGCCAACACAGACCCCGACGGCAACGCCCAGCCCGACGGTCACCGCCACACCGACCGACACGGCGACGCCTACGATCACGTTGACGCCCACCGAGACGGCAACGCCAACGCAGACCCCGACGGCAACGCCCAGCCCGACGGTCACCGCCACGCCCACGCGCACAGCGACGCCGACCGCCACGCCGACCGCGACCATGTCGCCCACGCCTGGCGCGGCAGGCACCTTTGACGATCCGATTCCCGCCTGCTGCGAGAACAGCCATTCCGGCAACAATGCCTTCAGACCAGCGACCAGGGACGATTATGGCACCTGCGGTGCGGGCATGGTGGCGCCAGAGGCAGTTTATGCATTCCAGGTGGACGCGCCGCTGGCGTCCCTGGAGCTCAACTTTGGCGCCGGGGCGGACATGAGCCTGTTCCTGCTGGCCCATGACAGCCTGGAGTGCCTGGCAGTGGTCCGGCGCTCCAGCTCGACCCTGCTGCCCGATGTTGCGCCTGGCCACTACTATCTCGTCGTGGACGGACGCGAGGCCAGCGCGTACTTCTTTGCCATTCACTGCCACGCGGCGCCTAGCCCGACGCCAAGCGCCACGGCGACGGCAACAGCCACGCCAACGCTGACGACCACGCCAGCCCTGCCCCGCCACAGGGCCTTCCTGCCGCTCATCGCACGCAGCTTTGAGGGCGCGGGGCGGCCTCTCAGTGGTGGCATGTCGGAGAAAGGGATGGGGCATCACCTGCCCGGGAGGCTGCCGGTGCGGATGGCCCATCTACAACGCGCAGAGGAGATTGGACGATACTGGTGAGGAGAAGGAACCTAGCGCTCGGGATCGCATTGCTCGCCATAGGCCTGATGCCATGGCCCGCACAGGCGCAGACGCCAACGCCGGTGGAGGTGCGCATCACGCCACCGGTGGTGAAAGTCGCGGCAGGCGAAAGGGTTGACGTGGCCGTGGAGGTGGTCCAGGTACAGGAGCTGTACGGCTTTGACGTCGCTGTGGCTTTTGATCCTCAGGTTCTGGAGGTGGTGGACGCCGACACGGACCAGGCCGGTGTGCAGGTGGGGCAGGGCCTGTTCCTGGATCCGGGCTTTACCGTCATCAACAGCGCCGACAACGCGGCGGGCGGCCTGCACTTTGTGATGACCCAGTTGAACCCCAGTGAGCCCAAGAGCGGCACGGGCGCGCTGATCGTTGTGACCTTTGTCGGAAAAGCGCCCGGCCAGAGCAGCGTGCTTTCGGTGGTGAACCCGCAACTCTCGCGGCGCGACGGTTTTCTGATGCCTACGGTGGCCACTGCGGGCCAGATCGAGGTGGTCTCGAGGGCAGGTCCAACCCACACGCCCATGCCCGCACAGGGAGCCGGCACCCCCATGGCCGAGATCACGCCCGAGCCGACTGTGCCGCAGCCGACCGCACTGCCAGCCACCGCTACAGCGGTGCCCAGCTCGCCAACAGCGGCTCCCACGGCGACGACCGTGCCCAGCCCGCCGCCGGTGACGCCAACTCGCCCAGCCGCTGATCCCACGCCAACGCCCAGCGTCGTGACCGCAGCACCAGCGACGCCCCAACCGACCGATACGCCGCTGGCCCTGGCGCTGACCGACCAAGGTGACGACTCACCCGGCACACCCGGCGCTGGCGCGGCGTGGAGCAATCCGTGGCTGCCTGTCGCCTTGGTGATGCTGGCCATAGCCGCTGGCGTGGTTCTGCTGCCACTGTGGCTGCGGCGGCGCGGGGGCCCGCGTTGATCAACAAAGGAAGGGTGGATGGGTGGATGATGACACGAATTCGCCGCGGGCTGGCCTGGGCGCTGTGCCTTTCAGCCTTGGTGGCCATCTCTGTGGGAGCTGCCCGGGACGATGGTGCCTTGGTCCGCATTGAGCCTGCCGCAGGCGCTTACGCGGTGGGTGAGACCTTTGCCGTTGAGGTGCGCATTGAGGACGTGGCGGAGCTGTACGGCGCCGACGTCCGCGTGGCCTTTGACCCGTCCCGACTGGAGGTGGTCGAGCCGGAGGTCACTCTCGAGACCGACCTGCTCTCACCCCCCTGGCTGGTGCTGTTCAACGAGGTGGACAACGAAGCGGGCACGATCGTCTACGTGACCACGCTGCTGAACCCCAACCCGCCCATCAGCGGCTCGGGTGCGCTTTTCTCTTTCCACTTTAGGACGCTGGCAGCGGGCTCAACAAGGGCAACTATTTCGGCGCAGACGCTTACGGACATCAATGGCGAGCTGATCACCGCCGCGACGGCAGGCGCCTTCTACCGGGTGGGGCACCAGATATTCCTGCCGTTGGTGGCCGGCCAGAGCTCGCACGCTACGCAAGGCGGCATCGCCAACAGCTCTTCCTGGCACGATGCGCCATAGGTTGACTGGAGGCAGTTAATGATTACAGGAAGGTCGAAACAGGGAAACGAGGGCTGCGCCCATGCTGGCGGCGGCCGATGGGCATACCCGGCGTGGATAGCACTTTGCGTGGGCGCCGTCCTGGCAATAGCGGTGACCGCCGTGTCGCCAGTGGCGTGGGCGGAAGGCGACGTGCGGGCCAAGCAGAGCACCGTCGTCCGCTGCGAACCGGAGTGGGCCATCGCTCCCACCACCGAGCAGGCTACTGTGTGCATCTATGTGGAGGACGTTGTAGGCCTGTACGGCGCCGATTTCGAGATGTCCTTCCCCGACATGGTGGGGATTGCGACGGTGATTGACGAGGATCCGATCTTCAATCCGGGCGTGCAGATCCTGCCTAACTGGACCTTCCTGTCACAGCCCGCGTACTTCCAGTTCAACATCGTGGACAACGATATTGGCTACCTGCACTACGCGGTGGCCCAGTTGGACCCGTCCACGCCCAAAACGGGATCGGGCCCCATCGCCTGCATGCGCTTTGATCCAACGAATGCTGGCCAGTTCGACATGGCCTTTACGCGCCATGACCTCTCGGACATCAACGGCTTCCTGATCGCCAATACCGCCAATACCTGCAAAGTCACGTTCTACGACCCCACCGCGGTCGAACTGGCCCGCTTTGGGGCCAAGGCCGGGCTGCGGCACATCGACCTGTACTGGGAGACGGCGCAGGAGGTCGACCTGCTGGGCTTTCACCTCTACCGCGCTGCAGCGGTCGACGGGCCCATGACCCGCGTCAACGAGGAACTGATCCCCAGCCAGGTGCCGCCGGGCAGCCCCGTAGGCGCCAGCTATTGTTTCGAGGACTGGAAAGTAAGGCCCAACCGCACCTACTACTACTGGCTGGAGGACCTGGACATCTACGGCCGGTCGGAGTTGCACGGGCCAGTGGAGGTGCGGCTGGAGTGGGTCCTTCCGGGGCGCTACCTGGCGATGCCCGAGGATGCCAAGCTGATGCCTCCCGTAGACCCAGGACGAGACCACGCTGTGGACTAGGTCTGCGGGCCCATCCTGGCCGTGCCAGTCGGCATGGACCGGATTCCGTAGCCAAGACTTGTGCACGGCTGTCTCGGTCTTTGGCTGTCTTCTCCCTGCCGGCCATAGGCGCCGAGCGGGCAGCGCGCTGAACAGCGCCTGCGCTAGGACCGCACCTGCTGCCATCGCACCTCCTTGTCACTGCTGAGAAACGACGTCGCCGTTCTGAAGCCACAGAGCGGCGACGTTGTTGTTCCGCGGCAGGTCCAACAACGCCTTTACCGGCTGAGCGAATGGGGCGGCCGCGCGCCACACCCCTGACGGCTCTCTGCCCGGCCACCAAGTGACCCCGACTGTCAAGAGCCGCTGGGCATCCAACCCCGTTTGATGCCCTCCAGAACTACCGTACGGCCAGCAGGCCTGCTGTTTTGCGGAGTCACGAGGGTTATGGCAGTCGATGCCCGAGTCTCCCCGCAGCACGTTCCCTGCTTCCTGTAGCGGTGTTGGCATTCAACTGGACCAAATCCATCAACTTATCCGAAACCATACGTAAACATAAGAGGCCATCGGCGCTCAAATGCTCTGGCATCATTTGGAATTCTGTGTCTTTTCGGTATACTCTGGTCGAGACACAATGGCTATTCTTTGTTAACAGGAAGTACACGATTTCCTGGGCACCTAATGGGAAGCGGGGTATGCGCTAGCGTGCTGGATCGTGTGCTGAGGCCCGTGGGCGGCGGCGTTTTGTCGCCATCCCGGCCAAACTTGCGTGACCGGAGAGGCGGCATCTACGTCTTCAATGAGAGGGAGCCCGCGCCGGAAATAGAACAATGCCTGACGCAGCACTGAAGCTGCCACAGAACCAACGACACCCTACACTTTACCACTGAAAGGAGTTCCTGGCTCATGTCCACACTACGCATGTCACGGCTGCACCGCGCTGTGCTCAGTCTGATGCTGTGCCTGGCGGTGTTCGTCTCGTCTTGGGGCCTTGTGGTGGTTGCCAGCACGACTGTTTTCGAGGCCCACTTTGATGGCGACAGCGAAGGCTTTGGCTATGTTGATGACGCTTTCCGCGGTACCAGCCAACCGGGCTACGCCAGTGGAGCCTATACGGCCTCCGGCGGCTACAGCGGCGGGGGCCTGCAGGTTATGCTGGGCGGCATCAACGGGGATGACATCTATGGCATGTCTGGCGGCTGGCGGCGGACCTTCAACCTCAGTGAGGCGTCCACGGTCCTCCTTTCCTTCCGCTACAGACTGACCATCTCCTCGGAGTATGAGAGCGATGAGTACGGACAGGCCCTCGTCAGTGTCAACGGCACACTGTACGGCGAGGGAGGCAACGACTATATAGCGCAGATCAACGGGAATGGCAACGGCGGCAGCGATGACACCACGGGCTGGCAGCAGTTCCAGGTGGTGGTAGGCACGCTGTCCGCTGGTGACCATGTCTTGACGATCGGCGGGTACAACAACAAGAAGACGCTAGGTGATGAGACAGTGGAAGTGCTGGTCGACGACGTGATCGTATCTAGCTACGAGCCCCCCCCACCGCTCCTGGGAGCTGACTTTGACAGCGGTGCGGATGGCTTTGCCTACCTGGATGATGCCTTCCGCAATACCAACCAGCCGGCCTACGCCGACGGCGCCTGGCTCTCGAGTGGCGGCTACAGCGGCGGGGCGCTGCAGGTCGCTTTGGGCGGCATCGACGACGCCAGCGTCTATGGCATGTCTGGCGGCTGGCGGGCCAGTTTCTCCCTCGCGGAGGCGACCGATGTGACGGTGTCCTTCCGCTACAAGATGACCCAGTCCTCCGAGTTTGAGTCCAACGAGTTCAGCCAGGTGCACCTGAAGGTGGACGGCGTGCGGCACGGTTCCGGCTCCAACAGCTACGTAGCGCAGCTCACTGGGGACGGAAACGGCGGATCAGACCAGTCCACGGGCTGGCAGCAGTTCCAGGTCAACCTTGGCGCCCTCCCGGCCGGACAGCACGTTGTGGTTTTGGGTGGCTACCTCTATGCCAAGACGACCGCGTCCGAGTGGGCCGAGATTCTGATCGACGACGTTTTGGTGAGTGGCGTCCCCGCCACGGGCGCTACCGAGCGCATCGAATATGGGACGGCGGTCGCCGGTTACCACGGCGCCGTCGCCACCGGCGGCGCTGGGCGGGCCGATACCACGGAAGCGGGCATCAGGATGCTGAGGCAAGGCGGAAACGCCTTTGACGCCGCAGCGGCGATGATCCTGGCCCTGACGGAAACAGACTCCTCCATGGTCTGCTTCGGCGGCGAGGTGCCGATCATTACCTACGACAAGGCTTTGAGCGAGCTCAAGGTCATCAGCGGCCAGGGGCCAGCGCCAGAGCTGGCCACCCTCTCCTACTTCCAGAGCATCGGCGGCATCCCCAGCGGCACCAACATCAAGAATGCGGCGGTGCCCGGCCTGGTCAACGGCGTCCTGACGCTGCTCAAGGAGCATGGGTCGATGACCTTCGAGCAGGTGGCTGATCCCCTGCTTGACTTGCTCGCCGGGCAGACGGGCTGGCGGTCCGATCTGCGATCGACGCTGCAGCAGATGATCGCCGCGGACGTGAACACGCGGGCCGGCGGCGGAAGCCGCGAGGATGGGCTCAAGGCGGTACGCGACCTGTTCTACAGCGGCGCCATCGCCAGCGAAATCGCCTCCGCTTCCGTCGCACAGGGCGGCTTGATCCGCAAGAGCGACCTGGAGGCCTGGGGCAGCTCCTGGGCACCGATCGAGGACCCTCTGGGCATCGACTACAAGGGCTACACGGTGTACAAGTGCGACGCCTGGACCCAGGGGCCCTATGCCCTGGAAACGCTGCAGATCCTCAAGGGTATGAACCTGCAGGCCATGGGCCACCTGCAGGCCGACTATATCCACGCCGTGATCGAGGCATTGAAGCTGGGGCTGGCCGACCGGGACGAATGGCTGGCCGACCCCGACTTTGAGACCATGCCCTTCCCGAACATGATCTCGGAGGAGTATGGCAACCTGCGGCGCGGGCTGATCGACATGGGCAGCGCCTCGCAGCAGCTGCAGCCGGGCAATCCCTGGACCATGCAGCCGCTGGGCAAGGCCAGCACGCTGTCCAATCCTGCCGGGCCCGAGGGCACCGACATGGATACCAGCACCGTCGTCACGGCGGATCGCTGGGGCAACGTCGTGGTAGCCACACCAAGCGGCTGGGGCGGCGTGCTTCTGGGCGATACGGGCATCTACCTTGGAAACCGGCTGCGCAGCCTCAACACCTGGCCAGGTCACCCCAACGTGGTGGAGCCCTTTAAGCGTCCACGGATCACCCTCACGCCGGGCATTGTCTTCAAGGACGGCAAGCCCTTTATCGGCATCAGCGTTGCTGGGTCTGACAAACAGGACCAGACCTGGACCAACCTGTTCCTCAATGCGGTGGAGTTCGGCTTTACCGCCGGCGAGTCGGTGAGCCTGCCGCGCTTTGGGACGGACCACCTGTGGGGCTCCTTCAGCCAGCCGGCGCCGGATCTGGGCAGCCTGACCGTCAACACCACCATCCCTTCGAGCATTCGCAGCGACCTGGCCAGCAGGGGCCATGACGTCTCGACGACGTCCAGCGGCTATGCCTGGCCCAACATGATCATCTTCCACGAGGATGGCCTGCTCGAGGCGGCGGGCGACCCGAATGCCAGCCGCTACGCGGGCGCCTACACGGACCTGTCCGAGGTTTCCGCCAACGACCCGCCGGTGGCCAACGATGATACGGCCACCACAGACGAAGATACGGCGGTGGTGATCGACGTGCTGGCCAACGACAGCGACCCCGATGGGACGCTGGATCCGTCGTCCGTCACCGTCACCAACGGCCCGAGCCACGGCTCCACGAGCGTCAATCCCACCAATGGCGCGGTGACCTACACGCCAGACGAGGACTACTTCGGCGGCGATGCCTTCGAATACCGTGTCTGTGACGACGGCGGGGCCTGCGACACCGCCACCGTCAGCATCACCGTCAACGAGGTCAACGACCCGCCAGTGGCCAACGACGATAGCGCCAGCACGGACGAGGACACGCCAGTGCTGATCGACGTGCTGGCCAATGACAGCGATGTGGATGGCACGCTGGATCCCGCCTCGGTCACGGTCATCAGCGGTCCGAGCCACGGCTCCACGAGCGTCAATCCCAGCAGCGGTGCGGTGACCTACACGCCCGACGCAGGCTTTGGCGGGGGCGACAGCTTCCAGTACCGGGTCTGCGACGACGACGCGGCCTGCGACACCGCCACCGTCAGCATCACCGTCAACGATGTGAATGACCCGCCGGTAGCCAACGATGACACAGCCGCGACGGACGAGGATACGGCGGTGGTGATCGACGTGCTGGCCAACGACAGCGACCCGGATGGCACGCTGGATCCGTCCTCTGTCACCGTCACCAGCGGTCCGAGCGACGGCTCCACGAGCGTGAATCCGGTCTCTGGCGCGGTAACCTACACACCGGATGAGAACTACTTTGGCGGCGACACGTTTGAATACCAAGTGTGCGACGACGGCGGCGCCTGCGACACGGCCAGCGTGAGCATCACGGTCAACGAGGTCAACGACCCGCCGGTGGCAAACGATGACAGCGCCACCACCGACGAGGACACGGCGGTGCTGATCGGCGTGCTGGCCAACGACAGCGACCCGGATGGCACGCTCGATCCGGCCTCTGTGTCTGTGACC
>Ga0180438_10011255_pt1 | contig 10833 bp, 8 predicted proteins | sample SS_ome_12_FD_132455 | JGI IMG/M metagenome (GOLD analysis project Ga0180438, IMG submission 132455) | Hypersaline lake sediment archaeal communities from the Salton Sea, California, USA - SS_3_D_2 metaG | ecosystem: Environmental > Aquatic > Non-marine Saline and Alkaline > Hypersaline >... | reverse complement strand
TTCGCTGCTTTTAAATCGTCTCTTTGCGATCGGGCGGTCTGCCACAACAGCAACGACGGTGTCGAATTGGTCGTGCCCTTCACTTTCGTAAAGGAGGGGGACTTCTGCAACGAAAAGGCTATAGTTTTCTTGATTTTTGACTTGGTTAAATTCTTCTTCAATCTCTTTCAGAACCGCTGGATGGAGGATTTTCTCGAGAAGTTTGAGTTTTTCTTTGTTTTCAAAAACTTGTTTAGCAACCTGTGCCCGGTCTATCCGATCCTCTCTTAGGATCTCCTCCCCAAGCAATCGAATTACCTCTTGGCCAATGGGAGTATTGGGGCTTAGCAGTTTGTGGACGATTTCATCTGCACTGACAACGTAGGCGCCTAGTTTTTTGAAGAACTGGCAAACAGTGGTTTTTCCAGAAGAAAGGCCACCCGTTATTCCTACTTTCTTCAAATCTAACACTCTCCCCAATTTTTTCCAATAGAAACATCGACGACAAGTGGAATTTTTAATTGCATAACCCCCTCCATGATCGGCTTGACGAGCTGAGTGAGCTGGTCGGTATTTTCGGAGGGAACTTCGAAGAGGAGTTCATCATGGATTTGAAGGAGCATGTAGCTTTCAAAGGGTAGGGAGGGGAGTTTTTGCTGGATTTCGATCATAGCTTGCTTAATGAGGTCGGCGTTGGTCCCCTGAAGTGGTGTGTTGACGGCGAGACGCTCGGCTGCCTGGCGGATAAAGCTGTTTTTGCTGTGAATATCGGGGATGGGGCGTTTCCGACCACATAGGGTGGTTGAATAGCCTGTTTTCCTGACACTTTCTTTCGCAAACTCGAGGTAGTCTTTGACCCTTTTGTACCGATCAAAGTAGGTAGTGATCAGAGCTTTTGCTTCTTCCACTGAGATGGAGAGTTCTTTCGACAGTCCAAACGACGACTGGCCATAGAGTATGCCGAAGTTGACCGCTTTGGCGGCATAGCGCATCTGCGGGGTCACTTCGATTTGAGAGACTCCATAGACGAGGGAGGCGGTGAAGGCGTGGATATCTTCTCCAGCTTCGAAGGCTTGGATCAGAGTGGGGTCATCACTTAGGTGGGCAAGGAGGCGGAGCTCGATCTGCGAGTAGTCAGCCGAGAGAAAGCGCCAGTTTGGATCTTCTGGAATAAAGGCGGTCCGGATTTTCTTCCCCTCTTCGGTTCGGACGGGGATGTTTTGCAGATTGGGGTCATGGCAGGAGAGTCTTCCCGTGGCGGCGGTCGACTGGCTGAAACTGCAGTGGATCCGTTTTGTCTCGGGGTTGATCTGGGTAGGAAGGACATCGACATAGGTGGAGCGGAGTTTTTCGAGCGAGCGATAGGCGAGGATTTTCGCGATGATCGGCGAGGTGTCTTTGAGGTTTTCTAACACGTCGGCGGCCGTCGAGTAGCCGGTTGCTGTTTTTTTTGCGGGGCGTATCTCCATCCGCTCAAAGAGGACCTCACCGAGCTGTTTAGGGGAATTGAGGTTAAACTCTTCGCCAGAGATGGTGAAGATCTCTTCGGTGAGTATTTTGAGTTTCCACTCCAAGTCTGCCCGAATGGTGGAAAGGGTTTCTGTGTTCACATACATCCCTCTCTCTTCCATTTCTAGGAGGACATGGATGAGGGGAAGTTCGATCGTTTGGAAAAGCTCTTCGAGTTCTTCTTGCTGGATCTCTTTCGCGAATTTCTCTTTGAGCCTGAAGGTATAGTCGACATCTTCGCAGCAATACTTGGCTGCCTGCTCGAGGGGAACTTCTTTCATCGTGATCTGCTTTTTCCCTTTGCCGATCAGATCAGAGATGGGGGTTTTTACTTTTCCAAAGTGTTCTAGCGATAGGGAGTCGAGGCTGTGACGTCTCTGGTGAGCAGAGAGGAGGTAGGAGGCGATCATCGTATCAAAGTTGACCTTCTTTGGATCGATCCCAAATCTTCGCAAAATATGAAGGTCATACTTGATGTTGTGGCCAAAGACGGGAAGCTCCTCGATGAGAGGCTTCAGCAGTTTGATCACCTGATCGGGGGGGATCGCTCCATTGAGGGGGATGTACCATCCGCGGCTCGGCGCATCGGTGATGCCAACCCCCACAAGCTCGGCTTGCATAGGGTCTATCCCGGTTGTTTCGGTATCGATAGAGAGCTCTTTGGCACTCGAAAGGCTCTGGCAGAGTTTTTCTAGTTCGGCCTGGTCATTGATTAAGACGTAGGTATTTTCGGTCTCATCGACGCCAAAGTCTAGACTTAACTCTTCGCTTTTTACTTCGGGGATTTGGAGTTCTTTGAGGAGAGTCAGGTAGTGCATCTCCTGGTAAAAGGCTTTGACTTTGTTGAGGTCTGGCTCTTTTAGGCGGAAAAATTCATCCTCTTTTGGGAAATCCACTCCAAGCTGGATGGTAGCAAGCTCTTTCGACATAAGGGCAGTCGCTTTCCCTTCGCGGATCACTTCTTGTCGCTTTCCCTTCACTTTTTCTGGGTTCGCAAGAAGATTGTCGAGTGTTCCAAACTCTCCCAAAAGGGTGGCGGCCGTTTTCGGACCGATCCCTTCAAGGCCAGGGATGTTGTCTGAGGCGTCCCCCATGAGGGCGAGGTAATCGATGATCTGATCGGGGAATACCCCGAAGTTCTCTTTCACCTTTTCCCGATCCATGAGGAGGTTGTTTTTGTGGATGTTCAGAACAAAAACATGGTCGCTCACGAGTTGGCACAGGTCTTTGTCACTTGAGCAGAGGTAGGTTTCGACTTCTTTTTCGTCGGCCCATTTGGAGATGCTTCCCATTACGTCGTCGGCTTCGACACCGGGGACGGAGAGGTAGGGGATTCCGGCGATTTCGCAAAATTCGTGGGCCCGCGCAAGTTGGGTCACCAGATCTTCAGGCATCCCCGCGCGATGAATTTTGTAGTCGCTGTAAATTTCCCTTCGGCTTTTTGAGTTGTCAGGTCCATCAAAGACGCAGACGAGGTGTGTGGGAGAGGCTTCTTTGATGAGCTTGAAAACTGAACGGATAAATCCATAAAGGGCGCCGGTCGATTCCCCTTTCGGGTTGGACATGGGGCCGATGGCGTAATAGGAGCGGAAGAGAAAATTGACCGCATCCAGGACGTACAGGTTCTTCATGGCTGGTAGAGGAAGAGGATTTTTCCACTCATTTCGGTGGTCATGTAGGGTCCTAAAGGGAGGACTGGCTCAAATTTGCCTTGGAGGAGTTGAAACTTGTTTTCTGAGAGATCTTGGAAGAAGTTGTGGGCGGGAGAAATCTCAAGAACTTGGTAGCTCTCTTCAACGTTTGCCGCTTTAGCAAGAGCTGCTAGCGCCTCGTTGTATGAGACCCCTGCGCGATCAATGTAGCCCAGCTCGGCACCTTCAGCAGAAGTGAACACCTTAGCGCCGTATTCGTGAACCAGTTTATCTTTATCGAGCCCCTTCCGTGCTGAGGTGACCACATTGACAAACTCTTCGTAGTTGGCGGCCATGATTTTTTGGATGGGGGCCGACTCTCCTTCGGTCCAGGGACGGGTGGGGTTGAGCGCATCTTTTCCCTTCCCTTCGGTTAGCGTGAGAGGGGTTACTCCAATTTTACCAAGTGTCTCAGAAAAGTTGTAAAGAGGCCCAAGCCGGACACCCACCGAGCCTACGATGCTATCGGCTGAAGCGTAAACTTGATCTGCCGCTGCAGAGATGTAGATTCCTGCCGATGCACACATTCCATCAACATAAACGTAGATCGGAACCTTGTACTTTTCTTTGTACTCTTTGAACAGGGCGTAGATGTTTGTCCCGTCAATCGCGACCCCTCCTGGGGTGTTCATGTGGATGAAAATCCCCTTCACTCGATCGCCTGCGAGAGATCCTTCCCTTGAGTCGAGAAGCATATTTTTGATTTTTTCAGACCGAAGATCAAGTGTGCCAATGACCCCTTCCATTTTAATTTTCAAGAGGACAGGAGTGGTGTCGGCCAGGAGCTTTCGGTTCCAGTTGGCATCGGGACTGACGGTGAGGTCCCCTTTGCTGGGCGTATTGATCGAATTCGACATGGCTCCGACTCCTAAAAGAACGACGAAGATGGCGACGGAAACACCAAGGATGACAGCAAAGGTGTTGCAAAATTTTCGGATCGCCGAAATGAAGATGGATTCACGGGTAAAATTCATTGGACTTATCGTAACGAAAATCTTATATTGTTGGCAATTCTATATAGAGGTTTTCTATGCCAGATGAGGTGAAACAGATTATTCCGGCCGATTGGATGTGGCTCGTCGAGATTGCCATCGGGGTCATTCTTATCTTCGCTCTGAGTCTCATTTTCAATAAACTTTTGAAGTCGATTGATCGGCGTCATCGGCAAAAAGGGAAAGAGTGGGCGCGAAACATCAAAAAGATTTCCCACCTTCCGATTCAGATTGCCATTTGGGGATTTGGGATCACCTATATAGTGGATGTTCTTGTCACCCATGCCGGGCTTGATGCCATAAGTCGTTTTGTCCATCCGATCAAACCTGCCTTTATTGTCGGGTGTTTTGGGTGGATGGCTCTTCGCTGGAACCATTATGCTTTCATACGGCTCGCTAAGAAATCGGAGAAGCTTGGAGTTGCGCCGAGCGTGATCTATGCGCTGAGCAAGCTCTCCTCGTTTGTTCTTCTTATCTTGACCCTTCTGATTATTTTCCAAGTGGTGGGAATCGGAATTGGTCCCCTTCTTGCCTTTGGTGGAATTGGAGTAGCCGGTATTGCGTTTGCGGCGAAAGATATGATGGCCAACTTTTTTGGTGGGGCCATGCTCCACTTCACCCGAATCTTCTCGATCGGTGATGAGGTGGTGATCCCCTCTAAAGACAACTTTAATGGGGAAGTGAAGGAGATTGGTTGGTACACGACGAAGATCGAAGATTACTATCGCCGCCCCGTCTACTTCCCCAATGCTCTCTTTTCTCAGGTCCATGTGATCAACGAATCCCGTCGGACCCACCGGAGGATTAAAGAGACGGTGACGATCCGTTATGAGGATATGCCCAAGCTTGAAAAAATCATCGAAGAGCTGCGGGAAAAGATTGGAGGTCATCCCGATGTGGACGATAGCCAAAGCTTCTCGATTACCTTCAACAAGCTGGGTGATTTTGGCCTCGATATCTATGCCTACATCCTTGTCTACCGGATGGGGTATATCAAGTTCATGCGCGTGCGTCATGAGCTCTTGATGATCTACCAAGAAGTCGTAGGCAAGCACGGAGCTGAGTTCGCCTTCCCAACAACCGAGGTTCACCTCAAACAGCCGGTTAAATGAAGAAGATTCTCCTCTTTCTTCTTTTCTCCTTCTACGCCCACGCGGAGGCTCTCCCCTCTCTTGAAAAAGAGACGGATGAGAGGGTCCTTATGCTTACCGTTCCCAAGTCGGGAACGAACTTGCTGAGTAAACTGATCTACCTTATTTTTGGACAGGACCCAATTCCGGTGGGGAACTTTTTCAGCTCTGAAATGGGACATGCCATTGCTCGTACGTCGCAAAGGAACTACGATCGCTACCTAAACCTCTCTTTTCGAAACAACCCTTGCATCCGTTCTCATTTCAATTTCTCCGCTCAAGCGAAGAAGTTCATCCAAAAGAATCCTGAGCATAAAGTACTCCTCCTTGTGCGCGATTTAAGAGATGTGTGTGTGTCGACGGCCCATTACCGAGGGGACATCGAAGAGCGGCTCGGAAGGCCTCTCACGACGGAAGAGAAGCTCACTTGGGTGATCACCAATGGAGCTGGAGAGGATGAGGACTCTATCTGGAACTGCGCGCATCATGCACGAGAGGCAATCAGCTGGACTCTTCAGCCAAACACTCTTCTCATTCGGTTCGAAGATCTTTGCGGCCCAAGAGGTGGCAGCAGCCTAGAAGCGCAGAAAGAGACGATCTCTTCCGTTTCTCAGTTCTTTGGCGTTGAGCTCACAGATGAAGAGATCGAGTTTGTCTCAGAAAACCTTTGGGGGCGTTCTTCTGGCTACAAGGCTTGGACTTTCCGTAAAGGGCGGGTTGGAGGATGGCAAGACGAGTTTAGTCCTGAAAATCTTGAGATGTTTAATAAGAAGCTAGGGGATCAGCAGCAGCAGCTTGGCTACTCATCGTAAATGACTTTATGACTGTTCGACGCCAGCTGTCTGTTTTTTTACAATTTGAAGAAGTTCGACAAAGGCAAGTAGGCCGAAGACGATGAAAATCGAATAGACAAAAGGTGGGAAGGCAATCTCCATCGTGAGTAAGATGAGCACGATGAACTGAAGAGCCGTGGTGGCTTTGCCCCAGCGAATGGATCGAAACTGGTAGGCTCGCCATCTTCCCGTTACTTTTAGGTACACAGCGAAAACAAGAAGGAAGCAGTCTCTTGTAATCATTGCAGCTGCTTGCCAAAGCTCAAATTTCCCTTCGTAGAAAAGCACGCCGAGGGCGATGAAGACGAAGAGTTTATCCATCGCTGGATCGAGTATTGCCCCGAGTTGTGTTGTGGAGCGTTGGCGTCGGGCGAGGAAACCATCTAGGCCGTCAGTGAACATCGCAAGCAGAATCGCTGCAAGGCGCAGGAAGATGCTCTGCGACAAAAACAAAAGAGCTAGTGGCGCCCGAAGGAGCGAAAGACCGTTAGATAGACTGAACATTTTCTTCTTTTGTGTTTTTCCTTTTCTTATACCAGATGATCCCAATTACCGTCACACCGAAAGCGAAGAAGATGAGGATATTTGCGAGTTTCACCCCATGGACGAGTCGGTCAAAATTTTTCCCTAAAGTGTAATAGAGAGAGAAGCAGGAAAGGCTCCAGAAAAAACAGGCGAAGCTATCTCGAAGAGCGAACTTGAAAAAGGAGGTTTTGCTAAGCCCCTTCGACATAAAGAGAAGGTTGCGTACTCCAAACGGAACAAATCGTCCGAAGAGGAGCGCGAGAAATCCACGTTTTTCGTAAAAGTTTTTGACGCGGGCCATCCGTTTACCTTGGACGAGCTTGGCAAAAAAAGGCCATTTCGCCAAGTGAGGAAGGAGGAGTCTTCCGAACCAATAGGAAATCCAAGCAGAAAGTAGACATCCCAAGAAAATCGCGAGGAATAAATGAGGGAGGTGGCTGGGGATCACAGTTGCGGCAAGGGTTGCTCCGAGGATCATGAGGAGGTCGATGCTTACGGGAATGTTCAGTCCAGCGAGCAGGGCTCCAAAAAAGATGAGCCAGTGGGCATGGTCGGCGTGGAGCTGGATGAGAGCAGGCCAGTTGTCGATCATTCGGCTTCGGTCGTTGCGAGGGCAGGTTCTGGTTCTTTGATCTCTTCTTCTTCTTTTACGTCGAGAGATTCGTGGGATAGTGTGAGTTTGTGGAATTCTTTTCCAAGGAGGCGTGTTGAGGCGATCCAACCTCCAATCACGAGCATCAGCACACCACCAACAATCGGGGCGCTGAGAGAGATCGAGCCAAAGACCATGATGAGCCCTTGGTGGACGACCGAGGCACCTGATTTCCCGAGTCTCGAGCCAAACCCATCAATCGCTGCCTTTCCTTTCATCCGGCTCTCTTTGCTGAGAGGGATAAACGAGAGTTCTTTGGTCGCGTCAAATAGAGTGTATTTGGAGGCTCTAGCAAAGACGTTTTGCATCGAGCCAAAGAAGACGCCAATTGCGAGGGGGGTGGTCCCTAAAAGGATCGTGGCTGAGGAGAGGGCTGTATCCTTGAAAAAGAGGAAACTGAAGAAGGCGACTCCTGTGACCAGAAAGATGCAAGGGGGGATTAGGGCGCTTGTTGTCCAGCTAAAGCGGCGCATGATCGACCCTGAGATGAAAGCTCCGAAGGTGGCTACCACGCCGATCCAGGTGAGGACGTTGCTCATGTAGGCGTTGAAGTCGCTTGGGTTGGGGTAGAGGGTTTTGACCTGGTCTTTCCAGACAACTTCGATCAAGGTGAGGGCAATGTTGAACATCAAGACGACGACAGCGATGCAAATAAGATATTTTGATTTGGCCAGATATTTGAAGTTTCGCCGTATTCCCATCTTCACTTTTTTGGCGTCTTCCTGATTCTTCGGAGGGATCGATCCATAGCCCAGTTTTTGGACATGAAGCCAGCGGAAAATGGCCATGCAGAGGACTCCTGCGGAGACGATCACGATATTGAGAATGAACAGAGATTGGCCCCAGCCGTCTGTCCCAAAAGGGAGAGCGGGGTTGAACTGGTGGCAGGAGATAACCCGTGACACCTGTCCTGAAATGATCGTGGCGATATTAGCTCCAAGTGCCAAAATGGCGTAGAATCGCTTAGCGTCTCGGACTGAGGTCACCTCATTGGCAAACCCCCAGAAGAGGACGGTCATGATCATGGTGCTCCACATCTCCGACATGACGTAGAAAGCCGTGAAGGTCCAGTTGCGGAAAATCGCAATGAGGCCGCTAAAGCCTTGGGGGAGGATCTGTTGCAGCTTATCGGAAAGTTCATGAGGGTGGAGGGTCTCTCGAAAGGGGAATAGGCAGAAAGTGAATAAGCAGAAAAATCCGAGGAAAAAGCTGATTAGAATATAAAAAACTTTCTCACGGGAAAACCAATTTGAAAGGCGGGTGAAAACGAAGGTGAACAGGAGTGCTGCGGGCAAAATAGCCCATACCTTCAGAAACGGAAGAGCCTCGGCTCCCGATGCAGGGGCAGTACAAATTAGGGAGTCTTTGGTGGCACGAAGGATGCTGTAGTTGAAGCAGATAAGGAAAAAGATCAGGAACATGGGCACGAACTTTCTATGTTCGCTGGCGTAAATGGGCCAAAGAAGAGCCCGTAACTTACCAAACCCAGTGGGTGTCGACATACCTTGCCTAGTTAAACCCGAGGCACTGTCCCATAGAGCAAAATAGGGGTGCTATTCGGGTTAGTTAAAGCCCAAGTATAGGAGATGGGACATTAATTATGAAGGAGAATCTTTTTTTGAAAGAGCCGCAATTCCAGGAAGATTTCCCTGTTCTATGTGCTCCAAACAGGCCCCTCCTCCGGTCGAAATGTGATTAAATTTTTCAGCAATTCCTAGCTTATTGATCGCTGCGACCGAGTCGCCGCCCCCTATGATCGTAGTGGCGGGGAGAGCTGCTAAAGTTTTTGCCATCGCCTCAGTTCCCTTGGCAAATGGGGGGAACTCAAAGACGCCGAGAGGGCCGTTCCAAAAAATCATTTGAGCATTTTGGAGGGTGTTTGCCCACTCGGTCCGGGTCACCGGGCCGCTGTCCATTCCCTGGTACCCAATCGGGACTCCATCTGCTGCCTCAATCACTTTGGTCTCCGCATTTTCTGAAAATTTATCTGCGATGACCAGATCTTTTGGGAAAAAGAGGGGGATATTTTTTTCTTTGGCGAGTTCTAAAAATTCTTGTGCCTTAGGAATTTCTTTATCCTCGCAGAGTGAGTCGCCAATGGGGATCCCTTGAGCTTTAAAAAAAGTGTAGGCCATTCCGCCGCCGATGAAGAGAGCGTCCACTTTTTCGAGGAGGGAGTGGAGGACAGCGAGCTTAGTCGAGACCTTGGCTCCACCAATCACAGCGTAAAAGGGGTGTTTTGGCTGATCAAAAGCCTCGCCAAGGAAGTCGATCTCTTTTTCAAGAAGAAGGCCTGCAGCGGCTTTGCCTGGGAATAGCTTTGCAATTGTTGCCGTGGAGCTATGGGCTCTATGGGCTGTGCCAAAGGCGTCATTGACGTAGAGGTCAGCTAGTTTTGCGAGGTCTATAGCAAACTGGGGATCCTGCTCAGGCTTTTCTTCTGCTGGATAAAACCGGAGGTTCTCAAGCATCAAAATAGAGCCGGCTGGGAGGTCCCGCGCCATCTCTTCCACCTTTTCCCCCACACAGTCGGGAGCCATCTCCACTGGCTTGCCAAGCAGCTCGGCGAGGCGTTTTGCACAAGGAGCTAGCGAGAAACGGGGCTCTTTTTTCCCTTTGGGCCTTCCCAGATGGCTCATTAAGATGACAGACCCTCCATGATCGAGGATATACTGAATGGTGGGCAGCGTAGAGCGGATCCGAGTGTCGTCGGTGATGTTTCCCTCCCGATCTATGGGAACATTGAAGTCGACGCGGATGAGAATTTTTTTCCCTTCGATGGGAAGGTCTTGAAGTCTTAATATGCTCATAGCTCTGAAAAGGGGTTAGAGGCTTGGCGGAACTGTGTTCCTTTCTTTCGATTTTTTAGCTCTGTCTTGATCGAGAAGAGGAGGTCTTGGTCAAAGTCTTTGTGGACAGCCCATTGGAGATACTCGATCGGGATTTCGCCAAAGGGACGCCCTTTGTGTTTGCCGAGGGGCATCGCTCTTAGTAAGATCGGCTTTTTTAGTCGTTCGAACAGTTGTTTTGTCGTTTTGAATCCTTCGGCTAGATACTTGAAGACTTCAATGTTGACGACCACATCACTCATCGCCCTGTGGGCACCCTCTTCAGCGATGTTGAAGTGCTGGCGGAGTTTTTGGAGTGAATTGACCGGGCTTTGGCCATACAGGCGAGCCATTCGGAGCGTGTCTAGAGAGCGGTTTTCGTGGATGTTGCAAGGAAGCTTGCATCTTTTTGCCTCTTCTTGGATGAGGCTGATATCAAACCCAATCCCGTGCCCAACGATGATGTGGTCTCCCACCATTTTGAGCACCTTCGGCAAAACGTCCGCTACTTTTGGCTTTCCAGCGACCATCTCGTCGGTGATGTTGTGGATTGCGATCGTCTCTTCGGGGATCTTTCTCTCTGGGTCGATCAGTGCTTCGTAGGTTTCAAGGATCTCGTCGAAGGTGAAAAGGACAACAGCGATTTCGATCATCCGATCTTCTTGGGGGGATAGGCCCGTTGATTCGCAGTCGA
>Ga0180438_10011253_pt1 | contig 10833 bp, 6 predicted proteins | sample SS_ome_12_FD_132455 | JGI IMG/M metagenome (GOLD analysis project Ga0180438, IMG submission 132455) | Hypersaline lake sediment archaeal communities from the Salton Sea, California, USA - SS_3_D_2 metaG | ecosystem: Environmental > Aquatic > Non-marine Saline and Alkaline > Hypersaline >... | reverse complement strand
CATCGCCGTCACCATCGCCATCGCCATCGCCGTCGCCGTCGCCGCTTGTAGGATCATTAATAAAGACGACCTCGCAACTGATCTGTTCTTCCTCGATCACGGCTATCCTGGCTATTGACTGGCTGTCGATGCCGTCATTACCCGACATAAATTCACATGGATATACTTCCAATAGGCCGTTTACCATGCCCGGGGTCACATTAGTCCCCGGACCGCTGGCCTCTTCAACATAATATGCCTGGCCATAAACCAGTCCACATACGATGGCATAGGGATCGGTATCCGGTATCCCGTTGGTAAATGAGATGGATACTGTTGCTACAGGAGAACCCGTCCTGTCCGGATTGTCCCATACATTGAATGTATAAGTACCGGTGGCCAGTGATAGATCACCAATAAATTCTTTGGTGATCTTAATGCAGCCTTCACGGTCATTTGTCAGGGTTTCTGATTGATTAAGAGTGGTCCCCTCCACAAAGTCCTGGAAGTAATAACAATCAGCACCGATGACAATAGTTATGGGAACATAAATATTTCCCAGCCATCCAGGTGCAGGAGCGACTTCTTCCAGTATCCATGTACCCCAGGGCATACCTGTTACTTCCGCAAATCCATTTGCATCTGTAGTCAGGTCATATGAAATCGGATCGGGGTCAAATGTCTGCCCGCTGGAATAGGTCAGGCTAAACTGGGCTCCTTCAATCGGTTCTTCGCTAATAGAATCCAACTTTGTGAGCTCAAAACTGCCCCATGCAGAATAACTGGCAGAATCGCTGGCGCAGGGCTCGCTATAACTGCTTATACAAAACCTCTGATCTATGGGGTCCCTGTACCATACCCAGGCTCCTATATATCTCCATTGCCCTTCTATAAAGTAGAAACCTGCCGGGATCTCTATTCCGGCTTCTCCGTTTACCCAGTGCGGGTCTATTATCTCCTGGCTATCCATGGTCTCTTTATATGCATAGGGGATCCATGCATCTTCATAGATGCTGAGCTGGCCGTCTTCACCCGGCTTAAATGTTGCCAGCACCTTGCCGGAGTCAAAGTAATCGATGTCAACATTCTCAGGATTTTCAACTATGACTTCCCCATTGCCGTCTTTAGCGACCCTGTGTGGTGAATTGTAGGGACCGGTCTCTTCATCAGGATTATATACATCCTGCTGGTAGCCTTCTTCAGGATCATAACCGGTGTCTTCCGTGTTTAGTTCAGTCTGTACAACTTTTACATTGGCTTCAAACTGATCCAGGTCTTCTCCCTTTTCTTTATCTATGTCACCATCTTCATCAATATCGACACAGGCACTTATATTTGCCTGCATCTCCTCAAATTCGGGATAACCTGCTCCCCACCAGTAAAAATAGTAGGTTATGCTCGACATGCCATAATGGTCGCCCTCTAATTCGCCGTCACCATCCGTGTCTTCTGCATTGCTTCCGTCTGCGTTATCGACATAGTCATACATATCTGAAGTTATCTCAGTCACCAGGTCATCCTGGGAAAAACTTACATTGAAAGACCCTTCAAGTATGCTCCAAAAAACAGTCTTGGGACCTACCGGGTCTATCTCAGGCAGGTCTTCAGGCTCTTCTTCCCCTTCAGGTATGACCGTTTCCCCGTCAGTTACCCCGGATACCAGGGGCTCTTCCATTATTGCCACCGCTTCAAATTCCCTGTTGCAGGTGCCGTCTTCTTCAACCAGGGGCTTGTCCTCCAGAGTGACCTCTATTTGATTTATTCCCTTGCTGGCCAGGAAATCTTCCAGGCTGATGTTATTATCAGGGTTTCCGTCATTATTCTCTGAAAGACCAAGAAACTCTTCAGCAAGGGCCAGTACTTCTGCCTCTACAAGTTCCCCCTCAGCATTGATATCATGGTCACCGGTAAGATCCCATACCACTTCCTGCTCCACGGTATCGGATGTACCGGTTGCAGTAGTCTGGATTATCTCAACTGCAACGGCATTAACAGGATCGACGCCATTTTCAATAAGCTCTTCCGAGACAGAGGTATCAAGCTCTATATATTCATTTTCTTCCTCGGAATGCAGCACATTGTCATCCAGGCAGTGGACTTCCATGAGCTCGCCTTCAGGGATCTCTTCAGGCTCGTCAGAATAAGAATCATTGGGATCACTATCACCATCGGCATCAGGATCATCCATGGGGTCCATTAAGTACTGCCCGTCTGTGGAGCCCAGACCTGTAGACTGGTCTCCCGGTTCAGTAAAAATAGTGGCAGGTACAACAAAAAATACAGCCACAGCGATCACTATACCCAGTACTATATATTTCTTCATTTCTCTACCCTCCTTTCAGATCTTAAGTTTTTACTGATCATTTTCATATAGCTTCTCCTTTTTTGATTTATATTTAATTATAAAAAAACAAAAACCGGCCACATTAGCCGGTTACGCTATTAGCTCCACTTTTACCAAGCGTCCAGATTTGGTTAAAGCTTCTAAGCCTCTAATAATTACTTACCTAATTATGTTTAAAAACTATAAAAAGCTTTCATCAGACAACTATAACATAATTATAGTACATATATCATCAAAATGTCAAAAAAATATTAAAATTATCTAAACTTTTTAATCTCAGAAAATAATACTAATTTCTCTATTTATTTTTATACATTCTCTATTCTGTTTGGGGGACACTTACATCCTTTATTGATTGGGCTGAATTAACATCAAATATTACCCTGGACTTCTTATAAAACAGGTGGAGGGTGTTCCTGATCCCGTCTTTTACAGTACTTAATTTTGCTTCACCCTTTCTGGCCCTATATCTTATGGGGACTTCAGAGCACCGGTAGCCTTTAAGATAAGCTTCGATCTTGATTTCCTGGGAAAAAGGCATACCAGAGGATTGTACATTCAGATTATCCCATATCTCCCTTTTAAATACCCACATCCCGGATTGAGAATCCTTAAAAGGTGTCCTGAAAAGGATATTCATCAAAAATGTAAGAAAATAATTTCCCAGTATATGGCTTTTATCCATGACTTTGGTGCTGATATTCTTTAACCTGTTAGTATTGATGAAATCAAATTTTTCCTCTTCCATCTTTTTGATTATTTCCGGTAAAACTGTAAAGGGATAGGTCAGGTCTGAATCACCAGTGGCAATTATATCTCCGTCTGCATTGGAAAACCCTGCCTTATAGGCATTTCCGTAGCCCTTGATGGGCTGTACTATGACCTTGGCGCCGCGGCCTTTAGCTATATACCTGGTCTTATCTTTTGACCCGTTGTCGATCACCATAATCTCTGTGCTGTAGCCGATTTTTCTGAGCTCTTTTATCGGTATCTCATCCACGACCTGGCCGATCCCCTGTTCCTCGTTTAGGGCTGGCAGTACCACTGTTATCTTCTTTAACCTGTTATATGCGCTCTTCCTGCGGTCATACATGCGCCTGTCCAGCCTCCTCCTATCTGATACCCTCCTGTCGGGAAAGGGGAGCCGGGAAGCACCTGCAGGATTGGAAATGTATCCCACTTCAGAAGTCATAACCGGATTAGCACTCATGATATTAATTTTCTCATTATCCATTTCTATCAGCCCCCACAAAAATCCTTATCATTAAATTAATATTAATCTCTTTAAAATTATATTAAATATTCCCTATAAAATAATAAAAACCGACCAAATCTAGTCGGTTACGCTATTAGCTCCACCCTTCTCAAGCGTCCAAATTCGAGAATAGCTTCAAAGCTCCTAGTGTTTATAAATTTTTACAGTGCTATTAAATATTAGAGTTTATTTATATAAATGTCAAGTATATATGAAAAATCTTTTATACTTATATTTTTACTTCTGCAATACATATAACACAGCATGTGATGCATTATTTATTCCACGGTTATCCAGAAACCGATCTCCTGGTCCCTGCCGGCCAGGCGGACAATGACTCTAGCCCTGTCAACCGGGTCCTCCAGTTTAAAGCTTTCTGATATTGTCCTGTATTCTTTATCTTCTATAAAAACAGTATTCTTCCCTATTATCTTTCTTCCTCCATCGGAATCGATATAGATCTCATAAGTGTATGCCATATCTGTATTCTCGAGATTGTGGATGGTAAACCTAAAGCTTTTCTCTTCTGATGTCCCTGCTGTAGAAGGAAGGTCCAGGTGGTCCTCAAAATATAGTTCCGTTATGGGTTCCGGTTTTGCCTTTAATGCCCAAACCAGCTGCTGCCAGAGGGAAGGGGTGAATACAAATACAAGTACTAACCAGACAACCAGGCACAGGGGTATTACGGTTATAATAATTTTTTTTATCCTGTTTTTGTCTATCTTTTCTTTTTTTTCAGCCATTTAGTCTTCACTTAATCTTTTTCAATTATTACCGGGTACCCCCTGGAGGTCCAGCTGCTTATACCACCCATATCATATACCATTATAAACCCATTAGCTACAAGTATATCAGCGGCAGTCCTGCTGCGGCTGCCGCTTCTGCAGTAGACTATCAACGGTTTTTCCAATGGCAGTTCATCCAGCCGGTCTTCAAGTTCCTGCACCGGTAAGAGCATAGCCCCTTCAATATGCCCCTGGTTGAATTCATCTTCTGTCCTTACATCTACTATAAGGTAGTCCCCGCTATTGGTTATAATATCATAGACCTCTTCCGGGGTTATGGACTTTACCTGCCCCTGATCACCGGCCGGCCCATTTTCTTCAGCATCAGCTGATCCTGCTTCCACCTGTTCCCCTGGGGAAGTTATCAAACCTTCCTTAAGCTCTTCTGATGCAGTTTGGCTGCCGGTACCAGTAACTTCTTTATTTACATCAGATCCAATCAATACCTCATTGTCTGTTGCTGTCCTGCAGGCGGCTGAACATGTAAGTGCCACTGCTGCTGAGAAAATTAATATTATAAATATTTTTGATATTTTCTTTCCCATTCTTTTACCCTTATTTATTTCCTGTCGTCAGGTACAAGCATATTCCCTTCTACTATTAAAGATATCATAATAATTTTTTATTATCATAAAATCAATGAGGCAAAAAAATAACCAGCCCGTTTGGCGGGCTGGTTAGCAGGATGTCCCTCATCACTCAGTGCAGCACAAAAAGCGTTTTATTTCCTCTTACAGACATGCTTCCAGTTCTGCTTTCTATTGTTGTTCAGCCAGAGCAGGATACCCATGCTGATGAGAACCAGAAACAGGCCCGATAAAGGTACCGATATTGTCATGCCTGTAAAGGCAAGCACGGTTATCTTACCTTCAGGTGTGTCCTGATCTTCCGGATCTCCGGGTTCTTCCGGATCTTCCGGATCTTCCGGTCCTTCCGGAGTGGCTTTTGTATTCTCAACTATAAAGGGCAGATTTCCGCTTTCCTCATACCCGGGTACGGTGACTGATACACCCTGACCGCTCAAGAATATCTCAAATATGGTATTGTTTATACTATAACCAGCAGGTGCGCTTATTTCTTTTATGTAATAAGTGTTTCCGCTGCCTTCCCACAATAAGCCTGCAGTAGAGACATGTCCGTTTTCATCCGATGTAATGGTCTCCAGGGGGTCACCGGAGGCACCCGCATTGTCAAAGACACCGAATACTGCACCCTGAAGCCCCACATCTAACTCATCTACCTTGATCACCACAGTGCCAAAATAGATGGGGTCGTCATCATAGGGCTCATCATATGCTATGGTGGAGAACCTCTGCCTGGTGACTCTCCTGTCGGATCCTTCGTCCGACCGGGGAAGTATTATCATGGGGTCATTTTCCTCGGCTGCTGTAAGATCGTCATTGCCCAGTACTGCCTTACCGCCTTCGATCTTATGTATATCCATCTGCTCTGTGGAGAAAGGCTCTGTCTCCACATTTCCGCCTGCATCAGTCTTTACTCCCTGTTTACCGCTTCCGTCATCTTCAGTCTGGACTATCTGGTGGTTCTCCTGGAATTCCCCCACCACATCACCATCCGGGTCCTGTCCGTCAGCAGCTTTCCCGGGATCCACATCGACTATGTCGAATAGACTGTCGCCATCTACATCTACCCAGGCATAAAGGTTTATTCCCATGGTGCCTTCCGGGTATTCATCAAGTCCCCAGTGAAAGTAATAGTAATTTATAGTGGCTATTCCGTAATTGTCATCAGCTATATTTCCATCACCGTCATTGTCGGCTGTATTTTCTCCGTCATTATCATCTTCCATGTCATTCATGACTGTGGCATTGGTACCGTCAGAATGGTCCAGGGAGCTGGCCTGGGTAATAAGTTCATCAGGAGCAAAGCTTATATTAAAAGCACCTCCCAGTATGTACCAGTAGACTTCCTTGCCCTCATCAGTTATTCCGGGGACCAGAGGATTTTCCATGATAGCCGTGGCAGTACCGGGATTAGGGCTGGCGGCATCAAAGATAGTCTTATCCTGCTCTACGGTGACATCTATCTCATTGATTTCCTTGCTATCCAGGAATTCGTCCAGAGTCATATCATTGTCAGGGTCAGCATCATTATTTACTGCCAGTTGTAAAAATTCGGTTGCCAGTTTCTCTGCTGCTTCAGTGACAGCAGTCTTACGGGCAGCATTTCCCCGGTTGTGGATATTATCCCCGGTCTCCAGCCACACTGATTCCTGGTCCTCTACCGAAGTGGCTCCGGTGGCTTCTTTGGACAGTATCTCTATTGCTTCTGCTTCCACAGGATCGATTATCCCGTCCGTCTTCAGGGGATTACCCACATCATCGGTGGGATCATTGGAAGCAGGCGCTGTCCTGTTCTTATCAGTACTGTATATAATACCGTCTTTGTCATCATCATCCTTCTGGGCTGCTTCCCCTGCCAGTTCATCGGAAACATCTATGTCAGTCAGGGTATATTTATCTTTACCGGTATCCCATGCGGTATCCCCGTCAATACAATATACTTCCGTATCTCCGTCTCCAGTGGCCCCGTCTATGCTTCCGTTATTCCTCTCAGCATTGCTGTTATCATTTATAGTGTCACTGGGCTGCGGTGTACCGGAGTCCTTATCACCCAGTATATATTGTCCTGCCTGACCGCTCTGTTCCCTTACGCCTATGGTAGAATTGGCATCACCCTCCTCGGCGAATAAGACGGCAGGAAAAGCCAGCATCACTGCCAGCGCCAGTACTATTGTCAGTATTACCATCTTTTTCATTTCTTTTGCCTTTCTTACTGTATTTAGACTATGTCCTGTAAAATAAAAAAACCGGCATTCTTAGCCGGTTACGCTACTAGCTCCGCTTCCCTCAAGCGTCCAATTTTGAGAAAAACTTCAAAGCTTCTAATAAAAATCAGTGCAATATTTAATTTTACATGGAAATTTTAGTATTTTTGGGAATAAAAGTCAAGAAATAAATTAGGAATTAATTAAACTTAATATTTTTATTAAATTACTAAAATATTGTTTTTATATCTGGATTTAAATTGTAATAATTTTATTATAATTTAATTAATTAATGTATAAAATAAATGGGACAGGCTATCAAAATTTTGGACGCCTACATTAACCTATCCCAGGTAATAATTCTATCATAAAATGAAATATGTTCAATGGATAATTGATAAGAATATTATAGTTTTCTGAAATTATTATAAGAAAACTCTAAATATTATCTACCGCTTACTATTTATGTCACATGTTTTACTGTATCCCCTGCCTGCGTTCAGTCCAGGTAGGAATGGGCATATAATATCTTATTATTGACTATGTCATATGTCTTTACGGCAGCCATAAGTTCCCTGTCCAGCGGGTCCATTATGGCACTGTCCAGCCCGTGGGAAAGAAGGACGAGCAGCATGGTCCTGTTAAGCAGGCTTTTAAGCTCCTCCGGGGAAGACTGGGATATATTGCTAAGTCCCACAGTGGTCCTGGGCTGTGCATCAAGACCCATGAGTTCCTGGAGCTGCTTAAATACCTTTACAGCCTCTATACAGTTATATACCTGCTCCTGTAATACAGCAACCGGGAGCACTATGGGGTCAAGATACAGGTCCTCCATGGGTACTCCATGCTCTATGGCAGAGTTTACTATGTTCATGACTATCTCCAGCCTGCTGTCTACATCGGGCGGTACTCCCTTTTCAGTAAGAGCAATGCCTATTATATTGGCACCGTATTTCTTAGCCAGCGGCATTAGTAAGTCAAGTTTTTCCTGGTCACCGGTAACAGAATTTATCATGGCTTTTCCCTTATGGACTTCAAGACCGGCTTCGATGGCACTGATATTCTTGGTATCCAGGGCCAGGGGAAGGTCTACTTCAGCCTGTATGCTCTTTACCATCCACTGCATAAGCTCTTCGCCCTGCCTGGTGGCAGGACCTATATTGACATCAATATAATTTGCCCCTGCTGCAGCCTGGGCTTTAGCCAGTTCCACGATGGGCTTTGGGTCCCTCTCCTTCATGGCGTTTCCTATTTTTCTGGCTATGACACTGATGTTTTCACCGATAATAAGCATATTACCCCCATTCATCAATAAAACTAATCATCATTATTAACCAGTTATTATAACACTGTTAAAGGGAAAAATAACAGGAAATAAGGCTAAAAATGTACTAATTTTATGCCGCAAAAGGTTTCTTTATCATCCTGAAGAAAGCGAGAACCACCTGTCATGTATCTGTTGGTAGGTACCGTCCTGGACCATCTCTGCCAGTATGCGGTTTACTTCTTCCCTAAGCGGGCTTCCCTGATGAAATACAATATTAAACATCATGCTTGATCTTATTACTTCCAGCACCCTGTATATGCCTTCATTTTCCTCTATTATATTTTTACCCACGGGCAGCGATATCAGCACTGCATCTATCTTGCCGCTCCTCAGGTCTTCCATCATCAGGAGGACTTCCCTGTATTCTTCAACCGTAAAGCTTTCCAGGTATGAAGGGTCTATGTCCTTTACCCTGATATCTATCATACCCACTTTCCTGCCCTTAAGGTCTTCTTTTATCTTAAGTTCGGTATCGGACAGGACGACGAAAATATATTCCAGGGTATAATAGGGGTCTGAAAAATCGACGAATTCATCTTTGTCCCCATGTGCAGATACTGCAGATATTATCATATCAAGTCTTGTGTCTTCAGGTATCTTATAGCTGAAATCCCAGGTTATGGGTATTATCTCTATATCTTTATCCAGCCGGGCTGCTATCTCGGATGCAATATCGATATCAAATCCCTCAATAGACCCGTCCCGGTTATATTCAAAAGGGGGATAGGTGGGGTCGGTACCCACCAGGATCCTGTTCCTGTAAATAGTAAGCTGGCCTTCCCCCAATGCATATGGGCTGTCACCGGAGCCGTAACAGCCGGCAGCTATTAATGGATATACTGCAGCCGCAACAACCAGTACTGCCAGGGCAGCTGTTATTCTGATTATTTTCCTGGTCTGCTCCATTTGCTGTTACTTTTCTATATTTTGTGTTTTATACACGTCTTATAAAGTAAGGAAAATTTTATTAGAAAATGAAAAAATTTCAAGGACTTATTTACATCTTTGCTTATTTTATCAAATATATAAGTACTTTAATATTATACAGCTATATCATAATGTAATATTAATTATTGACCCGGTATCCGGTAAGTGGCGGCATATATCAGATTATCTGATCCGGCTCGGGGAACTGCATGCTGGTGATAAAATGATCGCTGAAACCGGGGTAGACTGTAAGCTCCAGGTAATCTGTCCGTCTGGCTATTTCCTCTGCCTTCTTTCTCTGCGACCGGGAGACAAGGATCATCTTGGCCCCCACACTGGCGGCATTACCCACCTGCTTTATCCTGTCCAGGCTTACCATGGGAAACATGCCGATATTTACCACGTTGCGGGGGTCTATATAGGAGCCGAAAGCACCTGCTATTATGATACCGTCAATATCCTTAAAATCCATGCCTGCATTTTCCAGCAGTATCTCTATACCAGTCCTCATAGCGCCTTTGGCCAGCTGTATCTCTACTATGTCTTTCTGGTTGACAGAGATATCCTTTTCACCGCAGGGCAGGTGTATGAGGTCACTGGTATCGGAATTCATCTCTGTTCCCCTATGCTTGCCATTTCCGTTATCCTTCCCCGAACGGGCCAGGACAAACTGGTACTGGCCCCTGTCATCCCTGCACAGGTAAGAATTATCTATCTGGAATCTCCCCCGCCTGTCTATAGCCCCCGTCCTCAGGAGTTCTGCCACTGCATCAAGAATACCGGAGCCGCAGATTCCTACCGGTGCCCTGTCATTGATAGTCTGTATCCTGGGGATAAAAGTATCCTTTTCTATTACCACTCTTTCGATAGCCCCGGGTGCTGCCCGCATACCGTGTTTTATATGGGCCCCTTCAAAAGCAGGTCCGGAAGCAGTGGAAACACTGGTCAGGGTACCGTTGCTGGAAAGGGCTATTTCGGTATTTGTACCGATATCGACTCCCAGGTAGTTGCCCTTGAGGTCCTGCAGGCCTGCTGCCAGTATCATAGCCAGGTGGTCAGATCCCACAAACCCGGCGATGGGAGGCGGTATGTATATATAGGCACCGGGCGCCAGCCTGATACCGATTTCCCTTGCCTTGATATCAAGCGGGTTACCGGTAAGGGTCACAAAGGGTGAAAGTGCCAGCTGCCTTACCGGCAGTCCCAGGAATAGATGCTGCATGGCCGTATTGCCCACCAGTGTCATCTCCAGGACTGATGAAATATCAATACCGTTTTTGGCGCACAGTTCGCCGGCAGCCTCCCCCATCCTTTTTATGACTGCATTTTTTATGGCCTCCAGGTTTTCCGGCTTTTCCATGGCGTGGTTCAGACGGCTCATCACGTCTTCACCAAAACTGATCTGGGGGTTCATTATCCCCTTGCTGT
>Ga0180438_10011252_pt1 | contig 10833 bp, 5 predicted proteins | sample SS_ome_12_FD_132455 | JGI IMG/M metagenome (GOLD analysis project Ga0180438, IMG submission 132455) | Hypersaline lake sediment archaeal communities from the Salton Sea, California, USA - SS_3_D_2 metaG | ecosystem: Environmental > Aquatic > Non-marine Saline and Alkaline > Hypersaline >... | reverse complement strand
GCTCCACCACCTCCACCTGAGCCTGCCGGAGACCCCACAAACAGGTTGTGTGTAGTGAAGACTTTCAGGGTCCGTCCCTTGCGCCGTAAGGACTTACGTCGACAACTGGCGAAGTTGGGTTAGCGCAAAGTGCGGAGGTGCCGCCCACCGCTGCGCTGTCACGTTGATACACCCCAGCGCCATCACTTCGATACCAGCAAAAACTAGGCCGTTTGGCGAAACTGCGGCGGCGGGGGCGACCGCGCGAAACGCAGTCTGCGCGGGCCTCCGCCGCCAACGGTCTACCCGTCCAAATGGGTGGTCCCTGCGATGCCTCGCAGAACTTATGAGTAGACGGAAGGGATACCGCGCCTATCCGACCCGTTCGCCATGCCGGCCAAGCCCAGCAGAGAACCGACCGAACGGCACCAGGAACCTACTGGGAATACCGCAGCCGCGAATGTGCCGTAGACACTGTCCAAGACGGAAAACTGCTCAGTTCTCGTCTGCCACATCGCCGGCTAGTCGGTCCAATTCGGTCTGAGCGAGAGCCTTCAGCGTTGAGCCGTCCGGGGCGTCCGCCTTTGCGGTACGGAAGAACATCCGCGCGCCTTCCGGCCGAGCCAAGCGGAGATAACGATGCCCTGTGACGTAGGCGACTGGTCCGCGTAGCTGCGGGTCGAGCCCGGACTCCACGCCGGCCCAGCCGACGAAGTTGGTGATGCCCTTCCAGGTGAATCCTAGCTGCAGCAGTTGTGCCTTGCTGAGCGTGCCCTTTTCGAAGACGGCCGAGTATCCGTCTTCGACCACCGCCCAGATGATCGCGTCTTGCTCGTCGGTCACCTGTCCGGCCATGCCTGTCTGCCGTATCGCTTCGGCGGCGATCAAGAGCATCGGTGTCCGGACACATTCCGCGAAGGACATCTGCCGAAAGACGATCTTGCGGGCGTATTCCCGACCGCGAGGGCCACGAAAAGCCCCGCGAAACACCGAAGCAATGGTTCTCGGGGAAAGGAAGTAGTCACCCAGCGGACTCTCCGCGAGGAGCAGAGGCGATCCCCCGGCGGCCCACGCCGACATCTTCTTGACAAACGCCTTGGTTTCTTCCTCGGAAACGTCGCCGGCCGCGGACGCGACGATCACTCCATCGAGCAGTGCGAAGCCTTTGTCGGCGCGAGACCATTCGGCCCGGGCACCATTCTCCCATGCCTGCTGGGCGGCGAGATCGTCGCCACGGCGCTCCCTCAAAAACCCGAGCATCGCGCAGGCGGCCACGTATCGTCCCCCCCGGTCCGGGCCGTCGAGGCTGGTGAGCAGACCATCGAGCGTCTCTTCGGCTTCTTCCCATCGCTCCAGCGCCACGAGGATCCTTGCCCGCTCCAGGATCCGCTCGTGCTGACGATGTGCCGGATGCCGGTCCTTGGGTGATTGAATCCAGCGGTCGACTTCCGCCAGGGCCTCCTCGGGCCGGCCGGCCAGGCGCAGCAGCCAGGCGTATTCCAGCACCAGGTCGTGTTCGCCGTGTTCGAGCCGGCCGTGCTCGGCGTTGTTGACGACCCAGGCGGCCAATTCGAGTGCCCGCTCTTCCCGGCCGGCAGCCCGATACGCTCGCACCAACTGCTGCCGTGCCCAGCTCAGGACAGTGGGATCGGAGCTGAAAAGCTCCGCGATGGCCAATGCCCGCTCGCATTCCTGAACCATGGCCGGATTCGGTTGATAAAGGTTTAGCTTCGTGCTTTGCGCGCTGTAGCCCCTAACGATTTCATCGTGAAGCGCACAAGGCACCAGCTCGGCCAGTTGTTCCAGCCGATAGCGGGCGGCGACGCTCTCGAAGATCGCATCGGTCTCGCCGAACTGGCCGCTGCGCACACGCTGCAGCCAGAGTTGGCAAGTGGCCAGCGCAGGCCAGCGGTCGCCCGGCTCGCCGGCAAGCGATTTCAGCAATTCCTCCGCTTCCGCTGACTGGTTCAACGCCAGCAGGCAGATCGCTTCCTTGTATCGGGCCTCTTGCCCCGCTTCTGCGGAGCCGAAAGCCTGCGCCTGCTGCTGGTAGGCGGCCGCCGCTTCGGCGAACCGCTCGGCAGCATACAAGGCGTCGCCGCGCTGGAGCGGGCTGGGGGTCTCCGGCAAGGTGCGTCGGAGCAATCGGACTTGGGAAATCCGCGCCTCCGCCGGCCACCAGACGGCAAATACCCCGGACTTCATGCCCCGGAAGGGAAAAGGGTCGCGGAAGTCGACCGAAGGCAGGCTGCCGACCGTCAAGCGGAGCTGATCGCCCAGCTTGGTGGCCGTCAGACGCAAAGAACCCGGCGGCAGGTCCTCGGATTCGACGTGTACACGCCGCAACGCCGTTCGGCCGCGGAGAATCTCGATCACCAGGCGCCCGCCGCGCTGCCGGACCTCGGCAAAGGACAGCGGGCGGGTCTCATCCGCATGTTGATGGGCCGACCGAAGAGCCGTGCGGAGCAGGAAGCGATAGCCGGCGGCGTCGCTCGACGCCCCCCGGTCGCCTGGCGAAGGGTTCTCGCCGGCGTTCTTGCCTCCTGACTCTGCGGCGCCGAGCAACAGGCCGAGTTGGCTAACGTCCTCCCATGAGCTGTCGAAGGTGGCCTCCAAGCGCACGGCACCGTCGCTGCCCACGAGCGTGCGGACAACCGGCGCTCGATCCGGCACAAGGTCCTCCGCCCGGACCAGCGACTCGCCGCGGATCGTCACATGAGCGGGGTCAAAGACCTCTTGGAGCCGCGAAAACGGCGAGGACAGCGCAACTACTTCCTTCCAGGCGTGCAGCCGGCGTTGCAGCGCCGCGCGCAAGTGCGCGGCCTCCCGGGCATCGCGCTCGGCGAGCAGGTCCAATAATGCTTCGACGCGAGTCACTCGATCCGGTGAAAGGGTGGGGCTGCTCAATTCCTTCTCGATTGCCTCGGAAAAACGCCGGACCAGCCGGGCGCGGCCGGCGGCGGCCCGCTCGGGTGCCCTGGCTGCCAGTTGTTCGAGCGTGGCGTCCATGTCAGCCAGCCCCTCCCGTGACCAGTCGCCCCGGTCGAAATCCGCTTCCAGAGAGGCCAGCAGCCCGGCCACCCGGCGATCGTGCTGCCCTCGCACCACGAGATACGCGCCCACGGCCATCACCAGGAGCGCCGCCGCGACGGTCAACGAGAGGACCGGCCGCCGGACGGCGGCACGCCACGCGCGAGCGGCCACGCTGTGCCGACGTGCCAGAATCGCTTCTCCCGCACAGAAGCGTTCCAGGTCGTCAGCGAGCTGCTCGGCCGACTCGTACCGCTCCGCCGGCGCCTTGGCCATGGCCTTCAGGCAAATCGTCTCCAGGTCGCGGTGGACTCGTGGAACAAGCCTGCGCGGAGGGACGGGATCCTCGTTCTGGATCTTCAGAACGACTTCTCCCAACTGGCCGTCAAAGGGCCGCCTGGCGCAGAGCAGCTCGTAGAGGACGGCCCCCAATGCGTACACGTCGCTTGAGGGACCGATCTCGTGCTGCCGGCCGGCCGCCTGCTCCGGCGACATGTAGGCGGGCGTTCCGACCATCTCTCCGGAACGCGTCAACCCGCTGCCCTCCAGCGTGACCTCTTTCGCCAAGCCGAAATCCATCAGCACGGGCTCGCCCGTCTCCGCATCCAGCATGACGTTCGACGGTTTCAGATCACGATGGATCACGCCGCGTTCGTGCGCGTAGGCCACGGCTCGTGCCAGCTTCGCCACGATCTCGGCGGATCGTCGTGGGCTGGGGCTCTCCCCTGCCGCCCAGTCCCCGAGCGTCCGCCCTCGAATCAGATCCATCACGATGTACGGGCGGCTTTCGACCTCGCCGACCTCGTGAATGGAGCAGATGTTCGGGTGGCGCAATCGGGCAGCCGACCGGGCCTCCCGAAGAAAACGCTTCAAGCGTCCGGCCCGCCGGGAAAGCGGAAGCTTGATGGCTATCAGGCGGTCGAGCTTCCGGTCGCGGGCCTCCAACACCAAACCCATGCCGCCGCGTCCCAGAAGCCCCAGCAGCTCGTAGTTGGGGATCGATGGCACACCCTTTGGTATTGCCCGGCCGGCGCCCCGCGCATGTTCCATTGCCGGCTCGGGGGGCCCGCCCACAAAGTCGATTGTGGGAGGAAGCTCCTCCGGCGGGTGCGTCTCGGGGGGGTCGTTCGGATGGGTTACGTCCACTGTGGATCGTTGTTCCGACGCAGCCTCGGACGGCGAGACTCCATCCTCCGGGAAACTCTCTGTCTCAGACGCATCAGGGTTCTGTCGTGTCGCAGGCCATGCCGCCGTCTTGGTCTCAACGGGTTCGGCGCAGGTCGTGCCACAGCGAGGACAAAGAACTTGCTTGGACTCGCGTTGCCGCGCGATCACGAAACGATTACCGCAACTGGAGCACGTCAGCTCCATGGCGTACCCTCCGCTGCAGAAGCAGTAGACGAGTTATCGGCGTCTGACTGCCACCGCAGGATAACGCACCACAGCGAGACGGAAGTCCGTGCGCTGCCTTCTCCAAGAGATTCCCGGGAGTGAATGTCATCCTACCGTGAACCTTGGCGGGCTGTAAACCATTGGCTGCCGGATTCGCAGTTTGGAGACGCGCCCGGCGCAACATCGTTGAGGGACCGACCGGCTGGCTGAAGGAAGCCCGCCGCATCTTCTCGCGATTCGAAGAAACGGTGAAGAACTTCGGCGGTATGATCAATATGGCCTCTATGGCCGGATACCTCGACCTGGCAACAACTTCGCGTCTTCCGACAAAGCCTACGGCTTGACCTCAGTCACCGCGTTCAGGGGGATCGGTGGCGGTAAGTAAACAGGCCGTGCTCGCGGCTCGCCTGGTTCGTACTCGACAGGCTCGACGATTGCCATCTCGGGCCCTCCGCCCGAAACCACTTCGTCCACCCTGATTGGCTCCCAGGATTCCACGCCTTGAGGCGGACTAACGGTGATAAGGAACCGATACCGTTTGGGCTTCGTCGCTTCCTCGATTAAGTAGTCAAACCGAAGCGTTCTTGCCTGAGCCTGTTCCAACTTGAACCGCAAGGTCAGCTCTCTTCTCAGAGCCTCCACAGTCGTCCAATCGAAATCATACGCCGACAGCGAATGGATTCTCCCTTCTTTCTCCGGCGGTTCGGGTCTCTTGTCCTCGAGCGAAGGCGCGGCACGTAACTCTGTGTAGTCTCTCGGCGGCTTAGGAGACAAAAGGAAGCCAGGTGCTGGTGGCGTTGGTGGAGCCTCAGGCGGAGCCAACGCTCCCGCAAGCTCAGGGTCGGGGGTGGCTTCCTGTACCTCAATGACTATGGAGCCAATGTCTACAGCGGCAAGTCCAAGATTCATTAGCGGGACTTCGACGTTGACGGATACCAGGCCTTCACCTATTGACGTCCGCATAACGATCGGCGTTACTCCCAGGATAGGTGTCTGTTTCTTGTCTACGTCAGACTTTTCCCCTGTCGTCTGAACCTCAGTCAGGCCCCGCTCAGGGACCTGAATTGAGCAGTACATTGTTATGCTCCGCACGCACGCCCCCACAGGTACTTCGAGAATGTGTGGGGCCCCGTTCCACGCGCGATTCTCGCTGTTCGCGCCCGCACTGTCAACGGGTGGAATGCCCGCGCTGCGAGTTGTCGACGGAACACCCGCAAATGCGGTCGGATTACTGTGCGGGCATGGTTTCTGTCTTCCCGGAGACCCTGGAACCGCGAATCTCGGCCAGCACGTCCTCGGCGGCTGACTTCACCTCCACCCCGCGCAACGTCAGTTTGGCGCCGCCGAAGCGGAACACCTCGGAACGGCCGATGCCCGACTCTTCGACGGCGATGGCGAAGTGTGCGTCGGACTCCAGCCCGCCGGACGCGCCGCCCCCGACGATCGCGGTCCAAGAGACCTTGTCGTGTTTTCCCCGGTAAGTGTTGCCGCTGGTCTTGACGTCGAGTCGCGGGCCGAACGCGGTCAAGAGCACCAGCGGCGAGTCCCCTTCGCGGACCACGCGCAGGTGACGTTGCGGCCTGGAGAAGGGGCTCCAGCGAAAGTAGGTGTCGGTCATGCCCACGGTCGCCTTGACGCCGGGTGTCAGCAGGGCCACCTGGCAGCTTGCGTCGCGGTTGATCTTGAATGCCTGGTCGTACGTGGTCGAGGGGTCCTTCATCACGTTGCGCGAAGCGGCGTCGAAGCCGAAGGCCGTGAACCGGTTGCCGGGCCGCTGCGGCTCGAGGAAGGCCGCGTGGAACCGCCAGTCGACCTTGCCCGGCCCGTCGGTCGCCACGCGGTCGAAGAGCAGGAACAGGTCCGGCTTGACGTGGACCAGGCACCGCGAGACGGCCGTGGCATTCGCTTCGGGTGGGTAGGCGTTTTCCAGGTCGGCCCGGGCGGCGCTTAGGAGCTGGCCGTCGGCGAAAAATGCGATCCGCGAAGTCTGGTCCGGTTCGAGGCGCGGGTGCCAGACCTGGCCGCCGCCCCATTGGTCCGTGTCATTGATGAGGATGCCGTTGTTGTTCGCGCCCGCCTTTCGGTACGTGCGGGTGTTGCCCGGCTCGAGGATGAGTTCGTGTTCGCCCCGGGCGAGCACGAACGAGCCGGCGTTGGTGCGGCAGTGGGCCCAGTTGTAACGCTTGGCCTTGGCGGCCCCCTGTTTTCCGAACACCCACCCGGCCCAGAGGCGGGCGCGAAAGGCGTCGGGCCCCCAATCGGACCGTATGAAGACCTGGTCCACGTCGTCGAAGTGGTGGTTCGTGGGGGTATTCTTCGCGGTGTGCCCGGCGGGCGGCGGGGCCGCGGCCAGGGCGATGCGGTACTTCTGCTTCCCGTCGCTTTGCGGCGCGGGACGTGCCGGGTCGGGAAAGGCCGGCGCCATGTGCAGGGCGTAGCGCCATTCGTTCTGAAAGAAGGGCTCGCCACGGGTGAGGTCGAGGCCGGTGCCCTCCCGGATCAGATCCAGCGGCGTCTGGAAGTAGCGCAGCCCGTAGTGCCGGCCCTCGTTCATCCATTCCAGCCCGCCGTCGCGCCCGTAGAGTTCGATCCGCTTCCGGCAGGTCATCACGCCCCAGCGGAGCCATCGCTCGGCCTCGGGCCCGTCCCAGACCAGTCCGCCGGCGACCAGGCCGCCCACCGTGGCCGACGAATGGTTTTGGGCGTAGCCGGTGGGGTGGTAGTTTCGCTGGAAGACGAAGAACGTGTAGAGCCCGGCGAAGCGACTGAGAAACGCCCGGTCCCAGGCCGTTTTTGCCTCGGGCGAGAGCCGCGAGACGTGGGCATCGTATTGGTGCGCGGCACCCATGGCCTTGCGACCCGTGTCCATGTCGTTGCCCGAGGCCATCGATTCGGCGTCGAAGCTGTATTCCCACAGCTCGCCGCGGTCGGGATCGACGTGTTCGATCATCTTCTCGACGTCGGCCGTCGACAGGACCCCTTGCTCCGGCAGGCCGCGTGCCGGTCCCGAGCCGCTTAGGCGTGGGTGTTTTCCCTTAAGCGACGGTTTCAGCGTGACGTTCTCTATGTCCCGAACTCGCTCGTCGACGCCGAAGGCGATCGAGGCGACGTCGTGCGGTCGGAGCGGGTTGTCGCTGCGACTCGTCGGCGGACGCGATTCCGCCTTGCGTCCGGTGGGGCGCCATCGAGTGCCGTACTGGAAATCGTCGAAGGATAGCCGCACCGTGTGCCGCCCCGCCTTGAGGATCTCCAGGGCGAAGCTCGCGTAGACGCGGCCGGCCGCCTGGTCGGCCAGGCTGGGTAGATCGAACCACGAGGTGTAGACGTGCTCGCCGTCCAACGCCACCCGGGCGGTGGGCACCAGCCACTTGCCCATGAAGATTTCCCAGGGTCCGGTGTGCGTGAGCCCCTTCTGTGGATTGCCCAGCAGTTCAGTGTGTTTACGGGTCCAGACGGAATTGCGATCGGGAAAGGCACACTTGCCGTGCTCGACGTAGAGCTTGCGCACGTCGAACCGGCCGTCGAATGTTGTAAGATCGAAGCGCCAGACGTTGGGTTCCGGGAAGTCCCCCGAAATCACCAGTGCGCGGTCTTGTGTCTCCACGCGGAACTTGCCCACCCGATCGACGAACTCCGGCCGGGCCCCGGGCTCGGCGGTATTGATCAGGTCGGCGATCGGCTCGACGTCGTCCCGGGCAAGCCACGACGCGGCGCGAGACGGGGCCGGTTCACCGCCCGCTTCCGCCCCGGCCACGGGACGATCGGGCAACGACGCGGCCGCCAATGGCGCCGCGACCAAGAGGAAGGTTCGCAAGAGAAAAGGAAACATGGCTGACTCCTTGGAACGAAAAAGGGAGCTGGTTTGTTTTGTGCGAAGCACCCTGCGGGCCGTTCCGGCAAAACAAACCAGCTCCCTTTTTCGTTGTCTAGTCATCCAATTCGATGCTCTCCAGGAGCATGTCTCTGCCCCCTTCGATGAGGATATCGTCGCTGCCGCATTTTGGGCATTCGCCGGCGAACTCGGTCACCTCGTTGCGGGCGCCGCAGGCCCGGCAGCAGCACAGGGCCGCCGGCTGGTGGATTTGAAGCTCGGCCCCGGCGAAGGCGGTGTCGGGCGAAAGCAGGTCGAAGGCGAATCGCAGCGAGTCGCAGTTGACCCCCGAAAGGTGCCCGATCGACAGCTCGAGGCGCCGCACGGGACCTTCCTGGCCCGAGCGGCGGATCTCCCGCTCGGCCTGATCGAGGATGGCCTCCACGATGGAAAGCTCGTGCACGGGTGTCCCTACGCTGGAGGGTCACGGTCCTTCGCAAGAAGATAGCGGCGCGGGGGACTGTGCGGCAAGGGGGACGCCGAGACGGCGGTCTGACCGCCAGCCACCATATCAGCCAAACAGCTACTGTCTGTTGAGCAACCTGAAAACGCGACCGGGGCGCCCGTGTCCAGCAACGCCGGTGGCCCGCCAAATGGGTGGTGCTTTGCGACACCTCACAGAACCGGTGAGGTAGACGAAACCTGGCCGACCCGGCTCAGAGGTCTTTCTGCTCGTTGACGGCGCTGTAAAGGTCGTCGGCCATCGCCCGAAGCACTGCTTCACCGCAGTCGATAACACCGTTACCATTTCCGTCGTAGAATTGGACGAAGCCGGACGCGCGGTTACGGTTGCTGAGGAGGTTATCGGGACCACGCCACGTCGGCCCGGGGGCGGCGGGGTTTCCGCTACCACTCGTAGATCCACACGTAGGTCGTGTAGGTTGTCGGCGGCGCCTTCCTCCGCAGTCGCTGCGAAGCTCGAAAGCAGCATTGCGGCCGTGAGCGCAAGAAGGGTCGTTACTCTGGTTGGTTTGTTGCTCGTTGTTCATGTATCCCGTGTTTCTCGTTCGAGTCGAATTCCATTGTGTGGCGTCTCTGTGTGCGAACTTCGATCACTTGACTCTCTCTGCCGCGAGCGTGCCGAGCTGAGTGGCGATCGCTTCGAGGCTCTTTGGCCACTGATCGAATTCGATGCGCAACGCACCTTCGATGTGCGGTGCGGCGATTCCTTGCACCAAGGTGGCGGCCGGCTGGGCGTAGAGGAAGGGGACCTTCTCCTGGCCGTAGGTCTCGGCGAGGCTGGCGGCGTAGACCTCCAGCGACGGTGAATACCGCGAGACGTCCTCGCTGATGTTGTCCTTGCCCGGAATCCAGGTCACGCCGCGGACCGCCAACGGGGTCAGCGGACTGATGCAGAAGTTGTAGGTGTGCGTCGCGGTCTCGGTGCGGCTGGCCCATTGGTTGTAGTAGGGCTCGGGGAAGGGCGGTGCCCGGTCCGCCAGCTCGGTGGGGATCTCCTCGCCCGCCTCGAGCAGGGCCGCGACCTTGCGGTTGTACTGCTTGACGGTCTCGATGTACTCGGCGACGGCCCGCTTGCAGACATCGGTGTTCGGGTAGGCGAGGTTCAGTTCGTCGCGCTCTTTTTCAAAGCCGGTGGCCTTCTGCATGCCCTTGTACGAAACCCAGGTCAACGGCGGGTTTTCCGCACCCAGCGTGACGATGCCCACGGGCACTCCGGGCTGTCGGACCCGGGAGGCGAAATGGTAGGCGACCACGGACGGCGGATCCCCGACGTCGTCTAAGTCCGCAGGCTGCCAGGAAGCCACATACTTGCCACCGCCGATCTCCATTTTCAGTTTGCGAGGCGTCCGGAAGCGCCGGGCCTTGGTCTTGATGCGGAACTCGCGGACCAGCGGCAGGGCTTTGGGCGGGCCCCCTTCGCCTTCCTTGGGCCGGATCAGTTCACCCGAGAGCTGGCGAGAACCGGTCATGATCCAGACGTCGCCGACGAGGACATCCCGAACCGTGCGGGCCTCCCCGTTGCTGCAGTGAATTTCAAGATCGCGTCCCCGGCCGGAGGCGGGCATGGGGTCGAGAGTGACACGCCAGCGCTCGAACTCGTCGACCTTGGCCTTCTTCTCTTGATCGCCGAAGGAGACGGTCATCTCGGTGCCGGGAACCCCGTGCCCCCAGACGGGCACCGGCAGCCCCCGCTGGATGACGGCGCGATCGCGGAAAAGGGTTGCCGGCAGCAGATAGGCCCTCTTGCCCCATCTTCGCTCCGCCTCGGCCTTGGCGGCTGCGACGATCTCGGGGTCGTCCTCGTTGAACATCTGCTTGCCGTCGAAATACGCGAACGGGATCGCCGGCAGTCCGGCCCGGCTGTAGAGATTGGCCCCGATCGGGCTGGCGCTGTAGGCGTACTGCACGCCGTGCGGCTCGGGTACCGCCTCGCAGCGAACGACCACCTCTTTGCCTTCGATCACCGCACGGGCCGGGTGCCACACTACGCCGGTAACCGAAATTCAGGTCTTGTGTTTTTGAACTGGCGTGCAGCGGTCACTTGCGATTTCAGTGCAGTGGTGATCTTGGGCACACCTGTGCGTTCACGTTTTGTCTTC
>Ga0180438_10011251_pt1 | contig 10833 bp, 8 predicted proteins | sample SS_ome_12_FD_132455 | JGI IMG/M metagenome (GOLD analysis project Ga0180438, IMG submission 132455) | Hypersaline lake sediment archaeal communities from the Salton Sea, California, USA - SS_3_D_2 metaG | ecosystem: Environmental > Aquatic > Non-marine Saline and Alkaline > Hypersaline >... | reverse complement strand
TATCTGGACAACATGGAGAAGCTGGGGGTTGATACTCTGCTTCTTCATTCGATTGGCAACAGACCCGATTCCTGTCGAGAGCTGAACGACCGAACCGCTAGTCTTTGTCGAGACCACCCGGGCCGCATCTTCGGCCTGGCCGCGGTGCCGCTACCCTATCCTCAGGAGGCGGTAGAGGAGGCGGAAAGGGCCATCACGGAGCTGGGATTGAAGGGTCTGAAGATCTATCCCCGTGCACAGAAGGTGACTCTCGATCAGAGATCTGTGCGCCCCGTGCTGGCCAAGGCTGCGGAACTCGATGTGCCGGTGCTCACCCACTCTACGCCGCTCCCGATGGCGTATAGCGGTTACCATGGCGCCTACGTCTCCATCGACAACACTGCGGGAAACCTGGCGCGTCTGTTCTTCGGCGGCGTGTTTGCCGAGATTCCCAACCTGAAGATAATCGGGGCGCACCTTGGTGGGGGTATGCTTTTCTATAAGGATTTCCTTGCGGAGGTGAACCCGGAATGGGAGGCCTACTTTGACAACGTATACTATGATCTCTCGGGCTATCCATTCTCCGAGAAGATGATCAAAGCTGCCATAAACATCGTTGGAGAAGACCATATTCTGTTCGGATCGGACTACCCATTGGTGGGGACGGACAAAATCGAAGAGATAATCAAGATGGTCCAGGGGTTCGATCTGGGAAAGGAGGTAAAGGACAAGATCTTGGGAGGAAACGCTGCCCGCGTGCTGGGCATTGACTAGCGATCGAGAGATTCACACGCAATGCGACATTACAGTAACACAGGAGGATCAAGGTGAGAAGACTTTGGATGGTAATTGCGCTTCTTGTGGTGGTGGCCGTGCTGGCCAGTTGCGCGCCAGCTGCGACACCCGCTCCCGAAGCGACGGAGGCACCGCCGGCACCCACAGCGGCGCCAGAAGCGACAACGGCGCCAGAACCGGCGCCAACTACGGCGCCCCCGGCCCCGGCGGTGCCCCAGATCCTTAACATAAACATGAGACTGGCGCCTACGATGCTGGATCCTCAACAGGAAACCGCGGCTGTAGGCAAGATGGTGAACAGCAACGTCTTCGACGCGTTGGTTAGCCTGGACGCCAGCATGGAGCCGGTTCCCGAGCTAGCCAAGGATTGGGAAATCTCCGACGATGGCCTGACCTACACCTTCTACCTGGAGGAAGGGGTGACCTTCCACGACGGGACCCCCTTCAACGCCGAGGCCGTGAAGTTCAGCTTCGAGCGGCTCCTAGATCCCGATACTGGGTCGGCATTTTTCGGTGACTACGAGATGATCGAGTCCATCGAGGTCATCGACGACTCAACCGTCGAGTTCACGCTCGAGTACGCTCACGGTCCTTTCCTACGTCGCATGGCCATGGTCGAGGCTTCAATCGTTAGCCCCACGGCGGTGGAAGAATGGGGCGAGGATTTCGCGGCCAACCCGGTAGGAGCGGGCCCCTTCAAGGTGACGGAGTACGTGTCCGGCGAACGCGTGGTTCTAACCCGCAACGAGGACTACTGGCGAGAGCTGCCCAAGCTAGAGAAGGTCAATTTCACCTTTATCGCTGAGGAGCAGGCCAGGGTGTCTGCGCTTCTGGCTGGCGACACCGATTTCGACACCATCATCCCGCCCAGCTTGATCCCCATGGTGGAGGCGGATCCCAACATGGTGATCGAGCGAGGACCTACCCTCTTCCCGGAGTGGGTAGGCTTCAATGTGGAGAAGGCCCCCTTCGACGACCCTCTGGTCAGAAAGGCGGTTGGCTACTGCGTGGACATGGACACCATCATCGAGGGCGTTTTCCTCGGGGTGGGTGTCAGGTCCACCCAGCCCGTGGCCCCCGGGGTTTATGGATTCGATGACACCATCGAGCCTATCCCCTACGATCCTGACATGGCGGCAGACCTCCTAGCCCAGGCAGGATGGGAGGATACGGACGGTGACGGCGTGGTGGACAAAGACGGCCAGAAGTTCAGCGTGGAGTTCAAGGTCATGCCCCTGACCGAGATTCAGAGGATGGCAGAGTCCATTCAGGGTTACATGGCTGACGTGGGGATGGAAGCCAACATCGTGGTGGAGGACTGGGGCGCCTACCTGGCGGATCTGGGCGCTGGCAATATGAACATGTTTGTCCTCGGCCAGGAGAACCCCATGGGTGATGCCGGCGCTACGATGGGCATCCTATTCCACTCCGATCAGATTGACTTCAACAACACCACGCGCTATAACAACCCGGAGATGGACAGGCTGATCGACGCCGAGCGACGGGAGGCGGATCCCGAGGCACGCCTGGAACTCCTCAAGGAGGCCGTCAACCTCGCGGTGGACGACGCGGTTCATGTCCCGACCTTCGTGAGAGAGCACGTCATGGCCCATCACTCGAAGGTTAAGGGCTTCGTGCTCCACCCCAGCGACACTTTCCTGAAGCTGGACACTGTGTACATCGAAGAATAGAAAACGGAGAAATCGCCTAAGACGGCATAGGCCAACATGCGGGCCGAGTATTGGGGGTGGGTTCGCCAGCGTCCCCGGTTTGGGGGTCTCTAGTGCATCGCGGCTTTCAGTCCAGACAACCGCATGCCGGGCGAGTGGGAGTCATGTTGGCCACCGTCGACACGTATCTGACTGACAAACAGATGTAATACGACTCGGGCAGACCGCGGGTCCCCATTTCCAGCGGAGACTCGTGGGTTGTCCACTGGTGCAGGATATGCTGAGTTACATAGTAAGGAAACTCTTCACCTTGGTCCCCGTGATGCTGGGGGTCTACACGCTGGTGTTCCTGGTCATGCAGGTCTTGCCCGGTGACGCGGCGCAGATACGAGCTGGGCCGGGAGCGACCGCTGAAGCGATAGAGAATATGAGACATCAGATGGGATTGGACAAGCCCATCCCAGTTCAGTACGTGCAATATCTGCAGAGGGCAGTGCGACTGGACTTCGGGCGTTCCTTTCGCACCAACCAGCCGGTGATCGATGAACTCAAGGGGAGGTATATCACCACGCTCCAACTGACCCTGGTGGCTACTGCCATCTTTCTGGCCTTAGGGCTCCCCTTGGGGGTGGTCGCTGCGGTGAATCGCAACTCCATTTGGGATGGTATCACCATTCTGGTCAGCTTGATAGGCATCTCTATGCCGGGCTTCTGGTTGGGCTTGCTTCTTATCTGGTACTTCTCTGTGAGACTGGGCTGGTTTCCCACCTTTGGTTTCGAGAGTCCCAAGCACGTAGTCCTACCGGCGCTTACTCTGGCGTCGTACGGCATAGCCTATACCGCTCGCTACACGCGGTCCAGTATGCGCGAGGAGCTGATGCAGGACTACGTGACCACGGCCAGGGCGAAAGGCTTGCGCGAAAGGGCGGTCCTGTACGGGCATGCGTTGCGGAATGCTTTGATTCCGGTGGTGACTCAGGCTGCCCTGGGGTTTGGCTACATGCTGGGCGGAGCGGTTGTGATCGAGGTGGTCTTCACCGTAAATGGCGTCGGAAGGTTGATCGTGGAAGGCATCCTATACAGGGACTACCCGGTCGTACAGGGTGGCGTGTTGTTGCTGGCCCTCAACTTCGTCCTGGTGAACCTGTTCGCCGATATCGCCTATGGATTCATCGATCCGCGAGTGAGATTGAAGTGAGGCACGGCGTGGGAAGAGTTGTACGTGGAGAGAACACGGGTTCGGAAGAAGCACGATTGGGGACGCCACTTGCCCCGCTCAGGCAGAGCAGATCGTTCTATTCCCTAGCCTTGGCTCAGCTTCTGAAGAACAAGATTGCAGTGATAGGCGGTCTGCTGGTGGCAGCAGAGATCTTGGTGGCGATTCTGGCGCCCCATCTGGCTCCCTTCGACCCTCTGGATCAAGACCTGAAGAGCACGCTGCTGCCACCTCTGACGGCCGGGCACTTGATGGGAACCGATGATCTGGGTCGCGACATCCTGAGCCGCATCATCTATGGCGCGAGAATCTCTCTGTTGGTGGGAGTAGCGGTGGTGGGCATAGCGACAGTCGTCGGCGTACCCTTAGGAGCCATAGCTGGCTATTCACGCAGGTTTGATCGATGGATCAGTATGGCCGTGGATGTACTCTTGGCATTCCCGGGAATACTGTTGGCCCTAGCCATCGTAGCTGCCCTCGGGCCAGGCCTGGTCAACGTGATGATCGCTGTTGGCGTACGTTCCATGCCCATGTATGTACGTGTGGTCAGGGGGCAGGTGCTGTCTCTCAAGGAGAGGGAGTTTGTTACCGCCGCTGAGGCAATCGGAGTGGGTGATGGTGGGCGGCTGTTCAGGCACATACTGCCCAACTGTATCGGGCCGATCATCGTGCAGGCTACGATAAACGTGGGCACGGCGATTCTGAGCGCGGCATCGCTGAGCTTCCTGGGGGTGGGTGTGCAGCCGCCTACGCCGGAGTGGGGGGCCATGCTTAGCAGGTCTCGTCTCTACGTCGTGACCGCGCCGCATGCGGTGACATTCCCCGGGCTGGCGATCATGTCGGTGGTGCTAGGGTTCAATCTCCTGGGTGATGGGCTGAGAGACGCCCTGGATCCGAGGTTCAGACAATGACGAGAATCGTGAGATAAGCGGAGTGGCGGCTCCAAGAGGAAAGGAGATGGCGTGTGGCCATTGAATATGGAAAGACGAAGGTATCATACGATTGGGAGCACAGGAAGAAGTATCTAGATTTGCCCTTCCCGGTCGCAGAGTACGAGCGCCGGGTTGATGGACTTCGCCGCGCGATGGCGGCGAAAGGCTTGGACTATCTGCTTGTTTACGCCAACCCCAGCTGTGTAGGTCCCGTACGCTATGTGGCGAACTTCGACAGCTACTTCGGCAGCACAATCCTCGTTGTACCGCAAGAGGGGGACCTGACCCTGGTCACAGATAGCGTCATGCACAGCGAGCCGATGCACTCTGGCATCTGGATGACTTGGATCAAGGACGTTCGAGCGGGCCATCATCCTTCTACCGTGCGAGACGCCGAGAACATAGTCGACTTCGCGGTGGATGCACTGAAGGAGAGGGGACTGGAAAGAAGGGCAGGTGGCCTAGTCGGCTCGCGATGGTTGCCACACAGCTTCGGGACGCTCCTGTACGAATCAGTGCCGGAGAACAAGCTCGAGCTGGCAGACGCCGTCTTCGAGAGCGTGCGGAGCATCAAGAGCGAGCTGGAACTGGACGCCCTAAGGGTGTCGGCCAAGTTTGCCTCCATAGGGCACGACACGGCTTTTGCTAAGGCGACGCCTGGGATGACGGAGAGGGAACTGAGAGCGGAGGCGGTCTACGCCATGCTCAAGGCTGGTGCGGACCTCACGATAGCGGCATTGACGAGCGGTCCGCGGGCCGGGCTCAAGCACGCTGACCCCAGCGACCGGCGGATCGAGGATGGGGACATGCTTTTCGTGGACATCTGTGCTCCCCACGAGGGCTATGCGAGCGACGTGGCGCGGACAGGCGTAATTGGTCAAGCCAATGACCAGCAGCGGAAGATGCTGGAGACCGCCCTGGAGATGCGCGACAGTGTGGTGGCAGCGGTCAAGCCTGGCGCTCGTATTTGCGATCTCCAGCAGATTGCAGAAGGCATAGCCGGGCGGCGCGGGCTGGCCGACTACTACTATCCCACCGGTTTCGGCCATGGCATCGGTACCTCGATGGTCGAATCGCCCATTCTATTCCCCGACAACGAGGCTCGGCTGGAAGAGAACATGGTCTTCAGTCTAGAACCCATGATTGTCATCGAGGGGGTAGGCACCGCCGTTTTCGAGGATATGATCTTGGTGACCTCTGATGGAAGCGAGTTTCTTTCCGATGCTTCGACGTCGACCTGGTAGGTCGAACGAGAGAGCCACGAGGCGGCGCAAGGGGCGACTGGGTAAGAAGCTCAAGGAGGGGCACGGTGGACAGCGATAGGCGGGAGTACATGGACCTAGGGGTGGTGCAGTATGTATCGTTCCCTCAGGTGATAGCGGGCACCGGCCCGGTGATAGAGACCATCAAGAGAGTCCTAGCCGATGAGTTCTTCAGCGCCATTGAGATCACCTGGATGGAAGATCCGCTCATCAAGGAGCAGGTGGCGAATCTTCTCAGAGACTCGGGTATGAGGGTCGTCTATGCCGGTGGACCGCCCTATGCCATGCAGCAGATACATCTTTCGGCTCTGGATAAAGGAGAGCGCCGGGATTCCTTGGAGAAGGCCAAGCGGCTGGTCGACGATGCGTATTTGCTGGGCGCCGAACTACACCTCATCACAGGTGGTCCCGACACCGCACCCGAGGACCGAGAACGTGCAAAGGGCTATCTTGTGGAGTGCTTGGTCGCCCTGTCGGAGTATGCGGATTCTCAAGTCAGCGATCGACCCGTGGTTCTATCTCTCGAGCCCACGGATCGCGACGTGCACAGGAATGGGCTGATCGGACCTACCGTGGAGGCTGTGGAGATAGTGAGAGAGGTTCGCAGGCAGGGCGGCGCTGTGTGGCTGACCCTCGACCAGTCCCATTTGGCGCAGCTGGGGGAAGTCGTCGAGGACTCCCTCGCGGTGGCGCAGGGGTATCACGTGCACATGCATGTGGCCAACTGCCTGCTAAACGATCCCGAGAGCCCCATCTACGGCGATGAACACCCGCGGTTTGGGGTCGAGGGCGGGGAACTTGGCGTCGAGGACGTGACTGCTCTGTTCGAGTCGTTATGGGGGTTTGGCTTTTTCGAGAAGCCCGTGCCATACGGGGAGAGGCCCATCGTGAGCGTGGAAGTGAAGCCGCACGGTGATGAGGATCAGGAGATCGTGCTGGCTAACACCAAGCGCGTAGTGGAGAATGCGTGGGCTCGCGCCCGGTTGGGTACTTGAAGGCCACGGAGGCCGCACGCAGTGGGAGGTACTTTGGATGAACCGCGAGCTAGAGGAGTTCGTCGGAAAGCAAATCGCCACTTTCAAACAGGAAGGAACATTCAGAGCCAAGCACGTGCTTCAGAGCGAGCAGGCGGGGCGAGTGTTGCTGGACGGAAAACGCGTTGTCATGCTGGGGTCCAGCAACTACCTCGGCCTGGCATCTCACCCGCGGGTGAAGGAAGCCGCAAAGCAAGCGGTGGACAAGTATGGGTGCGGGGCGGCGTCGGTGTCGGAGGTCTGTGGTCTCACCGATTTGCACTACGAACTGAGGAGGCGGCTTGCCCAGTTCTTGGGCACCGAGGACTCATTGATCTACCCATCATGCTCCACCGCGAACGCCGGCGTCATCGACGGACTGCTGCAGAAGGAAGATGTCGTCTTCAGCGATCAGCTGAACCACGCGAGCATAGTAGATGGCTGCCGAATTTGCGCCGCCGAAAAGAAGATCTACCCCCACAAGGATCTGGGGAAGCTTGAGGAGTACTTGCGTGAGGCGAGCGGAGCACGACTGCGAATGATCGTGACCGACGGTGTGTTCAGCATGGAAGGGGATACCGGACCTCTCGACGAGATCGTAGATCTCGCTGACAAGTACTCGGCCATCGTCGTCGTGGATGAGTCCCATGCTCTAGGCGTGCTGGGGGATACGGGCAGAGGTACCATAGAGCAGTACAGCGTGCGGGACCGAGTCGACATCCAGACGGGGACCTTCGGCAAGGCCCTCGGTGGTGCTGGCGGCGGGTACGTGGCTGGCAGTCAAGATCTGGTAGACTACCTCTACCACCGGTCGAGATCGTTCATCTTCACCAACGCGCTTCCACCAGCAACCGTGGCGGGAGCTCTCGCTGCTCTTACTCTACTGGAAGAAGACCCAGGACTGGTCCGAACATTACGAGATAATACACAGCACTTCCGCGCAGGAGTAGAGAGAATCGGACTGGAGCTACTAGGAGGGGAGTCTCCTATCACTCCTATCATCATCGGGGAAACGCCGAAGGCCTACGCTATGGCGGATCGGCTGATGGAGGATGGCGTCTTCCTCGGGGCTGTTGGCTATCCAGTCGTGCCTGCCGGTGAGGCGAGACTGAGGGTGCAGATCTCAGCGGCGCTCACCAAGGACGACCTCGATTTCGCCCTCGGCTCGATCGAGGGGACGGCGAAAGAACTGGGTGTGGTATAGGTATCCGCAAGCGAGAGTATGGCAACTCCTTTCAACAGTGCAGGGGAGACCGGATGAGGCCTGCGGTGCGCGCGGATCAGGCATTCCCGAGAAACGTCCAGGCGAGTAGGAGGAGGACAATGGAAGGCACGGGATTGGTACACACTCACTGTCGTGGCTGCCACGGCGGGTGTGGCGTGTTGGCACACGTCAGGGATGGCCGCGTCGTCAGCGTGGAGGGCGATCCCGCCTCGCCGATAGGACATGGCACGATGTGCGCCAAAGGACTGGCAGTCTTGCAGCTGGCCTACCATCCCGACAGGATCCTCTATCCCATGAAGAAGGTCGGCGAGGGATGGCAGCGCATCTCTTGGGATCAGGCTCTGGATACCATTGCCGATCGCTTCACGGCCGTGATTGACGAATGCGGCCCCGAGTCCATCGTAGTGGGTCAGGGTACAGGCCGCGACTACGAGAGTTTCCTCTACCGGTTTGCCAATCTGCTGGGCACGCCAAATGTACTCACGGCGGGGCACATGTGCTATGTGTCCAGGGTTGGTGCGACTCTGATCACGTGCGGCAATCTGCCGGTGAGTGACTTCGCAGGTGCTCCCAAGTGTATGGTGGTCTGGGCCAACAACCCGCTGTGGACAAATCCCGATGAGTACAAGGGAGTGGACTTCTGGGAAGCCTACCAGAAGGGTAGCAGGCTGATCGTCATAGACCCCAGAAGAGGCTTCCTCGCCAGCAGGGCCGATCTGTGGCTTCAGCTCAGACCGGGAACCGATGCTGCCTTGGCCCTGGGTTTCCTCAAGGTCATCATTGAGGAAGAGCTGCACGACGCTGAATTCGTGGGGAGCTACGTGCACGGCTGGGATGCCTTCGTCGAGCGGGTGGATGAGTACCCGCTCGAGAGGGTCGAGGAGATCACCTGGGTAGACAGAGGGTTGATCCGAGACGCAGCAAGGCTCTACGCCACCACTAAGCCTGCGTGCATCCAGTGGGGAGTGCCCATCGAGCAGACCATCAACTGCACCGACAGTAACCGCCTCCTCACGGCTCTCATGGCGGTGACTGGGAACCTGGATGCACCCGGAGGGAACGTATTCTTCGTGCCCCCGCCGGTGAGGACAGTGTCTGAATTCGCCCTTCACAGAGAGTTGCCGGCCGAGCAGCGAGCCAAGCGGCTGGGAGGAGAAGACTACAAGTTGGCCTCTCGAGTCGCGCTGGTGACGCCGAAGGTGGTGTGGGACGCGATTCTGACGGAGGAGCCCTACCCGGTGAAGGCCGGGCTGTTGTGTGGCACTAACCCAGTTGTGACCAGGGCCAACGCAAAGGAGCCATACGCGGCTCTCCAGAAGCTGGATTTCCTGGCGGTGATCGACTTCTTCCTTACCCCGACGGCGGAGCTGGCAGACATCTTTCTCCCAGCCGCCACCTGGCTGGAGCAAGACTACGTGGGGGATTTCTGGAAGCGTCACGGCTACGTGGTGGCGAGACAGAAAGCGATGGAGGTCGGGGAATGCTGGCAGGATCACAAGACCTTCCAGGAGTTGGGGAAGAGCATGGGGCAGGGGGACCGTTGGTGGGACACCCTGGAGGAGGCCCTCGACTATATGCTCGAACCGTCGGGCCTCACCTTCGAAGACTTCAGGGAGAAGGGATACCTCCAAGGGGAGATGAAGTATCGCAAATATGAGGACAAGGGGTTCTCCACGCCTACAGGCAAAGTAGAGCTGTACTCGACCGTTCTGGAGAAATGGGGCTACGATCCCCTCCCCAAGTATGCAGAGATCCCCGAGAGCCCCGTCTCTCGCCCTGATCTAGTAGAACGCTATCCCTACATACTCAATGCAGGACTGCGCACTCCTGTCTTCTTCCACTCCGAGCATCGTATGATCCCTTGGCTGAGGGAGATCAGGCCCGATCCCATCGTCGAGATCCACCCCCAAACGGCAGACAGGCATGGGATTGTCCAGGGGCAGTGGGTCGATATCGAAAGCCCCAGGGGACGCATTAGGCAACGCGCCAAGCTCAATGACGGCATCGATCCCAGAGTGGTGGTGGCAGAGCATGGGTGGTGGTTCCCGGAGGAGAGCGCGCCAGGCCATGGCTGGGATACCTGCAACGTGAATCTACTCACCGACAACGACCCAGCAGGCTTCGATCCGGCTCTCGGGTCCACCAATTTAAGGGTGCTGCTGTGCAATATCTCGCCTGCCCAGGAGGACTACAGGTGAAGGAGACGGAGCGGTTTGGGCTACGGATTCTTGAGGAGAACTGCATGGGGTGCCACGCCTGTGAGGTGGCGTGCAAGCAGGAGCAAGGGCTGGGAGTAGGTCCAAGACTCATACGTATCGTTGAGATTTGTCCGCGCTACGAGCCGATCTACTGCCATCACTGCGCTGATGCACCGTGCAGGGATGCGTGTCCCGTTGAGGCGATAACGATCGGGCAAGGCGGCGCTGTGCTACTCGACGCGGAGTCTTGCACAGGATGCCGGGAGTGTCTGGAAGCGTGTCCATTTGGTGCCTTGCAGTTCGACGAGGTAGCGGGGGTCGCCATTAAGTGCGATCTGTGCTACAACAGGCTTGGCGAAGGCAGAGAACCGGCGTGTGTCGCCGTCTGCCCAACCGGAGCCATCAGTTTCGGCTAGAAGGATGGCGCAACCGGAGAACGGGAGTCACGTGCGCTCTCCGGCACACGAGGAGGATTGGCCGAAAATGCTCTACGGGGTCCTATTGTGAGAAGTTGGTGGCTGGCGTGAGGAGAAACGATTCACG
>Ga0180438_10011250_pt1 | contig 10834 bp, 19 predicted proteins | sample SS_ome_12_FD_132455 | JGI IMG/M metagenome (GOLD analysis project Ga0180438, IMG submission 132455) | Hypersaline lake sediment archaeal communities from the Salton Sea, California, USA - SS_3_D_2 metaG | ecosystem: Environmental > Aquatic > Non-marine Saline and Alkaline > Hypersaline >... | reverse complement strand
GATAAATAGTAAGCATGTTGAATTTATCATGGCACCGGAACTCTATCATATCTTTCTCGAATCTGAAACTTGGAATAAAGATTATGAAGAAAAAAATAATGCAAAGCAAAGTTTATCAAGTTTTGAGCATGCAGAAATTCTAATTATTGACGATTTAGGGTGCAAAAAAGAAACAAAAAATAAATTTTTTAGCACAAATTTGTTACTATTATTAGAAAAACGTAAAAAGGGAAAGCTAATTATAACCACAAATCTTAACATTGCAGATAATGAGTCTTTTATAAAAATGAAAAATAAAGAAGGTTATCTTAATTCTATCTATGAGCCAAGAATTATTTCAAGGCTACTTGAAAAATGTCAAAAAATTTCACTTGTTGGAATCGATAACCGGTTAAAATAGGAGGAAAAATAATTAAAAATGGCTAAAATATTAAGATTAAAAGTATATCCAAAATGGTTTGAGATGATAAAATCAGGCGAAAAAAAAGAGGATTATAGGGAAATTAATTTAGAATGGATTAAAAAATTATTGATTTTACCTGAAGATTTCCATATTTCAGATTTTTATGTAAATAACGGAAATCATGGTTATAGTTATCTTACTAATTCGCCAGAAATGTTATTGGAAATATATAAACCAATTAAATATAAAAAATACATTTTTATTAACACCAAAAATAAAAAACAACTTTATGTAAAACCTAAAAAATTAATAATTGGGCGTGGTAAGTTAGAATGGGGAGCCGATAAATACAAATATAAAAAATATTTTGTTTTGAGATTAGGGGAGGTTTTAAATGAGAAAAAAAAGAAGTAAAAATTATCCGGTAATTGAGATAACTCATATTGGAGTAACATTTCAATATCAAAAACAAGGATTAATAACATATTTAAAACGGTTTTTCAAATTTAAAAAATATCGAAAAATCAAACGTGAGATTGAATATTTTAATCTTGAAATCCAAAAAATTGGATTTAATAAAAAAAAGTATAATAGGCTTATTGAATTTTTACATCAGAATCAATTTATTAAATTAGTTCCGAAAAAATAAGGGGGTTAAAATGGAAATTAAAAAAATTAAACTCAGTTATGAATTTTCAAAAAGTGATGATTATAGTGGGTATTGTGGTCTCAATTGTCCGAATTTAAAAAAATCAAAAAAATATTGTAAAATATTTGATCAAGATTTAATTTCACCTTTTAAAAAGGTTTTCTGGCGTGCTAATTTATGTAAAATGTTTGAAAAAATATATTTAAAATAAGGGGGTTAAAATGCAAATTTTTGTAACAATTACAAGGTATAAACAAAATGAAAAACAAACACTGGGAAAATTAGTTATTGTAAAAGAAAATGAATATTCTATATATCAAAATCCTTATGATATACTTTTCAAATGTGATACTTTAGAATTGCCTGACAAAGAAAATCAAAAAAATATTTCTCGAATTCCATTCGGTACTTATCAATGCCGAAAACGGTGGAGTATCCGACATAAACGACATATAGAAATTTTAAATGTTCCTGACCGTACCAATATTCTTATTCATGCAGGAAATTTTTATACGGATATTCGAGGGTGTATATTAGTTGGTGATGAGCTGAAAGACATTAATAATGATGGAATAATTGATGTTAGCAATTCTAAAAAAACTCTCAAAAAAATGTTACAAATATTACCAAAAACATTTGACTTAAGGATTTATGATTAGGTGGAAAAATGACTAAAAAAAAATTATTTGAATGTAGAATTTGCAAAAAAGAGATTGATAATTATTGTTATAATTATTGTATCGAATGTTGTAGTAATAATGATAAATATGAAGATGATGAAAATGTTTTCTGTGAGCTTTGTTTGAAAAATCAAATAAAAAAAAAAGAGGTGGAAAATAAAAAAATAAGAAAATATAATAAAGCTATACAAAAAGCTATAAAAAATTGAAGAGGTGGAAAATGAATTATAACGAAAAAATTGAATCTTGGATAAGGGGATGGGATGATGAAGACCCTTATACCAATTATGAATGTGATGAAAACAATCAGGAATCAGAAGAAGACTGGAGATATTACTGCGATTATAACGAGGATTAAAATTATAAAAATGGCAAACAAAAAACTTGAATACAAATTGTTACAAAAACCGGCAGAAGACTTTTTAAAATATAATAAAATAAAATATGTTCATTTGATAAAAAATATAACTCGTGTTAAAAATGGTATATTTTATAATTTCCCTATCCCCGGGGACAAAGGTTTCCCTGATTTATTGATAGTACTGAATCCGATTTTCTTTGTTGAATTCAAAATTAAAGGTGAAAAATTAACAAAAGAACAGATAGAATATAAAAAAATATTGGAGGATTTAGGTTATGTATATTATGTTATTCGAGAAATGAAACATTTTATAGCATTAATGCAAAAAAAAATAAAAAAAAAAGGAGAAAAAAATGACAATCGATGAAAAATTAAATTTACCGGATGACTTCAAACCGGATTACAAAATATTGGAGATGGGGATATAAGTTATTCCGGTATAAAAAGGATTTGCGCAAAAATTATTTTACCTTGTAGTTTTAAAGATGATTTAATTGAAATGAATCACAAACACATTGTTAAAAGAATTTATGAGAAATATAAACCGGAGGCAATTTCAATTTTTGGATATGAAGAAAGACGTATTACTGATTTTAGGATAATCCAAAAAGGGTTTGAAAAAAATGACATTGATGATTTTAAATATCAACCAACATCCGGCATGAGCGAATTTGTAGCATTTGGGGACTGGAGTAAAGCAGGTGAAAGTTCAGATTTAAAAGATTTTGAATTTAAAATAAAATGAAAACCGTAAATGATTTGATTGCAGAATTGCAAAAGTTAAAACCAAGTGTAAGAGAAAAGCCTATTGTAATATTGTCTCCGAATGGATTATATTTAGATCCAAACGTAAAAATGATACCAATTAATAAAGACAATCCATTCAGTAATGTGGAAAAAATAATTATAACAATTTGAATTTAAAATATATTAAATACTTGAAAAAAAATAAAAATTATGTATAATTGAGTATAGGAGGATACATGAATAAAAAAATTAGATTTGTAATAAGTATTATTGTTGTAATTTTTGTTGTTGTTTTGATCAATGCAAAAGTAAGATTAAATGATATTCAACCGGCTTTTGCGCAAGATACAAACAAAATGATTGAATCAAATATGGTAAATGGCGCTGTTTTGTCTTTCGAAGCAGATTCATATTTTAATTCATTTCTCGCAGAAGTCGAAAAAGGAAATAATTATGAATTGATGTCAAAATTGCTAAATTTAACATCACAAAAATTATCCGAAAGTTACAATTATTATCAAATTGCTTATAATGTAGGCGAAAAAGTTGGCTATCGTATCGAGTATATACAAAAATTTAAAGGGTTTGATTATGATAGTATAAGAAGAAAATTTAATCATGAAAAAATATTTTATCAAATTGTAAATTGTTTTAAAAACTCCAATATATTGGGAGTTTATAAACAAAATATGGATTATCTGCTTATGATATGTGGGAAGATAAATTTATTAAACAACGATATTCGTAACAAAAAGTTAAATATTGTAGAGATACAAAATATAACAATTCTGATGTATGATAACGGTATCTTCGGGAATTATGCAACACAAATTGCTAATATAATTTTAAATTAGCATCCAATAAAATAATTATAGAAGAAGGAAGGGTTGTTTACCTCCATATTCTCCCTTCCTTCTTCGGATATCCGATAAGAAGAAAACATGTTAATTTATGAACCGAAAGGAAAGGCACGGGAATATTCACCGCTTGCACTCAATATTTATAATGGGTGCGATCATGGGTGTACATATTGCTATGTACCGTCAATCAAGAAAAAATTTAATTCAAATTATAATCATTCACAAACCCTAACACGCCCAAACTTTTTAGAAATGCTAAAAAAAGAAGCAAAAAAATATTATAATTCTGATAAACAAGTATTTCTTTCTTTCACATCTGACCCATATTGTAAGGCTAATGATGAATTACAAATTACAAGAAGCACATTAGAAATATTACTTGAAAATAAAATACCTGTTTCAATTCTTACAAAAGGTGGATTAAGAGCTTTACAGGATATTGAGATTTTTAAAAAATTCAAAAAACATATTAAAATCGGCACTACTTTAACTTTTTGTAACGAAAAAGATTCTCTTGAATATGAGCCGGAAGCAGCACTCCCACATGAAAGAATTAAAATGCTAAAAATATTAGCTGCAAATAATATTAAAACATGGGTAAGCATTGAACCGGTATTTAGTCCTGAACAGAGCTTGAATTTAATTAAAAAAACTATTAATTTTGTAAATCATTATAAAATCGGAAAACTAAACCATCATCCAGAAATTGAAAAAAAGATTAATTGGCATTATTTTTTATATAAAGTTTTTGTTTTTTTAAATGGTGAAAAAAAAAGATTTTATATAAAAGAAGATTTACAAAAATTTAAAGGGAATATTGTTTTGTCTAAAAATCAAATTGATATGGATTATCTCAATTTAAAACCTTTTTAAAAACATAAAAAGTTGACAAAATAAAAAAATTATATTATATATCTCTTTATGAGTGTATAATATAATGACAAATAAAACCAAAAAGGGCAGACCCACATTATTAACAGAAGAAACGAAAAAGCAACTATTCGCTGCATTGGATTTGGGGATGTCATATGTGGATAGCTGTACTATTGCAGGAATTACATATCATTGTTTTTTGAATTGGATGAAAAAAGGTGAGAAAGCAAAAGAAGGTGAGTATTTTAATTTTTTTCATGAAGTTAAAAAAGCAATAGCAAACGGCAAGGCAAAAAAGGTGCAAAGAATCAATTATGACCCCAGTTGGCAGTCGGATGCATGGCTGCTTGAAAGACAACATCCCAAAGAATTCGGAAAACAGAATATTATAATAAGTACGCAAAATGATGATATTAATAGTAACTTATTAAAATTTCTTGAAAAGCGTAAAAAAGTTGAAACTGAATAATGCGTAATTTTAACGATAAATTAATTCTAAAAAATTTAACACCAATTCAGAAAAAATATTATAATGATACTCATCGGTTCTCCGTAACCAGTGCAGGTAGAAGGTCAAGGAAAACACTAATATCGATGGCAAAGCTTGAAAACAGAGCATTAGAGGATTATTTGAAATATAATGATAACAGACGTTATTTTCATGCAGCGCCAACACGGCAACAAGCGAAAGATATTTTTTGGGAAAAGCTAAAAAAAAACACAAAAATATTCTGGACACGGCAGCCATCAGAAACTGAATTAACAGTATTTTTGTTAAATAAAATAGAAATTCATGTAGTCGGATTGGATAAACCGGAAAGGATAGAAGGTAGGGAATGGCACGGGGGGCACATTACTGAATTTGGGAATATTAAATCTGGTGCATGGGAAGAGAACATCAGACCACTTTTTGCGGATACTAACGGATTCTGTTATATAGACGGTGTCCCAGAAGGTCGTAATCATTACTACGATAGGGCACTATATGCAGCCGGTGGAGTAATCCCTAAAACAGTCCCGAAGCAGGGTGGCTATGCAGAAAATCCGACAGATTCAGAATGGGCTTTTTATACTTGGTTTTCTTCGGATGTTTTGACTGAATCTGAAATTATTTCAGCGAAAAATGACCTTGATGAAAGGACTTTCAGACAGGAGTATGAGGGAAGTTTTGAGAGTATTGAAGGTAGAGCATATTATAATTTTTCTAAAGAAAATCTCAAAATGTGTAAATATAACGAAAATGAGACTGTACATATTGGTATGGATTTTAACGTCAATCCTATGACGGCAGTTTTTGGGCATATCTTCTCAGATGAATACCATCAGTTCGGCGAAGCGTATCTTAAAAACAGTAATACATTTGAAATGGCAAGGCATATTACAGAATTATTTCCGATTAATAAAGTGATTATATATCCTGATTCTACCGGAAGGGCAATGGAGAGTAACGCTACTGAATCAGATTTACAGATATTGAAAAATAAAGGATTTTATATATGCGCAAATTCTACGAACCCATATGTTAAAGATCGTATCAATGCAGTAAATAGTCTTATATGTTCGATGGATGGCAAAAGACGGTACTTCGTTAATCCGAAGACTTGCCCGAAAACAATCAATGATTTAAACAAGGTTGAAAGGCTCCCTGATGGTAGAGAGAATAAAAAACAGGAGCAGCAAGGTCTTGTACATATAAGTTCGGCTCTTGGGTATTTAGTCTCATATAATTTTCCATTTGTAAAACCGAGAATTACAACAAAATAAAATGAGTAGAATAGAAGCATTATATAAAAAGATATTGAAAAGAAATAACGCAATCATAAAAAAATATTATGCTAAAAATTTGTGCAAGCATTATTTGAAAAACGTATGGTATAGATTAGAAAAAAAATTAGAAAAGAGGTTAAAATGGCAATAGATTTATTTCAAAGCAAGGTATCGGCTGTAATGTTAAAGACTTACCTTGATGCAAAAAAACAAGAAGAAAAGACAAGAAAAGAAAAGGCTAATATCAGGCTGGCGGTGTTTCACGACGACTGGGAGGATATACTTGAAAAAGAACTGCAAAGACAGTTTCATAAAGATAATTATAATAATGTAAAATTATCGAAAAACACATCCCAAAATCTAACAAAGAAAATAATAAAAGAAATATCATTAGTGTATAAAGAGCCCCCATCACGGACTCTTTCAATTGAGTCCGAACCCTATGATAAGATTCTGAATTATATCGGTTTGAATTCTTTTTATAAGAGAGTTAACAGATATTTAAATCTTCTCAACGATGTCTTAATACAGGTTGGATGGGATGAAGGCAAGCAGCAGATAAAACTTAACCTTATCACTCCCGCAGTAGCGTCGGTAATACAGGACCCAAACGATCCGGAGCAGCCCTATGCGGTTTATTATGAGGTTGAATGTGCCGACTCTGAATATAATGTAGAAAAAAAATATATATACTGGGATGAAAAATCACATTTTCTATTTGATGAAGAAGGGAATATATTTTCCGCAGAAGATAATCCGGAGATGATAAACCCTTATAAAGCACTTCCGTTTGTGGTCTTGCACAGAGATCAGATACCCGGTTTATTCTGGAGTGTTTCAGAGGGAAACGACTTTATAAACGGTACTATCGGAGTGGGAATGAAAAAAACTTTTAAAGATTATCTTTTTAAGTCTCAATCGTTTAAACAACCTTGGATGAAGGTAAGAGATACAAGAGACGCACCGCCGGCTGAATTGAGGAGCGACCCGCTGACCGCATTATTATTGATAGGAGAATCGGGAGATATAGGGGCAATTGATCTCCAAGTCAATTTTAAAGGTCTTGATGACTCAATAAAAGAGGATATTAACGGTTTTTTGAGTACGTATGGATTAAGTATAGATTCTTTTTCTGCAACAGAGATAAGCGGGAAAGCACTTGAGATAAAAAATAGAGCATTGTTGGAAATCCGACAAGACCAAATTGAAGTTTTTCGGAAATCCGAAAATGATTTATTTAATCTTATCAGGATTGTAAATAACTATCATAATAAATCTCAAATCAATGAAAATATTGAATTTAAAATCGATTATGCAGAGATTGAAATAAATGATGATCCAGAGACAAAAAGAAAGCAGGCAGATCATGACCTTGAGAAAGGATTAATATCACCCGGTCAATACTATATGTTGTTTAATCCTGATATACAAAATGAAGAAGAAGCTGAAAAAAAAATGTTACAAAATCTCGAAAAAACACAGGAATTGAAAGACAAAGGTTATAGTTTGAGTGATGAGATTGATACAGAATAATGTATAATTTCCTTGTAGCAGCATACTCAATGCGCATCAAAAAAATGTATTTGGATATTAAGGATATTATACCCAAAAAATTAACAAAATCATTAATAAAAAATCGTGATATTGTAACAAAAATTGTAATTCCTAAAACTGATAAAGCGTACAAAGAGGGTATAGAGTACGCCAAGGTATTCCCGGGATTTGAGGATGTTGGTAAAATCGATAACACATATACACAAAAAACAAAAAAGAAGATATTTGAAAATTTCTTTATAATAATCAAAAATGCTGAAAGAATATATAAACTGAGAGTTGAAAATTGGAAGCGGATATTAAAATTGAATAATAGGACATGGAATTCAAGGGGTGCACAGGAGTTGCAATTTTGGAAAGAGTATGAAAATGAAATCCAAAAAGCTGCAAATAATAGCATTATTCAAGCAGGAGCAGAGGGTCAAAGGGCAGTATGGCGAGAGAAATAAAATATAATTGGGTAACTGTAGGGGATAAGAGCGTGTGCCCCGATTGTGCAGACCGAGAAGGGTATGATGCTGCAACACTCGATGAATGGGCAGGACTCGGTGAACCAAGAATCGCTAACACGGCATGCGATGGTCGTTGTCGTTGTGCGCTAATACCGAGCACGATTGAAGATATTGAAATTGAAGGCAAAAGATTAATTGAAACTGAATTAAAAAGAGATATTGTCAGGGCTGATCTGAGCGTAGGACGTCAAGTTCTTTTAAGAGATTTTGAAAAATATGAGGATATATTAACATTATCGTATAATAAAATTGCAGAATTGGAAGGGTATATACTACAATGGAAAATTGACAATAATTTTAAAAAATTACCGGATGAGTTTTTGAAATTAACCAGATTGAGTGAAATGTTAAGATTTATAAAACCATCCGATACAGAAGTATAAAAAGCGTAAAAAAATAACATGGCAATACATATAAAAACTAAAGGGATACTTGAGACACAACGTAAATTTCGGAAATTCAAAATGATAATTGCACAAGGTAGGAGAGAGCCTTTTGAGGAAATTGGGAAAGAGGCAGTTGCATTGATACGGAAGAAAACAAAATCCGGTAAGGATTATAATTATAAAAGGTTCAAAAAATATTCTCCGGAATATGCAAAAACAAAGGGGCAAAAAAAGGTTGACCTTGAAGTATCCGAAGATATGCTTAATGCTATATCATATCAAGCTTTTGCTAAAAAAACTCGAATTTATGTTAAAAAAAAAAAACATAGTAAGGCAAAAATAAACACATATAGGCTTGCAGTCGTGCATAATTTCGGAGCGATGGCGGGTAGGAATCATAATGCGAAAATTCATAAGCGAGAGTTTATGGGATTTGCGAAAAAAGATGAACGAAAATTAAAATTGATTTATAAAAAATGGTTATTTAGAGAAAAAAGAAAAGTGTTCAAAAAATGAAAATTAAACAAAAATGAAATAATAATTAAACAAATAGTTGACAAAATGGAAAAATTATATTATAAATGCAAATAAGGAGAAAAAATAATGAGTGAAGAAAACAAAAATCAGGAAAATTCGGTGAATAATTCTGATGATTCTGTGAATCAAAAAAATGTTGCCGGTGGTAACACCTCTAATCCCAGTGGGAGCGGGGAAAATAATTTAAACAATACGGTTTCATACGAAAGTCATCAAAAACTTTTGGATGAAAAAAAAAAGGTTGAATCAAAATTAAAAAAATTTGAAGCAGATATTGAAAAAGCAAAACAAAAAGAGCTTGAAGAACAAGGGAAGATTAAAGAACTTTTGGAAATGGAAAGAAATACTAATAATCAATTGAAAGAATCTTTAAAGAAAAACGAGCTAAAATTATTAGCATCTGAATTCCATGATCCCGCTGATATTCTTGCTTATTCAGATAAGTTTGAATTTGACGATGAAAATAATGTTACAAATTCAAGCACAGTTTTAAACGAGCTTAAAGAAAAAAAACCGTATCTGTTTAAAGGGGCAAGTGAGCAGAAAATAGGAACTGAAACTCGAACCCCACAAGGTTTTAATAAGGGTCATAGTTTTACAGAACAAGAAATTCTTAATATGGATGCTGAAACCTTGCAAAAAAATAGAGCAGAAATATTAAAACAATATGGTTAAAATTAAATTTAAAGGAGTTTAAAAATGGCAGGAGAATTTATTCCTACAATATGGAGCAAATTAATTTTAGAAAGTTTAAAAAAAATCTTGGTTGCAATGCAAATAACGAATCAGGATTGGGAAGGCGATATAAGTGAGTACGGAGACACAGTAAGGATATTCACACCGGGCCCGGTAACAAGTAAGCCGTATACACCAGATGTCGATATTGCGGCACCGGAAACACCGACCGACATTGAAACTAATCTTGTAATAGATCAAATGGATTACTTCAATTTCAAAATAAATGATATTTTGAATCGCCAGTCGGCAGCACAACGGACAGGAAGTTACATCGATGAGGCAACTTATGCTTTGCGTGATACAATAGATCAATTTCTTTTATCATTTTATACAGATGTTGCTACAGAAAACATCACAAATCCGGTAGGCAGTGGGGTTCTTGTTACAACAAGTAACATATACACATTGTTTAGTGAGATGTATAGAAGGCTAACAGATAGTAAAAATCCGACAGAAGGTAGGTATGCAGTAGTATCTCCGGTAATTATGGAAGTAATACAAGGATATTTCGCCGGTAGGCAGACAGATTTTGGAGATAATGCATCAATGGACGGTTCAGTCGGCAAGTTTGCAGGTTTTGATATATTTTTGTCACATAATGTACCTGTAGTAGTCGAAAGTTTGACAGGGACTGGAGATCAAAATGTTAATAAATGTCTCATAGGAAGAAAAATTGGATTAACATTTGCGGCTCAAATTCCGGCAGGTTCGCTTGAAAGATACAGACCTGAAAAACGTTTCGAGGATGCAATCAAGGGACTTTCTCT
>Ga0180438_10011248_pt1 | contig 10835 bp, 5 predicted proteins | sample SS_ome_12_FD_132455 | JGI IMG/M metagenome (GOLD analysis project Ga0180438, IMG submission 132455) | Hypersaline lake sediment archaeal communities from the Salton Sea, California, USA - SS_3_D_2 metaG | ecosystem: Environmental > Aquatic > Non-marine Saline and Alkaline > Hypersaline >... | reverse complement strand
TTTGGATGAACACTGGGGGGTGCCCTTCGGTATCGCCGAGAGAGGTCACTCAACCGGCAGGCGGATAGGCGCCATGATCGCTGCCCCCAACCCGTTCCGCGGGTCAGTCACTATCGAGCTCGCGTCCGGAGACTGGAGTACAGACGAACGAGTTGAGATCTTCAATGTGTCCGGCCGAAGGGTGAAACGCGTCTCACCGGGATCGGAAACAGGGTATATTCTCTGGGATGGTCTGGACGAATCTGGCCGGTCCGTCCCCGGCGGCGTCTACTTCGCGCGCGCAGGCGCCGACCGGAACGCCCTCAAACTGCTTAAGGTAGATTAGCAATAGGCAGGTTCTATAGAACATTTGGCGAGGCGGCCGCTGTGAAACGCCGCCTCGCCCTCTTCAATCTACTCGTCAGCGGGATGTAAGACGGTGGACCTGGTACCGGTCTTACATCGAGGCGCTAAGCTCTTCGAGAAGCTTGACCGCTTCCCGCTCTTTCTCGAGAACAGACTTGAGCGCCTTCACCTCTTCACCCCTCATGTCACCGGTCCACTCTTTTCCCGGGGCGAGCCCGAGGGGAAAGGGCACGTTCTTGGCCGCATCCTTAAGTGTCTCCACCTGCTCCTTGTAGACGCCTGAAAGACTCGTCAGAACAGCACTGAACTTCGGGAACTGCCCGGAGAGACCGTCGATGAATTTGGCTGCATAGGTTCTGTCATCAGCGAGCCTCGAGTAGATCCAGGCGTTCGCGAGCATACAGTTCTCGAACGTGTCGGGGTCCATGGCCGCAAAGTTGTCCATGCTCAGTCTCTTGATCCAGTTCTCCAGGGCCGCGGTGCCCGAGTAGTAGTCCCCGAAACTCTCCGTCTTTGCCGCCTCCAGGGCCACGCTCAGTGCGTTCGTGTAGTTATCCTCGTCCGCTCGCGGGCTATCCTCGCCGGTTATCACTATCACCACCCAAGGGAACTTCTCCGCGAGGGAGTAGCCTTCCTGTTTGTCAAAATAGGTTCTGCAGAGGAACTCAGATCCGTCTTCCTGATATCCGGTGATGATCCCCCACTCAGGCACTTCGATCAAGTCAATCGCTATTACAGGTCTGCCCGCATCGATGCTCTTCATGATGGCTTCGGTGATCGCCTCTTCGGTCTCACCGAAGGCTGCGCCAGAGCCGGCAAGACTATGAGTCTCGTAACGCAGGCCCAGGGCTTTCATAGCCTCAGCCCCTACGTCCAGACCTACCGTGGGATCCGGCGAGCTGGGACACCACCCTTTGTGGAAGTGGATCCTGAACGCACTGCCGGAGACTCCCATCAGATAGGTGTAGTCCTTGTCGATCTTGAGAAAGTCGGCCGTGACTGCGAGCGCGCCGAGGAATGAGTTGGACATACCGGTGTCCCACCCGAGCCTGCCAACGCCTTTCAACACGACCGCATCTTCTGCAAGCTCGACCTCGGGACGACGCTCGTTCAGATACACCCCTATCTGTCCGGCCTGTAGTTTGAACTTGCTCTTCTTCTCTCTTCTGAGCACCACCAGCTCGACCTCATCAGTCTTCACCTGCTCCTTCAACTGGTTGAGCTGGGCAACCGTGCTGACCGGCTTTCCATCGTAGGAGAGTATTATGTCCCCTTCCTTCACCCCTACCCTGTCAGCCTCGGTACTTTCCACAACCGAGGTGACTACAAGATATGGGCCCTCGGGCATGAGGGATTCCTTCTCAGCACTTGAACGCAGGAGGCCACACCCGCCGACCAATGCCCCCAACAGCACAGCAACAAAAAGCCTTCTTCCCATCAATCCTCCCTTCATAGAACGCCTCAGATTACTGTCCGCCAATCCGTGCACACTCTGTGCCTCTGAAAGGTTTTACTCACCGAGTCGGTCTGAGTACTTCGACAGGCTCATCCTGAGCTTGGCCGAAGGGCTCAGCATAACTCCGTCGAAGGCCTCGGCCTGAGCTCCGTCGAAGGCCTAGCGCAGCTTCACCATCTTTCTTACGGCTGTCCTCTCCCCTGCCTTCAGCCTGACGAAGTAGATCCCGGAGGGGAGCACCCTCCCCTCCGAGTCCCGACCCTCCCAGACAACCTGCTCCACTCCGCCCTTCTCGTCGGTCGTTACGTCCAGCTGCTCGAGCAGTCTGCCGCTCGCATCAAAGATAGTGACTTTCGGGTCCAGAGCCAATTCACCCGGTCCCAAATCGAATCTGATCGCTGTCATGTCCTCGAAGGGATTCGGGCTGTTCTGGCGAAGCCTGAAGACACTCTTCGGTCCCCTGGCCGACCGCACTTCCATGTCGGATATTCCGATACTCTGCGGCAGCACGGTCGCTCTTATCATCCAGTCATGTGCGGTCCAGATGTGCCAGCCCGGATCCGAGGGCTCGGTCCAGAACCACCAGGATCTGGACTCCCGGGGACTTGCCGCGTCAGCTCCTATCCCGGGCGCGGCCGGACTGCTCGGGAACCACTGAATCTCCAGCCAGAAATCCGCGAGAGAATCCAAAGGATATGCCACATAGGCGTGCTCCACCCAGCCGGGAACAACGGTAGCCCCTACAGTATCTGGTCCCACCAGAATTCCCCCGGGCAGCCCTCCACTGTCTTCGTGCACGCTCAGCTGGAACTGGTCCGTCCCGTTGACCCAGACCCTGGCTCCGGTCAGATAGTAGGGTGGATCTATCGTGGGCGTGAACCTCTGGGCGAACCTGTTGTCATAGTAATTCGAGGAGACCACGTAGTGCGCCTCAGCGGAGCCATCATCATATATGATCTCATATGTACACTGGAGGGACTTAGAAGTCGTGTCGTTCCATGCGTTGTACTCGTCAACAACCCAGGTCCACGCGACAGCTGTGTATTCACCCACTTCCTGGGGGATCCACTGATCGAACTGAACCGTACTGGAAGAGTCCGGCTTGACCGCATAGACAACCTGCGTGTCCGAGTAGACCTGGTTGCTGAGGGAATCGTATATCGAAAGGTAAGAAGTCACTGTGTCGATGTAAGAACCCTCGTTCTTCACAGTCACCGCGGGAGTTAAGGCCATCCTTACCGTCACCTCGGGGAAGGGGGGTTTGATGCCGACCGCCCGGATGTCGTGCATACACTTTGCCCTGAGTGAGAGTGTATCGTCACCCGGATAGCCGTCCCCGGGAAGCAGCGTGTAGGCAACCACATCATACGGACCGTACTCTGTCGGGGTCCAGCTCGAAGCGAATGCAACAGGCTGTGTCGAAGCAGGTGGCAGGTCCACAACCTCCTGCGAGTCAGAGTAGAGAAGGCCTCCAAGCGAATCGTAAACTTCGTAGTGACACCAGAAGGTGGCGCTGGCCTGCCCGTAGTTCGCGAAGGTCGCCTGAGGCGAAACGGAGTCGCCCGACTCGAGATAGAGCCCGGGGCTGTCAATGGATGACGTTGCGACATTGTCGATTAACCGTTCGCCTATGATGATCGCGTAGACCTGCCCGCCGTTGCCGAACTCCCTCGCGTGAACGGCCTTCCCCCCGGCGGCAACATAGTCGCCGCTGTCGGAGATGGCTACTGAGAAGATGGACCCAGGCTCGTCTATGTCGTCCAGAAGCGAGAAGAAAGGCGTCGAAGATGATTTCTCGAACACCGAAAGGACTTCGCCGTACGTGCCGCCATATTGTCCCCATGACCCACAAACACCTCGAGAACCATCAGGCGTGAGTGCCAGGCTGCCTACATAGTCTCCGTAATTTTCGTGCTCCCACAGCGGATCCGCTGAGGTCGTGTCGTACATGAGAACCTTGCCGCTGTTGGCTGGAGAATACTGGAATGTTCCAGCCATGATGGTCGAGCCGTCCTCTGACACAGCAACCGATGTAACCCAAGGGTGGCCGGTCTGATCCTGGATCAGCAGTTCGTAGTATGGGCCGCTCGCGTTCCATCTATATGCCCTCATGTAGCCGTTGAAATCACCCAGGACAACGACCGATCCATCCCCGGATACCTTTGCGGTAGTCTGACCATAGTTGCCCAAGGTGCCTCTGGAATTCCCATCCTCCCAGATGAAGATCATGTCATAAGTGGAGACTACTATCACGTGGCCCTCAGCGGAGATGTCGACGCCGTAGAGACCCCTTGTAGGATTGAAATGCCTGGTATAGACTGTGTCGCCTGTCGCGCTGTCAAATACGTAGAGCAGGCCGTCACCGGTCATGAAAGCCACGGCGGCGACAAGCGAACCGTCTTTCGTAACGTCGACTCCCTTTGTGCTGGCGCCTGAGTATCCAGAAGGCCACGAGAACGTCCACGTCGGTATGTGGCTTGCCTTGCTCCACTGGGTCAGGTCTGAGCCTGAGCCGTTCGCGGCAAGAGCCCCAGCGTCGAAAGAGCCCCCGACAGCTACCTGCCACTCAGCCGCGTAGTTTCTGGACCAGATGGGCATCTCGTTTGCCATGGTCCGGTAGAGCGAGACCCGCTCGTTGTTGAGCCACCAGCCCACGAATATGTTCATCCCATCCCCGGAGATAAAAACATCCTGGGATATCGCGTTCAGGTGATTCCTGTCGACCCAGAGCACGTTGGTGTCCGGCATGTTGAAACCAAGCGTCTGAGGGAACACGCTCCCGAAGCCCGGGTTACCCGAGGGATCGGTGATGAGTCTCGCGTTCTGAGAACCATTCTCTCCGGTCGAGTGTTCGACCGAAACACCGGGTTTGCTGTCCTCAGGCATTCCGGCCGCAACGGAAATAGAAAGAAATGCTGATGCAATCACACAAAGTGTAGCTGAACGAAGCATAGACCCCCCTTTGCTCCTGGCCTTTCGGACATTATAGACCAGGGGAACACAGGGTCAAGACACTAATTGCCTGGAACCAGTCTTCAGTTCACAGTCAGCAGCGGCTGCATGCTGTAAGCAATACGATGTACGACTATGCCCTGTTTCTCAGTCCCGTGGGAGACGTGTAGGAGGCGGGTGATTTCCCATTTTCCGGGGTCGCGCGGGGTGGCGGAGCAGCTTTTCGTACTTCCGAAGAAAGGGTGCGGGGAGATGGGATTCTCCCATTTTCGTATTCTCGTAATCAGTTCTACCGGATCAATACTGCCTTCTCAGTGACCTTCGAATCGCCCGAGCGAAACACCAGGAAGTAGATCGCTGGAGGGAGTGGCTTCCCTTCTGCATCCGTGCCATCCCATGACAGACCGGCGCCGCCGATGAGCCCCTCCACCTCACTGCTACTGAAGACTCTCACGCATCTCCCCGCAAGGTCAAACGCGCAAAGCGAAACCTTCTCTCCCTTCACATTCCTGCTTGCGGAGATACCTCCCAGGGTCAGTTTCGTGACTCCTGCGAAGGGGTTTGGCCGAGCCCGAAGCCATGATCCGGCATAACCAGCGACCCGTCCTTCTTCAGCAACCCCGGTTGCAGGCGTGCATATGACCCTCATCATGAAATCGCTCTCCGTCCAGGTCACCCATCCAGTGGAGTCGCTGTATGCCCAGGAATGCCCGTCAACGGGATGATCCGCATCAGACCCCACATACGGACCCATCCTCGAACTCGGCCAGATCAAGACGAGCCACACGGTATCCGCGTCTACTCGCGTCAGAGAAGTGTCGAAAGAGGTCCACACCCACGAGCCGGGTACTGATGATGATACGGCGGAGACCTGAGTATAGGCGTTGCTCGTATCGGGAAAGCCTGCTGTGTCGGGACAGAGAGTCAGAGATTCGAACGGCAGCGTGTCGTTCACAAGGAACCTGGCCCCGGTAACATAGCACGGCGTGTCCTCGAGTTCATACATAACCGCGAACTTGTCGTTGTCGTCCCTGTTGACGTTGAGCCACACCTCAGAGGAGAAATCATCGTAGAAGACCTCTCCTTCCATGTATGAGTAAACAGTCAGAAGAGACGTGTCATTCCCGGGGTTCAGATCCCCCGGCAGAAGGACCGCGGCTCCGACCGTGTACGTTTCGCCATAGATTGCCGGCATCCAGCTCGAGGAGCCCTTGCTGAACGCTCTGGGGGGGAGTGAATCTACTGTTAGCAGGGTATCGAGCTCGACAACCCCTGCTGAGTCCGTTACCCAGAGATCCAGCGTGAATGATTCGACAGCGGTCCCGTAGTTGGCGAAGTAGACTGTGTCCGTATAGGAACTGCCGGCAACGACGCCTCCTGGCAGGCCGGTAACGTTGAAAGCCGCCACGTCGTGCGCAAGCGTTTCACCGTAAGCTACGACAGCCCTGATCATGAGATCTCCGGACGAATAGGGAAGCCAGTTCTCACCGTCGAAACTGTAACAGCTCCTGCGTCCATCGTTTGCCGAATCGGCAATGATATAGGGCGGCTTCTGATAGCGTCCGGTGATCCAGAACGAGTTCATTTCATAGTACGGCGAACCCAGGTCTATCCTGTCCCACCCCGGATAAGCTCCCCCCAAGTACGTCGTGTCCCGAACGATGGCGCCCGGCCGCCCTGCCGAGTCCTCCCTGACGTAGAGTGAGCAGTATTCGCCGAAGCCAAAGGTCATTGTCAGGATGGAATGGAGCGTGCACGGAAGGTGTGTGCTGAACCTTACGCCCCATTCGACGCCGACCGTCGAATACCAGAAACCGTAACCGTCGTCATAGTATATGGTGTCCTGACCCTGCGGAAGAGAGAGGCCCCTGTATTCCTTTGGGTGTTCCAAAGCCAATTCGGTCGGCGAGAAGATGCTTGTTCTATCCGCTCTCGGTTCGGCGAAGGCGGATGGGGCGAACGCAAGAACCACAGCTAAGAGTGCGATACCCTTCATCGTCTATCCCTGCCGCCACCAACACCTCTGATCTCGATAGTGCCAGGACCTGATGCCTCGCCTTCCACGCGGTAGTTTATGGGAAGGAACTGGCTTATCACCCAGAGGTTTGTGGTAAGGTGCTTTGTGATCCTGGAGGTTGTGAATGATGTCTCGCCTTCGGCGATGCTGGCATAGATGATAAGTTGATCCGCCAGATTGGGATCCAGGGCAGAATGCGTCTTCTGGTGCTTCATTATTTGGTCAACCGTCTGATCGGCAACCTGCTCCGAGGTCCTGCCCTTCGCCCCAAGCGAAGAGAAACCACAGACGCAGTTCTCGTATTCTGCCAGCAGGAAGAGAAAAGAGCCCTTTCCCTTGGCCTTCACCTCCGTCTCCTCTATCTCAGCCTCGATGCCCTCGGCAGATAGCCTTCTCACAGCCCTCAGCTTCTGTCGCTGCGCAACCGAGGGCGGGAGATTGGCGACAGCAGAGACACCTTTCACACCCTTAAGATTCCCTCTTTCCGAGATCTTCAAGCCGATCAGCCGACCGACAGGTTTCACACGCAACCGCACTTCTCCTCCTCCCAGCGGATAGAAACCCCAGCTCACAAGGTCGCATTCGGCTTCAAGACCCATCGCGGAGAGGGTCTTCAGGAGGACCCTGTCCACGTAGTGGTATGGCGGGCTCCATGAGACGTGCGTCCCACCGCGAACGCGAACGTCTGACTCGGAATCCGCAAATGCCAATATAGGCAGGAGCGCTTGAAGCACTAGGCCGACCGAACCGGCGCTTCCCCTATCCTCTGAAACATCAAACTGAAACTCGCCCCCTCGGATACCCTTCGGGGCGAAGCCGACTGATTGTGATGAAAACTGATCGCCTTCTACATTGGCCTCAGTAAGCTGCCCGGCGGCCCGCAGGCACGTGAGGTGCTGTTGCTGGAGTCCAGGATTCTTCCTTCCCGCCCTTATCTTTTCTATTCGCACAGGCCGGGACGTGAGGCTCGAAAGCGTGAGGGCGGTTCTGAGTATCTGGCCTCCACCTTCGCCGTAGGATCCATCGATCAGTGTTTCTTCTACTCCGGTCATCTCGGCCCTACCGGTCTCCTTGAGCGTATCCCTTCGGAACCACTATATGGGGGAAATTCTCTGATCTTTCGAACGCAGACTCTTCTTGGGGTGGCTTCGTCTCCTCCTTGGGCTTCACTATCCTCGAGGGGAGGAAGGTGGAGAGCAGCTTCCATATCACGGGATCGTCCGCCATGGGGTGGCTATTCACTTCACGGACGAAGAATACTACAAAGAAGGGGATGTGTCCGAGGTCCGTCGCGCCGTCCATCAGAGTGAGCACCAGAGACGCCGACAGAGCAGGTTCAGGGCTATCCTCTCCGTGCGCCTGGATGAAGTGCGAGAGACCGAGCCTGACATTCTCAAGCAACTCCGCGTCTACGAGCTGCCGAAGGCCGCTGCTGATGAACTCCTGAGGGTCCTCGACCCCACGCTCTCTCACGTCCTCGAGGTATCCTGTGAGCCTTTCTGAGTCCAGGTGAAGCCGCTCGAACTCCGGCAGGGAGAGAAGGCGAGGTGACTTGAAGAGCGCGGCCTCCGCGGTCTGCTTCTCTCCATCTGTAAGCTTCGAAGGCTTCTTGCTGCTCCTGGGTGCCTTCTTCCGCTTCAGACGGCTTTCCGCCGTTCTTCGACCCCTCTTCTTCGCAAGGTTGTCGATCACCGTCTTCTTTCTCTTCTTTGCCATGCCACCCGTCTTTCTTGGAAGACCGGGGAATTCTTCCCGGCACCACCTGCGACTACCGCGATCTTTAAGTTTCCCGAATAGACTCGAGCGTCTCCACGAGCCTGCTCACTTTGCTCGACCAGTCTTCCTTCTTCTTGTTGGCAGCGTCAACAACCTCGGCGGGCGCCCGGGACGTGAATCTCTCATCCCCCAGCTGCTTCTCTATCTTGGCAAGTTCGAGCCTGATCTTCTTTATCTCCTTCTCGAGTCTCCTCTGCTCCATGTCGATATCGATCATCTTGCCAAGAGGAACGTACACGACTACCCCCGGCGCCACGACGGCGCTTGCCGAAGCCTTCGGCTTCTCTCCGCCGATCACGGTATCCAGTTCTTCCAGAAGGGCGAGCTTCTCCACATAGGATCTGTGAGTCCTGAAGATCTCAGCCTCTCTGGCCTCATCGCAACTTACCAGGCAGTTCATGAGTTTGCCCGCCGGTATGTTCATCTCCGACCTTATGTTCCTCACCGCAACGGTTGCATTCATAAGAAGCGCGAACTCCCTCTCAGCGATCTCATCGAAGAAGGAGTCATCCGATTCGGGCCAGCTCGCCGCCATGATCGATTCGCCGATGTGTGGCAGAAGCTGCCATATCTCCTCGGTTATGAACGGCATGATAGGATGGAGCATTCTGACAACCATGTCCAGGCAGTAACATACGACGGAGAGTGGAATCCGCCTGTCCTCACGTTCAAGACGCGGTTTCACAAGCTCGAGATACCAGTCACAGTACTCGTGCCAGAAGAAGTCGTAAACACCAGCGGCGGCTTCGTGAAAGGAGTACTTCTCAAGATTCGAGGTCACGGTTTCAATAGTCCTGTTGAGTCTGGAGATAATCCATCTATCAGAAAGCTCCAGCTCGGCGCTCCGCCCCAGATCTATAGGAGCGAAACCCTCATCGAGGTTCATTAGCACAAACCTCGATGCGTTCCAGAGTTTATTGCAGAGATTTCTACCCATCTCACACCTCTCCTCCCACAGCCTGAAAGACTGGCTCTGGGTCTCGAGAGACGTCAGGGTGAATCGGATGGAATCAGTGCCATATCTCTCCATCATCTCTATCGGGTCGACGCCCGTCCCGAGCGATCTTGACATCCTCTTCCCGTCCTTCGTGAGCACCGTCGAATGAATGTACACGGATGGAAAGGGTATCTTCTTCATGAACTCCATGCCTGATACTATCATCCTGGCGACCCAGAGGTAGATTATGTCGGGATCTGTGGTGAGTACGGCAGTCGGATAGAAGAAACGGAGTTCGGCTGTTTCCTCGGGCCAACCCAATGTGGAAAAGGGCCATAGCGCGGAGCTGAACCACGTATCGAGAACATCCTCATCCTGTCTTATGTTGCTACTCTTGCAGGAACTGCAGGCTTCAGGGTCAGCTCGAGACACAGTCTGAGCGCCGCAGTCATCGCAGTACCAGACCGGAATCCTGTGACCCCACCACAACTGTCTTGATATGCACCAGTCTCTTGTGGTTTCAAGCCAGTTGAGGTAAACCTTTGACCACCTGTCGGGGACAAACCTGACCCTGCCTTCTTTCACAACGTCTATGGCGGGGCCGACCAGGGGTTCCATTCTGACGAACCACTGCTCCGAAATGAGCGGTTCTATGGTCGTCTTGCACCGATCACACTCGCCCACAGCGTGATGGTAGTCTTCTATCTTCGCCAGAAGACCCAGCTCTTCCAGGTCCTCGACGACTCTCTCGCGGCATTCCTCGCGCGTAAGGCCTCTGTACCTCTCGCCTGCATCCTCGGTCATACGACCGTCCTCGCCGATGACATTGACCACGCCCAGCTTGTGCCTCTGACCGATGTCGAAATCGTTTGGATCATGTCCCGGGGTCACCTTGACCGCCCCGGTCCCGAAAGCGGGGTCGACAAGCTCATCAGCAATGATGGGCACCTCTCTATCGGTCAGAGGAAGAAGGACCGTCCTGCCCACCAGGTTGCTGTACCTCGAATCCTCACGGCTTACGGCAACCGCTGTGTCGCCCAGCATCGTCTCAGGACGGGTGGTGGCAACCGTCATGAATTCATCCATGTCCTTCACCGGATACTTCAGGTACCAGAGGTTCGAGGGGACGTCTCTGTGCTTCACCTCCAGATCGGATATGGCGCTCATGCAGCGAGGACACCAGTTTATTATCCTCTTCCCCTTGTATATCAGCCCTTTCTCGTAGTATCTGACGAAAGCCTCCCTTACCGCGGCGGAGAGACCGGAATCGAGCGTGAACCTCTCCCTGTCCCAGTCACATGAGCAGCCCAGCTTCATGAGCTGTTCGCGTATCCTGTTACCGTATTTCTCTT
>Ga0180438_10011247_pt1 | contig 10836 bp, 8 predicted proteins | sample SS_ome_12_FD_132455 | JGI IMG/M metagenome (GOLD analysis project Ga0180438, IMG submission 132455) | Hypersaline lake sediment archaeal communities from the Salton Sea, California, USA - SS_3_D_2 metaG | ecosystem: Environmental > Aquatic > Non-marine Saline and Alkaline > Hypersaline >... | reverse complement strand
GCCTGGCAAGCCCAAATCGTCGACAGCGCGTGCCACCGGTCGCCCAAGGCGATGCTGATCGCGTCGATCGAACGGTCTTCGAACATGCGGCGCATCTCGGTATACAAGGTCAGATTCTTGCTTTCCAGGTCCGGATAGAGCTTGCCGACCGACGCGAGCTTCTTCTGGTCACAGTCGCAGACGGCCACGATTTCTACGTTCTTCTCGGCCAATTCCGTGAGAGCCCGAACGTGCGGCCCCATCCGCCCACCCAGGCCGAGCAAGCCGATGCGGATGCGCTCGTTGGCGCCGGGTCGGCTGCGGGCGATGGCGGGTGCGGCGACCGTGGCGGCTCCGACGGCGGCCGCCGATTGAAGAAACTGGCGTCGACTGGCGTTTTGCATGACGAACCTCCGGTGGCAGGTCGGTGACTGTCGAAGTTCAGAGTTACACGGGGAGACTTCTCCAAACGGCATACTCTTCACAATACAAGAACGGGTGGAGGATGATAACACCCACCTCCCGTCAAGAGAGCCGAGATCCCCCTATGCTTGTGGTATCATGTACCTCTTCCAGGGCACCCGCGATCCCCGGGGAAGGCCAACACGGAGGCGACTGAGTTGCTATGAAGCACGAGGACGGTCGCTGGCAGCTGTTGATTCGCCGGAAGCTCGACACGGGCCACGAAGGCAAAGACGGCCGTCCGACCGACGTCCTATTCGAGCCCGGCGGCATCTACCCCTTCGGCTGCACCGCGTTCGACAACACCTCCAAGCGCCATTCCTATGGACTGACACCCTCTCGGTTGGTCCTGAAGAAACAAGACGCGCCGTGAGTACGTGGCTAGCCCGCACTGCTTGCCACAATGTGCCACTGCTTCGCAGAAGCCGTGTCTGCGTGGACAGTTGCGGCCGCGTTACGCCGATCGGGCACAGGCGATCGACGCTTCTCCCTGGACGCGGTTTTGCATCCAGCGCCGCATTCGCATGAGCTGTGCGCGAGCGCCGCAGGCGGGAAAATGCGTGAAGCGGTAGCTGGTGGCCAGCGATGTCTGCCAGCGCCGTTTGGCGTCCAGGGAGCCGACGCCCAGGTCGTAGAAGGTATCGCCGCGAGCGATCCCGTCCTGCAGCATCATCCGCATCAGCACTTCGCCCGGCCCGAAGGTGGAGAACTCGGGATCGAACCCCCGCCGCAGCCCGTAGACGCGGCCATCGTAACGGTAGCAATAGACGAACGCGATGGGCCGGCCCCCGAGCCGCAGCACGTTCAGATCGACCGAACCGCTGCGGGCGGCGGCGGCGTGGGTGTCGCGGAGGTAGTCGCGGACTTGCGGGTGCGAGAGGGTGGTGCCGTTGATCGAGGATCCCTGCCAACTAAGCTGGGCGAGTTCCACGCAGGTGTCGTAAAGGTCCCAACGAGGATCCACGTCGCCTTCGGTCGCACCGCAGGGACGGTATCGCAGGAAACAGATCTTTCCCCGCTCGGCCATCCGGCGGATCAAACGGCGAACGTTGCGCCGCCACTTGGTCGTGCGGCTCTGCCAGTATTCGTCCCAGGTATCGGGCAGCTCGATGGTGGCGGCCTGGTCCCAGGCCTGTTTTCGCGGTTCAAACCCGGTGCGGCGCAAGGCCGCCTCGGTGCGTCCGCGGTCGCAACCGTCGAGGTCGACCCAGCGGAGGTCCAGCAGGTCCCAATCGCGCCGCGTTTGACGGACGTGGCGAAGGCCGGCGGTCAGGGTGGCGGTGGGGTTGGGGCCGATCGGCCCGTAAAACGTTCCCCAGTCGTGCAGCGGATAGGTCAGCACCCGCATCCGGCCCAACCGCGTCGATTCGTTGCGGACCACCAACGGCAGAATGCCGACCGGCCGGGCGTCGCTGGAGACCACCAGCACGCGAAGCCGATCGCGGCCGCCGAAGTGTTTCCAATAGACCTCCAGCCAGTCGAGCGACTGGAAAAACGTGGCGTTGGGAGTCTGCGGCAAGAGCGAATTCCAGAGCAGCCGCAAGCCGCTCAGTTCGCGGAGGTCGTTGATTTCTTCGACTTGGATCATGGGTGGAGCCGTCGGCACTGCTTCTGCGAGAGGGTGTCCGGGAATACCAATCACGTCGAGGGCGGAGAAACGCCCCCCGGCTGCGTCCGGGGGCACCCCGCCGACCGCCGTCGGCGGGCTTTCGGTGGTGACATTCAGCGTTGAATTCCCGGACACCGTCTCTGCGAAGCAGTGGCACAATGTAGGTGACGTGTGTGAGTCGTGAGACATGCGAGCTAAGAACTCGTAAGTGAATAACTTGGGGACTGTCCCGATTTTCCCGCAGGGAAAATGGGACTGTCCCCTTCGGAATCCGGGAAGTTGTTTCTGTACGAGTTCTAAGGAGCAACCGGCGTGCCACGGGCGTGCGGTGGCGTCGAATCGTCGGGGAGATGTCCTATCCCATTTACCGACAACGACTTATGCAGAATGTCGCCGCCGGCGGCCCCGTGCTCCCCGGCAACGGACGTGGCGAAAAGACAACGTCTACTCGAACCCCTCGAGCGCGTCCTGGCGGTAGATCGGCATGTGGCGGTAGTAGACCTCCAGCGTGCAGACGGCCAGCGAGGTCATGTAGATCCGGCCGCCGCGATCGGCGTGGCCGCCCGGGTTGCCGCGGCCTCGCGGGTCCCAACTGCCGGCGGCGTGGCCGTGCGTCTGCTGCGTGTCGACCAGCACCTGCCGCATCTTGGCGTTCCACGTCTCCCAGGCCTCGCCCCCGTAATGGTGCATTACCTGGGTTGCGTAGTACCAGTAATAGATGTTCGGCTTCTTGGCGTCGGGCGGGTGTTGGTCCAGGAGGTAGCTTACGCCGGCCTCAAGCCCCGGATGGTCCTTCGGCCAACCCAGGTATTGGCGGCACAGCAACGCTTCGGCGGTCATGGCGGCGCTTTGTCGGCTGCGGGGTTGATACCCGTATTGACTCCCGATGCTGTCGGCCTGGACGCTGTCGAGAAACAGGCCGGCCAGTGCGAACGTCTTCGTCGGCACGTGTAGATAAGCCATCTGCCCGCTCTTCAACGCCATCAACTGCCAGCCCACCACGCTGGTATCTCCGGCCTGGCCGGGGTCATAGCGCCAGCCGCCTTGTCCGTGCTGGGCGCGAATGATGAAGTTCAAGGCCTTTTGGGCCGGGCCGCGGAGTTGTTGGTCGCCGGTCAGGGCGTACGCTTCGCAGAGCACGATGGCGGCCTGACCGTGGGCGTACATCTGGCCGGCGTCGTACATGCTGCCGTCGTCCATCTGATGTTCCACGAGCCAGTTCAAACCGCGCAGGACCTCGGCGGTGTACTTCCCGTCCACGTGCGTCTGGCCGGCGCCCAGAAACGGTAACAACCCCAGGGCGGTGCCGGCCACGTCACTGCGGACGTGGCCTGGTCCCCGACAGGTTCCGTCGCAGTCGGGCGTTTTGTGGAAGGCGTGCAGGCTCCAGCTTCCGTCCGCGTTCTGATGTCGCGCGAGGAAGACCAGCCCCCGCGCCACGGCCGCTTCGGTATAGGAAGTGCCGCCCGATTCCCGGACGGCTTGAGCCCGGGCTTGCGGATCGCGGCCGGCGAACATGCGGCCGGGGGCGGCCGCCGGGACCGACATCCGTGAGCGGACGATCGAGTCGGGCATGGTGGCCAGCGGGTCGGGAATCTCCAGCGGCGGATCGACCGGCTTCAAATCGACCCGCTCCTCGGTCGGGGCCCCCGTTTCCTCCACCACGTTCTGTAGCTCGACCGCCCCAGGGTCTTCAAACTCGAAGGCCTGCGGCGGCTCGATTTCGCCTTGCTCGCCTTCGAGGTCTTCGTAGCTGACCGAGGTGGACAAGGTAATCGAGCGCGAATCGTCCGGAATGCTCTCGTACCAAAGGCCCAGCAGGAGTATGGCCACCAGGTGGATCACCAGGCTGATCAACCACGCCGGCAGGTCCCGCAACAACTCGCTCCAGAAGACGGCCGCGCCGCCCTTCTCGTAGATCTTACGGATATGGGCCCGGGCGCCGCGGTAACCCTGCGAGGCCGCCACCCGGCGGGGACGCCGAGCGGGCGTCACCGGCGGCGCGGTCAGCGGGGCCAGAGGCGGTTGCGCAGGGTCTTTGGGTTCCGGCCGGGTCTGCGGCTCGGCCGCCGGTCGAGGTTCCGCGGCCGGCCGGGGCTTCGGCTTGCGGAGCATGCTGGGCGAGATGGCGGCGATCGCCTCGCGGGAATCGGCCCGCCGCGACTCCTCGTGCTCGCGCAACAGGCGCAGCGCCTCCTGCTCCTGCTCTTCGCTCAGTTCGATGCTGGTGCCGCATCGAAAGCAGTCGGCCACCATCAGCCAGAGCCGGATCGACATCGGCGCGCCGCACTCGGGACAGGAGCACGCCAACACGTCACCGTCGAGCCAGATCGCGCGGCGGCCGGCCCGCTCGCCGTCACCGGCGGCGGAATCGCCCATGGGGATCGACCCCGGGCCGATATCCATGCTCGAATCGCTGCTGGCCGTGGACATGGGAAAACGCTTCTCGGTTCGTTTCCACCCGAGCGTCGAAAACCGTGATCTACCCAACCATCGTTTAGTTTACCAACCCCACTGCGTCGGCTGCAACCGCTCGATGCCCCTAAAGCGGGGGTGGGGGACTGTCCCGATTTTCGCGAAGCGAAAATGAGACTGTCCCCCTCCGTCCACCTAAATGCGTTCACTACGAACGGCTTATGATGAATCCAGGTTACGCTATAATGTTCGTTTCCCGGCGGGCCATCTTATTCCAGTCAAACACCGCCCGTCGCGCCGGTTTCCACAGCAGGCCACGTGGCGAGGACCCGATGACCACCGACCCGACGACAGCCGACTCGGAACTGAGAGCCCTGATCGAGAAACTCCAAAACAACATCGGCCGGGTCGTGCTGGGCAAAGCGGACGTGGTGCGTCTCTGCGTGGTGGCCCTGCTGGCCGGCGAGCACGTGCTCCTGGAGGACGTGCCCGGCGTGGGAAAGACCCTGGTCGGCAAGGCGATCGCCCGCAGCCTCGCCGGGCAATTCCGCCGCATCCAGTTCACTCCCGACCTGTTGCCCGGCGACGTGACCGGCAGCAGCCTCTACGACGAGCGGACGCACGAGTTCACCTTCAGTCCCGGCCCGATCTTTGCCAACGTGGTGCTGGCCGACGAGATCAACCGCGCCACGCCGCGCACGCAAAGCGCACTGCTGGAGGCGATGAGCGAGCGTCAGGTGTCGGCCGACGGCCAGACGCACCCGCTGCCCCGGCCGTTCATGGTGATCGCCACCCAAAACCCGGTCGAGTTCGAAGGCACCTATCCGCTGCCCGAAAGCCAGCTCGATCGCTTCTTGCTGCGGATCCCGTTGGGGTATCCGGCGCGCGAGGTCGAGTTGCAGGTGTTGACCAGCCACCGCGAGGGTGAGCCGGTCGACGCGCTGGAGCCGGTCGTGGATTGCGGGCAGATTGCCGCGCTGCAGGAAGCGGTCCGCCGGGTCGACGTGGAGGATTCGATCAACGCCTACCTGATGGACGTCGTCGAGGCCACCCGGTCGTGCGACGATTTGCACGTGGGAGCCAGCACCCGCGGGGCGCTGGCATTGTATCGGGCCGCCCAGGCGGTCGCCCTGGTCGCCGGGCGGAGTTACGTGGTGCCCGACGACGTCAAGCACCTGGCCCCGGCCGTGTTGTCCCATCGCGTGATCACCAAAGGCTACCTGCACGGCGGTCAGCGCGAGGCGGTCGAGGCCTTGATCGGACGGCTGGTCGACGAAGTGCCGGTGCCGGGCTAAGGCGAGCGGCGGAGGAGAGTTTACCTGCCGTGAGTGTTCAGTTGTCGGTTTTCAGTTGTCGGTTGTCGGCCTCACACCCGGCAGCGCAGTGACGGGGCGTTTCAACAATGCCGATCCCAGCCCCTAGGCCCCAATCCCCAACCCCTGATCCCTACCAGTGGCAGACTCCAATCTGCCGCTTGTGTACAGCAGTCACCGGGCTACCGGCCGAAGCCGGGAAAGGATATAATTGACGTAGTTGGGTTTGGCAGTTGGCCCGCACGCTCAGAGGACCTCCGACCGATGGCTCTTGTCATTGACACCGATCCGATTCCGCTCAAGATGGATCAAGATGGGACGGTCCGCATTGGCGGCACCCGCGTCACGCTGGATACCATCGTGACGGCGTATCAGCAAGGTTCGACCCCCGAGGAAATCGCGGAGCAGTTTCCGGCGGTCGCGTTGCCCGACGTATACGCCACGATTGGCTTCTATCTTCGTCGACGGCCCGACGTGGAAGCGTATTTGAGCGAACGACGGCGTCAAGCCGAAGCGATTCGCCAGGAGAACGAGCGCCGCTTCCCCTCCGGGGGCACTGGCGAGCGTCTCTCCTCGCGGCGAGCCCAGCGGAAACCTTGACCGATGCTTCGACTCGCTGCGGACGAGAATCTCGACAATCGCATTCTCCGCGGTCTTACTGCCAGGAATCCGGAAGTCGACGTAGTGCGCGTTCAGGATGCGGGTCTTTCGGGAGCGGACGACCCGACCGTCCTGGCCTGGGCCGCCGAGCAAGGGCGCGTCCTGCTCACGCACGACGTCAGTACGGTAACCAAGTACGCCTATCAGCGCATCGAAGCCGGTGAGCCCATGCCGGGAGTTTTTGAAGTGCCGCAGTCCCTTCCGATCGGACAGGCTATCGAAGACCTGCTGCTTCTGGCAGAATACAGCGAAGAGACCGAGTGGGAAGGGCAGGTGCGTTACCTGCCGCTCTGATCCATAGCGGCGGTTCTCTTCGCGGCCATAAGCGGACCGAACATGACACGCCCACGCCAAACCACCATCTCCCGGGAAGGATGGTATTACCTGGTGGTGCTCGCGCTGGTGTTGGGCGGCGCTATGCTGCGGGAAGTGAACCTGCTGCTGGTGCTGGCCGGCATGTTGGCCGGGCCGTTGCTGCTGAGCTGGCGGGCCGTCGGCCGCACGCTGCGCGGGCTGCAGGTGCAACGCCACGTGCCGCAGGGGGTTTGTGCGGGCGACCTGCTGGTGGCCCAACTCACACTGACCAATACGCGGCGCCGGTTCGGCACTTGGGGCGTGGTGGTCGAGGAGCAGATTCAACGCGAAGCGGATGGGCAACCTGCGAACCAGCCGCGCGAAACGCCGATTCGACCCGGTGTGCTCTTCCCTTACGTGGCCGCCGGCGAGTCGCGCGCGGGCGTCTATCGCGGCCGGCTGGCACAACGCGGCCGCTACTGCCTGGGGCCGCTGCGGCTTTCCACCCGATTTCCCTTCGGACTGTTTTCGCGCGCGATTACCTTCGGCCAGAGCGACACCCTGGTCGTGCTTCCGCGGCTGGGGCGGCTCACGCGACACTGGGCCGCGCGGCGCCGCCGATCCTTGGCCGGCACCCATCGCCGCGAACGCCGGCACGGACCCGAGGGCGACTTCTACGGCGTGCGGCCCTGGCGCAGCGGCGACAGCCGGCGCTGGATCCACTGGCGGACTTCGGCCCGGGTCGGCGAGTTGGTCGTCCGCCAGTTCGAGCAGCCCCGCAACCGCGACCTGGCGGTGTTGGTCGACCTCTGGCAGCCCGAGCAACCCGCCGAAGAACACCTGGAGAACGTCGAGCTGGCCGTCAGCTTCGCGGCCACGGTGGTGGCCGATTTGTGTCGCCAAGGGGAGAGCAGCGTGTGGCTGGGCACCACGGGCAAACCGTCGGAGAGCCTCCGCGGCTCGGCGTCTGTTCCCTTGTTGCAGGAGGCCCTGCAGCGGCTGGCGGTGGCCCAGGCCCACCACGACGATCGATTGCCCGAACTGCTTGCCCGCGCCCTGGCCGACGTCGAACCCGGCACCGAGATCGTGCTTCTCGCCACGCGGCCGACCGACCTGAGCGAGGCGTCCCGGTTCGGTCCGTCGCTGTCGGCCCCCGCACGACGCGCGCTAGTGCAGAACATCCGTTGCATCGACACTTCCAGCGACGATCTGGCCCAGTTCTACCGGCCCGAGTGAACTCAGGCGGAACCGATTCCCATGTATCTCGAACGGCTACTGCAGATCAACGTCGCCACGCTGGCTTCGCTGGGGGCCTTGCTGTTGGGTATGGGCCAGCGGAGTACGAGCCTGCCGCTGGTGGTGATGATCGCCGCGTTTGGTTCGATCTGGTTGACCGACGTGACCGGCTATTTCCGCCTCAATCGCTGGGTGGCCAACGTGGCGGCGATCGTGGCCGTGGTGCTGGCGGCACGCCACCTGAGCTACTTCGGCGGCGACGTGCCAATCTACAGCATCGCCTACGTGTTCACCTACCTGCAGATCATCCTGCTGTTCCAGGAGAAGGACGACCGGGTCTACTGGCAACTGGTCATGTTGAGCTTGCTGCAGGTGGTGGTGGCCACGGCGTTCAGCCAGGGCCTGTGGTTCGGCGTGCTGCTGATCTTCTATATGCTGGTCGGACTCTCGGCCATGGCGCTGCTGTTTTCGCATCGGCAGTGGACCCGTCACCGGCCGGAACGGAAACCGCCGCCGGCTCCCCGTTCGACGCCGGGCAGGCGCTGGCCGCTCTCCGGTCAGCCTTCCGTTTTCACGGGCACGCCCAGCGGCCGCAGCCACGAAGGGATCGGGCGCGAATGGTTCGGCCGGCTGGCGATGACCGGGCTGTGTACGCTTTTGCTGACCTTGCTGATGTTTTTCACCCTGCCGCGACTGGGCCGTACCGCCTGGCGAGGCGCCGTGCTGGCGCCCAAGCACACGGTCGGCTTCTCCGACAAGGTCAACCTGGGCGAGCTGGGCGAGATCATCGAAAGCCGCGAGGAGGTGATGCGCGTGTGGTTGACCGACGAGTCGACCGGCCGGCCGTACGCCGTCCACGACGAGCTGTACCTCCGCGGCGCCATCCTCACGCACTACCAAAAAGGCCAGTGGGAAGATCGCACCAAAAAAGGGGTCAGGACTCTTTTTACCCCATTCGGTTCCGAGAAAAGAGTCCTGACCCCTTTTTCGGTGAGGCAGAAGATTACCGTTGAGCCGTTGGATCGGGACGAGCTGTTTTGCGTTTGGCCGCCGGTGAGGATTGGGCCGGATGACGGCTTGGAGTTCCGCCGTGGCAGGCTGCTGCGCCGCAGCGAGCTGCGCGGGACCCGGTTCTCCTACGAACTGGGCACCACCGCGTTTGCCGATGGCCGGCAGACGCCGCTGATCCCCTGCGACGATCCGGCCGAAGCCGACGCCCTGCTGCAACTGCCCGAGTTGCCCGAGTTGGCCCGCCTGGCCGAGCGCTGGATCGCCGAAAGCGGAATCCCCAATGACGAGCCGATCGCCCAAGCCCGCGAGTTGACGCGGCGGTTCCACGATCCGGGCCGATTCCAATACAGCCTGGAGGGCCAGGTCCGCGATTTGAGCCTCGATCCGATCGAGGATTTCGTCGCCAAGAACCCGCGCGGACATTGCGAGTACTTCGCCACGGCCCTGGCCATGATGCTCCGCAGCCGCGGCATCCCGTCGCGCGTGGTCGTGGGATACAGATGCGGGGCGTTGAATACCGTGGGCAACTTCTACCAGGTCCGCCAGCTTCACGCCCACACCTGGGTCGAGGCCTATTTGTCGTCGGGGCAGATCCCGGCGGCACGGCGCGCCGGCGATCCGCCCGGGCGATGGGCCGGCGGCGGATGGCTGCGGCTGGAGCCGACCCCGGCGGGCGCGGGCATGCTCGAGACGAGCCCCACGCTGACCGAGCGGCTGGGCAAGCAGTTTCAGTGGCTGCAGTCGCTGTGGGCCAACTACATCGTGGAAATGGATCGCCAGCGCCAACGCGAGGCGATTTACGAACCGGCCCTCCGTGCGGTCAAGAACGCGATTCAGAAGCTGCGCGACCCCGACTGGTGGGGCGGCCTGGCCGCGGCGATCGGCGACGCCCTGCACCTGCCGCAGCTTGGCCGCAGCCCGTGGTTCTGGCTCTGGGCGGCACTTGCACTGCTGGCCGGCCTGCCGCTGTTGTGGTTCGGCGGCCGGCGGCTGGGGCGTGCGTTGCGGCGATGCTGGAGCCGTTGGACGGGACACACCGACGCCGCGGCCGAAAAGGACCGGCCCGGTGTCGAGTTCTACCACCGGCTGGAGATGCTCCTGGCCCAGCACGGCCTGGTCCGCTGGGCCGGCCAGACGCAACGCGAATTTGCACAAGATGCCGGAAGCCGAATCGCCGCGGCCGCCGGTCGAGCCCGGTTGGCCTCGCTGCCGGGGCAGGTCGTCGAGGCCTACTACCGGGTCCGTTTCGGCGGACGCCCCCTGGACAGCACCCAAGCGGAAGCGGTAGAACAGGCGTTGGGACAAATTGCCGCGGTGGAACTGCCGCAACCGCTGGCGGCTTCAGACAACCTCCCGCAATAACGGAGGACCGACCCATGAAGATCGGCCTTGTCGGATACCAGGGCTCGGGCAAGAGCACGTTGTTCGAGTGGTTGACCACGGTGGCGGCCGACCCGGCGCTTTCCCACACCGCCCAAAGCGCCATGGCCACGATCCCCGAGCCCCGCTTGCAGCAGCTGGCCGAGGTGTATCATCCCAAGAAGATCACCGAGGCGGCGTTGGAGATCGTCGACACGCCGGGCCTGAGCCGCACGCACGAGGGCAACGCCGCCCGGCTGGCCCTGATCCGCGAGGCCGAGTGCCTGGTGCTGGTGGTGGCCGCGTTCGACGGGTCCGATCCGGCGGCCGACCGGGCCTCGTTCGACGAGGACCTGATGCTGGCCGACATGGAGATCCTTTCCGGCCGCGTCGGGCGAATTGAGGAGACGCTCAAGAAGCCCATCCCGCGACCCGAACGCGACGCCCTGCGGCACGAAGAAGAGACGCTCAAGTTGGTGCTCTCGGCCATCGAGTCGG
>Ga0180438_10011246_pt1 | contig 10837 bp, 5 predicted proteins | sample SS_ome_12_FD_132455 | JGI IMG/M metagenome (GOLD analysis project Ga0180438, IMG submission 132455) | Hypersaline lake sediment archaeal communities from the Salton Sea, California, USA - SS_3_D_2 metaG | ecosystem: Environmental > Aquatic > Non-marine Saline and Alkaline > Hypersaline >... | reverse complement strand
GCCTTTTATTGGTTGGCAAACCGTTTGGCTTTGCAAAAGGGTATAATCGATGAACGTCAGATGGATTTGGCTCAAGAGGATTTACTTGTTGCAGCCCAGGTACTTGAAAGTAGTATAGAAAATTACAAGATATCTATTGTGCAGGAGCTGGCTAAAAAATATTCAAAATATGCAAAATGCATATTTTTGGGTAGGTATGTGAGTTATCCGTTTGCTTTGGAGGCAGCGCTAAAATTGAAAGAAATATCATATATTTTTGCCCAAGCTTACCCTGCTGGTGAGTTAAAACATGGACCATTGGCGTTGGTAGATAAAAATACGCCAGTATTTGTGTTTTCTTGTCAAGAACCGATAATTTATAAGAAATTGGTTTCTAATACGATTGAGGCACAATCTAGAGGGGGTCACATAGTAGCATTTGCTTTTGAAGGGCAAAAAGAGCTTATAGATATGGCAGATCAGGTATTTATTTTACCGAAAGTAAGGCCGTTGCTAGGTCCATTGGCTATGACAGGCTTGATGCAATTTTTTGCTTATATGGTGGCAAAAGAGCTGAAATGCTCTATAGATAAGCCTCGTAACTTGGCTAAATCAGTTACGGTCGAGTAAGGGATCTTGAGAATTCGTTCCAATCATCTCAATTTAAATAATATTAAGATTTAATTTTTCTCTTATTCTGCTCACCCTGAGTTTGTCGAAGGGTCGTATTAACCATAAAATCTGTTTAATATTCTCAAAAATATGATTTACTAAAGAAGGGAAGTGCATAAATTCAAAATTTTTTTATATGAATTACCCTTCGACAGGCTCAGGATGAGCGGATTGAGGAACTAAAGTTTGAGTGAGGTTACACAAAAATTCTGAGATTTGCTTTGTTTAAGTTAGGACAATAAAAGCTCTAAACGAATTTTTGGATAAGCTTTAAAATAAAAGTGAGTGAAAAAATATTCCCAAACAAAGGCGCAGAGGGATTAATGTTTTTTTATATTTTATATCTGTTTATTATTGCCCTCTATTGTAGATGATTTTTTTGGGGGGTTGGCATTTGTTAGCATTAACAATAATAGAAAAACTATGCCAGAAAATAATGCTATCGATAATCTGTATCTATGACGCTTTCTTAACGAAATCTTCACCTAAAACCTCAAGTTATTTGGTTAAATATCCCTTTACTCTGCGCATTTGCAGAAAATGATAAGTAAAAGGGTACTCTTTTGAGGTGATTTGTCAATAAGAATATAACTTTTTTTATGAAAAATTCTTGATAGATGCATATAAAGGGCTTTTTAGTGTTAAGCCTCAACTTTTTGTATTTTCAGTTTGCCATCTAATCCAAAAATATCTTTGAGATATTTGGTTGCATCTTCTCTATTGTTCACCTTGGCTGGGTCACTGATTTTGAGGATATTCATAAGTCTTATTGCATCAAGGAATTGATTGTCTTTTTTGAGATTTTTTTCTATTCGTTCAGTCCAACTTTTTGGTTTTTCTTTGGTTTTATCTGATTTTTTCTTGGTATCTTTTTTCTTTATGTCAGCTTCTTTGTTGCCATTAGGCTTGATTGAATGTTGCAGGGCTTCTTCTCTTCCATACCTTTCCATAAACCATACAACCTTTTCAGGTGGTGGAAATAATCGTTCTATGACAAAATCTGGTTCGATACCCTTGCCTTGAATTGTTGTATAATCGGGTAAAAAATAAAGCGAGGTTGTTAATTTTATTGCGCAGTTGTTGCTAACAGGAATAATTTCTTGCACAGAACCTTTTCCAAACGTTTTTGTGCCGATAATAAATACCATAAGTCTTTTTTGTTGGGTGTTTTTATGTTTTTTAGCCAGATTTTGTGAGTGAATTTTAAGACATCCGGCAAGAATTTCTGATGCTGATGCTGTATAGTTATTTACCAAAATAAATATTGGAATGTCTACATCCGCTATTGGTGTTTGTGTAGTTTTGTATTCTGCTATTTTTTTATCATTTTTATCTTTGGTTACGACAACAAGGCTTCCTTTGTCTAAAAATAAACTAGCTATATCAATAACCGCATTCAGTAGTCCTCCTGAGTTGTTTCTTAAATCAAGAACTATTCCCTCATATTTTTTCGTTTTTGATTTTTCCAGAATATTTTTAATTTGTTTTACTGAATTATTGGAAAAGGTAGAAAGATATACGTAGTAGATATTGTACTTTGGTATGTAGAAAGCTAAAGAGCTTTGTTCCTTAATAATGTCTCTTGTTACACCAAAAGATACCGGTTGTTTTGATTTTTCTCTGATAACTTTTATGTTTACTGTCGTATTTCTCTCCCCTTTTAGTTTTGCTATAGCTTCTTCTGTTGGCATTCCTTCCAATTTATTACCTTCTATCTCGATAATTTTATCGTGAGGTTTAATTCCTGCCTTATCGGCAGGACCATCTGGTATAGTGTTTATCACTGTCAAAAATTTATCTTTTGTGCTTCGTGTGTTGTCTATTACTATGCCTATACCGTAAAACTCTCCTGTTGTTGCTTCTATTATTGATTTGTATGTTTTTGGGTCTAAAAAACTTGAGTGTGGATCTAAGGAGTTTAAAAAAGAGTTTATTGCTTTGACCATGCATGCTTGAGGGTCTGAAATCTTATAGTGCTTGTCTCCCGTTGTTTGAAGGGCTTCTGCAAATGTTCCAGACCAGTTAAATATTATGTCATCAAAACTTTTTTTTGGTTTTATTTTTGTTTGGTCTGCTTGTAGGATGTTGAACATACTAAAACAAATAAACAGGGTATAAATGAGTTTTTTTGTCATGATTTTTTCCTTCTTTGGTTAATGATCGCACATTCTTATTGAGATAATAAAGGTAAATGAGCTAAGATTTAAAGAGTATTGTTTGACATTGTGTTTTATGGTTATGGTAATCAAGGTTTTAGATATCGATTATTGGCTAAAAATAAAAAGTATGGGAGGGTAGAGATGAAAATATACAAAAGAACGATTGTGAGATTATTTTTTGCAATAGAAATAATGGTATTTGTGGGGGTTTATCTTTTTGGTGGAAATGGGGTGCAACATTTACGGCGGTTGAAAGATGAAAATCAGAAGCTTAAGAATGAAGTTGTGCATCTTCAAATAGAAACTAAGCTTGTAGAGCAGCAGATAGCTTCTTGGCAGGCAGATGATTTTTACAAAGAGAAAATAGCTAGAGAGAAGTTGCAGATGGCCAAAAAGGGTGATGAGATATATTTTATCGAGCAATAGTTTGTTTCAACTATTAAAAATAGGTTATTTTTGGTAGAATAAATGTACAATTAAACTCTTATTTTAGCTTTTTTAAAAAAATTAAGAAAGAAATTATGGATAACAAAAATAAAAATAATCTTCAAGATCAAAAAGAAGCATTAAATGAGCATCAGGTTCGTGTAGAGAAAATTAGTACTATGCGTAATGCTGGTATTGAGCCATGGCCGTACCGAGAGGTGGTGAATGCAACATGTCAGCAGGTCAAAGATGAATTTATTGAGGATTCTGATAAAAATTACGAGATTGCAGGTAGAGTTTTAACTGTTAGATTGCATGGAAAAACTGGTTTTTGCACGATACAAGACCGTTCTGGTAAGCTGCATGTTTACGTTCGCAAAGATCTTGTTGGGGATGAATCGTTTAATTTTTTCAAAGATTTTGTTGATATAGGAGATTTTGTTTGGTTTTCGGGTAAATCGTTTAAAACCAAAACTGAAGAGATAACCCTCAAGGTTGAAAAGCTTAAGTTATTGAGTAAATGTTTGTATCCGTTGCCAGAAAAGTTTCATGGTATTGCCGATATAGAAATTAAATATCGTCAACGGTATTTAGATCTGATCAGTGATCCTGAAAGCAAAGAGAAATTTATTAAAAGATCGCTTATCGTTAGAGAAATGCGCAGATATTTTGATGCTCACGATTATCTGGAAGTTGAAACGCCAATGTTGCATCCAATTCCAGGGGGTGCGGCTGCACGGCCGTTTATAACGCATCATAATGTACTCGATTCAGATCTTTATCTAAGAATTGCCCCAGAACTTTATCTTAAGCGTCTTGTTGTAGGTGGGTTAGAACGTGTATACGAGATTAATAGAAACTTTAGAAATGAAGGAGTTTCAACAAGGCACAATCCTGAATTTACTATGCTTGAGTTTTATACTGCTCACGAGGATTATTATTTTGCTATGGATCTTCTTGAAAGTTTAATAAAAAATATTGTTGAAAAAACGTGTGATTCTATGGTTGTTTTGTTTGGAGAACATAATATTGATTTTTCAAAGCAATTTGAGCGTATAAGCATGGAAGATGCGGTTGTCAAGTACGGCAACCTGACAAAAAAGGATCTTTCTGAAAAGAATATCGATAAAACGTTAAAAGATAATGGTATTAAGTTTGATGATAATAAAGCATCTTGGGGGCATAAATTAAATGTCTTGTTTGAAGAGCTGGTGGAATCAAAATTGATTCAGCCTACGTTTATAACCGATTTTCCGGTGGAAATTTCTCCCCTAGCTAAACGCAAACCGGATGATCCACGGGTTGCAGCAAGATTCGAGCTTTTTATCGCAGGAATGGAGCTGGCAAATGGATTTAATGAGTTGAATGATCCGTTCGATCAAGCAGAAAGGTTCAAAAAGCAGGTTGAGGCAAAAGATGCCGGGGATATAGAGGCTCATCATTATGATGCAGATTATATCCTGTCGCTGGAGCATGCGTTGCCTCCAACTGTAGGTGTTGGCGTTGGCATCGACCGTTTGGTTATGTTGCTTACCAATACTACCTCGATCAAAGATGTGATTCTTTTCCCTACGTTGAAGAAGAAAAAATAAAAAAAGTAGCGGTTTTCAAAACCGCTACTTTTTTATCACTTTACTTACTTCTTTTTTTATTTTTAAAATATTTCTCTGGTTGCATTAATTGTTTGTTTGGTAAATAGGAACAGTCTTGTTCGAGTAAGTGTCCTTTTATATCTTTTTCGTTATTTATTTGATTTTTTAGTTTTTTGATAGTTTCTTTATTTTTTATCACTGTGTTAACAAGTCTTATTGGGATTATAATCTTTTGCTTGCGATTGAGAACTTTAAGCTTGTATCTTTCAATGGTTGATTGGTCTATGGAACTAAGGGGAAAGTTGACGCTTACTGGCCACCACGGTTTTAAATCTACTCTTTTGGTAAGAGTTCCATCGGTATAGCTAATTATGTGTGCTATAGCGTCTAAAGGAAGCTCAAGATGTTGCCCTAGTATGGAAAATAAGGTTGCGGTATTTACGAATTTTTTATGAAACTTATTGTGTTTGTATGACAGATCTGTTTTTTCAAAAGATATGGGTACTATTTTTTGTATAAATTTATTATCTTTGTTTAGGTTGTGAATTTTTCCATACATTATATTTTTAAAGTCTTGAGTTATTTGTTTTGAGGTTCCATAATGAGCTTTGTTTCCACTAGCAAATTTTGTATACTCTTTTACAAACAAACAAGGAAAACAGGAGTGATAATTATACATTGCCTCAGATATTGTTTTCCCATTTATATCTTTTAGCTTAATGGTGTAGGTAGAATCAAGTTCAAAATTGCGTAGATATTTTAATCTTGAATTGTGGAAAAAGTCGTAATTAAATGGTATTTTTTTAAAATAGTCTGCTGTAGCGGTTGTATTATCTATTAATTTTTCTAATTTACCTCCTGGTGTAACCAGTTTTACTCCGACGAGATATGATAATGCAAGGAGTTTGTCATAGGTGGGGAGGTTGTCTTCTTTTAAAATAAGTTCTTTAATTTTCTTTGAGTAGTTTTCATATGTAGCGACTTGATTACATGTGAAATCTTTTTTTTGTAGTGTTTTGCCTAAAATAACTCCTTGGTCATCACTCATGATTTGGTCTATAGTTTTTATTTCATCAGTGAATGTTTCTTTTCTGAGTGTTTTGCTGAGGTTACTTAACTGTCTTCTTAAATTTTGCTGATTTTCAACGTTTTTTTTAATGAATTCTTGTATTTCCTTTATATCAGAATTGTCATCGTGATCGTTTACGCCATAGCGGAATGTTCGAAGCCCCCCTATATTGTTCACTTCAACCAATTCGTTTTTTACAAGTTCTGTTAATAAAGCTCTTACTGTTGTGGTTTGGTTTTGATGTGGAAAAATAGTAGGTTGTATTACTTCTTTATCAATATCTAATTTTAATCCATTTTTTATACATAATTTCAGAAGATCGAGTTGTTTTTTATCAATCAGTAAATAGGTAATATTATTATGCTGTGGGTTGTTTTGGTAAATATTGTTTAATTGGGCTCCGTTTTCTAGTAAAATTTTAGCATCGTTAAATTTTTTATGTTTAATCGCCGATGAAATAGGTGTATTGTTATATCTGTTTGCTATATTTATATCGGCACCGCTATTGATGCATATTTTGATTATATCTGAATTGGTTTTTGAGTAAGGTTTTCTCATTAATGTCTGTAAAGGTGTGTTCCAATCAAAATTTAATTTATTTATGTCATATCCATATTGTTTTATAACATATTGTAAAATTCTTTTCTTTGCGTTTTTTATCGCCCAATCATGTAATAGGTTATCTGCACTGGCTCCATATTGTAGGAGTAAATCCATTCCTTCAGTATTACTTTTTTCTATAGCAGTGTTTAATGCAATTTTGAGTTTATTTTTTTTAATTTTAATATTGGTATTTTGCGTTTTATCTAAGAGAGCTTGTAATATTTTTCGATCATTTGGGCTTCTTGATGCCATCTCTAATGCTGTATATCGTTGTATATTGGTTGAGTATGGATCAGCGTTATATCGTAGTAGTTCTTTAATTATTTCAAAGTTTATTTTTCTTTCTTGCTTATATTTTCCTTCGAGCGATACGCCTTGATATTTTTTTATTGCTTTGCAAATAGGGTATATGTGAAAACGACGACTACTGTGTTTTCCTTTTGGATAGATTTTTGTATTTACTAACCAAGAGCTTTGTTTTAGCAAAGTTTTTACTGCTTCAAGATCATTAGAGTCTATGGCTGTATACAGCTTGTAAATATCGTTTGTATTTTTTTGTTTTTTCTTCAGGTTAATTTTTATTGATTCTAGAGCGGATGTTAGTTCTGATTCAGTATTCGGGGATTTTTCTGTATTTTCTTCTTCTTCATAATAAGAATCATTAAAATTAAAAAAATTGTTATCTGATTGTGAGAATGAATTGTGATTAGAAAGAACATTGTTATTGAATCCGTTCGGGGATTTTTCTATATTTTCTTCTTCTTCTTCTTCTTCATCATCAGAATCTTCAAAAAATCTATTATCTAGTTGTGAAGTTTGGGATGAAGTTTGATTATATAAGGTATTATTGTTGTATTGAGAAAAATGGTTTAATTGGTTTGGCAATTTTTCTATATTTTTCTTTTCATCATAATCATTATCATTAAAAGAAGTGTCATTAGTGTTAATGGGTTGGTTATTAGAATTACTATTAAAATTGTTAAGTTTACGTTTTTTTCGTTTTCTTTCCATGCAAAGGCTGGTAGACGAAGTGCTGAGTATAGATATAGCAGATAGCAAAATTATACTGTTTAAAATTGTTTTTTTGTTTTTCATTTTTATTTCTCCATAGATTTAAATGTTTTAAGGTCTTTGATAATTAGTTATTTTTACTTATTTATTTTGAAATCTCCATTGTTAGATCAATTTTTATTTCATACAATGAGAATACCAGGCTTGGAAATAATTGTCAATTGGAATTATAGAAATTATCTTTGACAAGATAATGCTTCTGGAGGGGTTAATTTTTTGTTGAATGGAAATAATGTTTTTCAGAGGTTATATTTGCTCAAAATTGGTATTTTTGGGCCTTTTTTCATATTTTTGCAGATTAATGCTTGAATTTTTGTTGATGGACTATTTATAGTTTGTTGTGTGTTTATTTTAAAAATCTTATGGATAGGGAGATAGCAAATGAAGAAGATTAAGATTTTAATCGTGTTAATCTTGCTAAGTATGCCTCTGACTGCGAATAAACAAAATCCGAACCCTGAATTTTTCAAAACTATGGCGCAAGATAAGGTCGTTTGGGAGGATGTGGATAAGGGGATTATCAATGCGATGCTAGATGTTTTGGGGGGTACATTATCAGTAGCAGAGGATGTAGCATATGCATTGTTAAAGCCTATTCAGGCTATTATAAAAAAACATCAGTCCGCGATTATAAATAATCCGTACAAAAATACCAAGGCAAGCGTTAGATGTGGTTATCCAATATGTGATATGGAGCTGGATTTTAGGGATAAGCGATTTTGCAAAGTAAAAAAAGCTCAAGAAAAATTATTGGGAACAAAGTTTAAGGATGAAGATGTTTTGGAAGTGGCATTTTCCTTTAGTGGAGGTGGATGGAGAGCTCAATATTGGTCTTTAGGTGTATGTGGAGCTGCTAGATCAACAGGCTTATTAGATTGTGTTATGTGTATGTCATCTCTTTCGGGCTCTACTTGGTTTTTAGGCCCGTGGTTACTTTCAGGTAAAAGTTTGCAAGAGTGTAGAGAACGTGCTTTGGATGAGGCTCACAAGGGAATTGAGTTGCGCAATTTCTCAGATATTGGTCCAATAACGGATGATTTATGGGTTAAGTTTGCGTATAATCAGCCTATTAACATTTTAAATTTTTATGGTGCTCTTTTAGGTAATGCTTTGTTAAGCGGTTTAGATAGAGACCCTCATCAATTGTATCTTTCAGATCAAAGATATGCTATCTCAGAAGGTGATTTTCCTATGCCTGTTTACACGGCAACTTTAGGAGAAAGAGAAAAAGAGGAATTTTGGTTTGAGTTTACCCCTTATGAGGTTGGTAGTAGATGGCTTTCTGCTTATGTTCCAAGTTGGGGGTTTGGAAGACATTACAAAAAAGGAATTTCTATTGATGATGCGCCAGAACAAAGTTTTGGTTTTTTGATGGGAATATTCGGTTCTGCTTTTGCATTTGATTTTGAGGATATTTATGATGTTATCACAGCCAAAATTACATTTCCAGATTTCTTAAAAAATGTTCCTTTTGCAGAGAAAATCTTTAATTTAGTAAAAGAGGTTTTTGGAAAAATAGTTTACGATACTGATTTGGGTGATATAAGGTTTGCTTGGGCAAGAGTTCCTAATTTTGTTTATAAAATGAAGGGTGTTTTGCATAATAAGTATAAGGATTTGAAGTTGGTTGATGCTGGTCTTAATTTTAATAATCCTGTTTTTGCAACTTATCGAAAGCCCCCGTATGGTGATGCTCCAGATATAATATTCATGTTTGATACAGGAATGTTTTTAGGATACGACAATATAAAAAAAGTTGTTGATTATGCAAAGTCTGAAGGGTTGAAATTTCCTGAGATAAAGCATTTTGATGTTGGTAAACAGATTATGTTTGTTTTCAAAGATGACAAAAATTTAGATGTTCCTGTTGTTGTTTATATGCCTAGAATAAACGGAATAAACTTAGTAAAATTGGATACCCATAAACCATGGTATGATTATTATATGGAGATTCTAGATGGTTTGGACTTAACAAAGGAGGTTGATTCTGGATTTGCTCATACACGTCGCTTTAAGTATACAAGAGAAAATGCAGAAAAAGTTATAGCTGCTGCTGAGTTTAACCTTCTTGCGGTTACTGAAAAAATAAAAGATATAATGAAAGAACGGATATCAGCAAAACGTAAATTTAGAAAAATAGGATAGAGTGGATATTTGATAAGGAGATGAAAAATGAAAAAAATGAAAATTATTATGATGTTTGTTTTACTTGGTATTCCCCTAGCTGCAAACAAACAAAAGGTTGATCCTGAATTTTTTAAAACTATGGCTGAGGATAAAGCTGTTTGGAAAGATTTGGATAAAGGATTACTAAATTCTATTTTGGATATTGTTGGAGGTGCGCTATCGGTTGCCGGAGATGTAGCATATTCTTTACTTAAGCCTGTCCAGGTACTCGTAAAACAGAATCAGTCTGCAATTATAAATAATCCGTACAAAAATATAAAGGCGAATGTAAGGTGCGGGGATCCTATATGCGACATGGAATATGATTTTAGAGATAAGCGTTTCCATAAGATTAAAAAAGCACAAGAACGTTTATTAAACATGAAGTTAGACAAAGAAGATGTTTTAGAAATAGGTTTTTCTTGTAGTGGAGGTGGTTGGAGGGCAATGTGCTGTGCTTTAGGGTCATGTTCAGGGGCTCAAAAAATAGGGTTATTAGATTGTACAATGTGTATTTCAGCACTTTCTGGTTCTACATGGTTTTTAGGCCCTTGGCTTTCTACAGGAATGGATTTGCAAGATTATCGCAAACATGTTTTGGGTGTTGCGGCTAAGGGTATTGAATTACAAAGTTTGTCAGATATTGGATCAATTATAGACAATTTATGGGTAAAGTTTGCATATAATCAGCCTCTCAATGTTGTAGACCTTTATGGAGCTCTTCTGGCTAATGCTTTGGTAAGAGATATATCTGATGATTCACATCAAATTTATCTTAGTAACTTAAGAGAAATTCTAAAAGATGGTGATTATCCTTTGCCAGTATACACTGCTACTTTGGGCGAAAGAAGAAAGGCTGAGTTTTGGTTTGAATTTACCCCCTATGAAGTTGGTAGTAGATGGTTATCTTCATATGTTCCAACATGGGCATTTGGAAGACATTTTAAAAAAGGCGTTTCTATAGATGATGCACCAGAACAAAGTCTTGGATTTTTAATGGGAACCTGTGGTTCTGCTTTTGCGGCGGATTTTGAGGATATTTATGATATTATTGTAGAAGGAATTCAGTGTCCTAGTTTTTTAAAAAATATTCCTTTTGC
>Ga0180438_10011245_pt1 | contig 10837 bp, 7 predicted proteins | sample SS_ome_12_FD_132455 | JGI IMG/M metagenome (GOLD analysis project Ga0180438, IMG submission 132455) | Hypersaline lake sediment archaeal communities from the Salton Sea, California, USA - SS_3_D_2 metaG | ecosystem: Environmental > Aquatic > Non-marine Saline and Alkaline > Hypersaline >... | reverse complement strand
TGCCACGCTTCGTCCGCAACGAGAAATACAACTGTAAGCATATCTCTCTATCACACAGTCTGGGATTAAAGCGAATAATAGAGGACAAAACGTGGAGGATTCGAGGGAAGACCTCGCTAATTGCTGCCGCCGCGAATCACCGCGACTTTCTGGATGGTCGTAGTGAGAACACGGTTGCCGAATTCAAGACGCAAACCACAGGCTGCCAGAGTATCGACTTTGATGATGTTGCCTCCCCATGTGCAGCCGGCAATGGATTCCTTGACAGGCGACAGTCCTTTGCGGTCAAACCAGCCACCGGAGACAATGTAATGCTCAGCATCAAGGACATAGATAGAGTAGAGTGAATTGCGAGTGGTGATAAGCACCATATCTCCGAACTGCAAATCTCCTTTGCGAATATGCTTCAACTGCGTGCTGTTTTCGACTATTTTATCGAGCCTGTGGCCTGATTCAATCATGGTACTTTTTAATTATTGGTAATATCCTAAACAAACTCTTAATAAAAGTAAACAAAAAAAATTATTTTTTAAATCCCCTCTTTCTCAACATTTCTTCAAATCTCGGATCGGAGCGAACTCGATCGAATATTGGTTCAACCTTGAGCAAACGAACCCAGTTATCATAGACTTTATAGGCATCTTCCAGCATCTGAAAACCCTGATCGTCTTCGTCAAGAGCAAAATACAAAATGGCCATTAAAGTCGGCGCCACAAACGTTTGTTCCGACCTTGTGACCAATTCATCCAATATTTCCTGTGCTTTTTCTCTATCGCCCATCTTCGCATAGGTGATCCCAATCCAGGCATCAATTTGAGTGCTCCAGCCTCTGGCAATACTCTTTTCTGTCTCAAATTCCTGAAGAGCTTCCGCATACTTCTGGTTCTGCAAATAAATAGATCCCATGTGAAAATGTATATAACTGAAGCTCGGATTCATCTCGAGCGTTCTTTGCAGGGCGACTATCGCTTCATCGAAGCGGCGGGCCCGGTAGAGGACCTGTCCAACATTTCTATTGATGACAAGGGAGAGAGGATCAAGTTCATGGGCTTTCCTTATTTCACGGATGGCTTCCTCATGGCGAGCCCAACACATCAGATCATACGCGTACCAGTGATGAGCTGTGGCGTAGTTCGGGTCGAGTTCAATGGCTCGCAGGTATTCTTTCTCGGCACTTTCTATATCAAACTCATACCGCCACTTGACCTGAGCCAGCGAGACATGCGCTTCAGCAAGCATATCATCGATTTCCAGAGCCCTGAGGGCATTTTCTTTAACTTTGGGATACGCCTCATTTGGTGGGTAGGCTCCGTATTCAGGAAGAAGAAGATAAGATTGGGACAGCCCCGTGTAGGCATGCGCATAGTTGGGATCATACTGGAGCGCCTGTTCAAAATAATCAATGGCTCTCCATAGATCCTCTTCAGTTCTTTTATTCCAGAAATAGCGGCCCTTGTTATAAGCGACAAAGGCGTCAGGATTTTCAGTATAACGCCTGGTTAAGCGTTCGATTTCCTCGCCCGTGAGCTTTAACCGCAGATTATCTGTGATCGAATTCGTGATTTCATCCTGAACGGTAAAAATCTCGGCGATGTTCCGAGTGTAGTCCTGCCCCCAGATATGGCTGTTATCACTGACTCTCATAAGCTCCACACCGATAGTTAGCTCGTCTCCACGTCTGCTCATCCGGCTGACAAGCACGGCATCGACGCCAAGTTCCCGTCCCACTGCCTGGGGATCAACCAGCTGCCCCTTGTATTGAAATACCGAACTGCGGGCAATCACCTTCTTCAGCTGGGGCAACTGGGCTAACTTGCTGATGATTCTTTCAGTCATCCCATCGCTCAGGTATTCTGTATTCGGGTCAGCATGGACATTCTCGAAAGGAAGAACAGCAATCGACTCTATCGCTCCCTCTTTTCCGAAGAATAAAAAGATGCCGGCTGCAATCAAAGCCGCAGCAAGTACAACAGCACCGCTGTATAAAATTGGCTTCTTCCACTTTTTTAAATTTATCTTCTCCTTTTTTGGCTTTTTCTTAGGGATAACCAACTCAGAAGAGGTGATGCCCTCCTCTACTTCGGTCAATTCATCAAGAAGCTTCTCTGCTGTTTCATACCTTTGTTTCTTGTCTTTTGCCATGCATTTCATAACCACGCGGCTTAATTCCTCAGGAACCTGCTCATTCAATTTCTTGGGATCCGGAGCGGGATCAGTCTTATGCTTCAGGGCTATACTTAACGAGCTTTCGCCTCCATAGGGTTGCTTTCCGGTCAGCATTTCATACAGAATGGCGCCTAACGAATAGATGTCGGAGCGCTGGTCCGCCTCGACACCATCCACCTGTTCAGGAGACATATATTCAGGAGTCCCGACCATCCTTCCCGCTCTCGTGATTCCCTTCGATTCGCTGGAACGGGCGATTCCAAAATCCATGATGCGGACAATGCCTTCTTTGTCTATCATGATATTGCTGGGCTTTAAGTCTCTGTGTATTACACCCAATTTATGGGCTTCTACCAGCCCCTCACACACCTGTTTGGCCACACTGATGGCTGTTCCCACGCTTAATTGTTTTGTCATCCGGAGCATACTTTTCAAATCTTCGCCCGGCACGTATTCCATAGTGATGTAGTGGGTTCCTTTCTCTTCATTCAAATCATACATGCGGCAAACATGTTTATTGATAATCTTGCGGGCGAATTTCAGCTCGTTGCTGAAGCGGGCAATAGTTCTCTCATCCGAAGCGACCTCTGGATTCAAGAGTTTTAACGCCACCTCTTCCTTGATCTTGTTATCGAATACCTTGTAGACTCTTCCCATCCCGCCTTTGCCCAGCTCTTCGATGAGTTCATATCTTTTGGCAAAAGTGCTCCCTCTGGTTAATTCCGGGAAAGAGGTTTGGAGGGTTCTCGTGTGAACTCCGGAAATATCTTCAGAGTGAGGAAGGGGTGTGGCACAGTGGTTACAGAACCGACTGTTCTTAGGATTTTCGGTTTGGCATCTCGGGCAAATCATGCAAGGAGGATCCTTAGGAGGCTAAGATTTAAGAATATCAGCTATACTCTAAAGAGTCAATGGGGACGTTCCCCAAGGTACCACCTTAGCCTAAAAAGTTAATCTTCTATTAGTTGATTTATAAACAGCAGATAAAAACAATTGGATAAATGAGCTAAGGTGGCACCTTGGGGAACGTCCCCATTATCCGAGTCGAGGTTGCCGTAGACTCTGTTGCGAAGAGCGTAGCGAATGTGGCAGTTTTACTTAAAGCAAAAGGTTGAGATTGCCACACTCCCTTCGGTCGCTCGCAATGACAGCGCTTTGCTTGATGCTAACGAGTTCTATCCAATGGCTCGCGATGACGATCTTTATCTAAATCTAACAAATGTCGTCAGATTTGCTCGCCCGCAGGGGAGAAGATGCTGACATAAGATGATTAATTTTCCTTGGCAGTTTTTTTGAATGAGGTATCGGCATATTTTATGAATAACTCATGATTAATAGCCGAATAGTTTCGGCAGAAACATGCTGATTGCGGGGATGAATGTCACCAGAAGGAGAGCGATGAGCATGGCGAGAAAAAGTGGTAGAAGCGGCTTCAAAACTTTGGCAATACTCGTTCCCGCAATTCCGCAGCCCACAAAGAGAACGGTTCCCACAGGCGGTGTACAGAGCCCGATGCTGAGGTTAAGGACCATGATAATCCCGAAATGAATGGGATGGATCCCCAGTTGAATCATGACTGGCAGAAAAATCGGAGTGAAAATCAAAACGGCCGGCGTGATGTCCATGAAGATGCCCACGATCAGCAGGAATACATTGATGAGCAGCAGGATGATGACAGGACTGCTGGACAGGGCTATAAGCGCTGCGCTGATGTTTTGAGGGATATTCTCGTAAGATATTATCCACGACATCCCCATCGAGGTCCCGATGAGCAGCATGACGATAGCTGTTGTTGTCGCTGAATCCAGCAGGATTTTCGGGAGATCTTTCCACTTGACTTCCCTGTAAACGAGGACCGCGAGAATAAAAGAATAGAGGACAGCGATGGCCGAAGCCTCTGTCGCTGTGAAATAACCGGCTACGATACCGCCGATGACCAGAATAATCATAAAAAGGCTGGGTGCGGCCTTAAAAAACCTGAGCACTCCTTCCCTAGCCCCGACTCTTTCGCTGACCGGATATTTCTTCCTGTAGGCGATAACACCGGCCACAACCATCAAGGATAATCCTATGGCAATGCCCGGAAAATATCCGGCAACGAACAGCGCGCCGATCGACACCCCGCCGCTGGCCAATGAATAGACGATGAGAATATTGCTCGGTGGGATGATCAATCCGGTCGTCGCAGAAGTGAGATTGACAGCGGCACTGTAATTCAGGTCATACCCCTCTTTCTTCATTGCCGGGACCATGAATCCTCCGATGGCTGATGCGGTGGCCACGGCTGAGCCGGAAATCGATCCAAAGAGCATGGCGGCCATGGTGTTGACGAATGCCAGCCCGCCGGGAAACATTCCGACCAGAACTTTGGCAAAATCAATCAGCCGCCTGGCTATTCCTCCCCTGTTCATGAGCTGTCCCGACAGGATGAAAAAAGGAATGGCCAGCAGGACAAAACTGTCCAGCCCGGTGGCCATGCGCTGGGCGACCGTGGTCAGCGCCGGACCGCCCTGGATACTCATCAGCATGGTGGCTATCGTGGCAATGCCTATGCTGAAAGAAATGGGCACACCGATTATCAGAAGAAAGACAAAGCTGAGGATGAGGACTAAAATGTGAGCGATTTCCATTCTTATTCCTGTATGGCTCCTGTTTCTGTCCGTTCCACCATCAGCCCTGGCCGCATCCCTTTGAATGAACGCAGTCTTTCCATGAAAAACATAGATGCGTAAAACATGATCAGCAGTCCACTTAAAGGAAGCACGAGATAGACGTAACCCAACTGAAGCCGGAGGGCCGCAGATATCTGATTCAACTTCAAAGTGATCACAACTAGGCGAATGCCTCCCATGAGCATCACGAAAAAGGCAAATAGAAAAATGAACAGCTGGATGCACAATTCAACCAGGCTCCTGATTTTCCTCGCAAGAGCCTTCAGTACGACATCGATCGCCAGATGCATCTTCTGACCAGCCGCGTAGCTGGCGCCCAGCAAGCCCACCCAGATGAGAAGATACCGGGCCAGCTCCTCAGTAAAAGAACTGGGATCCTTTAAGATGAAACGCGTGAACACCTGCCACAAGACATTCAGCACGTTCACTGCCATCAAGACAATCAGCACCCATTCCAGAATCCTGTTGACTTTTTTCTTGACTCTCTCGAGCTTCATTTTATCGCCTGGATCTCCTGGATGATCTGGTAAAACTCCGGCTGCTTTTTATATTCTTCATAGATCGGTTGGACTTTTTCGGCAAAGAGTGTTTTATCCGGATAAAAGATTTTCACTCCGGCCTTCCGGACATAATCCAGAGCCTCTTGAGTGGCCTTTTTCCATAGCACTTTCTGATGCTGTGCAGATTCATCGGCAGCTTTTTGAAGAATCTCCTGGAATTCCGACGAAAGGTCATTCCAGATTTTTGTACTGATGAGAAGGACATCCGGAACACCGGTATGCTCGTCAAGAGAGTAGAATTTACAGACCTCGTAGTGGCGCGAAAGATGAAAACTCGGCGGATTATTCTCTGCTCCATCCACAACTCCCTGCTGCAGCGCCGAATACAACTCCCCCCAGGCAATCGGTGTGGGTGAACCTCCGAGCGACTGAACCATCCTCATCGAGGTCGGACTTTCCTGTGTCCGGATTTTCATCCCCTCGAGATCCGAAGGCGAAAGAATGGGTTTCTCTATCGAATAGAAACTCCGGCTGCCCGCATCATAGAAACACAGCCCCCGCAACCAGAATCTCTCTCCGGCCAGGAGCAGCTTCCTGCCGATTTTTCCTTCAAGTACTTTAAAGCAGTGCTCCTCATCTTTGAAAAGATAAGGCAGGCTCAGGACGCTCATGGAAGGCACGAAGCCTTCCAGAACGCTGCAGGAGACTTTTGTCATCCCTATGCTTCCGATTTGAAGAAGCTCCAGGCATTCTCTCTCAGAGCCCAACTGCTCACTGGGATAGATGTCGATTCTCATCCGGGCCTTCGATTCTTCCGAGACTCGCTTGGCCAGGTATTCCATGGCTTGATGCACCGGATGGGAAGGATTCAGACCATGTGCCAGCTTGATGACTTTAAGGCGTCTATCTCTTCCGCAGCCCGCTGCCAAAAGGGAATATACACTCAGCAGAATAAACAGGAGATTCTTAATTCGACTTCCGGAATTCTTCATTTATTCGATAAGAGGTTGAATCACCACCGCTTGAAGTTTTGTGAGCTCGGCTTTTAAACGATCAAATATTTTCTCGTCTGTGTACATGCCGACAATGGAACCACCGGAGCCGGCGAATTTAGCTGAAGCCCCGCACTGGCGAGCTGTCTGGATCATTTCGAGATTATCTTCGCTGATTTTCATGATCTGGCTCCGCAGGTCAAAGTTTTCATTCATTAAATCATGCAGTTGCTCGAAATCACCTTGGAGTAACGCGTTCTTCCCAGTCTCGGCGATATCAGCCAGGCGATGGAGCGTATCCAGAACGAATGTATCGCGATTTTCATACCCCACACGGATATCATCCAGAACCTGTCCGGATACCTTTCCCAGTGAAGGCTTGTAGGCGATAAAAAGATCGGGAAGAAGCTTGCCATCCAGACGCTCATAAATGCCGTACCCTTTCTGCTGAATGACTTTTTCGTTGAGGTCCATGTAGACACACCCCTCATACACCTGGATGACTCTATCCATCAACCCGGCGTTTATTCCCAGCTCTTTCAATTCCGCATCCAGGATGAGGGAAGGAAGAACCTCCACAGGGATTTTGACCTCGTAGAATTCCATCAAGGCGCGCATCACAGCCGTGATGATCGCGCTGGACCCTCCGAGTCCGAGCTGGCGGGGGATGGTGGACTCATATTGGATTGTGAAGTTTTTTTCCTTAAGTTTGATTTTTTGGTTACGGCAGTAATCAGAGAACTTCTTTATCGCGGCTTTGACCAAGCGAATTCCGCCGTAATAACCATACAGCTCAATCCTCTCCACAAGCTCGTCCATATTCTTGTATACACTCGCATCCCGGCTGTGGGCCTCGATGCGGAGTTCTACGGACTCCTGGAGAGAAACCGTAGCGCAGAAATTTTTTACGGTGATGGCGATGATTTTACCGAAGTATCCGTCCGAAGGATTCCCGAGCAGCCCGGCCCGCGCGTACGCACGGCTTTCGATAATCATTATCCTGTATTTTACTTCTTTTTATACAATGGGCAAGAGAAACATGAGAGCGCTCCCCTGCTCATAGATTAGAAAATTGGGCGTTTGTCATATAACACAGCCCAAATTCGATGTCAAAACACGCGAGCCATTACTAGCCATCGGATATTAAAAATCACTGGATGTCTGAGCATATGATGAAGTTAATAATCTTTCGAGAGAAGACTATTGCGAAAAATTCGCTGCATTTCTTCCGTCCAGAAATGAATTTCAGGATATAAAATTTCATTTTATAGCGGAGTTATAATAAAATTCACTTTGAATAAGGAGTCAATAATAATTATCCGGGGAGAATAATGATAAAAATAAGGAATAAATCGAATCCAGCAGTCATTTTTCCATCAGTGCGAATAACAAGAAGACGGTTCATTAAAACCTCTGCCTTTGGCTTGGGAGCATTGTCTCTGGGAATTAGCTGCCGGAAGAGTGATTGGGAAGGTCAAAAACCCAACATCATTTTAATTCAAACGGACGATCAGCGCTGGGATGCTCTCGGTTGTGCGGGAAATCCCATCATTCAAACTCCGAACATGGACCTTCTGGCAAACAAAGGCTTACGCTTTGCCAGGGCTTTTGCCACATCCCCGATATGTGCGGCCAGTCGAGCCAGTCTATTTACAGGACTCTATGAGCGGACTCATGAATATACCTTCACCAAACCGCCTTTGGACCGTTCATTCACAGATATCAGTTATCCTCTTCTCCTCCGTCAGGCCGGATATCGGACAGGCTTCATCGGCAAGTTCGGCATTAAGGTAGAAAAAGGTGTGACGGATGAGATGTTCGACTGGGTGAGATGGAGCAGCCTTCCTTATTTTAAAGAGAACGCTGAAAAAGGCCGCCATCTGACCGAAACACACGGAGATTATGCCATTGAGTTTCTCCGGAGCAGTAAACCGGACCAACCATTCTGTCTTTCGCTCAGTTTCTGGGCTCCGCACGCAGATGATGGAAATCCTCAACAATACTTTTGGCCTGCATCGTGTGACGATCTGTACAGGAACATTCGGCTTCCCATCCCTGAAACAGCAAACCCGGCTTTCTTCGAGGCTCTGCCTGAATTCCTGAAGAAATCAATGAACCGTATTCGGTGGTATTGGCGTTTTGATAATCCTGAAAAATACCAAGAAATGGTCAAAGGTTATTACCGGATGATCAGCGGGGTGGACTTGGTCACCGGGAAGATTATGGAGGAACTCACACGGTTAGATATGGCCAGAAACACGGTCATCTTCCTGACTTCTGATAATGGATACTTCCTGGGGGAACGGGGGTTTGCCGGGAAATGGTTGATGCATGATCCTTCAATTCGCATCCCTTTGATTGTGTACGATCCCCGAAAAACCAAGAAAAAGTTTCATCCTGTCAGAAACGAAATGGTCCTGAATGTGGATGTCGCTCCGACAATCCTGGACATGGCCGGACTGGATATTCCGAAAAAAATGCAGGGACGCAGTCTCATGCCTCTAGTGAGGGATGAAAAGATCGACTGGCGAACGAAAGTGTTCTGTGAACATCTCTGGGATCATCCCGAGATCCCACAAAGTGAATGCATCCGAACGGAGCGCTGGAAATATATCCGCTATCCGCAGCATCTCGATTTCGAAGAATTGTATAACCTCGAAGAAGATCCGATCGAAAAAAACAACCTGGCCGATGACCAGCGATACCGGACAGTCTTGCTCGATCTACAAAGATCATGTGAGCAAAAGATCCATTCATTAAGCAATCGGAAAGTTTCATCTTGATGAAATCAGGAAAAACGATGCCTAAGGTTTTATTACGGATTGGGATTCTCGTATTAGTCTGCTGTTCAATTGTGTCCTCTAAAAAGTTCGAGGATGGTGATTCCGAAAACGGGATGACTCCCACCGGGCTCAGGTGTGAATTCCGGATCAATCCTTTGGCCATAGATGTGAACAACCCGAGGTTGAGCTGGGCTCTCGAATCCTCACAACGCGGACAAAAGCAAACCGCCTACCGAATACTGGTCGCCGACCGTGAAAAAAAACTGCAATCGAATGAAGGAAATCTCTGGGACAGCGGCGTGGTCAAGTCCTCGGAAACGATCCATATTGTCTACGCAGGCGCACCACTCAAAAGCGGCAAGGTCTGCTTCTGGAAAGTCAAGGTTTGGGACAAAGAAGGCAAAGAGTCGGCCTGGAGTCAAACAGCTTTCTGGGAGATGGCTTTGCTCAGCCCTGATGATTGGAAGGGAGAATGGATCAATGACGGCAAACCTTCTCCCCTTCGCGATGAGGAATTTTACGAGGACGACCCGGCCCCGTTGTTTCGTAAAGAATTTAAGGTTGAGAAAAGAATCCAGAGGGCGCGTCTGTACATCAGCGGTCTGGGATACTATGAAGCCCGTCTGAACGGCCGACGCGTCGGCGACCGCGTTCTCGATCCTGGCTGGACAAACTACAGAAAACGTGTCTTTTACAGCACCTATGATGTCACCGATCATCTTCAAAAAGGCGCTAACTGCATCGGAGTCATGCTGGGCAATGGCTGGTACAATCCACTCCCGCTGCGCATGTGGGGACGGCTGAATCTGCGAGAGCATCTCCCTCTAGGACGGCCTCGATTTATCGTACAGCTTAATATTGATTTTACGGACGGCACCACGAAATCGGTTACGACTGATAGAAACTGGAAGGTGCATGCCGGTCCGATCATCCGAAATAATATCTATCTTGGCGAGGTCTATGACGCCCGGAAAGAAATAAAAGGATGGGATCAACCGGGCTGTGATGAGACGACCTGGTATCAAGCCGGATTCGCTTCTGAACCCCTCGGACCACTCCAAGCTCAGCCTCAGCCCCCCATAAAAATCACAGCCATCCTCAAACCGGTTAAAATAACAGAGCCAAAACCAGATGTCTACATATTTGATTTTAATCAAAACTTTACAGGTTGGGTCCGGCTGCGATTAAAAGCTCCGGCAGGTCATGAGCTGAAATTGCGCTATGGTGAACTGCTCCATGAAGACGGCACCTTAAACCCGATGACAAGCGTCTGCGGTCAGATTAAGGGCAAGAAGCGGGATGGAACAAATATCGGTGGGCCAGGCTCGCCGGAAATTGCTGACCAGAGTAACACCTTTATCGCCAGCGGCAGAGGAATGGAGACTTATACTCCTCGATTCACTTTCCATGGCTTTAGGTATGTTGAAGTCACCGGCTATCCAGGCAAGCCTGAACTCAATATACTGGAAGGACTGCGCCTTAATTCGGCTGTCGATGAGGTCGGTTCCTTCGAGTGTTCGAATGAAATTTTGAACCGCATCCAGGAGATGACCCGTTGGACCTTTCTCAGTAATATACTGAGTGTTCAATCGGACTGTCCCCACCGCGAACGGTTCGGTTATGGCGGCGATATCGCCGTCACCAGCGATGCGTTTATGCTCAATTTTGACATGGCTACTTTCTATGCTAAAGCAGTACTTGACTGGTATGATGCCGCTTTCTCT
>Ga0180438_10011241_pt1 | contig 10839 bp, 9 predicted proteins | sample SS_ome_12_FD_132455 | JGI IMG/M metagenome (GOLD analysis project Ga0180438, IMG submission 132455) | Hypersaline lake sediment archaeal communities from the Salton Sea, California, USA - SS_3_D_2 metaG | ecosystem: Environmental > Aquatic > Non-marine Saline and Alkaline > Hypersaline >... | reverse complement strand
TAGAACCGCTCGATCCCGTTGCGCGCGACGAACTCGCGGATCTCCTTGTGGTTCAAAGCGTACTTCTCTTCGGAGGCCGGAACGGTGTGGTCGAGGACAACGACGAACTTGTCCGGATCCTTCACTCGCTCCACGCCGATCTTGGCGAAGATCTTGGCAATCGCCGCCGTGTTGTCGTGCGACAGGCACGCGTCCGGCTCGATCTCGACGATCTGCCCGACCTCGACCCGGTCAACCCCCGCCTTCCGGGCGAGGACCTTCTGCGCAAACGTCATCGCCATGGGGATCACCCCTCAATCGGATCGAAGTTCATGAAGTCGGCCAGGTGGAGCACGACCGATTCCGGCGTCCGCTTGAACGGGTCCCCCTCCTTCGAGTGGGTCCCGATCATGTGCTGCACCGCGGCCGGCAGCCGGTGCGCGTCGGCGAGCGCTACGCCGGAGAACGCGTGCCGGACAAGCTTCCCGTCCGGGCTCTTCCGGAAAGCCCCGTCGGCCTCCTCCATCTCGACGAGCTTCCCGACGTCGTGGAGGAGCGCCCCGGCGAGGAGCAGGTCCTTGTCCAACTTCAGATCGACGCCGCCGTAGATCTCGTCAAACGTGTCGGCGACGAAGCCACAGATCCGCGTGACGCTTCGCACGTGCTTGGCGAAGCTGGAGCTCACCTTCTTCGCCAGCGTGAACGGCATCCGGTCCACGTCCTCGGGTTGCCACCCACCTCGCTCGAGTCCGTCGAGCCACGTCGCGACGACCTTCTCGCGCAGCTCGGCGTCCTCGACCCACTCGATCTCCGGGAGGATCTTCAACAACCGCTCTCTCATTCCCATCCCTCCACTTTCCGGACCACGTCAATCACCGTGCCGTCTCGCCATTCGATCGCGGCGATGATCTCATCACCGAACACGGGCCTGCCCGCCGGCCGAACGAGCCGCTTGACTTCCGCCTGGATCTCCTCCAGCGTCCGCACCGGCAGCCCCGCGGCGGCAAACCGTTCCTTCAGATCCTCCCTCCGGGGATTGATCGCGATCCCCCGCTCGGTGACCACCACGTCGATCACCTCGCCCGGCGTCGTCACCGTCGTGACCCGATCGAGGATCATCGGCAGGCGGCCGCGGAGCGCCGGGACGGTGATCAGCGTCATCGCCGCGCCGGCGGCGACGTCCTGATGACCGCCGATCCCGTGCAACAGCTGCCCGTCGGAGTGGGTGTTCACGTTCACGTTGAACTCCAGGTCGACCTCGGTCGCCCCGAGGAACGCCGCGTCGAGCCGGTAGGTCGCGCAGCCACGCGAGTCGTAGTTGGCGTAGAAGCCCGGATCGATGATCAGGTGCGCCGCGTCGTCTCGAAGCGAGGCGATCGCGTCAAGATCGAACGCTTGCCCGTCAAGGATCACGCGGATCAGCCCGCGATGGAGAAGATCGACGAGCAGCTTCGTCCCGCCACCCATCCCGAACGATCCGACGATCCCCCCCCGCTCCATCTCGTCGCCGAGATACTTCGTCACCGCGAGGGAGATCCCCCCGGCGCCCCCTTGAAAGCTGAACCCGTCGGCAAACGCGCCGGAGGCGACCACGGCCTCGGCCGTCAGCCGGGCGATCCGCAGGTTGGTCGGCGATCTCGTCAATTGCAGTGTCCCCGAGACGATGTGTTCCGGATCGCCGATCTCGTCGACCTCGACGACCCAGTCCGTCCACCCCTGTTGGATCTCCATCGGATACACGGGATACGGTTGGAGATCGTTGGTGACCACCACCGTGTAGCGGGCGTACTGCGCGTCAACGGCCGAGAAGCTAATCGGCCCGCACGGCGTCTTCCCGTGGATCCCGGTCGCGTTGCCGTACACGTCCGCCTGCGGTGCCGCGATGAACGCCACGTCGATCTCGATGTCTCCCGCCTCGATCGCCCGCCAGCGACCACCATGCGAGCGGAGCACCGCTGGCTCCGTGAGCCTTCCACCCTCGCTGACGAACGCGCCGATCGGCCCGTTCATCGATCCCTCGATCCGCGTCACGACGCCCGACCGGATGTGCTCGATCAGCGGCTCGTGAACCGGGAAGAGGGCGGTAGGGAAGACCGTCAACCCCTTGATCCCCATCCTCGCGCAGGCATCGACGACCTGGTTGATCAGGCGGTCCCCGTCACGGAACGAGTGATGAAACGAGATTGTCATCCCGTCAGACAGCCCGCACGCCTCGATCGCCGCTTCAATCGTCGGGAGGACCTTCTCTTCGTGCCGCGGGGCGAACTTCTGCGGACGCCGTGCCTTCGCTCCGGTCTGCGACGTCGCGAACGCGCCCTCGAACGGTCGTACGGCGTGGTCTCCGATCCGCTCGGGGATCTCCCGATCGGCCGCGTTACGCATCGCGACCCCCTCCTCCCGCCAGTTTGTCTGCGTATCGGATCAACCGGATCGCCCGGTCGAGGACCGGCCGATCGATCATCCGTCCATCCAGCGCGACGGCGCCCAGCCCCTCCGCCTCGGCGTCTCGGGCGGCCTCGACGATCGCCCGCGCCCGTTCAATCTCCACCGCCGTCGGCGAAAACGCCCGATGGATCGGATCGATCTGCCGGGGGTTGATCGCCCCCTTCCCGACGAACCCGAGGTCGCGCGCCCGCTGCGCTTCCTCGATCAGCCCAGCCTCGTCGTCCACGTCGGCGTAGACCGTGTCCGATGCCTGGACTCCCGCGGCCGCCGCTCCCACGACGATCCGTGAGCGGGCGAAGAGCAGCGCGTCCGAAGTTCGCCGAGCGTCGACGTCGCGCGTGTAGTCCTCCGCGCCGAAGGCGAGCATCACGACGCGATCGGACGCCGCGGCGATCTCCTCGCTGTGAAGCACGCCCTTCGCCGTCTCCAGGATCGGCATGATCCAAGTCGCTCCGTCGTCGATCCCGCGATCGGCCTCGACCCGCGACAAGACCTCGCACAACTCGAGAACGTCCTGCACCGACTCCGCCTTGGGGAGGCAGACCCCGTGCGGACGACCGATGAGGATCTCCTCGACGTCCTCCCGCCCGTCGGCATCGAGCGGGTTGATCCGCACCCACACCTCTCCGCGGAACTCCACGGCAGCAAGAAGGTGCTTGACGAGGATCCGTGCCGCCGCCTTCTCGGACAGCGGGACGGAATCCTCCAGGTCGAGGAGGACGCAGTCGGCACCGTGAAGCTCGATCCCAACCAGCAGGCGCGGCTGGTTCCCCGGCGCGTACAGGCGGCTCCGACGCGGTCGGTCCCGCCCGGATCCCCTTCGACCGACAGCAGGAATCAGGATCCGTGTGCCGTCTGGATCGGCCACCCGGACCGCCGCCTCGATCCGCGCCGCGATGACGTAGTCAAGCGCACCGTACTCGGCCACGCGGATGGCGACGCCATCGGCCGCAAGGTCGGACAGCGTCTCCCGGGCGATCGCACGGATGCCTTTTCCGAGCAGCCCGGCGCTCTTCGTCTCGACCTCGATCCCGCCGTCGGCCGCGGGACGAACCTCGGCGGTGCAATCCCCCTTCGCCTCCGAACCGATGCGAACGTCCATCGCGCCTCCTCTACACCATCAGCAAAGCCAAGACCGCCTTCTGGGCATGGAGGCGGTTCTCCGCCTGGTCGAAAATCGCGCTTCCGCTGCGCGACGCCGCGTAGGTGATCTCCTCGTCGTAATGCGCCGGGAGGCAGTGCAGGACGATCGCGTCCGCCTCCGCGAGCCCCAGCAGCTCTTCGTCGATCCTGAACCCACCGAATGCGTTCTGCTTCGACGCCGCCTCGCCCTCTTGCCCCATGCTGACCCAGACGTCGGTGTAGAGAACGTCGGCCCCCGCCGCGGCCTCGCGCGGGTCGTGGTAGATCTCGACGCGCCCCCCGATTCCCCGGGCCGCGACGACAATCTTCTCGTCCGGCTCGAATCCCTCGGGGCAGGCGATGCGAAACGCCATGCCGACCTTGGCACATCCGTTGATCAGGGAGTGGGCAACGTTGTTCCCGTCGCCGATGAACGCCAGCGTCAGGCCCTCGAATTCGCGCTTCTTCTCCCAAACCGTCAGCAGATCAGCCAGCCCCTGGCACGGATGATAGGTGTCGCACAGTCCGTTGATCACCGGGACGGTCGCGTGCTCGGCAAGCTCGGCGATCGTCCGATGCTCGAAGACGCGTGCCATGATCCCGTCGACGTACCTCGACAGATTCAGCGCGATGTCCTCGGTCTTCTCGCGTTGGCCCAGCTTGATGTCGCTTGGGCCAAGATAGATCGCGTGTCCTCCGAGCTGCCACATCCCGGTCTCGAATGACACCCGCGTCCGGAGAGAAGGCTTCTGGAAGATCATCGCCAGTGCCTTGCCGGCGAGCATGTCGTGGCGGACGCCCGCCTTGAATTCAAGCTTCAGGTTCCTTGCGGTTTCGAGCACCTCCCAGAGATCCTCGGTCGAGATCGCCGCCAGTGATACCAGATTGGATGCTTCCATCCGATCATCCCTCCTCCCTGCGGCCCGCCCTTGCATCACCCGCGAAGAGATCGCCAGAGCACCACAATGAAAGCATCCACTGTGCTGCGTCTTCCTGCAAGCCGGTTTGTCTCACCCAGCGTTATCGATGAAGCCACCCCGAGTCGACCCGGGGTCCTGGGAGCGCCGCACATCGCCGTTCGCTTCATCCCATGTGCGCTGCCATCCCCACTCCCTCCGGTTGAACCTCAGGCCGGTTGGCAGTAGAATCGACCCGCTCTCCACTAGGGCACGCTGTAGCGGACAGGTTGGGTGTGGAGTTGGGAGAAAGCTCGGCCTCAATCGGCTGGGACACAGCCCGGGGTCGACGAGTAGCAGTCGATCTCAGCTCCACCGAAGTATGGATGGTCCGATCGAAGTCGGAGGTGAACTAGTGCGCAAGTCGCTGCTTGTCCTCACAGTTCTGTTGGTCGGAGTGGGATTGTCCGCAGTCGCTCAGGTTCCGTACCCTGAAACGCTGCGCATCGGTGCAATTTCGGAGGCGGTCACGCTGGATCCGGTGAACGCCTATGACACGTCGAGCGGTCAACAGCTCCTCCAGATCTACGAGGGCCTGATCGCCTACGCTCCGTCGAGCATCACGGAGTACGTACCGTGGCTCGCGACGGCCGTCCCAAGCTACGCAAACGGCCTGGTCGTCGATGGTGAAGATGCAGATGGTTCGTTTACGCTCGTCACGTTCCCGATCCGCGAGGGCGTCTACTTCCATAACGGAAACGTCCTCGATCCTGCGGACGTTGAGTACACCTTCGAGCGCTGCTTGGTCGTGGATCCGGCCGGCGGCCCCCAATGGATGGCGTACAACGTTTTCTTCGGCCTCAACTTCAACTCGCTCGCCGACGTGGTCGACGCGTTTGGCCAGGACGGCGCGAAGCAGAAGATCCAAGAGGCCGTCGAGGTCTCCGGCAGCAACGTCACGTTCAAGCTGTATGGCCCGTTCGGTCTGTTCTACTCCAGCATCATGAACGACCGCACCTACTGGGGCTACATCGTCGACAAGGCCTACAGCATCACCAACGGCGCGTGGCCGCAGGACTACGACATCGAGCTCGGGGTCGACTGGAAGATGGGGCCTGAAGGAGCGGCGTCTCCGCTCTACGACATCCCCAACGGGACCGGACCCTACAAGCTCGCCCTGTGGCTCCCGGTCGAGCAAGTCATCCTCGAGAAGTTCGACGGCTACTGGCGCGGCTGGGAAGGGAACCACGTCGACTACATGATCACGTTCAACATCTCCGAGTGGAGCACACGCCGGACGATGTTCGAAGCAGGCGATCTGGACGTCAACTACGTGCCGCGGCAGTACATGGAACAGCTGGTCGGCACGCCGGGCCTGCGGACGGTCTCCGGATACGCCGCCGCTGGGAACAGCGGCGTCATGCTAATCCGCAACGTCAACCCGGAGAGTCAGTTCATCCACAGCGGGCAGCTCGACGGACAGGGCGTCCCGCCGGACTTCATGGACGACATCGACGTCCGCAAGGCGTTCCACTACTGCTTCGACCAAGAGACGTACGCCGAGCAGATCTATCTCGGCGAAGCGGTCGCGTCCTACAGCCAGCTCCCGATCATCTTCGGCGACGCGGTCTACCAGACCTACATGTACGGCCTCGACCTGGAGAAGGCTGAGGAGCACTTCCGCGCCGCATATGACGGCCAGCTGTGGGACCTCGGGTTCAAACTGACGCTCGAGTACAACATCGGAAACGACATGAGGCGCGTCTCGATGGAGATCCTCGAGGCGAACATCGAAGCACTGAACCCGAAGTTCGATCTCGACGTCGTCGGTCTCGAATGGGCGAGCCACCTGCCCGCCTATCAGTCCAACCAGCTGATGGCCTACCGCAGCGGATGGGGCGCGGACTACATCCATCCGTACAACTTCATCCAGCCCTACTATCAGTCCCAGGGCAACTTCATGAACGTTCAGGGCTTCGGCACGGCGGAGATGGACGCCAAGATCGCGCAGATCGGGGCGACGGCCGACGTGGACGAGCTGAACGCTCTTTGCCATGAAGTCCAGAAGTACTTCCTTGAACAGGCCACCACGATCCCGATGGTCGATGCGACCGGGCGAACGTGGGAGCGCACGTGGGTCCAGGGCCGCTGGTTCCATTCCATGGGCGCCAGCTCGGGCAACTTCAAGTGCTACGATGTCTGGAAGGCCGAAGAGGGCCCGGGCTTCATCGTCGACAACATCCTCTTCCCGGGGATGGTCGTCGAGGAGTGGTAGGCCCCGCCACTCACGTAGCCCAGTAGCCCTTTGTGAAGAGCGAACATCACACGAGGAGGGGAGGCACTCTCCCCTCCTCATCCTCCGCTGACCCAGATGGTCTTGCTGTAAGCCAAGGGGCACAGCATAAGGAGAGGGATGTGATATGACGACGTATATCCTTCGCCGCCTGATCATGTTGCCGTTCGTCCTCATCGGCGTGACCCTGTTGATCTTTGCCCTGTTGCAGATGCTCAGCCCCTTCTCGCGGCTCGCGATGTTCGTCACCGACCCGAACCAGCTGAAGCAGGGCCCGGAGCAGCTCCAGGAGATGGTCGAGGCGCTCGGATTGGACGATCCGGTCTGGGTGCAGTACGGCCGGTGGCTGAACCAGCTGCTCCACGGCGATCTCGGGTGGTCGGAGTCGGGCCGGCAACCGGTGATCGATGCCATCAGGGCGCGGATTCCGGGGACCCTCGAGCTGGCGCTATTCGCCGTCATTCCAGTCATCTTCGGGGGGATCTGGCTCGGGAAGCTCACCGCGGTCCACCAGAACAAGCCGATCGATCACGGCGGAAGAGTCGTCGCAATCGTCGGTTGGTCGTTCCCGACGTTCGTCCTCGGACTGCTTGCGCTGTTCGTCTTCTACGGCATCCTCGGCTGGTTCCCGCCCGGCCGGCTGAGCATCGCCGCCTCTCGAATCGTCAGCTCCGACGCGTTCACCGCCTACACGGGATTGCATACGATCGACGCCGTTCTGAACGGGAACTGGACCGTTCTCAGCGACGCGCTCCGTCATCTTGTGATGCCGGTGATCACCCTCGCGTACTTGAGCTGGGCGTTGATCATGCGCGTGATGCGCTCGAGCATGCTCGAGGCGATGCGCCAGGACTACGTGACGACGGCGCGCGCCAAGGGTCTGGTCGAGAGGGTGGTGATCAACAAGCACGCGAAGCGGAACGCTCTCCTGCCGGTGACGACGATCGCTGGGACGATGTTCGCCGGGCTCATGGGGGGGGTCGTGATCACGGAGACGGTCTTCAATCGACCGGGGTTGGGAAGGTTCGCCGCGTCGGCGGCCACCCAGTTGGACATCCCGTCCGTGTTGGGGTTCGCGTTATTCAACGGGATCCTCTTCGTGCTGATGAACCTGATCGTCGACTTGCTCTACGCGTACTTCGATCCGCGCGTCCGATTGGAGTAGTGACCTTACCATGATGAAGATCCTCAAACAGCTTTTCACGCGCCCGCTGTCGGTCGCCGGCTTCGTCCTTCTGCTCGCGTTCGTCGTGATCGCCGTCATCGCCCCATGGATCGCCCCGCCGCAGTACGCGCACGAGCCATACCGGATCCCTCGCGACGGCTACTGGGCCGAGCCGAAGCCGCCGAGCGCCGCACACCTCCTTGGGACCGCCGAAGGACAGTACGACATCTTCTACGGGGTCGTGTGGGGAACGCGAACCGCGTTTCGCGTCGGGATCGTCGTCACGCTGTCCGGCTGTCTGATCGGGATGATCATCGGGTCGATCGCCGCGTACTACGGAGGATTCCTCGACGAGCTACTGATGCGGATCGTCGACATCTTCTACACCCTCCCGTTCCTCGTCGCGGCGATGGTCCTCACCGTCGTCTTGGGGAGGAGCCTGGAGAACTCGATGATCGCGCTGATCTGTTTCACGTGGATGGGCTACGCCCGCGTTCTCCGCAGCGAGATTCTCCGAATCAAGGAGCTCGACTACGCCCACGCGGCACGGGCCGTCGGCGCGGGAAACTTCCGCATCCTCGTGCGACACATCATCCCCAACGCGATGTACCCGATCTTCGTCATGGTGTCGATGAACATCGGTTCGATGGTCATCGCCGTCTCGACGCTCAGCTTCCTCGGTCTGGGGGCCGAGATCGGGTTCGCCGACTGGGGCCAGATGATCAGCCTCGCTCGCAACTGGATGCTCGGAAGCGCGGGGAACGCCACCGCGTACTGGTTCACCGTCGTCTGTCCGGGACTCCCGATCGTCCTGTTCGTCCTTGCGTGGAATCTCGTCGGTGACGCGCTGCGCGACGTTCTCGACCCGCGGATGCGTGGAACGCGCTAGAAGAGAGATCTCTTGCAGCTGCCGCAACCTCACATGGGCGATATGAGTTCACGACAAATGCACTGCGGTGCCGGGATCGGCTCGACAGCGTGAAACTGCCACTCGAAAAGGGAGAGACGACGTGACCGCTTACATCGTCCGGCGCTTGCTGCTCCTGCCCGTCGTCATCGCCGGTGTGTCCATTCTCATCTTCTCGTTGATGCAGCTGATGAGTCCGTTCTCGCGGCTGGCCGTGTACATCACCGACCCGGACCAGCTCAAGCAGGGCCCGGAGCAGCTGCAGGAAATGGTGGAAGCCTTGGGCCTGGACGACCCGCCGTGGGTGCAGTACGGCCGCTGGATGAACGAGTTGCTCCACGGCAACTTCGGATGGTCGGAGTCCGCGCGCAGGCCGGTTCTCGATGCCATCCGCCAGCTTCTGCCCGCGTCCGCCGAGCTCACTCTCTTCGCCGCATTCCCGGTCATCTTCCTCGGGATTTGGCTGGGGAAAATCTCCGCCGTGCATCAGGACAAGCTCATCGATCATGCGACGCGCGTGACGGCCATCGTCGGTTGGTCGTTTCCGACGTTCGTCTTCGGCATCCTGATGCTGCTGATCTTCTACGGAATGCTGAACTGGTTCCCGGCAGGCCGATTAAGCATCGCAGCGTCACGAGTGGTGTATTCTGACGCCTACACCGTCTACACGGGGATGCACACGATCGACGCGATTCTGAACGGGAACCTGGCCGTCCTCGGGGACGCCCTCCGGCACCTCGTTCTTCCGGTGATCACCCTTGCCTATGTCAGTTGGGCGATGATCCTACGGCTGATGCGCTCGAGCATGCTGGAGACGCTCCGCCAGGACTACATCACGACGGCGCGATCGAAGGGGCTACGGGAGCGCGTCGTGATCAACAAGCACGGGCAGCGAAACGCCCTGCTCCCCGTAACGACGGTCGCCGGATTGATGGTCGCAAACCTGCTGAACGGAGTCGTCGTCACAGAGACGGTCTTCAACTTCCGCGGACTCGGGCAGTTCGCAGCGTCCTCGGCCGTTCAGTTGGACATGCCGAGCATCCTCGGGTTCTCGCTGTTCAACGGGGTGTTGCTCGTCCTCACAAACCTGGTCGTGGACATCCTCTACGCCTCGTTCGATCCGCGGGTCCGATTGGAGTAGCCGCGACCCCGGCCGACTGTGGACTCGCGGAGAGATCGCTGCGGAGGCCCGCAGTCCCGTGACAGACGTCGCTCTCCGAGTCCGTGGCGGTCGGCCGGCTTCGAAGACCGAGAGTCAATCCGCGTCGCTCCATCGAAGATGCATTCGGCGCGTTGAGGAGCAGGACGGTCACGCCGGGCCCCCGTCCCATCTCCGTAGAGCCGACCGCCTTCATCGCCCGAGACGTGCACCGCTCGTCCCATCTCGAAGGGCGATCCTCCAGGAGACGCAGGAATCCATGCGAACGGCGTGGCGGATGGCCGTGCGAGGTGGCGTATCGTGATCACTGTGTTCGGGGTCAACACCCTCGGTCCGGGACGTTCTCGATCCCCGACTGAAGTAGCACACGAAATGCGCGTCCCGTGATGGTGAGTACCCGCAGAGCTGTTACGGGAGTGCTTCTCTCATCCCCCGCTCCGTGAGCGGACTCGAATCGAGTGGATCCCGAGCCGGTTGGCGCCGAGGATGTCGGTCAAGCGACGATCGCCGATCATCACCGCGTCTGCCGGTGACCCGTCCAACAGATCAAGAAGCTCGCGGAAGCCACGCCCCGCCGGCTTCCCCGCCGCGTGAACGACGGGAACGTGCGCCCTCAGGGTGCGGACCGCGGGATCCTCGGCGTTCCGCTTCCGGTTGGTCAGCACACCGACCACGAAGCCTCGCTCGCTCAGAGAGGAGAGGAAGTCGATGATCCGCTCCGGCAGGTGCTCCATCCCTCGTCGCCCGAGGGTGTTGTCGAGATCGAACAGCAGGACGCGCTTGCCCGCTGCGCGAAGCCGGGCGTAGTCGACGTCGAAGATCGTCTCCACCGTCTCAGTCGCCCGAAGAAGGCACATCGGCGTCCCCCTCTCG
>Ga0180438_10011240_pt1 | contig 10842 bp, 4 predicted proteins | sample SS_ome_12_FD_132455 | JGI IMG/M metagenome (GOLD analysis project Ga0180438, IMG submission 132455) | Hypersaline lake sediment archaeal communities from the Salton Sea, California, USA - SS_3_D_2 metaG | ecosystem: Environmental > Aquatic > Non-marine Saline and Alkaline > Hypersaline >... | reverse complement strand
GCGACCTTTTCCTCGACAGCGGCTCCGGGCCCATTGACCTGACCCTGCCATCCGGCAGCACCTTCGAGGTCCGCATGGACGGCGGCTCCGGGCCCGTCGCCATCATCCTGCCCGAAAGCGTGGGCGCACGGGTGATGCTCGATTCGGGCAGCGGCCCCTTCCGTTCCGATGAGCGATTCCGGCTGGTGGAGGGCGAGCGCAACCGCGACGGTGTGTGGGAGACGGACAACTATCGCACGGCCGAGCACACCATCTTGATGGAGATAGATCAGGGGTCGGGTCCCATCAGCATCCGCTGAGAGGTGGCCTACCGAGCTTTTACAGAGTACTGATACCCGGCCATCTCTGTAGTCTTGGGGGCCAGGGCTGAGACCACCAACACGGCCCGCTCCACCTCGTCGCCGAAACCCTCGATGGCCAACTGCCCCTTCTGGTCCTCGTCCAAATCCATCCGCCGCACCCGGGTCTCTGCTCCCAACTCGACGAGTTGGACCAGGTAGCGCTGGGGCAGAGTGTTGTCGGTGCGGATGAAGCCCAGGGCCACCCACCCATCGTCGTCCTCGGCATCGTAGTGATAGCCCAACTCGGGGATAGAGATGTCGTCCACGCAAAAGCCGGGACTGTTGTAGGCGTCGTCAGTGACGTATTCGAAACGCAGCAGGATCTGCTGGCCAGCGTAGGGAGTCAAGTCCATCTCCTCGAGAACCCACTGGGGCGTTGCACCCGAGGCCTCGGATGCACCTGCTTCCACCCCGCTCTTGCCCGTGTAGGCCTGGCCAAAGCTGTTGCCGCTGGGGTTATAGTCGGTGGTGTGCTTTCCCGACAATATGTCCCACGTCTGGCCGCCGTCGGCCGACACCTCGACGTAGGCATAGTCATAGTCTTCCTCGATGTCGTACCACAGCCAGGCCTGCAGGGTGGCCTGCTCCAGCCCCGTCAGGTCAAAGGCACGGGTCAGGGTGGTGTCGCTCTCGTCGCCCCGGTTCGACCACCACTGATAGCTTCCGCTGTGGGCCTCATTGCCCACCAGCCTGACCGCAGTCGAGCCGGTAAAGTGCACAGTCCAGACTTCTGAAGTCTCCCCAGCCTGGAGTTCGATATAGTCCGCACCATACTGGTGGACGGCAGCTTCCGACTGGGCAGGGTATTGCTCATAAGCAGCCTCAACGGCTGCCCTGGCGATTGCCAGGCCCCGATAGCCGTAGCGACCATCGCCAAGGCTGGGATCGCCCAGGTAGTTGGCGATGAGCCAGTCGGCAAAGACATCCTCGAAAGTCACTCCCAGCCACCGTTCAGCCAGGACCTCATCGAAGCCGGCGATGCCGTTGGTCTTGGAAGCCACCACCTGCCGCAATACCTCATCACCAAATCGCTCCCAAAAGTAGACCATGAAAAGATAGCTGCCGCCATAATTGGGGCCCGCCAGGTTGGGGTCATCGGCCCAGGCTGTCAACTGGGTGTCGGGTGTACTGCTGAAGATGCGGTCGGCTGCGCCCACGTCGTATTCGTTGAGATAGGCCGCCAGTTCCGAGAGCCCCTCGTTGACCCAGGTGTCCTCGTTGCGGTCGGTATGCCAGTGGATCATGTGCTGGAACTCGTGGGCCAGGATGCCGTCGTAGTAGTCGTTGCCCGGCCGGGCGTTGTCCAAGTTGATGTAGAACATCTCCCGTTCGTTGCTGTAGGGGTTGACCAGGTGGGAGTACTCGTCGGCGCTGGAATAGTAGCCGCCCACGCCGGGCACGTTGCCGTTAAAGATGCTGATGTGCGGGTCATTGTCCACGCCGGGCGTCCACTCGCTGCCGAAAAAGTGGCGGTTGGTGGGATAAGTCTCGTTCTCGAACCGCTCGGCCGAGCGGATCAAGGCATCCTGGTCAACCTCGTAGCCATCTTCCACCCACATGTGGACGTGGGGCGTGATGTAGCGCAAAGTGGCCCAGGATCGAAAATAGGTGTTGGTAGCCTGTTCGTTGATCCAGAACTCGGCCCGGTCACCGACCTCGTAATGGGGCGAGGCCGCGTTGACCACCCTGGGAATGGGTTCCGTGAGCTTTTTGAGGCGGGTCGTCAGGGCCAGCAAATCTCGCTCGGGCAAAACGGTTTCGGCCAACAGCTCCTCGGTAGAGGGCTCGGCGGGGTAGACAGACGTCTGAACGACGACGGGGGCAAGCGTCGGCGTGCTCGTTGTGGCAGGCGTCTGGACGACAGCGGGTACGGAGGTCGGCGTGGGGTTCGCTGTGGGATGCGTTGTTGGCGATGGGGTGAAAGGGACCCCAGCCTGCTGGTCACGGTTCCAATCCGTGATGACCCACAGCATACCCACCGTGTAGACCAGGCCCACACAGATCAACAAAATGGCGATGACAGCCAGCCGGATAACAGTACGCTTTTGCAAAATGCCTCCTCAAAAATTCTCCCTCATCAAGACGCAATGGGCAGGGCAAAGCTGAAAGTGCTGCCGCGACCCAGCTCGCTCTCTAACCACACCCGGCCGCCGTGCCCCTCGACGATGGATTTGACGATAGCCAGCCCCAAACCCGTCCCCTCGACGTCACTCGTCTCCTCGCTGCCAACCCGATAAAACTTTTCAAAGAGATGGACCTGATCCTCTGGAGCAATGCCAATGCCGGTATCCTTGACCTCCACTACCACTGCGCCTTTTTCTTCTCTGGCTAAAACGGTGACCATGCCCCCTTCGGGAGTGAACTTGATCGCGTTGCCCACAAGATTGCTGACTACCTGATCAAGGCGGACTGGATTTCCCTGGACGAGGGAAAGCTCTGGGGGAAGATCCAGTTGCAGGGCAATCTCCTTAGCTCTGGACTGTTCCTTCAGGCTTTCTACTGCTTCTTTGATCACTGTGACCAGTTGGCAGGGCTCCATCTCCATGCCTACCCGGACCTCGATCTTGCCCAGGTCCAAAAGGTTGTTGATCAGGGTCGTCATCCTGGTCACACTCAGCTTGATGCCTTCCACGAACTCTTGCTGGGTCTCATTTAGTTCGCCCGCTTCCGGCAGAAGAAGGGTATAGCCGCTGACAACGGCCAGAGGCGAGCGCAAGTCGTGAGAGACAGTGGCCACAAAATCAGATTTCATCTTGTCCAACTCTTTAAAGTAAGTGATATCCTGCATCACAGCGATACGCCCTACCTCGGCCACAGGGGTCAGGCTGGCGTAGAGGGTCCGTCCATCGCCTAGGGGAATTTCCTCAGCCGGGGCCTCCTCCCTCGCCTCTGGGTGGGTAAAGAGCGCCAGGAGTCTCTCATTGCTCACCACCTCTCCCAATGGCTTACCCACCTCTGGCACGGCCTCCACGCTGAAGGCTCTTTGGGCGGCCTGGTTCATTAGCAGCACCCGATTCTGAGCATCGGTGACGATGATGGCATCGTTGGTGCCGCCGATGATGGCCTCCAGCTTGGCCCTCTCCTCTGCTATGGCGGTATGCAGGCGGCGTTCGGCGGAGTAGAGCCGGGCCCTTTCTATGGCAATGGCCGCCTGGGCGGCCACCGAGGACAGGACCCTCAGATCGTTTTCACTGAACGCGTTGACTTCAGCTCTTTGCACGTCCAGCACACCAATGACCTTGTCGCCGGCGATCATCGGCACCGCCATCTCTGACCCGATTTGCTCCATCCCTTCGACGTATCTGGGATCCTGGCTCACGTCAGGCACATTGAGGGCGGTCTTGTGGGCCACCACCCATCCGGCGATACCCTCCCCTATTTTGAATCCCGCCTTCCCGACCATCTCCTCAGGGTAGCCGCGCGTCGCCTTGAACTCGAGCTCTCCCGTCTCCTCGTCAACCAGCAGAATGGCGCAATTCGGGTAGCCGAAAAACCTCTGCAATGCCCCCAGAACTTTATCCAGGACCTGATCGAGATTGAGGGTGCGCATCAGTTGGTTGCTCACCCTATAAAGGACAGCCGCCTCTCTCATCCTTTCGGTGACGTTTTCGTAAAGTCGGGCGTTCTCGATCGCCACGGCCGCCTGGTTGGCGATGGTCTGGCAGAGGGACACTTCGTCGGCCGAGAAGGGGGGCTGATCGCAAACGCGGTCCAGGCTGATGGCTCCGATGACCCGCTCTTGGACCATGATGGGCACAGCCAGGCAGGCTCTGAGGTCCAACTCTCGTGCCAGAGGCCAGAAATCCTTCTTGCTGTGGTCGGCAAAGATATCAGGAATATCCACTGGCCTGCGGGTAGCGATGGCCTCGGCCACGTGAGGACGCGCCTCGAGGGGCAGGCGCAGGCCTAGGGCCTCCGCCGGACGGCCTGGGTTGTCCACTGCTCGCAGAACCAGGTCCCCTTGCTTTTCGTCCAGCAGGAAAAGGGCACAGCGGCCAGCGCGCAGAGCCCGGGCCGTTTTCTCTGCAATAAGGCGCAAGGTGTCATCCAAACGCAAAGAGGAAGCAGCCTGACTGACCTCGTAGAGGACCGACAGTTCGTGCAGCCTCCGCTGAGAGTCGTCGTACAGCCGAGCGTTCTCGACGGCAATGGATGCCTGATTGGCGATAGACGAGAGCAAGTCGAGGTGCTTCTCATCGAATCGGTCAGGCTCCGGGTGAACCAGGGTTAACACACCGACGACCCGCTCTTGCCTCAGCAAGGGCACGGCGACGGCCGAGCGGGTCGCCTGATGCTCGTCGGTCAGGGCCAGCCAGCGTTCATCGTCTCTGGTGTCGGAAACGATGGCCCCCTTCTTGCGTTGGACCACCCACCCAGCCAGGCCCTCCTCCAAGACCTGGGCCGCTACCTGTTCGGTCATCGGAGTCGCCAATTCTTCCCTGACCAGAGTATGGCGGCGGGCCTGCCCGGATTCGTCCAGGACGATGATGCTGCCACTGGTGGCTCCCACACTGGGGATGGTCAGAGCCAGAATATCACTCAGCACTTTGTCCAGGTCGAGGCTGGAGCTCAACCTGCGGCTGATGTCATAGAGCAGCTCAAATCTTTCCACATTTCATCTCCTGAACGGGGTGACCATCCCCGCACAAGTTCTCCCTCAGCGAGACGGTGCAATGGGCAGGGCAAAGCCAAAGGTACTGCCCTGCCCGAGCTCACTCTCCACCCACACCCGGCCGCCGTGCCCATCCACGATGGACTTGACGATGGCCAGCCCCAGACCTGTCCCTTCGATCCTGGAGACCTGGGCGCTTTTCACACGATAGAATTTGTCAAAGATTTGAGCCTGATCCTCAAGAGCGATGCCAATGCCTGTGTCTTTGACCTCAATCGCCACTTCCCCTTCCGTTTCCCGGGCCGAGATCGTCACCGTACCTCCGCCAGGTGTGAACTTGATCGCGTTGGTCACAAAATTGGTCACCACCTGCCCCAGACGGATTGGATTCCCCATAACAAGGGGCAGAGCCTGTGGCAAAGTGATTTGCAGAGCAATCTCCTTGGCTTTGGCCCGTTCTTCCAGGCCAACCAACGCTTCGTTAACGACCGTCACGAGCTGGCAAGGTTGCATCTCCATGCCTACCCCGGCTTCGACCCTGCCCAAATCCAGAAGGGACCGCACCAGAGTCGCCGTCTTGGTCACCATGCGAACGATATCATTAATGGCATCCCGCTGAGCTTGGTTTACTGGGCCGAGTTTAGGGATCAGCTCGGCGCCGGTTTGGATGACCTGGAGGGGGGAACCCAGGTCGTGGGAGACGGTGGAGACGAACTCGGATTTCATTCTATCGAGTTCCTTAAGGTGCGTGATATCCCGCATAATCGCCATCTGGCCCACACCGGCGATGGGGGTAGTCTGGGCATAAAGGGTACGTCCATCGGCCAGGGGGATCTCATCGCTACAGAAGCCATCATCCGCCATGGAGCAGGACCGCCAGAGGACAAGAAAGTCAGCGTTCTCAACGACGGTCTCCAGTGGTCTATCAACCCACGTGCCGGGTTCGGCATCAAAGACCTGCTCGGCTGCCGGATTCATAAGGACCACCCGTCCCCCTTCATTGGTGACAATAATGGCATCGCTGGCCCCTTTGATGACAGCCTCCAACTTGGCCCTCTCCTCTGCTATAGCAATACGCAAGCGGCGTTCGGCGGCGTAGAGCCGGGCCCTTTCTATAGCAATAGCCGCCTGGGCAGCCACCGAGGACAGAACCCTCAAGTCGTCGTCACTGAAAGCGTTGGCCTCGGCTCTTTGCACGTCCAGTACGCCGATAACGCTGTCACCGGCTATCATCGGCACCGCCATTTCCGACCCGGTTTGTTCCACCCCCTCGACGCATCTGGGGTCCTGGCTCACGTCAGGCACATTCAGGGCAGTCCTGCGGGCTGCCACCCAGCCGGCGATACCCTCTCCTATTTTGAACCGCATCCTCCCGACAGCCTCCTGAAGGTCACCACGCACTGCCTTGACTTCCAGCTCTCCCGTCTCCTCCTCAACCAGCAAGATGGCGCAATCCAGGTAGCCAAAAGTCCTCTGCAATATATCCAGCACCCTCTCCAGGACCTGATCGAGATTAAGAGTGCGCATCAGCAGGTTGCTCACTTTATGGAGGGCTGTGGCCTCTCTCATCCTCTCGGTGACGTTTTCGTAGAGTCGGGCGTTCTCGACGGCGATGGCTGACTGGTTGGCGATGGACAAGAGCAAGTCGAGGTGCTCCTCATCAAACCGGTTAGGCTCCGGGTGGACCAAGGTCAACACACCGACGACCCGCTCTTGCCTCAGCAAGGGCACGGCGACGGCCGAGCGGGTCGCCCGATGCTCGTCGGTCAGGGCCAGCCAGCGCTCATCGTCTCGGGTGTCGGAAACGATGGCCCCCTTTTTGCGTTGGACCACCCACCCAGCCAGCCCCTTTTCCAGGATTTGGCCCACCGCCTGTTCGGTCACCGGTGTCCCCAGTTCCTTCTTGATCAGAGTATGGCGGCGGGCCTGCCCCGATTCGTCCAGAACGATCATGCTGCCACTGGTGGCTCCCACGCTGGGGATGGTCAGAGCCAGTATATCCTTCAGCACTCTGTCCAGATCCAAGCTGGAGCTCAGTCTGCGGCTGATGTCATAGAGCAGTTCAAATTTTTCCACGTTTCACCCTCCCTGTCAACCCCCCAACGCCTCCTCCGCTATTTCATCAGCTCCCCTTTGTAAAAATTATACTTCTTCTTCAGCCACCTGTCAAACGGCCTCTTCTATGACCGCCTCCACTGCCCGCACCAGCTCTCCACCGGCGACCAGCGTTCGCACGGCCTCGATATGGGGATACATGATGGCGTCGTGTGCCAGGAAGGGCACATGCTGGCGGATCAGCCCATAAGCCGGGGCGGTGCCCCGGCCCAGGCGGGCCCCAGGGCCCAGAACCTCCCGCCGGAAGTCAATGCCCTGTGCAGCAGCGAAAAGCTCGATGGCCAGGATCCCTTCCACGTTGTCGGCTATCTGCCGGGCCTGGCGGGCAGCGGTGCAGCCCATGCTGACGTGGTCTTCAGTGTTGGCCGAGGTAGGGATGCTGTCCACGCTGGCCGGATGGGCCAGCACCTTGTTCTCCGAGGCCAGAGCCGCAGCCGTGTACTGGGTCAGCATAAAGCCCGAGTTGAGGCCACCGTGCTTGATGAGGAAGGCAGGCAGGGTCTCACGGTTGGAGGCTTCGTCGGTCAATCGGGTGAGGCGGCGCTCAGAGATGTTGCCCAATTCGCTGAGGGCCATACTCAGGTAATCCATGGCAATGGCCACGATTTCACCATGAAAGTTGCCGCCGGAAAGGGAGACAGGCGTGCCATCTTTTTCAAAGAAGATGAGCGGGTTGTCGGTGGCCGAGTTCAGCTCGATTTCGAGGACCCAGCGGGCGTAGAGGACAGCGTCGCGCACCGCGCCGTGCACCTGGGGGATGCAGCGCAGGGTGTAAGCATCCTGCACGTTAAGGGGGTCGTAAGGACGGAGGAAAGTGCTGCCCTCGATGAGACGGCGGAGGTAGGCAGCGCAGTCTACCTGACGGGGGTGGGGGCGGACGGCATGGATGCGCTCGTCAAAGGCCAGCGGGGTGCCGTGCAAGGCTTCCAGGCTCAGACAGCCAGCGATGTCAGCTACCTTGCTGAGATTCTCCGCCCGGCAGGTGGTCAGGGCTCCCACGGCGCACATGACTGCCGTGCCGTTGGTCAGGGCCAGACCCTCTTTAGCCGTCAATTCGATGGCCGGGATGCCCGCCCGTTTCATGGCCTCACCGCCGGGCAACCGTTCCCCTCGGTAGATGGCCTCCCCCTCGCCCAGGAGCACCAGGGACATGTGGGCCAGGGGGGCCAAATCCCCGCTGGCTCCCAGGGAGCCCAGGCTGGGGACGATGGGATGTACCCCCCGATTGATGAGCTCCAGCAGGGTCTCCAGCAATTCCAGACGCACCCCCGAATAGCCTTTGGCCAGGGTGTTGGCGCGGATCAGCATCAGGGCACGGGTGGTGGCCTGGTCGAAGGGCTCGCCCACCCCTACGGCGTGGCTCATGATGATATTGTGCTGCAGTTGGGTCACCTGATCTGGGGGGATGATCCTGTCTTTGAAGGCCCCGAATCCGGTGGTGACGCCGTAGATGACCTCCCGGCGGGCCACGAACTCTTCTACAGCCTGGCGGCTTCGATTGATCTTCTCACGCGCTTCCGGCGAGAGCGCCACCTTTAACGTCTCGGGCTGCGACCAGGCCTGGGCCACCGCCACCACGTCCTCGAGGGTCAGATGATTGCCGTCAATGGTCAGGGGTTCTGCCACGCCATCTCCTCCCGCTACTCGTTCATTCATTGCTGAGCAAATTCCACCAGGGCGAAACCGCCTTCATCAACGGTGACCGTCACGCTCGCGCCTAGCCCTTGAGGGGTGATGGTATAGGTGCCCGCCGACAACGCCCCGAACTCGCAGGCCGTGTCCCCGTACTCGGGCTTGGTGCCGGTCAGGGCCGTGGTGCTCCACTCGCCGGAGCGGATCTCCACCGGGAGCCCCCATTGGCCGACGACCCTGACGGCGATAGCCGCCCGCGAGATCCCCCGACCAGCCCCGCTGACCTGACGCACAATGCTTCCCACCCAGGCGGACGCAGGCTGTGGGGTTGGAGAAGGGATGGCGACGGGCGTAAGGTTGGTCACCATGACGTGCACCCGGGACTCGACCACGGTACCTTGACGGTCAAAGACCCGCACCCGCAGAGTGTGCCCCATGTTGTGCAGGTCCCGCGTGTCCCATTGGGCCAGGAACCCGTTCTCTACCGGCGTGGCAATGGGACCGCTCACCGGCGCCCACCTCCATGGATCGTAGGTGACCCCATACTCGACGACATAGTGGGAAAAGTCGGGCATGTCCGCCCGGCCCACCACGGGCACAATGCCCCCCACCTGCCCCCCTTCCCGAGGCTGCGAAATGGCCACCTGCGCCGGGCCAGCGTGCAGAGCGCAGGTCTCCGGCGGCTGGGGGACGCCGTGCTGTTCGGCCCACTCCAGGCCATCGGATGGGTAGACCTGGAAATACTTTTCCTCGATCACGGTTTCAGGGCAGAACTCGGTGGCCCGTTGGCCGGTGGTGCGGTCTATCCTGACCATCTGATGGATGTCGTGCTCGGGGCCGAGAGGACCCTGTCCGGCGGCGAAAACCTCCAGCTTTTTGCGCGGACAGACCTGGCTGGGGAGGGTACCGGAATCGGCGCAGATCTCGATGGTCTCGATGCCTCCGGATCTGGCGAACTGGCGGGGCGGAGTCCCGGCCAGGGCCTCCTCCATAAAGTTGTGCCAGATCGGCCCTGCCCCCGCCACGCCCGAGATTTGGGCCATGGGGGTGTTGTCCGAGTTGCCCACCCAGACCCCGGCTACCAGATCGGGGGTGTAGCCCATGGTCCAGTTGTCACGCCAACCGTCGGTGGTGCCCGTTTTGGCCGCCGCCGGCCGGGAGAGCCTGAGTATGTTGTTGGGGTCAGAGTCCGTGCGGGCCTCATTGTCGGACAGGATGCTGGTGATGAGGTAGGCGTGCTGAGGGGAGATGACCTGCTGGCCCTCGGGGGGGTGATAGGCCTCGATCACCCGCCCATCGTTGTCCAGGACGCGCAGGACGGCCACCGGCGGCACCTGTTTCCCCCTGTTGGCCAGGACAGCGTAGACGCCGGTCAACTCCAGCAGGGTCACGTCGCCCGCACCCAGGGTCAACGACAGGCCATAGTCGTCAGGGCGGTTGAGAGAAGTGATGCCCAGGCGCTGGGCCATTTCCAGGAAGGCCGGCAGGCCCACGGACCGCAACACTTTGACGGCCGGGACGTTGTACGAGCTGCCCAGAGCCTCGCGCACCAGGACCGGGCCGTGGAATTTTTCGTCATGGTTGGTCGGTTTGTATCCATCGGGGAACTCGGTGGGCACGTCCATGACCAGAGTGGCTGGCGTCCAACCCTGCTCGAAAGCGGCCAGGTAGGTGACGGGCTTGATGGCCGAGCCCGGCTGGCGCAGGCGCAGGGCCACGTTGACCTGGCCGTCAATCTCGGGGTTGAAAAAGTCCACGCTGCCCAGCATGGCCACGATCTCGCCCGTGCCGGGCCGCAGGGCCACCAGGGCGGCGTTGGTGGCGTGCTTGTCGGCCAGCGCGGCCATCTGCTCCCTGGTCACCCGTTCGGCGATCCCTTGCAGACGGAGGTCCAGGGTGGTGTAGACCTGCAAGCCCCCCTGGTAGAGGATGGCGCTGCCGTACTTTTGCTCCAGCAGTTGGCGGACGTAGGTCACAAAGTGGGGAGCCCGGATGCCGGTGCGTTGCGCGACGAACTGGAGCTCCTCGGAGCGGGCGGCCTCGGCCTGGGCCGGGGTGATGTACCCCTCCTCGGCCATGAGGCCCAGGACGATGGCCTGGCGGGCCCGGGCCGCTTCGGGGTTGGTGAAGGGGTCATAGATG
>Ga0180438_10011239_pt1 | contig 10842 bp, 7 predicted proteins | sample SS_ome_12_FD_132455 | JGI IMG/M metagenome (GOLD analysis project Ga0180438, IMG submission 132455) | Hypersaline lake sediment archaeal communities from the Salton Sea, California, USA - SS_3_D_2 metaG | ecosystem: Environmental > Aquatic > Non-marine Saline and Alkaline > Hypersaline >... | reverse complement strand
GGGCGAGGCCCGTAACTCCTTGCAAAGACAACAAGACCGGAATCCGCATCCGGAAAGTAAGGGTTGACGGTAGACCTTCCAGAGTGCTAGTCTCAACGGGCAATTCCCAGAGTGTCTTACCATTGCTTAGTCTCGGGCTCTGCTCCCGGTAGCGACTTGCGATGTATGCGCCTTTGCGGATCTTCTGAGAGCTTGGCCTGTTTTTGAGTCTTCGGTCGTCCAGATTCTTTCACACACATGAGAATGGCTGGATCGCTGCACCCACAGAACACGCGATCCGGGCCAATCTACCTCTGACCGCAAACGAGGATCGACTCATGCACCCCAAGCCAATCTTTGAGGATACGCCCGGAATCGGCGGCGGAGCCGTGGCGTTGATGCGCAAACCCGGTCGAAAGGTCGTGATCCTCTCCGCCACACGCACGCCGTTTGCCGAAGTTGGAGGCGATCTCAGAGATGTGAATCCCATCGATCTGGGGGTCTTCGCCGCTCGAGCGGCCATCACCAAGGCGGGACTCGAAGACCGGACGGGGCTCATCGATCATGTGATCATGGGCAACGCGCAGCACACGTCCATCGACTCCCACTATGGCGCTCGGCACGTGGGCCTCAAGGCTGGGGTTCCGTGGTCCAGCCGCGCATTCACGGTCAACCGGATTTGCTGGTCGGGGGGCGAGGCCCTGACTCTTGCGGCCAAGGAGCTGGTCACGGGCGATTCACGACTCGTGGTGGCGGGGGGCTATGAGAGCCCGAGCCAGTCTCCCACCGTGACGTATGCCTCCGCCTGGGGCTATCCATTCATGGCTGGAGCGAGAACCTACTTCCTTTTCAAGGATGGGCTGAAGGATACGTACGCCAATGGCGACATGATGGACACGGCGGAGGCTCTGGGCCGGCGGTATGGGATCACGCGTGAGGAAGTGGATCAGCTGGCCCACGAGAGTCAGATGAAAGCCAAGGCCGCGATGGAAGACGGTAGCCTGGCGAAGGAAATCACGCCCGTGGAGCTCCCGACGCGGCGGGGGATCAAGGTCGTGGCGAAGGATACCCACCCCCGACCCGACACCACTCCTGAAACCCTCGCCCGCATGATCCCCGTGAAGCCCAACGGCGTGACCACGGCAGCCAACGCGAGCGGCATCGTGGATGCAGGCGCGGCCATGGTCATGACCACCGAGGAATACGCCGGGGAGCTGGGCATCGAGCCCATCGCCGAGATCGTTTCGTGGGGCGTCGCAGGCGTGGACCCGTACTACATGGGCATCGGGCCCGTGCCGGCAATGAGGATGGCGCTGGAGCGGGCGGGCCTCACCTTTGACGATATGGACAACATCGAGATCAACGAGGCGTTCGGAGTCCAGTACTTGGCGGTTGAGAAGGAAATGGGTCTGGATCGCAGCAAAGTCAACAGGTGGGGAGGAGCGATTGCACTCGGACATCCTTTGGGCGCGACAGCCGTGCGACTGACCATGGCCCTGATCTACCAGGGCGGCATGGGCATATCCTCTGCCTGCATCGGCGGTGGCCAGGGAGGCGCACTGGTGATCAAGAGTTATCTGTGACGACGACACGTCCTGCTGAGTGATTTGGCATATCGGGTGAGGGGTCTCGCTATGACCGAAGGACAGGCCAATTGGAACGACGTGGAGATCCTGGTGATCGGGGCGGGGACCATGGGGGCAAGTATCGCTCAGGCCTATGCCCAGAACGGTTTCGCCGTGGGACTGCTGGATATCTCGGACGAAATCCTCGAGAAGGCCCGGGAGACCATTCAGAAGGAACTGAACGCCGCCCGGGGGCGGATCTTCACCGATGAGGACATCGCGGCCATCCAAGGCAGGATCCTCACGACAACGGACTACACGAACGCCTGCAGCGCGAAGAACTTGAAGCTCGCCATCGAAACAGCTACCGAGCAGATGGATGTCAAACGCAAGATCTTCGAACAGCTCGATCAGCTTTGCCCGCCGGGCGTCCTCTTGGCAACGAACTCCTCGTCTTTGAACACCAATCTGCTTTCCAAGGCGGTCTCCCGGCCGGACAAGGTGGTCTGGATGCACTACTTCTACCTTCCCCACAAGAATCGGGCGGGCGAGGTTGCAGGGACGGACGCCGCGTCCCGGGAGAGCATCGACAGAGCCATGTACTACATGAAGATGGGGGGCAAGGTCTCGACCCCAATCGCGTCCAGTCGAAAAGGCGGTGCGGCCGATGTTCTGTTCGTCGCCCTTCTCCTTGAAGCGTGTCGCATGGTGGCGGAGGGGTTTGAGAAAGCGGATGTCGAGGCGGCCGGCCGTGCGGCCCTAGGCATGCCGCTGGGATTCCTCGAGCTGATGGACGCCACGGGATTGCCAATCGCACTCTTCGCCATGGAGTCTTTCTCCGACGACTCTGATCCCAACGACCCCCTGTACGTCGTGTACGGGGATTTCTTCAAGCCGACCGACGGATTCCGGAAGCTCGTTCAGGATCAGGCGAAGGCGGAAGATCCTGCATCGGTGCGCTGGATCCCGATGGAGGGGCCTGGGAAGGGATCGGGCGACGAGAACCTCGTTCGCCAACTTACCGAACGATTCCAGGCGGTGACGTTCGCCGCGGCATTCGAGATTGTCGGGGCGGGCGTCATCACGCCCGAGGATTTCGAGAATCTTGCCCGAAACGCATTCCTCTGGCACAAGGGTCCCTTCACGATTTTCAATGAGATCGGGATCACCGAGGCCTGGAGGATGGTGCAAGAACGCGCGGCCCTGGCCAAGAAACTGGGGCATCATTTTCCCGTTCCGCGGAACCTCGGGGATCTGGCCAAGGCCGGTAGGAACCTGGATCTGGATACGAGTCCAATCGAATACAAGGTTTCTACGGAATGCCGGGCGGCCTGGATCACTCTCAATTCCCCGCAGACCGCCAACGCGTTGGACGACGAGGTATTCGATCGACTGGAGGAGGCGTTTGAAAGGGCCTACGCCGATCCCGGCGTGGCCGCCGTCGTGTTCGATACGGCCCCCATCAAGACCTTCATCGCCGGGGCCAACGTCCCCGGTTTCATCCGGAAGATCGAGGACGGGGATTTCGCCGCCATTCGCGCGGCCACCGAGCGCTGGCAGGACGTTCTGTTCCACAAGATGACGGGCGGCGGCAAGCCGAAGGTAGCGATTGTGGACGGGCAGTGTTTCGGCGGCGGTGTCGAGACTGCGATGGCCTTTGCATGGGACGCCGACAGCATTGTCGTGGCCACCCAGCGGACCACCTGTACGCTTCCCGAGACGCGTCTGGGCATATACCCGGGACTGCGGGGGACGCTGCTCCTGCCTCGCATCGTCCACCGGGCGACCGGGGATGCGGAGTTGGCCGTCGCCATGGCCCGCTACTACATCCTGGCGGGCGGGACTCCTACAAGCTCACCCCGGCTGCTGCGGTACTTCGGCCTGGCGGACCTGCTGGTGGCCTCGCACAAGCGGGACGAAGTCGCCGAGCGGCTGTGTACCGCGATCGCAGACAATGGCGGAAGAGCGCTCACTCGGGAGCAGATCGACGGGCTGGGTATCGAAGAACTCTCTCTGAATCTCACGCTGGAGGAAGGGGAGGAGATTCGTATGATGAAGAACCTCTTCCTGAAGAGCGATGTCATTCCCTCCCTCTATTCATTCGGAAGACGCGAGGCCGAGGTCTTTCACACATCACCGTGGCGGGAACAGGTGATCAGGATCGCCAACCGCGTGGCGTCCAACTCTCCCAACGCGGTCTGGGTCGCAAACTGGCTGATCGGCAAAGGGTTCGACGACTATACGAAAGGAATCGACATAGAAGAGTCCGCTCGGTACGAGCTGGACCAGCACCTGGAGGAGACCTTCCGCCATCCCGACGCAATCGCCGGACTCAAGGCACTGGTGGAACGCAGGTTCCCCAGTTTTCCGCGGCGCCATCCGTTCTAGCGCGGACGCTTCTGAGACCCCAGCGGGTCTACGAGCGATCCGAGCCGGCGGGCTCGACATAACGGAACGAGTTGCGACAACCTAGGTTTTCCCTGGTGAGAGCCCGATATGTCGCAAGTCCTGAAAACCCGCTATGCCATCGTCGGAGCCGGGATCGCCGGTGTCTCGGCCGCAGAGGCCATCCGCGAGGCCGATTCCGAAGGTCGGATCCTGCTTGTTAACGGTGAGTCGATTCCACCCTACTGCCGCCCCCTCATCATAGAGGTACTGAAGGGCGAGCGAGTCTTCGGCGATATTCATCTGCGTCCGTCGGAATGGTCTGAGAAGCAGCGCATTTCCCTGATCACGGGCGATCCCGCGGAGCGATTGCATCCAGAAAAGAAGACGCTCGAGCTGCGATCCGGACGCACGGTTGAATGGGAGCGTCTTCTCCTCGCCGCAGGTTCGAAGCCCGCGCTTCCACCGATCCAAGGACTTGAAAATGTGCCGGGGGTCTCCCTGTACCGGTACGAAGACGTCGAACGACTCCAGCGACTCCGCACACCGGGGGCCAGAGCTCTCCTGGTGGGAATCGGGCTCATCGGGCTCCAGGCCATCACCGCACTGAAGGAGTTGGGGGTTCCGGTCATTGCGGTTGAGGTCATGCACAAGGTGCTGCCCATGATCCTGGACGCCGAGGCCGCAAAGTACGCGGAGCGGAAGCTGAAAACGAATGGGATTGAAATACGTCTTCAAACATCGATCGAGCGACTGATGCCCGCCGACCCCGGCGAGGGAGCTTGCGTCGCCATCACGGATGGAGGAGAGGAAATCGAATTCGATTTACTCGTGCTGGCGGCGGGTATGAGACCGGATCTCTCGCTCCTGAACGGTTCGGGTATCAAGACCGGGCGCGGGATCAACGTCTCGCCGAGGATGGAAACCAGCGTCTCCGGCATCTTCGCCGCCGGCGACGTCACCGAATACAGCAATTGGATTGAGGGACGGCCCGAAGTCCACGCCCACTGGGTGAACGCCTACCGGCAGGGTCGGGTGGCCGGATTGAGCATGGCGGGAGGGAATCCGGACCCCTATGAGCCGGTCTATCTGAACTCACTGAACCTGTTCGGCCTGCCCATTATCACGGTGGGGGCATCTCGGGTCGACAAGCCGGAAGGCGCAGACGTGTACGTTTTTGAAACACCCGCGCGGCCCGCGTACAAGCGGTTCGTGGTGAAGGAAGGCCGCCTGATCGCGGTCACCTTCATCAATGACGTAGATCGTGCCGGTGTATTCCAGTATCTGGTGCGCGAGAGGGTAGACATCGGTCCGGTGGCGCGGTCCCTCTTCGAAGGCGGACTCGAGGGCGTAGAGTTTCTGGATCGGCTACACCGGGACGCCGTCAGGGGAAACGTGGACTGGCCGGAATCGATGGATCTGATCAAGTGGTACAGGAAAGACCACAGACACACACGCTGGGGGACGTCCCAGGATCGTAACCCCGGGATTTCCCGGAGCGGCAGTGGGATGGAAGAACGAGACGCGGATCTCGGGAAGGAAGAGCCCCAAGAGCGCGTTCGCGGGAAGCGACAGGTATGACGGGTTCCATTGGAAGGATGAGATCAAGGACCGCCGTCGTCGATCTTTCCCAACGCTCGGTACGGTATGAGAATACGCCGCCCGAGGTGGTGAGGAATTATCTCGGCGGGCGCGGGGTCAACGTGGCGTATCTGCACCGGTTGCTCCGGCCCGGTGTGGATCCTCTCTCGCCGGAGAACGTCTTCATCATCGGTACGGGTGCGCTCACGGGTACCGGTTGCCCCAATTCATCCCGTTTCAACGTCACGACCAAGTCTCCCGAGTCCAACATCCTGGGAGATGCCAATTGCGGAGGGTTTTTCGGGCCCAAGCTCCGGTACTCCGGTGTGGACCGCATCATCATGCTGGGGGGAGCTCCGGAACTCGGCCTTCTGAAGGTCGAGGACGGTGAAGTCACGATCCATGGCGCGGGCGACTACTGGGGTCTGGATGTCGTCGAAACCCAGGCGGCCCTCCGCAAAGACATGGAACCCTCCGCCGAGATCCTCACGATTGGTCCGGCGGGAGAGAACCGGGTCCGTTTCGCCTGCGTGATGACAGGTGTCAAGAACGCCGCAGCGCGCGGGGGGATGGGGGCGGTGATGGGAAGCAAGAACGTCAAGGCCGTTGTCGCGACGGGCGGGAACGGACTCGAGATCGCGGACCCCGATGGCTTGCTCGAGCTGAGTCGACAGATCAAGGACTACCTGATCGATTCTTCCATCATCAAAGTCCTCGGGCGGGTCGGGACTCCCCTCCTGTATGAAGTCAGCAACCATCTAGGAGCCATCCGCACGCGAAACAGCCAGGACAGCTCCTTCGAGCATACGCTGGATGCGGAAGTCGTCCACGAGCATGTCCGCAAGATGATCTCGTGTCACTCGTGCGTCGTGCACTGCAGGCATCGAAACGTCTATCGAGGTGAGGGGCCGGAGTACACGACCATCGGTCTTCTGGGGGCCAATCTCGGTATCGCCGACACGGAGCGGGTGATTCACCTGAACAACCTGGTGAACCGGCTCGGCCTCGATGTCTCCTCCACGGGGGGCATTCTGTCTTGGGCCATGGAGCTCTACCAGCGAGGGATCATCGATGACTCGACGACGGGCGAACCGCTCCGGTTCGGCGACTACGATCTCGTGGTCCGGCTGATTCACTCGATCGCGCGGCGGGAAGGGTTTGGCGCCGTCCTCGCCGAGAGCTCTCAGGCGGCGGCCCAGCTGAATGACCCGGAGGGGAAGTACCTCACGGCAATCAAGGGCTTGCCGCAGTCCGATCCGCATGACTGCCGGTACATCAAGGCTTTTGCCCTGGGCATCGCAACGGCCTCGCGCGGAGCGGACCACCTTCGCAGTCGTCCGACCCTCGAGGTGTTCAGTCTTCCGCAGGAACTGCTCCTGGAGATTTACGGTGCCGATGTCGACCGAGACCCGATTTCCTACCGCACCAAGGAGGTCGTCGTCGCCGTCCATGAGAACATCTACGCTGCGATCGATGCCGTGGGAATCTGCAAGTTCGTCTGTCATGGTTTCAACAGCCCGAAGCTCCTGAAATACGAACATTTCTCGCAGCTCCTCGACAGGGCCTTCGGCGCCGAGTTTTCAGCGGATGATCTGAAGGAAATCGGTCGAAGAATCGTCGACCTGGAGCGCGCTTTCATCAACCGGGAAGGCATCCGCCGGTGCGACGACACCCTTCCCTGGCGTTACTTTGAGGAACCCCTCCCCAACGGCCTCGCCAAGGGCCACCGCGTCGACCGGGAAAAGTTCAACGGGATGATCGATCGGTACTACGGATTTCGAGGATGGAATCAGGAGGGAGTGGTTTCCGAGGAGAGGATCGCGGAAATGGTCGCGCCCTGGGTCGAGACGGGGAGTCGGTGAGGATGAAGCGGATTTACACGAATCACTCCCTCTGTTCCGGCTGCCGGGCCTGTAGCGTGGCCTGTGCCGTGGCGCATTTCGGCGTTGCCGACGATTCACGCGGGGCGATCCAGATTCTCAGGGATCCTGTTCTGGGCTACGAGGTGCAGACCGTTTGCCGGTTGTGCGACGACCCGGAATGTGTCGCCGCCTGCATGGCGTCGGCACTCTCCCAGGATCCGGAGACGGGGCGGATTCGGTTCGATCGAGAGCGGTGCGTCGGATGTTGGATGTGTGTGATGGTTTGCCCGCATCGCGCGGCCCTGCCCGACCGGAAGGCGGGCAAAACGATCATCTGCGACCAGTGCGAGGGGCGAGACTCCGTCGCCTGCGTGGCCGCGTGTTCGACGGGCGCGATCGCGTTCGTCGACGTCGAGGAAGGTGCGAACACTGGCGGTCAACGCTGAGAGAGCCTGGAGCGCGGGTTGGACGCGTTCGGGTTTCATCCCTCTTGGAAGTTCTGAGGATCGAGACTCCTCGATCTCGGGCTGTTGGGGTTGGAGCGGGACCAACAGTCACTTTCTGAAGTACTGAAGCCAACTCGTTGGAGGCCGAAATGCCGCGGGACAGAATAACCATTGGCTCGGTAGGCGTTGGTCCGATGGGAACGATCTTGTCGGGATGCCTCGCCGAGGCCGGCGCGGAGATCATTGTCGCGGACCTTCCTCATCGCATTGCCCAGATCAAACAGAATGGTCTGCAAGTCATCCGGGGCGCAAGACAGTTCGACTACTTGGTCAGAACCGTGGATTCCATTCGAGCGCTGAAGCACGCGCACCCCGATTGCATTATCGTTGCGACCAAGGCCTGCATGCTGGACACGATCATGCCCGAGGTGGCGGAAGCCGCCGGGGACAATTGCCTTGTGATCAGTGCACAGAACGGCATCGGCACCGAGGATGTCATTGCGCGCTACGTTCCTCCCGAGAACGTGGCCCGAATGGTCATCAACTACGCGGCCGAGTGCGATGAGGTGGGCGTGGCCCATGTCGCGTGGTTCAATCCCCCCAATTTCTTCGGGCATTTCGTGAGAGACAAGGATCCGAAGCTGGAGGAGGTTGTGCACATGCTCGATTCTGTGCACGTTCCCACGGACTCCGTCGACTCTCGCACGATCAAGCAGAAGGCTTTCTTCAAGACGATTCTCAACTCTGCGCTGATGCCGATATGCGCGGTGATGGGTCTCACGATGAGGGAAGCACTGGACGGGGGGGCCACGAGGAAGCTGGCCGCGGATCTTGTCGGAGAGGGGCTGGCGGTCGCGGAGCGGCTCGGCTATGACTACGGGGAGGGCATTTCCGAACGGTGCATGGAGTACCTGGAGAAGGGGGGCGACCATCACCCCTCGATGTCGATGGATCTCAGGGATAGACGCCCGACCGAGATCGAATTCCTCAACGGGAAGATCCTGGAGATCGGACGGGCGTATGAGGATCTCAGTCTGGAGGTCAACCGCATTTTCGTTTCTCTGATCATGACCTGGGAGGTCGGGAACGGCACGCGGGACCCTGAAAACATTCCGTGCTATCTCGTCGGCACGTCGACAGCCGACGATCATTGTTGCAAACCGGCGATCCGAGTATGATGGGGATCCGCCCATCCAGTGCGACGAGACACTTAGTTTGAAAGCGCAACTCATTCGGGAGGAGATGCCATGGCAAAGCTGAAGGAGTCCATGCAGTACCGTAAGCCGAGGAAGCGGGCGCCAACGCTCTTCACGCCAAAGGACCCCGGCGAGCTCGGGTTCAAGTTCATCAAGTACGAGAAGAGGGACGGCATTGCCAGGGTCACGATCAACCGCCCCCAGGTCTACAACTCCTACAACCTGGAAACGCTACGGGAGATGACGGTGGCCTTCGACGACGTGGCCGTCGACGACCGGATCGGCGTGGTGATCCTGCGCGGGGAGGGAGACGCCGCGTTCTGCACGGGGGGAGACGTCAAGGAGTACGCCGAGAGCATTGTTCAGGGAAAATCACAGGATATGTGGGGTTGGATGAACTACTTCGTCCGCGCGCACGATGCACTCCGCAATTGCGGGAAGACGACCATCGCCGCGCTCAACGGGATTGTGGTCGGCGGCGGCAACGAGTGGAATCTGAGCTGCGACATTGCCGTCATGGCGGACGCCGAATTCATCGAGAAGAAGGGAAGGAAGATCCCCACACGCTACATCAAGCAGGTGGGCGCCACGGTGGGGAGCATCGCAGCGGGCGGAGCCACCCAGTATCTCCCGCTGGTGGTCGGACTCCGGCGCGCCAAGGAAATTCTTCTCTTCAATCGACCGATTCTGCCCCAGCAGTGCAAGGAGTGGGGGCTCGTCAACGAGGTCGTTCCCTACGACGAGCTGGACGACGTGGTGGACCGGTGGGCCCACGATGCCCTGAACCAATTCCCGGGATCGATCCGTTCCACTCGAGAGCAGTTGAACTTCCTGGGCAATTTCGTCTGGGGCGCGACGATGGGGTTCGCAAAGGACTCCCTCACGCGGAACATGGGCGGCATCGAGTCCTACTTCGGCATGGTCGGGTTTGTCGGGAAACGTCCTGTCGACTACGACTCCATCCGGCGGGCGATGGCCGAGGGCGCAGATGCGGAAAGCCTGTTCGGACCGTACACCAACACCTGCCCGTCCTGCGGGATCGAGGGCCTGCCGCTGGACTTCGAGTACTGCGGGTTCTGCGCCGCCAAGCTGGAAGAGTAGGGAGGGAGGGAACTCAAGTGATTCCTGAGAAGATGACGGCGGCCGTGCTCCACGGCCCGAAGGATCTGAAGGTCGAGGAAGTGGACGTTCCGGTTCCGGGTCCGGGAGAGGTACTCGTCCGGGTGGCCGCCAACGGCCTTTGCCACACGGACGTGACCTACTACGAGGCCCGGATTCCCGAGAAGATGAGAGTCTATCCCCTGATCCTCGGGCACGAGGCCGCGGGCACGGTGGTGGCTCTGGGCAAGGGGGCCAAGGGTCTGGCGGAGGGCGACCGCGTCCTGATGCCGCCCGTCTACGGCTGCGGGGAGTGCGCCTACTGCAGGGCCGGGCTGGACAACCTCTGCGTCACGTCGACCATGCTCGGCGGTACCCGGAACGGGGCGTACGCCGAGTTCATCGCCCTTCCGGCGAAGTTCGCCTTCCGGATGAACCCGTCCGTCGAGCTGGAGAGGGCCTGCACCGCGGCAGACGCGGTCTCCACGGTCTACTACGCGCTCAAGGAAAGGGTCGGGCTCGAGCGCGGCGACTCGGTGGTGGTGTTCGGCGCCGGCGGCCTGGGGCTGGCGGCGCTCAATGTCGCGAGGGAGCTCGGAGCGGCCAGGCTCTACGCGGTCGACGTGCGGGAGGAAAGTCTGGCGGCGGCGGAGAAGCTCGGCGCGGAGACGGTCAACGCCAAGGACAGGGACAAGATCTTCAAGGATCTCAAGAAGATGTCGGGCGACGG
>Ga0180438_10011238_pt1 | contig 10843 bp, 10 predicted proteins | sample SS_ome_12_FD_132455 | JGI IMG/M metagenome (GOLD analysis project Ga0180438, IMG submission 132455) | Hypersaline lake sediment archaeal communities from the Salton Sea, California, USA - SS_3_D_2 metaG | ecosystem: Environmental > Aquatic > Non-marine Saline and Alkaline > Hypersaline >... | reverse complement strand
GTCGTTTAGCACAGAAGGAGAGTTTGCTTCTGGCACAATGTGCTCTTGATATTGGCCTTCGTAATTAGGATGAGGGCCATATGGAATTGGGAGGTATAAAAACTGTGAAACTAAGGGGCCAATTGTGTCGCCTGGCAATGTTCCTCTAAAAAGGGTTTGTGGGGTAACCCGGCCATTTATTTTTGGGCCTTTAAAGTTTGATAAATTGTTGAGGTCTGTGACGGCGTCAGCTGCATCAGGATCTGTATCGTAGTCGTTGAAAAATACATCTCGTAATAATGCATGCCAATATAATTCGACCATTTCGCCTGCTGTTTCTGCAGAACAAACTGATGGTGTAGGTGGCATGGTATATAGCCAACTGTCTGGGCCAGCGAGATTATATGCAAATGCGGCTTGTGGGTTTGCAAGTCTTCTGTCTACTGGTGAAGTACCCATTGTTATTTTGTTAAAATCATAAGGATTGCCGGTTTGTAGCGCACAAACCATTTGGTTAAATGCTGGTACATAGACAAGGCCATCATCCTTTGTTTTAAGGGATTTTGAAAAACTTCCCCGTTTATCAGCAAAACGTTGTTCATCACCGTTGTTCAGTTGTATCGCCAATGGTTGTGCGGCCTGTTGTGTGGCAGTCGTTGTTCTGATAATTTTTGCATTTGCCCGCCTATTTGCTCGACGAATTGCTTCAAATGTACGGTTGTTTGATGATGCCGAGCTTGTTGTGATAACCCCTAAAAGAAATATATATATATTTTTCATATGCTTTCTCTTTATGTTTTAAAACTTGAAACCTAACAATACTTTTATCCCTATATACCATCGTTTTATTTCCGGGATAGGAAATGGAATGCAATAGCAAGTTTTTTCTTTTGTAGCTCCGAATTTATTCCAATCAAAAAATGGAATAACTTTCGTTTGAACATTTGCTCTTTTGCAAAGCGTGTGTTGCCACATAAGTGGTAGTTCTACTTTAAATCCATGGCTTCTTTTTATTTTGAGTTTATCGCATAGGGCAATGCAGGGTGTCTCAGGCTTTAAACGTGTATAAGCATCAAGGCGATAGGTGGCGTTTAATCCGACGGCAAAATCATCTTTCACATCCCATTGGAGTTCGAATCCGAGAGGAACATACAGGTTAAAATAGTTATATCGAATAATACAGGGTTTTAATGCTTTGGATAAAAAATAAAATCCGAGCCCCAAAAATGGGCTAAAGATGCGTGTCTCATCGCATGTTGTAGCATTGTAGCCCAAATGAAAACTGGTTATATAATCTCGAATGTCACTTCTTATGTCGCTACAATTACAACAATCGTATTGAGAACACATTGGCCCTGCATCCCATGTTCCATCAAAGTAAATTCCGGCCAAAGCACTTTTTGGTTTTTTGAAGTAAAAGTCAAAATGGAGGCCTGCCAGATAGCCGCTTATGTCAGATAGTTCTCCGAGATCATAGCGGGCATAATTAAAATCAACGCCGACATTTGATTGGAGAAACTGGTTTCTAGATTCAGTTTTTGTTATAAAGTGCTGTGATAATGAAAGAACCAATAAAATGAGAGCTGGGCATGTTCCAGTCCTTCTTTTCATACTGCATCCTTTTTGTTTGAGATGAAAAAACTATTTTTTTGTGATAATTTTATCCTTTAATGATTTTAGTTCTTTGAGTGTTTCTTGTAAACCTTCTAATTTTACATCACACTCTGTTTTTAAAATTCCCTCTTTTCCTTTTAGTTCTTTGAGTGTTCCTTTGAGGGCTTCCAGTTTTGCTTCACATGCTTTTTTTGAGATAGAATCATTTTCTTGAGCACATTCTCGTTCTGTTTCGCTTATTTGTTCTCCTATTTTTTTTACGGCGTTCTCAATGTCTTCTTTTGTTAGTCCTGTTTCTTTTACTGGTGTTTTTTGGGCTTCTCGAGCACATTCTTCTTTGGTTTGAGCAATTTGTTCTTCAAGTTCTTTAATAGACTTATTGAGGTCTTCTATGTTTATTTCAGGTTTCTCAGTTAGCTCTTTAAGTTCAGCTTCAAATTCTTTGGCAAGTTTTCTATCTTCGACGGTTCCTTTTTTTAATATGTAAATTATGTTTTTCATTTTCTTTATATTGTTTGTTTTTTTTGCGTAATTAAATTCCTTTCTAGCGTTTTTATAGCTATAACAAAGCATATACCCAATTGTAACGATACTTAATATGAAAAATATAGGCGATAATCTTTTTATGTTCATCTTCTCCTTCCTTTTTTTATTTTGAGTGTCTTTTCTTTTCTATATTAGTTTCTACTTGTTTTGACGATCTTTTCAAGTGTTTTTTTCGTTGCGGTTGTTTTGGCTTTAGCTGTTTGGAAAGAGCTATTATGTTTGCTGTTAAAAACAATTATGATTCTGCGCTTAAAATCTCCAATTTTTGTTTCTCTAAATCAAGAATTTTTTTACGGTGTTCTATTTTTTCTTGAGTACTTGGAGTTACGTGTACATGTGGTAATGTTGGATGTTTTACAGAGATGACTTTTTGTTTTTTAAGTGCCTCAATTTTTTTATCTATTGTCTTTAGATTTTCTAAATCAGATTGTGTTGCTTTTTTTTCTGCTTCTTTTATCTTTTCTCTTGTTTTTTCTATCTCCGAGTTGACTTTTCTTAATTTCATTGACTTGAATAACTCATCAAGCCTTGGAAACATTCCCTGCATTGTATTGCAAGAAATGGCCAATGCAATAAGTAAACAGAGCTTCTTATGCATAATAACCTCCTTGGTTTTTCATTCGGTTTTTACTATTATTTCTCTATTTTATTTTAATTCATATAGAAATCGAAAGTCAAGTGTTTTGGGAAAATTTTTTCAGAATCCAATATTTTTAATAAATTTTGCAGATTAAATTCACATAGATACTTGTTTTTATATTATTGTGGCGTAGAATATATAAATAAGAGAGTGTATTAAAGGTTGTAAATGGGGAATTTTTTCTTTGCCGGGATGAACATGAGAAAATACGTCTTTATTATTTTATCTTTTTTGCTTTGTCTACCGTTGTTTGGGTATGATGAACACTTAACGATTCCAGAAGGGTTGTTGGCAAGTTCAGGGATAGATCCTCTTTTTATTGCCAAGTTTGCCTTTTTCCTGGCGTTATTGATTTTATGGACATCTTTATTTAGTAAAATTTTAAAGATGTTATTAAACATTCCCATTATTGCAGGGCAGATTATAGCGGGCTTATTTTTAGGCCCGTCTTTTTTTGATATAAAAAGTTTATCTCTTTTTGCCGATCCTCTTTTGACCTTTGATAAGTCAACTGGAGCATTATATGCTATTGCATCATCAGATATTTTTATTATATTTATTTTAATTTTATCAGCGGCGTTTACGGTTCCCTATTTGCTTTGGATTGCAGGACACGAAACAGATATAAAAGATATTATAAAAGTAGGTTTTACTGCCGTAACGGCAGGGATTTTGGGTGCAGCTGTTCCCGTTTCTTTAACAGCTGTCGTTTTGTTTTATGTATTAGGAAGTTATTTTACCGTTGCAGAAGCGATTGGATTAGGGCTCATATTTTCTGCGACCAGCGTCTCGATTCCTGTTGCGATGCTTTTTGCAAGAAATAAAATGCACTTGCGCAGCTCCAAAGCTACACTTGGTGCTGCAATTGTTGATGATATTTTGGCGGTCATTTTGTTGTCTGTGTTTTTTATTTTGATTAAAAGCTGTATTTTGATTGCGCCGATCGATACGACTTCTGCTATGCATACTCACTGTACAGGTATTGTTTCGTCGGTTGTGTATATGATTGTTTCGTTTGCCGTTATTTTTACGGCCGGGTATTATGTGATTCCGCCTATGGTTAGTTTGCTCAAGGAAAAAAGCCAAACGCACCTTATAGCGTCCGTTGCTAATGGCATTATGTGGCTTTATTTTGCCTTTGCAGAATTGATTGGTGGATTGGCAGGTATTACGGGCTCCTATTTTGCGGGCCTGTTTCATCGTATGGGGGATAGAAAAAGTGCTGCTGAAAAGGTGATATCGCCGTTTGTTAATGCCATTTTGTTACCGCTCTTTTTAGGTTCAATTGGATTGCGTCTTGATATTACTGTGTTGAAAGCCTTTGATTGGGTGATTGTTATTTTGTTGCTATTTGTTGCGATTCTTTCTAAGATGTTGGCTTGTTATGTGGCAACGTTTTTAAGTAATCTGTATAGGCGAAAGTCAAAGTCAACGTGGAAAAACGTTGACTCTTATCTGTTTGGATCTTCTATGGTTGCACGTGGAGAGGTTGGACTGGTCATTGCAACCATCATAAGTGGAGCTGGTGTTATATCTCAGCAACAGTATGTGATAAGTGTTGTCGTGATTATTCTGACGACTATTGCATCTCCTATTATGCTTTCTGTAGGATTTTATTGGCTCGAAAAAATCGAGAAAAAACAGCGTATTAAATATAAGGATGTCATCCTTAAACTTGGTAGATTCGATGTAATGGGAACATTCCAAATGTTCAATATCATTTTAGGCCGTATCGATGCGTCTGAGGCATTTACCAAAAGTACCCTGATCTTCAGTGAGGGCCGCAGAATAGCCAACCTAGAGAAGCACAATGTCAAAATTATCTACTCCCCAGAAGAGGGCATCATGTTTGAAGGCAATGAAAAGGAAATAAAAAAGATCTTAAAACTTGTGAAAAAATCTATTATGATTGATCTGGAGCAGGTTTACTAGGTTTTTTATGTGGCGAAATAGGGCATAATTGTTGCAAGTTTTGCTTTACATTAGCGTTTTTTTTAGCGATACTGTAAGTAAATGAATTTATGAAATTAATAGTAAATTGCAGATATATGATATAGGAGCTGCTGTGAAAAAGGATATCCATCCAGAATTATATGAAATTACCATAACATGCGCTTGTGGTGCGACTATTCAGACGCGTTCAACGTCTCAAGAGATAAAGCCAACATTGTGTTCGCAATGCCACCCATTTTTTACCGGCGAACAACGATTTGTCGATACAATGGGTAGGATCGAGCGTTTTGAGCAAAAATTCAAAAAATTTAAAAAAGATAAAAAAGGCGCTAAAAAGTCTTAATGTAGCCTGTTTGGTAGTGTACTATGGATAATCTTCAGATAGAAGAAATCAAAAAAAGACACAAAGAGTTGAGTTCTTTGCTTTCTGAGCCTTCGTTAGAAAGCTCTAAAAGGTTGTCGTTCCAAAAAGAATTGTCCCAAATTTCTGCAATTTTAGAAAAATATAAGTCTATTGAAGAGATTGAAGCTCAAATCGATGCATCGAAACATCAGGCTGCCACAAATACAGATGCTGAAATGGCAGAACTGTATGAAGAAGAAATTCAAGACTTAGAGCAAAATCTCAAAAAAGAAAGAGATGCATTTGATTTTTTAATGTATCCGCCAGATAAACATGATGACCGTTCGGTCTACTTAGAAATTAGAGCGGGGACAGGTGGACAAGAAGCCGCGCTTTTTGCGGCCGATCTTTTAAAAATGTATACCAATTATGCAACCAACAAGGGATGGAAAGCAACTATTGATAGTACCAGTGAAACTGATCTTGGTGGATTTCGAGAAGTTGTGTTATACATAAAAGGAAAAAGTGTATATGGCCATCTCAAACATGAATCTGGGGTTCACAGGGTACAAAGGGTTCCGGCTACAGAAGGTTCAGGAAGAATTCATACCTCTACGGCAACAGTTGCCGTATTACCAGAAGCAAAAGAGGTTGATTTAACCATAAAACCGGAAGATTTACGTATTGATGTGTATCGTGCAAGTGGCGCTGGTGGCCAGCATGTGAACACAACCGACTCTGCAGTACGGATAACTCATGTTCCCACAGGGGTCGTTGTTACTTGTCAAGATGAGCGTTCACAACACAAAAATAAAGCTAAAGCGATGAAGCACCTCAAATCCAAGTTGCTCGTTTCTCAACTTGAAAAACAACAAGCAGAGCGCAGTAAACTGCGAAAAGAGCAGGTTGGTGGTGGTGCAAGGTCTGAAAAAGTTCGGACCTATAATTATCCGCAAAATAGGGTGACTGATCATCAGGTTAACCTTACACTTAAAAAACTTGATATGGTAATGACTGGCCATTTGGATGAAATTGTCGATGCGCTTAGCCAAAAAGAGCGCGAAGAGCGCCACAAGCAATCATTTTTAGATTTGATCAAGTTTCGTTAAGAACTTATACTCTAAGCTACGATAGAAAATCCGCTTCCGAGCGTCCTGAGTTTGACGAAGGGTTTTAGATTTGATCAAGTCTAGTTAAATTTTTCAGAAAATTAATTTTCTTATGTTAAATTCTCCTTATAAAAATTCCTGTTTAATTTGCAACAGATAAGTTTAAAATTAAGCTCAGTTTTATTTGTTTTTTTGGGTATACTTGTGAGAGTTTATTACTGTTTTTGTTTCTTAAAAAAATAATTACTAAAGGATTTTTACATGTTTACCAATTTTTTCAACTATTTTGTGGAGCACAACCGGTATCTTAATATTTTTGGTATTGCGGTTATTTTATTTATTGCCTGGTTATTCTCGAAGAAAAAAAGCAAAGTAAATTTGAGGTTAATCATAAATGCCTTGGCGGTGCAATTTTTACTTGGTTTTTTGGTTCTTAAGCTTTCGTTAGGGAAAAGAATTGTGCAGGCGGTTGCATTTGGCGTGAGCAAAATTTATCAGTGTGCTGAATTTGGAACATCATTTGTTTTTGGATCTTTAGTTGATGATTCTGCTTCGTGGGGATTTATTTTTGCCTTTAAAGTGTTGCCGATCATTATTTTTTTTGGAGCGTTAATGTCGTTATTATTCCATTGGGGTATTGTGCAATTTTTCGTCTCGCTGATCAGTCGTATTTTGCGTCCAATTTTGGGAACTTCTGGTGCAGAAACATTATGTGCAATATCAAATAGTTTTTTGGGGCAAACAGAGGCACCATTGTTGGTCAGAAGTTATCTGGAAGGGATGACGCGATCAGAGTTTTTGCTGGTTATGGTCAGTGGTATGGCGACTATTAGTGGTGCAATTTTGGTGGTGTTTGCGGCAATGGGTGTTCCGATTGATCACCTGTTGGCAGCAAGTGTTATGGCGATTCCTGCCTCTATTTTAATTGCAAAGATACTGTACCCTGAAACAGAAAAGCCAAAAACGGCTTCTGGTGCTGCTATTTCGGTCGAGAGAAAGACATCAAATGCGTTTGATGCTATTTTTTCTGGTACCTCAGATGGGATGAAATTAGCAATGAATGTTGGCGCGATGTTGATTTCCTTTTTGGCGCTACTTGCAATGCTAAACTTTCTTTTAGGGTTTTCTTCTGAAAAAATTAATCTGTTACTTGAATTTATGAATATTGGTTATCGCTTGCCAAATATAACGCTCGATCTTATTTTGTCCTTTTTATTCTCGCCATTTGCGTATCTATTAGGATTCACTGGTGAAGAAGCGCTTAAAGCAGGGGAGTTGTTGGGAACAAAAGTTGCGGTGAATGAGCTGATCGCCTATGGAAAATTGATCGGTATGAATTTATCTGCCAGAACAACCTCAATACTGACCTATGCATTATGTGGATTTTCTAATTTTTCATGTATTGGCATTCAAATTGGGGGTATTGGAGCATTGGTCCCAAATAAAAAGCTGTGGTTGACTCAGTTTGGCCTCTACGCTGTTTTGGGCGGTGCTTTGGCTAATTTGCTTTCTGCTATGATTGCGAGTTTGCTATTATAAAGCCTTTTTCTAATTTTTTATAATTTGGTACAATTATAAACATAAATGTTTATGAAGTTGTATTATTGTCAAGGACATTAGATGACAAAGTTTATTTTTTTGGTAGGTGGAGTAATATCAGGTGTTGGGAAAGGTGTGACAACTGCATCTTTGGGTAAAATTTTGAAGGAGTATGGATACAAAACAACGTTGATAAAAATAGACCCTTATATTAACTATGATGCAGGCACATTGCGGCCAACAGAACATGGAGAAGTGTGGGTAACTGATGATGGAGGTGAAATTGATCTGGATTTAGGAACCTATGAGCGATTTTTAGATCAGGATATCCCGAAAAAAAATAATATGACAACTGGGCAAGTCTATAAAGAAGTTATAGACAAAGAAAGAAAAGGGGATTACTTAGGAAAAACGGTTCAATTTATTCCTCACATTCCAGAAGAAATTATTCGGCGTATAAAAATAGCGGCTGAAGGGTATGATATTGCCATTATTGAAATAGGTGGAACAGTTGGTGACTATGAAAATATTCCATTTCTTTTTGCAGCCAAAAGATTAGAGCGGGAAATAGGTACAGAAAATGTAGCTTATATTTTGGTTACCTATTTGCCAATTCCTCCTCATATTGGTGAGATGAAAACAAAGCCAACGCAACAGGCAATTAAATTATTGCGAGAAGAAGGAATATTTCCTGATTTTATCGTGTGTCGTGCAGAAAAGCCTTTAGATAAAGAGCGAAAAGAAAAAATTGATGCGACGGTTCATATAACCTCAGATCATATTATTTCTGCGCCTGATTTGCAAACGGCGTATGAAGTTCCTTTACACTTGGAAGCAGAGTTTTTGGGCAAAAAAGTTTTACAGCGCCTTCATTTGCAGCCAAAAAAAGAATCTGATTGGTCAAAATGGGATAAGCTGGTAAAAAGTATAAAGAATCCTAAAAGAAAAATACGTGTTGCTATTATAGGAAAATACGTTACATTAGGTGATTATAAAATTCCAGACAGTTACTTGAGTGTCAAAGAAGCGATTATTCATGCTGGTGCAGAATGTGATGTTGGCGTTGATATTACATGGATTAACGCGGAAGACTTTCAACAGGATCCAAAAAAATTGAAACAATTGAGTGATTTTGATGGCGTTATTGTGCCCGGAGGATTTGGCGAAACAGGAATCGAAGGAAAAATTAAAGCGATTACATATGCCAGAGAAAATAATATTCCCTTTTTGGGCCTCTGTTATGGATTGCAACTTGCAGTTGTTGAGTTTGCAAGAAATGTTTGTGGCATGAAAGATGCAAGTACAACAGAAATTGATCCTGATACTAAATATCCGGTGATTGATCTTTTGCCTGAACAAAAAAAGGTCATGGAAGAACGTTCTTATGGCGGAACGATGCGACTTGGTGCATATCCTGCGATTATGAAAGGTGGAACCAAAGTTCTTGGGTTATACGAAGAAACAAGCAGGCTAAAAAGGGACGCCCAAAGGGCTAACAAATTAGCAGAACAAAAGGTAATTTCTGTTGATCCAGATGAGAAAGTTGTTCTAGAGCGCCATAGGCATAGATATGAGGTAAATCCAGCGTTTGTTGATGAGATAGAAAAAAAAGGTCTTATTTTTTCAGGGTATTACAAAAGAGATGATGGAACCAACTTGATGGAGTTTATCGAGTTGCCTGATCATCCGTATTTTGTTGCAACACAAGCTCATCCAGAATTTAAAAGCCGTTTAGGCAATCCGGCTCCATTATTTTATGGTTTTATCAAGGCTTGTTTAAGATAAAAAATATTAATATATAAGGGTATAGACATGGCTTGTATTGGAAATAAAGCACCAGATTTTAATTGCGAAGCAGTTATAAAAAAACAAATAAAAAAAGTTAGTTTAGATGATTTTAAAGGAAAATATAAGGTTGTCTTTTTTTATCCTTTAGACTTTACCTTTGTTTGTCCAACAGAATTGCATGCGTTTCAGGATAAATTGACAGAATTTGAAAAAAGAGACACGCAAGTGTTGGGCGTTTCTATTGATTCTGTCTATAGTCATCTTGCATGGCTCAATACGCCAAAAAATAAAGGTGGGGTAGAAGGGATTACTTACCCATTGCTTTCTGACATAAAAAAAACAGTTTCTACCGATTATGGCGTTTTAGATGAAGAAGCAGGGGTTGCATTGCGTGGTTTATTTATTTTGGATAAAGATAACTGTATCCAAAGCATGACCGTAAACAATCTCTCTTTAGGCAGAAATGTTAATGAAGTTATCAGAACAATCGATGCCTTACAGCATGTTGAAAAATATGGCGAAGTTTGCCCTGCAAATTGGAACAAAGGTGAAAAAGCCATGAAGCCAGATGTGCAAGGGGTGGATGATTATTTTACTTCTGAGTAGATCTCGGGCAAAAAAAAAAGAGCGGCTAGAAGATAAACGAGCCGTTCTTTTTTTGTATTTATATTTTCTATACTTTTTTTTGCCTTACAGATATGAGTTTCCTTGCTCTATCGATGTTTTTTTGTTTGAATCCCATATCCAAGAGATCTTTGTTTTTAACAGTAGGGGCCTCCATGATTATTTCTACTATTTTCCCTATTTTTTTAAAAATGATGTTTCTTGCTTTAATGATATTTTCCTCTTTGAATCCCATTTTCGAAAGCATTTCATCTTCTGTAACAGTAGGGGCTTCTATAACAATGTCTACTACTCTTTCCACTTTGGCTTGCTCTTTTGCTTTACCAATGTTTTCTGATTTAAAGCCCATTTCCAAGAGTAGCTTGTCTGCAATTTTCCCGTCCCCTAGCGCTATGATTTCCAATATTTTTTCCACTTCTTTTTTTCCCTCATCTATGGTTTTCATTGCGGATAATTGGGTACCCATTGCTACCGTGAGAATAATTGAGAATAATAACCTGTGGTTCATAATAACCTCCCTTATATAAATAATATAACAATATTGTTTCCACTTCTTCTTTCAAGATAATACATTTTAGTGCTAAAAAACAATGCTTTTTTTGTTTTTTTTCTTATTTTACCCTTTTTTTCTTGCTGGACCTTCTTTTGGTATTATTTGTTTGAAAGAAAATATTCCTTTTTTTACCATTGTTCAGCAATAGTTCCTTT
>Ga0180438_10011237_pt1 | contig 10843 bp, 6 predicted proteins | sample SS_ome_12_FD_132455 | JGI IMG/M metagenome (GOLD analysis project Ga0180438, IMG submission 132455) | Hypersaline lake sediment archaeal communities from the Salton Sea, California, USA - SS_3_D_2 metaG | ecosystem: Environmental > Aquatic > Non-marine Saline and Alkaline > Hypersaline >... | reverse complement strand
ATACGTGTTGAGAATGAGACGATTCTTGTCGATTTTCCCGGTGTCCATGATGTGACGGCAAGTGAGCTCATCAAAGCTTCAGCTATGCATTTTCATGTTGTAAACGAGCGGTTTAGTCGGCTTAATCCTGAACTTTCACGAGCTGTTGATGGATTTTTGCAAGAGGTATGGAATGAGGCTGTAGTCACAAATTGTATAGATAAAGAATGTGTAAATCGTATTGCTCTTCGTAAATATACAGGTGTTCAATCGGGTTTGCTTTCTGACGAGAATGTACAGACATTGATTGAACATGGTCTGCTACTAGAAGATCCAGCTAATCCTCTAGCTACTTCTGCTTTTGATGATCAGATTTCAATGATCGCTCGTTGGGATGGTAATGATCCAGCTGTTTGGCCAACAGTCGGTCATCCTCTTATGATTGTTTTCAAAAATTATGCCCTTGAAGGCGCTAATTTAGATAATGTACATCCATCATATGATTCTACTAAAGGGAATATCTTGGTCTTTAATGTTCGAGGCAGTGATGTGCGCGGTCGTGAAATTCGTCCACAAGAGGAGTTTTACACGTGGACATCGCAGTTTTCAGAAGAGGGGATTTTAGGTACAGAACGCGAACAGTTTTCTCGGGGCCGTGGCTGGAGGATGGCTGTAGAGCTAAACGGGGTTATTGTTAGTGCTCCGACATTATCGAGTGCATTAAGAGACAGTGCTATGATCAGTGGTAATTTCTCGCAGAGAGAGGTTGAGCGTTTATCTGCCGATCTTCAAGCTGGTTCTCTTTCATTTTCGCCAAAAATACTTGCGGAAGTAAATGTCAGCCCTGAACTCGGAAAAATGGAACGTTTTCAAGGGCTTGTTGCTGCAGCTTTGGCAGTGATTGTTGTGGCTGCTATCATGATCATCTATTATCGCTTTGCAGGATCTATAGCTAGCCTTGCTGTGTTGGGTAATCTTTTTATCATTTGGGCAGTGATGCAAAATATTGATGCGGCAATAACACTGCCAGCAATTGCGGGTATTGTCTTAACGATTGCGATGGCAGTTGATGCGAATGTCTTAGTCTTTGAGAGGGTAAGAGAAGAGTTTGCGCTTTCTCAACGTATTGCTTCTGCCTTATCGAGAGGGTATCAAAAAGCTCTATCTGCTATTTTCGATTCAAATATCACAACACTGCTTGCTGCCTTTATCTTGACGCAATTTGATTGTGGCCCTGTACGAGGGTTTGCATTGACTTTGATCATTGGTTTGATAGCTTCGATGTTTACAGCTCTTTTTGTGACAAAATATTATTTTTCCCATTGGGCGGCCAATCCTAAGCATACCCATCTAAAGATGATGGATTGGATTCGTCCTCAAAACTTCCAGTTCCTCTCATGGAAACGCCTAGCATTCACATGTTCGATTTCAGTTATCGCCATTGGCGCCGTTCTCACAGCATCATCATGGAAAACGATGTTGGGAATGGATTTTACTGGTGGGTATGCCCTTGTTGTCGAAGCCAATACTGATACAGAATTAACGCCAAAACAGGCTGCAGAACGAATATTTGGGACAAAAGGCGTTTTGCCAAGTGAGCTGCAAATACGTGAACTTGGGAGGTTGTCAGCGTTGCGCATTCAACTTTCATCTTCTCTCGAGGAACCGGGTCGTCCTTTTTATGATCTCCCTGAATCTACAGAAGGTACGTATGAATATGAACGCATGCCACGTTTAAAATGGGTGGTAGATGCCCTCCAAGAGGGGGGAGTGAAGATCAGCGACGCTGAGCGGGTAAATCTCGTCCAACAATGGACGGCGATTAGTGGACAGTTCTCTTCAACTATGCGTAATAATGCGCTCATCGCTCTGGTGCTCGCTCTGTTTGGTGTATTGGTTTATATTGCTGTTCGCTTTGAATGGAAATATGCTATCAGTGCTGTCACAGCTCTTGTCCATGATGTGTGTATTACACTCGCAATTTTGGCCATTGTCCATTACTTTGGATTTCCTGTTCAAATCAACCTAGAAGTGATCGGTGCCCTCATGACAATAGTTGGTTATTCGCTCAATGATACAATTATCGTATTTGACAGGGTTCGAGAGGATAGGGCTCTTTATCGAAAGAAACGATTTTCCGAAGTGGTCAATAAAGCCCTGAACGATACTTTAAGTAGAACGGTGATGACCTCATTAACAACACTAGCAGCACTGGCTTGCTTAGTCTTCTTTGGCGGAGGATCAATTTTTTCATTTTCCTTTGTCATGTTTGTCGGTGTTCTTTTGGGAACTTGGTCTTCGCTTTTTATCGCAGGACCTTTGCTGGTCTTCTTCCATCATAAAGAAGAACAGGCTGGGTAGATTATTTGCGCGGGTGTATTCGTCCGCGCATTTTTTCATGCCACTCCTGTCTCCAGCTTTCAGTTATGTCCCATCCATAACAGGTGAGATTGCCGATAATAGGTATTGCCCCTACTGCGCCGCGTACGGTATTTTGGACATCTTACCATGTTGTTTTGACAACAATTCGTAAAAAAACGAGTGAATTGTGCCGGTAATCACGTCTTGCTTTGCCAGGTATGAGACATCCGACTCCAAGCCCTATACATCCTCCTCCTAATCCAATAGCGTCTACCATTAATCCGAAAACACCATCAAGACTACGGTATAGGCCTGTAAATGATGAAACAAGCGGTATATATCCCAATTGGTTCCATATTTTTTTGTGTTGCTGGAATACGAGGCATATCAATTTTCTCATTTTTTGAAGCATGTATATGAAAACATATTTTTATTCAATATGAGAGGAAAAAGAGCCTGTTTGTATTTTGAGGATTTCGAGGCAATTTGGTATTTCGGGTTTAGCCGAAATCCACTTATTTAAAGCCTACTTGTCCTGCGTTCTTCTTTCGATATTTCCTCTATCGCCTTGTTTCTTTCGATATATGTAAGTTTAGCTTGATTGGTATTGAGCGCTTTTTTTAATAGTTGCAGTTCGCTTGGTTGACACGTCCTTAAATAAAATACTATATCCGGATTCTGCAATTCCTTATCCATTAACATTAGCATTATAGGTTGAGAGTCAGCGACTAAAAATTGGTCTATAGCAAGACCTTTTCCATTTACACGTGGTGATGTACAGGGCGACAACAGACCAAAGGCAAAGTTATTAATTCGGTAGGTGTTTTGCATAAAATAAGATGTTGATGTAGCTGTATAAGCTACAGGCGTTCCGATAAAAGGCAAGGCATCTTTCCATGTACATATTTGAATTAAATGTTCCGGTCTTCTTGCGTTTAGTTCACGGTTTACAAGTTCTATCGCTTTTGTTTTGTCAGTTTTTTCTATTTCAGCTAGATCGGCCATGATAGCATCATTGAGATCAATTAATTCGTCATTTGTACATTCTCTTTGATTAATTAATGTAGGTATCCGTTCTCCCTTACCAGGAAGTAGTACTGGAGCTTCACTATTAGGTCGTATAATGGGGACAATTACTCGATGCATTTTTTCAATTAATCGACAGTTTCGATCCGGCTTTTCCACAAATCTCGCAAAACACGTTTCCGATCTCTTATAGCAGGCTTTCCTAACTTCTGCATCTGCATCATGAAAATCGAAAGCTAAGATGCGCTCTTGTTTGCCCAATCTATCTGGCGTAAGAGATGGTGTCATCATAATTTACCCCTTTTAATATCGAAAAAACAATTGAGGATAAAAAATAAGTCAGAAAAAAGCAATTATGATTATTGGAAATTTGCTCTGTTAAGTATTTTGATGAAGTACAGGCCTGTATTTTTCATAATTTTAGTGCATAGTAAACTCAAAATCAGCTCTCTTGATTTTCTCTCTGTAAATTCATAGTGCAGATATCTAAAAAGTAAGCGAATTTTTATCTTTTTATTCATAAAATTAGATATAATTGCATGACTTTTAATATTTAGTATTTAATTAATAAAAAACATACAAAAACAAAAATTTTATTTGAATATGTAGAAAAGATTTTTGTTGTATTGGTTGATCATTTAAGGTATACCCAAACAAGTTCAAAAATAAGAGGCATATGGTGACAACAACAACAGATCCAGAATTTTTATCCTCTTTGCCTGTTGATACGAAGAAATCACTGCCTCTTTTTGTCCAAACAGAGCAGCCGTTGTGGGTTGATCCAACAGTTGATGAGCATTTGGCTGAAAAGATAAGTAAAGATTTTCATCTACATCCAGTATTATCCAAAATTTTAGTGAATCGCCATATCTCAAAACCTTCAGAAATTCATTCGTATTTGTATGCTCGTCTTCCCGATCTATGTGATCCTTTTTTGTTTGCTGAGATGCCACAAGCAGTGGAGAGAATAGCTCGAGCTATTAAGAATAATGAAAAGATTCTTATCTATGGAGATAATGATGTTGATGGGATGACTGGCATCGCTCTTCTCAGCGAGTATCTTTCTTTTATCGGTGCTAAGGTGCTCTTTCATATTTCAAACAGAACGACTTTGCTTCGGCAAAGTATGATTTTGGATGCTTTGGAATTCGCTTTGCGCAATGAATGTACTTTGATGATTACAGTGGACTGTGGCATAACTGCTGCAGAGCAGATTGCAGAAGCTGTTCGTTATAATATTGATGTGATTGTAACCGATCACCATGAGCCTACTGAAAAGATTCCTCTTTGTGTAGCTACTCTCAATCCAAAAATGGTGAACTGTGCCTATCCTAATCGTGATTTGACTGGTGTTGGCGTCGCCTTTAAATTGGTGCATGCTTTAACTGAATATCTCATGCAAGAGCATGATGACCATCCAGTAAAAAAGATTGATTTAAAACGATATTTAGATCTTGTCGCTATTGGAACTGTTGCTGACATGGGAGCTTTGGTAGGAGAGAACCGCATTCTTGTCAGCTATGGTGTCGAGCAATTGCGAAAAACAAAACGGATTGGATTGGCCAAGCTTCTTTCTGTTTGTGACATTGATCTCAATGAAGTGACCACTTCAGTAATCGCTTTTAAGATAGCTCCTCGATTAAATAGTTTAGGTCGTATTGCAGAACCTGAGAAAGGGGTAAAACTCTTGCTTGTTCGCAATACGTTGGCAGCTGAAAAATTAGCGATAGAATTGAACTTGTATAATATTGAGCGGCAAAAAATTGAACGCATTATGACAAAGGATGTTGAAAAACAGCTGGAGACGAAGAAGAGCTTATTGAAACAAAAGGCAATTATCCTATCTTCAAGAAAATGGCACCCAGGAATTATTGCTATTTTGGCCATGCGTCTTTCCAAACATTTTAATAGGCCATGTGTGATGATTGCTATTGATGGGCAGATTGGCAAAGGTTCTGTTCGTTCTATTCCTGAATTTCCTGTTCTTCCAGCACTCAAAGAGCTTTCTGATCTTCTCATTAATTTTGGTGGTCATGATGCTGCAGCAGGCCTCACGATTCGAGAGCAGTGTATTGAGGAGTTTTCAGAGCGATTTATTCAAATTGCCAATGAACGCTTGCAACAAGTGCATATTACGCCGAAATTGCTCTTAGATGCCCAGGTTCCTTTTGATCAGCTTACTTTTGAACTAATGGAGTCGCTGCGATTATTTGAGCCTTATGGGCATGGTAATCCTGCTCCTATTCTGTATGCAGAAGTTTCGCAAGTACAAGACCCCAAACTTATTGGTCGACAACAGCATTTGAAGTTGTTTTTAGAACAAAATGATCGTATGCTCGAAGGTATTGCTCCAGGACAGGGGCATAGGCAAGCAGAGCTGCGTGGTTGGCAGGGGCGCCTTAAAGTGGCGTATACGCCACAGGTGAGTGGATCGACTATTCATTTGATTATTCGTGATTTTCAAAAAGTTGGTCGTAAGAGTTCCCGAAAAGAGTAATATGTCCTATATCGTCGAAAAACTTGTCTATCCAGGTCTTGGTCTTGTGCGTAAGGACGGGTTTGTCATTTTTGTTCGCGATGTTCTTCCCGGTGAGAGGATTTCCTTAAATATTGTGCGGAAAAAAGCACATTATGCCGAAGGGCAGTTGGTCGAGATTCATGAGCCTTCTCCTGATCGTATCCAGCCACGCTGTCCCCATTTTGGGCAATGTGGTGGTTGCCAATTGCAGCACGCTCATCCTTGCATTCATTCTTCTTTAAAAAAAGCGTGGTTGCAGGAAGTATTGCGAGGGAGGGAACCAGATGATTTTGTCGAAGCCTCTTCATTTTTTGAATGGAGAAAAAAGATCACGCTCCATGTTCTGAGCAGGCAATTGGGATTTTTTTCATATGATAATCGCACGCTTGTGCCTATCACTTGTTGTCCAATTTTTTCTGCAGATGAAGATCTCTTTCAACGGTTTAAGGGTATAGCTCGATCGCTTCCAGACCGAGTTGATATTTCCCTCTTTAGAACGCCTGATCTTCGTATATTGGTTTCTGGGAATATTGATTCTGAACTAAGGAATGAGATAGAGGCTTTAAGTGTTTTGGGAAGAGAGTATCAATTTCAGGCGTGTGGAAGGCAGTGGTGGGCGAGTACTGATGCCTTTGTCCAGAACCATCCAACTGTTGAAGCCATGTGGAACGATGTTGTTAGCTATATCAAAATGAAAAATATAAAAAGAATATTTGATTTGTATGCTGGCGTTGGAGTAACTGCCGTTCTTTTAGCTGAGCAAGGAATATGTGTAGAGGCAATTGAAGGATCAAAAGTTGCTGTGCAAGCAGCGGAGAAGAATAAATGCGAAAATGTTCAATTTTATTGTGGCATGGTTGAGAAGGTTTTGCTAACTCTGAAAAGGGGGGTGGATTGTATTGTTGTTAACCCTCCTAGAACAGGACTTTCGAAAAATGTGAGAAAGGCGTGTGTTGAACATGATCCAACATATATTATCTATATCTCGTGTTCTCCTGCTACCTTGGCAAGAGACATGCAATCTTTTGAAAAATGGAATATTGTTTCTTTAAAAGGCTATGACCTCTTTCCACAGACGGGTCATTTTGAGACAGTAGCTATTTTTGAAAAACCATGAATTACCCCCTAAACATTGTTTAGGCGGTAATTCGCTTGGGTTGGATTCAACCAGCTTTTCGTTTTTTTGAAGCAAGATGTTTCTCTTTATAAGAGTCGATTTCGCTTTCGTGGATGACCCATGCTGCGCCTTTTCGCGAAGCTTTCAAATAACCGCTTCGAGCTGCATAGTAGATTTTTTGAGCAGGAACATTTAAAAGCTTTGCTGTTTGATTAACAGAGTAGAAGCCTTTACCATTGTCAAACAAGAGTTCACCATCGTACATTGAGCGTGTTCGTGAATACTTTAATCTTTTATATTCACGAAGATCAGCGAGATCGATCATCCATTTACGTGTATCTTTATGTGCACGTAATTTATTGGATTTGATCGCAACGTAAATAGCTTGTCGTGTGACATTATGAATTCTGGCTGCTTCTGTGATCGAAACGAGGCCTTTTTGTTCTTTATTTTGTTTGTCCATAGTTAACACCTATAATTATCTTATTCTCCCTTGTCCCAAAAATAATATGGATATAAGGGAAGTTCATAAAAAACCACGCTACTATTATGGAAAAAAAAAGAATATGTATCAAGAATATTTATGCTTCCCAAGAAAATTTTTTTCACTTGAGCGATCAAATCCTTTCTACAGCGGCTTGACAAGTTGCTTTTTTATTTTTGAAAAATGTAAAAAAATTGTGTGGTTTTGGGTTTTTTAGCTGAATTCTAGGTTAAAGAGCCTGCATTTTTTAAGTTGGTGACACGAAAATAGATCTTGGTCTTGTTTTTGCATCTTATTGTTCGAGTATATTCAAAACCAACTTGTGAATGTTTCCATACATTGAGCATGAGTAAAAAACATGCTCAATTTTCAAGAATTTTGTTGCATTTGTTCGTAAAAGTCAGGGATAACAGGGCTTATTTCGGCTCTTTACTTGAGGTTTCAAGCACAATAATTTTAAGCTCTTTCTTCTCTTTGTTTAACTGTGTGATTGCATTATCAAATTGCGTCCTTTGCTTGGAGTCTATTGTTAGCTCAGTGAGATTAGGTGGAAGTTCAGGAAATCTCGATAATGGGTTGTTAGAGAGGTTAAGGTTTCGCAAGGCTTGCAAATTTTTGATTGTAGAAGGTAGTTCTTCGAGAGGGTTGTTGGCGAGGTCAAGCTCTTCCAAATTCGTCAGGTTTCCGATTTCCTTGGGGAGTTGTGTGAGACAGTTGTTGGCGAGGTCAAGCTCTTCCAAATTCGTCAGGTTTCCGATTTCCTTGGGGAGTTGTGTGAGCAGGTTGTTATTGAGGCGAAGCCAATGTAAATCCGTCAGTTCACCGATTTTCTTGGGGAGTTGTGTGAGACAGTTGTTGTTGAGGTAAAGTTTAAGCAAATCCATCAGGTCACCGATTTCCTTGGGGAGTTGTGTGAGCAGGTTGTTGTTGAGGCGAAGCTCTTGCAAATCCAATAGTTCACCGATTTCCTTGGGGAGTTGTGTGAGCAGGTTGTTGTTGAGGCGAAGCTCTTGCAAATCCAATAGTTCACCGATTTCCTTGGGGAGTTGTGTGAGACGGTTGTTGTTGAGGCGAAGCTCTTGCAAATCCAACAGTTCACCGATTTCCTTGGGGAGTTGTGTGAGAGAGTTGTTGTTGAGGTAAAGCTTTTCCAAATCCTTCAAAAGTTGGATTTGTTTTGGTAAGCAATAAAGGTTTGAGCTACTTAGAATTATAGATGTTCTTTTGTCTTGGTCAGTTCTTTTTTCAAGGGTTGATAATACCTTGGATAAATGTTCAGATACAGGTATGCATGTCTGAGTTGTGGGGAGGTCGGGAAAAAGTATATACAGTGCATGAAGCGTAATGGCATCATCACAAAGCTTTGGTTTGCAGGTCAGTTCCCATGAGTTTTTTAATGATTTAGGGCGGAATTTTTTTATGGCGTTATAGATATCTTTTATCTTGTCATGGTCGGGGCGTCGCTTGGGGAGGGTTTCTAGAAGGCTTTTGATGCCATCAGAATCAGAAGTAGAGGCAAATACTTCAAGGTTTTGCATTATCATGTTAGAAGCGACCTCAATTATCTTTCGCCCTCTATCAATTCTCGGTTCTCTATTTTGACCGCCAAAAAGTATGAACGCATATTTTGGATGGACCCCTTCTGAAATAATTTGAGCAGCACAGTCAATATCTGGATTCTCAAAGTAGATATCTTGTAGAGATTTTGAATGTTTGGATTGTATTGCTGACATTTTTTTGCTCACTTTTTATGTTTTAGAATTACGAACAAAGTAACATAAAAACATTATATAATAATAGTTGTTTTTACCGCCTATCCACTGCTCGGTGAACATGTACAAGAATTGGTTTTACAAAAAATCAACATCTTCAATTTTGACCGTATCTGCATCGCCCATAATACATTATGGGTTGCTTCGAAACGTCCAAATAAGAAGCGTTAATTTTCTGTAAATTCGAATTCTTCAATCACGATTAGTATATATTTTTTGGATTTTGGCTTTTCTAAGACAAGAATGCGAATTTTCGATATAATTTTTCTCTAATTTAAAAAAGAGAAGAAAAATATGACAGTTCGAGTTCGCATTGCCCCGTCACCTACAGGGGATCCCCATGTGGGCACTGCCTATATGGCCTTATTTAATCTTATCTTTGCCAGAAGATATGATGGGCAGTTTATTCTTCGTATGGAAGATACAGATCAGACAAGAAGCCGCCCTGAGTATGAAGAGAACATTTATCGAGCATTGAAATGGTGTGGGATCGAATGGGATGAAGGACCAGATATTGGTGGCCAGTACGGCCCTTACCGACAGTCTGAACGTACAGATATCTATCGGCAATATTGTGACCAGCTTTTGCGAGATGGTAAGGCATATAAATGCTTTGCTACATCTGAAGAGCTCGCTGAAATGCGAGAGCTTAGTAAATACAAGGGCTATGATCGGCGATATCGCCACTTGAGTGAGGCGGAAGTAAAAGAGAGAGAAGCGGCAGGGCAATCGTATGTCATTCGCTTGAAAGTGCCATTAAGCGGTGAATGCGTATATGAAGATGGTATTAAGGGGCGCATTTCTTTTCCATGGTCTGAAGTTGATGATCAGATTCTCATGAAAAGCGATGGATTTCCTACATACCACCTGGCCAATGTCGTTGATGATCATTTGATGGGCATCACCCATGTGATTCGGGGAGATGAATGGATAAGTTCGACGCCAAAACATCTTTATTTATATGAAGCTTTTGGCTGGGAAAAGCCTATTTTTATGCATATGCCTCTTTTATATGGGACAGATGGGCGAAAATTATCGAAGAGGAGAAATCCGACATCCATATTTTATTATCGCGATAGTGGGTATTTGCCAGAAGCCTTCTGTAATTTCTTAACGCTCATGGGTTACAGTATGGTTGATGGGAGAGAGCTGTATGATCGAGAGGAGATTATGCGTGAGTTTGATCCAACACGTATAGGCATATCACCTGCGATTTTTGCTGTGCAAAAGCTCGATTGGCTTAATCAACAGTATGTCATTAACAATATTCCCCAAGATAAGTTGTGGGCGCGAATTAAGAGCTGGAGTTTTGATGATGAGTTTATGCAGCGCATCATGCCCCTTTGTCATTCGAGAATGAAGAATTTCGGTGAGTTTATGGAGCTTGCTGACTTTTTATTCATAAATACCTTGCCATATACTGATGCTCTCTTTCATGTTGGCGGTGTGGAAAAAGATCAGGCAGCAGAGATGCTTCTCACAGTAATATGGGCGCTCGATGAGAGCGAAAGTTGGGATGGTGCTGGCATGAATCAAGCGTCAAGACGGGTAGCAGAACATTTTGGTGTGAATCACAAAAAGGTTGT
>Ga0180438_10011236_pt1 | contig 10844 bp, 4 predicted proteins | sample SS_ome_12_FD_132455 | JGI IMG/M metagenome (GOLD analysis project Ga0180438, IMG submission 132455) | Hypersaline lake sediment archaeal communities from the Salton Sea, California, USA - SS_3_D_2 metaG | ecosystem: Environmental > Aquatic > Non-marine Saline and Alkaline > Hypersaline >... | reverse complement strand
GGCCTTGAAGTGGTGCATGAGAAAAAACGGCCGGTCCTTCTGCTTGCGGGTCTTGAGCCACTTGAGCGAGATGTCGGTCACGGCGTCGGACGAGTGCGCCGAGTCGTAGCCGGAGACGCGGATGGTCGAATCCGGCCACGGGTCGTCGCCACGGACACAAAAAATGGGATTGAAGTACGACCCCTGGCCGGGCAGCACGCAGTAGTAATCGAACACGGCCGGTTCGTGGATCAGGTGCCACTTGCCGGCCATGGCCGTCTCGTAGCCGGCCTCTTTCATCAACAGCGCCAGCGTCTGCCGCTCGGGCTCGATGCCGTTGGCAAAGCCCTTCGAGCCGTGCACGTGGCTGTACTGGCCGGTGATGATCGAGGCCCGGCTGGGCGTGCAGATCGAGTTGGTCACAAAGCAGTTGGCCATCCGCACGCCGTCGCGGGCGAGCCGGTCGATGTTGGGCGTGGGATCCAACGCCGCCAGACGCCCGCCATAGGCCCCGATCGCGTGCGCCGCGTGGTCGTCGGACATGATGAACAGGACGTTCGGCCTGGTCGAGTGGGGCTCGCCGGCCGCCGCGGCGCCGCCGGAAACGGCGAAAACCACCGGCAAAGCGAGCACCGCCAGCCGCAGAGGAGATCTCAAGCTCGCGTTCATTTCATGGCTCCCGTTTGTCGAGTTTCCGACCTTCTCAAAACGCCTGTTCTACCCCAGGCGTCATCGCCGCTCAAGTTGGCACGGGGGCCGGTTCCTGATTCGACCCGGCAGATGGAAAGCCTGCTTGCCGATTCCTGCCGAAATGATTGACGGCCGCCTGCCGGGGGAGTATCTTCGGCTGGTGACGGCGTTTACGACCTGGCAGCGATCCGGCCGACCAGTCTCCTGCCAGAACCCGGATCCGCCGCTCCGGCCCGTCGAGCGAGGCGGGATTACCGCGATCAAACAAGGAGCCAGCACAATGGCACGAGACCGATTGACCCGACGTGACGTTCTTCGCCTGGGCGCCGCTGGCGTGGCCGTCCCATGCCTTATCCCCTCCCGCGTCCTCTCGGCACCCGGAAGACCCGGCGCCAACGACGTCGTCAACGTGGCGATCATTGGTCTGGGCGGCCGGGCAAGAAGCATCGTCAACGAGTCCCACGGCATTGCCGACATGCGGATCGTCGCCATCTGCGACTGCTTCAAGCCGCTCTTGGGGATCTTCACCGAAGCGGTGGGTAAGGACCGGAACTGGAAGGGCTACGAAGACTTCGCCGAGATGTACGAGAAAGAGAACCTCGACGGCGTGATGATCGAGACCACCACCCACGCCAGGGCCTGGGTCGCGATCCATGCCATGCAGGCGGGCATGGACACCTACATCGAAAAGCCGATGTGCCTGACGATCGCCGAGGGGCGCGAGATGGTCAAGGCCGCGCGGCATTTCGCCGCCGTCACCCAGGTCGGCACCCAGCAGCGCTCCATGCCGATCAACAACTGGGCCAGCGACCTGGTCAAAAACGGGGCGCTGGGGAAAGTGCACACGGTGCTGGCGCCCAACTTCGTCGGCCCCGACCGCTGGGACAACAAGCCCGCCCAGCCGCTCCCCGAAGGTGGAAAAGAAGGATGGTGGGACCTCTGGACCAACCAGGCGGAGATGCGGCCGTATCACCGTGAGTTGCAGCACGGCTGGGCCCGCTGGTGGGCCTACGACGGCGGCGGCCGCTGCTTCGGCGTGACCGGCTGGGGCACCCACTCCTACGATCAGGTCAACCGCGCGCTGGGAACCGACGAAACCGGCCCCGTCGAGGTCCTCCTTGAAGAGCCCGTCCAGATCCTCCCCACCGGCAAGTTCGAAACGCCGGAAGGGAACCTCGACACCGGCGTCGACTACCGCCGCCTGGCCAGGCCGGTCGTCGGGCCGAGGGCCAAGGTCCTGCTGACGTTTGCCTCCGGCACCGAGATGCGCTGCCACTTCGACGGCGACTGGGGGCCGGGCCTGGGCGCGGTCTTCGTCGGCGACGAGGGCAAGCTGGAGATCAACCGCAACAAGCTCGCCAGCAACCCCAAAGACCTTATCACCTCGCCCGACAACCCCGGCCCCATCACCAAGCCCGAGACCCAGTACCACATCGAGAACTGGATCGAGTGCATCAAGAGCCGCGCCACGTGCACGGCCGACGTCGAAATCGGCCAGCGCTCCAGCACGCTTTGCTACCTGGTGAACATCGCCCGCGACGTCGGCCGAGTGGGCGAGAAGCTCAAGTGGGACCCGGTGGCAGAACGCTTCACCAATTGCGACGAGGCCAACGAGCTGCTCTGGCGCCCCCGCCGCAAGGGCTTTGAGCTGCCCAAGCTGGGATAATCGCTGTCAGCTATCAGCACGTAGGGTGCGTGCTTGCACGCACAGTGGCGGGCTTCGCGCGAATCGCGTGCGTGCGAGCACGCACCCTACGATTCTGATGGCGGATCGCTGACGGCTCACCGCTTGTTGCCGAGGCAGACCACCTTGCCGTCGCCCGTGGCGGCGTACAGGCGTCCGGCGGCGGCGGCGAGGCCGTCCCAGACGGGCGGGCTGTCGAGCCGCATCTCGGCCAGGCGGCTGCCGTCGGCGGCCGAAAACACGGCAAGCTGCCCCCCCCGCCGGCCCTCGTATGACAAGCCCAACTCGTTCAGGTCTTGCGGCTGGGGCATGCCTGCCAACACGAGCACGTCGCCCGCCCGAAGCATCGCCCGCGGCCGCATCGACAACTCCACCGACCACTGCCAGAAGGGCGGCTTCCGATTGCCGATCGGCCGGAAGTCGGCCAACGACTCCTCGCCGGCGGAAAACGGACGGTTCGCCTCGGCAAAGAGCGTGTAGCGATCGCCCCGGCGGACGCCCCAGACGGTCTGGTGGCTAAAGGCCAGCATCAGGCCGTAGGGAACCGCCAAGTGCGTGTTGCCGCGGCCGGAGAGGCGGTTGGCGATCCACGAGTAGGCCACGGGGATGCGGTTGAAGTCGCCGGTGCCGAGCACCCAGTGCGAGCGGTGATCCTCGGCGTCGTCCAAAAGCCCCGAAGTGGAGAACAAGTGCCGACTCTTGCTTTCCTGGAGGGCACACTGGCGGTCGAATTGCAAGGTTCGCAGAAACACAGAGCTGCCGTCGCTTACCAGCACGTCGTTGGTCGCCCCACCCATCGCGAAGGCGTCGCTCCGGTCGGCGGCCAAAAACGTCTTGGCGTCGACGGCGTTCTGGTCGATCTTCTGGGCTTCGATCTCGGCGGCGCCGGGCGCCGCTTGGGGGTCGAACGCGCCGGGGTGCCCGCTCTGGACCCGGGTGCTCGAAATCACCTCTCCGGTGGCCGGGTCCAACCCGAAAACCGAGATCCCGCCGTCCAGGTAGCTCGACCGGCCGGCGGCCGCGTAGGCCACGTCGTCAAGGACCAGCACGCTGCCGTGGACCGGCCAGACCGACTCGACCTGGTCCAGTGCGACGGTCTTCAAATCCTCAGGCGCGGCGCGGAACCGCCACGCCAGTTGGCCGTCGGCCGCGCGGAGGGCATAGACCCAGCCGTCGGCCGAGCCGAAGAGCACGAGCCCCCGGTACACCGTCGGCGGAGAGTCGACGCGGCCCCCGGCCGTGAACGACCAGCGAGGCTTGCCGTCGCTGACGTCCAGCGCGACCACGTGGTGCGCGTCGATCGACGAAACGACGACGAGCCCTTCGGCCGCCACCGGCGGGCTCAGCCTGCCGCCGATGTCCGACTGCCAAACAGAGTCCAACGGCAGCGCGATCTTCCCTTCCGTCGATCCGCTCCGCAGCGGATCGCCGCGGAAAGTCGGCCACTCGCTCGCCGGTGACGAGGAGGGCTCGGAAGCCGGGAGCGTCTCAGCCAGCGCCGGCCCGCGCTCCAACCTAATCTCTCGTCCCTCGTCCCTCGCCGCTGGCCCCTCGTCCCTTTCCGCGGCCAGCGCCCAGAAACCGTAGAGCTTCGCCTCCATGAAGCAGCCGCAGGCGTGGGCCGGGGCGTAGACAAGGCCATTGGCCGGCATCACGCCGTACTGGCACGTGCCGCGGACCCAGTTGTTCCGCGAGTGGTCGTCGGAGACGAGGTCAACAAACTCGATTCCCCGCTTGCCGGTGAGCAGGTAGCGATCCGTGGCCTTCTCGCGATAGCAGCGGTGATGATGCCCGATGGTCCAAAGCTGCTCGATTACGGAGTTCGTCTTTTTGACTTCGCCGCTGTGAAGGTCGCGGCCCTCGGTGAACTCGGGACCCAGCCAGACCAGGCCGTCGACGACCAGCACATCCACGGGGGACTTGAATCCGGCGCTGGAAGGGCAACTCCAGAGGCGCTTGCCGTCAGCCGCTGCAAGCGCGACCAGTTGCCTGCCGTCTGCTGCCAGGACCACCCCGTCGGCGACGACCAGCGTGGCCACCGACCAGCCGACCGATCGCGAGGCGTCGCGGCCCGGCTTGCCGCGGCGGCCGGCGCCGGCCGGAGCTTCGGCCTGGTCGCCGACGGCCGCCCGCCAGAGCTCTTTGCCGGCGCCGCGATCGAGGCAAACCACGTCGCTGCCCGCCTGGAAGAACACCCGGGCGTCGGCGGCGGCCAGCGTGAGCGGCATGAGCCGCGTCTCGGGCGTTTCAGACCATCGCCAAAGCACCTCGCCCGAGTCGGACGCGACGGCCACGATCGACTTGTCGTTGGGAAACGGCACTTCGGCCCTTTGTGCGGGGTTGGTCGCCGCCTGCTCGGCCCCCGGCGAGCCGCTCACAACCAGCAGCACGTCGCCGTCGAGGATCAGCTCTTCGGCGGCGCCTGTGGCTTCGTAGGTCTGGAGCACGTCGCCGCCGGCCGCATCGAGCGCCGAGACCGGGGCGCTGATCCCCAGCGGGGCATAAACGCGATCGCCGCTCGCCACCAGCGTTCTGGGCAACTGTACCGGGCCGGAGCGGAACTTCTGACCCGTCCACGCCCAGGAGGAAATCGGCCGCTTCCACAGAAGCACGCCGTTGAAGGCGTCGCGGCCGGCCAGGGACCACTTGCCGGGCACCTGCATCGAGGCCGGCGGGCCTTCATCGACGATGTAAAAAACCCTGCCTCCGGCTGTCACCACCGAGCTGATGCTGGCCAGCACGTGATGGTTCCGGCTCCAGGTTGGAGCGGCCGTCCATTGGACGTGCCGGGGCGGGCCGACGCGGGCGTCGTGGGCCACGGCGTTGCCCGTCGCGTCGTAGAGAAAGTGCGTCCACTGGTCGATCTGCTGCGGCCACGGCTTGACCGCCTTGGTCCAGGTGTTTCCTTGCCTGAACAAAGCCGCTCCGCCGGGCGCCAACACCCGCTTCACTTCCTCCACCGCGACGTCGCCAGGCTCTTCGGCCACCAACAGCCTCACGAGGTTGTCGACAAGCGGCAGGCGACTCCCCGAAAATCGCTCGATCGAGACCGAGCCGGCCAGGCCGAGCGACTCGGCGTGCTCGCGGGCCGCCCGGACGTTGGCGGCGTCCGCGTCCAGTCCGTACACCAGGAAGCTCTCACCCCGGCACAGTGCCGCCGTCAGCCGCCCGTCGCCGCAGCCGAGATGGACGACCAGCCCACCGCGGACTCCGCTGGTCTCAAGGATCTCTGCGGCCACGTCATCGATTGCAGCAGAGGCGGTCCCGGCTCCCACGGCGGCGGCGACGGTCAAAGCAATCACGATGGCGAAAAGACATGGCCACGGGCCCATAGTCCTCACGAGTGCCCGTCTCATGGCGTTGCTCCCAATTCTGGTCGTTCGGAATTCGTTATGGAGAAAGAGTCAGCGGGCGTCACCTACACACGCCACACCCGCAGGTCGTGGCTGCCGTCAGGCAGAGCCATCTCGTAGTAGACGTAGGTGGCGTCCTCAAGCGCGAGCACGTCGAAATAGCGGATGGCCCCGCTGCCGTGCGGCGTGTTCCAGAGCGGGCCAGCGCGCGTGACGCGGTGGAACGTGCGGAGGTCAAAGCTGTAGCACAGCCCGCACCGCTCCTCGTAGTTCTCGCTCACGTCGGCCGAGCCGTCGTAAAGCGCCAGCCAGACCTGATCCGTTGCCGGCCAGAGCGTGCCGATCCGCGCGGCGTAGGCGTCCCATGCGCCTGAGCTTGGGGTCAAGATCGGCCCTTCCCAGTGCCACTCGATTCCGTCGCCGCTGGTGGCCAGGCCGGTGGCCGAGCGGATCAGCCCCGTGTTGAAGGCGTCGTGCGTGCCGTGCATTTGGCCGGCCGAGGCCTCGGCATCACGGGCGGCGTAACTGGCGACCATGTGGTACAGCCCGGCCAACTGGAAGACGAACGGGTCCTTGACGCCTTCGGTGCCCGTGTCGGCGGCCTTGAGCACAGGGCGGAGGCTCTTGAGGTTGAACGCCTCCGGCCGGTCGGCCTCGACCAGCCCGATCATCCAGCGGCCGTCGGCCGGATCGACGAAGCTCGCGTACATCCGCCAGCCGAACTGCGGCCGCCGCACCAGCGCGCACCGCTCGATGCTGGTCGTGCCGAGCTGGTCTTTGGTGCCCCGCCAGACGTCGTCGAAGGCGACGCCGTCGCGGCTTTTGGCGACGCGGATTTCGGCCCCGCGGTCGGGCTCGACCCCGCGGGGGCGGCGGAGCCGATAGACGAGGTGAAATTCGCCCGTGGCCGCGTCGCAGGTCGCACCCGGCGCGCCGACCCAGTAGCCCCGCCCCTTGCCCGGCGGCGTGCGGATCACCGTCCCCGCGCCGGGATCGAAGTCAAACAAAGAAGCCCAACACCTCGGGTCGGTCGGCGGCATGGCGGGTAACCTCGGCGTACGATGCGGCGAGCCGGAGCCGTCTGGCTCGCAGGGAACGCAAGAGCATGATGATAGTGCATAACCACGCGCCCGTGCAAGTCGCCGCCGCGCGCTGCATGCGCAAGCAGGAGCTTGGGAACGAGGATCGAGCGGCCAACGCGTGGTGGGCCGCTAAGAGTCTCTGACAGGACCGTCGCGGCCCTCACCCCTCGCCTCTTACACGTCTCCTTCTTCCGGCAACCCTTCGATCCGGCGGCCGGCGCGGAAAAGCAGCAGCGCCAAGACGATCACCATCAGGCAGATGGCGGCGGCGAAGAAGAGGGGGTTGTTGAGCAACTCGGCGAGCCCGAGCCCCGGGGCCCGGCCAAAGTCAGGATTCTCCGCTTCTGTTCCGAGCGTGGCCACCGCCGGCTCGAAGCCCTCGGCCAAGGCGACGGCCAGCGCCGCCGTGTCGTAGCTGGGCGCCTCGGCCTCGTCGGAGCCGTAGTAGAGTTGGTAGTTCGTCTCCGGAGCGGCAATGAACAGCGCCCGATACACCTGCCCTTCGGCCTTGACGGCGGTGATCTCCAGCGGCGGGTTGTCCTCGTTTTCGATGAGGATTCGGTACTCCTTCTGCCGCTGTTCGGGGAAGTCGATTTGAAGCTCTTCCCGCTCGAAATTGCGAAAACGGAAGCGGGAGACGCTGCCGTGCCCGACGTGCTTCCACGTGACGGTCACGCCCCGCTCGACCGGCACCTCGATGAACGCCTCGCGGTTGAAGTTCGCGCTGGTGGTCTCGAGCGTGAACCGCACCAGCGGCTCCCTCCGCGTGCGGACGTGAACGATCGTCATCTTCTCGCCGGGGTCCTCCTCCACCTCGAAATCGACGATCGGATAGTCCGCCCGGAGGATCTTCTTCACGCGCTCGTGGACCACCTCGTGCCAGAGCTCGATGCGGTCGATGCGAAACGGCCGCCGCTGGACGGTGGTCCGCTCGGTCCGCTGCGTCTCGTCGCCGCCGCGGAACTGACGGGTGAGCTCCATCAGTGCCGATTCCTTCTGGTCGATCACCTCTTCGATTACCACCTTCAGGCGGCGGTAGTCGTTTTCCGGCAGCTTGACCTCGCGGTTGCTGACGTCCATGAATTGCGAATAGTCGAAAATCATCGCCCGGCTCACCAGCGGCCGCCAGTCGGCGCCGTCGTTTGAGCCGAAGACGCTCACGTGCCGCTCGAAGTCTCTCAGCGGCGTGTAGAAGGTCATGCCGTCGGCCGGCACGGCCTTCTTGTCCAGCTCGACGATCACTTCGATGCTGTTGTCTTCTTCCTTGGTCACCAGTGAGCGGACCTCGCTGGGGCTGAAGCGGTGACTCGTTTCGCTGCGGGTTTCCGTGGCCTGATCGATGCGGAAGGGCACTTCCTTGCCCCCGGTCGCGACCACGCGGACGTCGGCGAAATGTTCCTGCGTGGCGGCGTAGACCGCGGGATCGAAGGAGACCGCGAGGATTTCCTCCTCGCCGAGCTGCGCCCGTTGGACGGGCTTGAAGAACTCCAGCGACTCCAGCCCTGAGGCGCGGCACGGGACGGCAGCCAGCAGCACGAGGGCGATCATCGCAAGCCGCGAATCTCTCATGACGGACTCTCCTCTCCCGGATCGGCGGAGATGGTGAACCTGTGCCGGTATTTGAGGTAGACGAACGAGCCCGAGAGCACCAGCACTCCCAGGAAAATGAACGCCACGATGCGGTAGAGCTGGTCGAGGCGGTCAAGGTCCACGAAAAAGACTTTCCAAACCACCACGGCGAACAGCGCCAGCCCCACGTAACGCATCGCCCTCACTTCCTTGAGGATGCCGGCGAGGATCAGCCCCAGGGCAAACATCGACCAGAGGATCGAGACCCCGCCGGCGCGAAACGCTTCGACGTAATGGTGCAGCATCGTGTTCAGCTCGAGGCTCGACCAGACGAAGGCCATCGCCACCGCCAGCCAGCCGAACATGATCCGCGCCGCCCGCGCGCTGGTGTCGCCCGCCAGCAGGTAGAAGACGTAGCAGAAGAAGCCGATGATCGCGCCGAAGTCGACCAGCCGCATCGAAGCATCGAGGAAGGAGTAGTACTCCACGCGGTAGATGTTCAGGGCCAGGTGCCAGCCGGGCAGGTCGAAGACGAAGAGCTTGATCATCAGGCCCGCTACGAACAAGGTCAAAAGCCCCAACAACACGCGGCTGCGATCGGCCAGGTATTCGAAGGCCAGCAACAAGCAGAGCGCCACCCAGAGCAGCGTGAGCACCGGCATCCGCATGGGCAGAAAGAAGTAAGCGAAAGTGCGGGCCAACTCGAGGTGCAGATAGACGAAGAGCATGGCAATGGCCACGGCGATGCCGGCGCGAACCGCCCAGTGCTGGCGGACCCACTGGCCGATGTCGTTGCCCTTCTCCACGGCCAGCGAGGCGACCGCGCCGGGCCGCCCCAGCAGCCGGCAGGCGGCGGCCAGCGATGCCACCGGCACGCCGAAAATCACCACCCGCTCCACCAACGCCAAGAGGTATTCGGCCGGCGGCATCTCGGCAAACGAGAACCCGCCGAGGTATTGCATGCGCAAATCGACGAAAGCGAACCGCCCCAGCACGATGGCGTACAAGAGATAGGCCACGTGCCGCAGGAACTGGCTGTCGAGCTTGCCGGCGACCCAGAGCATCACCAGCGCCTGGATCGCCCAGCTCACGGTGATCCACTCGCTCGATAGCACCAGGGGCAGCGTCACCGTGAGGAAAAACGCGGCCAGCGCCGTGAAGCTCATCAAGAGATCGCGGTCGTGCAGCTTGCGGACGAGGAAGTAGTAGACGTGGCCGATGTAAAACAGCGTCAGTCCCAGGGTGATGGCCGCCACGTAGGTCTTCTGGTCATACTTGTCCATCAGCAATCCGTAGCCTGCCGCAAAGAAGATCCCGGCGTTGATCCACAACGCCAGCACTTCCAGCAGCGTCGACTTCTGGCGATTGACGAGGTTGAAGATGAAGACCATCGTCGAGTAAAGCACGAAAAACGCGGCCAAAAAAGGCATCACCTGCCAGAAATACCGGACCTCGTACTGCTGCTGTATCGTGTGGAAGAACAGCAAGTACGTGCAGGCGAAGCTGAGGTAGCTCAATAGCCGCCAGTTCTTTTTGGCGCTGATCCCCAGAACGCCGACGCCGAGCACGAGCATGTAGCCGAACAGTCCCGGGAAGTTGACCTCGCCGGTCGAGAGCATGACCGGTGTGCCGAAGCCGCCGAGAATGCCCAGCACGGCCATCAGCACCGAGTTGTAACGGACGGCGAGCACCCCGGCGGAAAGCGTGACTAGGGCCATCCAAGCGAACGCCGGCATGACCTCGATAAGGTGCCAGCGGTTGGCCGCGGCGAAGACGGCGAAGTACAAGAGGGCGATGCCGCCGCCCATCAGCCCCTGGCCGAACAGATGGTACTTCTTGCCCAGCAACTGCGTGCCGAGCGCCAGCATGCCCACTCCGCTGAGAATCGAGAGGGCCACGCGTGCCATCGGGCTGAGCATGCCGTGTTCGATCGAGTAATTCAAGAAAAAGCCGCCGGCCATCACCAGGATCAGGATGCCGATCCGCAAGAGCCAGTTGCTGGCGATGGCAACCTCCATCGACTCGCCTTTGGGCCGGTGCTCCTCGCCGACGATGATCCAGCTCCAGGTCTTCCGCAGGGCCTCCTTGGCGGCCGTCTCGAAACGGCTCGGCACCCGCGGTGGACGCTCCTTCGGCGGCTCGCCGCGGAAGGGAGACGCCGCGGCCGCGACCGCCGGCTCGGGCGGCACCGGCTTCGGCGGCGGGACGGACTCGGCCACGATCTCGGGCTCGACGGGCCGCTCGACCGGTTTTGGGGGTGGGGGCGCTTCGGCCGGCGGTCTCTCTGCTTCCTCCGGCGGCGGAGCGCCCACCATCTGGGCGCCAATCTGCTGAATCAGCCGCTTGCTCTCGACCAATTCCCGATCGAGCTTCCCGAGCAACTTGGACAGGTCCGCCGTGCTCTCGCGCTGACGGCGGCGGATCTTGAAGATCATCACCAGCAGCGTGATGGGTAGGCCGGCCACCAACGCCGCGACAAGAATCATC
>Ga0180438_10011235_pt1 | contig 10844 bp, 15 predicted proteins | sample SS_ome_12_FD_132455 | JGI IMG/M metagenome (GOLD analysis project Ga0180438, IMG submission 132455) | Hypersaline lake sediment archaeal communities from the Salton Sea, California, USA - SS_3_D_2 metaG | ecosystem: Environmental > Aquatic > Non-marine Saline and Alkaline > Hypersaline >... | reverse complement strand
CAACGCATCTATGATGCACTCCTGGGAGACAGAGACGCTCAGCTCCATCTTGGTGTCACGGCGACGGTGAACCGGGCGGACCGCCGAGGCCTCAGGGAAGTCTATCAGAAAGTCGTCTACCATCGCTCCCTCCTGGACATGATCCGGGCTGGCTGGCTCTGCGATCTCCGGTGCGTCCAGGTCAAAACGGACGTTTCCCTGGATTCCGTTCGCACAAGACAGGGGGATTTCGCTCAGGGGGAGCTTGCCAGCGTTGTCAACACCGAGAACCGAAACGAGCTTATTGTCAAGGCGTACCAGGAACACGCAGCGGGGAGGCTTTCCCTGTGCTTCACCGTTGACGTGGAGCACGCGCGGAATCTGGCCGGGGCCTTCCAGGGGGAAGGCATAAACGCGATATCTCTTTCAGGGAAAACGCCGATCCTGGAAAGGCGAAAAATCCTCAAAGGCTTTCATAACCGTGAAATAGACGTAATTGCTAACTGCCAGGTCTTGACTGAGGGGTATGACGAGCCAGCCGTTGACTGCATAATACTGGCACGTCCCACCAAGTCGTCAGTGCTATATACCCAGATGGTCGGGAGAGGGACAAGGCGTTTTCCAGGGAAAAGCGATTGTCTTATCCTTGACTTTGCGGACGTGGCAGGGCATCATAGGATAGTACAACTCCCTGATTTGGTAGGGATGGAGAAAAAGACGAGGCTGGATGGGAAACAGACGTTGACTGAACTGGTGGACCAGGAGCGGGGAACTCCGGTATATGGCGAGGGCAAGGGCATCAGGGCTGCACAGGTTGACATATTCGACCGCTCCCGGTTCCAGTGGATTGTGGTAAGGCGGGATCACTTTCTGTTGAACCTGGGAGACTACGGAAAAATTCAGGTCATACCTTCCAGGTCGGAGGATAGATACGTCATTGTGCATACTGACAGGGCAGGGGAGAGCGAATACCTGAGCGACAGGCCTACCTTGCTATCATGGGCAATGGGCATCGCTGAATCTGAGGCGGAGGAAATCACCAGGGGCAAGCTGGGCCTTGTCCTGAAGTCGGCCAGATGGCGGAGCGAGCCAGCGACACAGAAGCAGCTCCGCATCCTGGATTTGTACCGGGTAGAATACGACCGACAGAGGATAACCAAAGGCGAGGCAAGCGATTTGATCAGCATCCTGTTTGCCGGTAGTCGGTCGGCATGAAGGGGGGTTAAATGTCAGGCGAATGGTTGACAGCGACAGGCGCAAGCCAGGCGTTGGGTATCTCGGAGCGGACAGTCAGGAGACGTGCAAACAAAGGTTTAATCGAGTCTAAGCTGGAAAAAGGTCGGCGTTTGTTCCTGGTGGACATTGACCGGACAGTGACAGGCGCAGCGACGGACACCAGCGCGTTAGTGGAACAGCTAAGGTCAGAAGTGGAACACCTGAAGCAAGAACTGGATAGGAGAAATGAGCAGATTGACCAGCAGAATATGATAGTCATGCAGTTGACCAGGCAGCTTGAGCAGAGCCAGAGGCTTCTTGAGTATCACCGCGATCCCTGGTATAAACGCTGGTTTAGGAAAAGGCAGAAAGCCCAGGACGGCAACAGGGATATATAGAAAAAAAGGAGGCTGCTAAAGTATTGGAGGTTGGGTCGTGAAGCTCACAAAGGAGCGGAAGAGAGAAATACGCCTTAAATGGCGGAACATGACGCGGCTTGAAAGGAAGAAAGAGCTTTTGAAGCGTCGCATATACTGGCATTTTGCGAAAGGTGGTATCACGCTGGATCGTGAGCTGGTGAAAAAGGTGAATTTCTATGTAGAAGATTTGGCTTCGATGGACTGGGCCTTTTTCCAGGCTGTGGGCCTAGAGTATGATCCTGGATGTTCGGTTCTCTCTAACGCTCTAAGGGATTTTCCGGCATGTCACAGGCAGAAAAGGCGAAACTAAAAGTTGCGCCAAAGAAAATCAAAGTATACCAGGGCTTCAGCTCCGATTTGCGGATTTTTCCCCTGGCGGAGCTGCGGGCGGATCCTCGGAGAGCTGCTTCCAGGTCCTGTTCAGTTTTCTATTTTTTCATGCCTTTGTCATGCCGGAAACAGGGTATTCTTACCCGGATATCCGGTATTATCATGCCAGAAATTTGCGCTTTTTGGCTGATTCCTGGCTTGTTTGACATTGAGTGTTTAGTCAGTTTACAGAGCCTTTATTCATGCGAGTTTACGAGTTGGTCTGAATAATCTATCTTATGGGGCGTTCATGATTGCAGGAAGTCAACGAAGCAAGAATAGACACGACCAATTATATTCCTTCAGGAGCATGGAAAACATTTGATACCAGGGTTATGGCATTCCACGAAAGGAGGCAAGCAGGGAGATGGGTTGTCGAGTTGATATGCAAAAAGACCGGAGGGGATCAAATGGCCGACAGGCCGGGAAGGAGTCACGATGAAGCGGTCTAATGAAGGTGGATGGGACATCGTTGTTGACGCGGGCGCTGGTTTTAGCCTGGATTATGATGAAGTCCACAAAAATGTAGCCCTAACTTTTGTGGACAGACTGAAAATCGCCTATGCCGGAGAGGGCACATGGGAGACTTTTCGCAAGTTGGTGGAAGTGACAGAGATTGCAGATGCCACATTCCGCGCAGAGGGTAGATATGATCTCCCGGTAGGTTACAAGCAAGCGGTTCGGTTTTCCACCGAAGATCAATGGACTGAGTTCCGTGATGCGGTGTTGGGGTTTGTTGTTCCTGATGTTTGATCTGCTTGATCGTAGCGAGGAAGTGAGGTGATAAGCCGGAGGCATAATCAAGGAAAACTGCTGCAAATCATAATTGTGCGGTGTCGGCCGTCAACAAGGATCGCGTGAGCGGTCCTAACACAACATTGCGACCGACACGAGGTAGATTATACCTCGGAGACCGCACACAAAGCAATCTAAAAGCGAGGTGCGGTAAATGGAATCACCAATACGACGGATACGGAAAAAGCTGTCACTGTCACAATACCAATTTTCTCTGGCTTTAGGTATCTCTCAGAGCCTTCTTTCCCAAATCGAAAGCGGCTATATTTCCCTCTCCAAAGGGGTCGTCAAAGCCCTATCACAGTTTGATTTTGACACAAAAAAACTGGTTTCCCTCCAGCAGAAGTTTGTGGAGCGGCGGCGCTCCGAGTGGAACAGAAAACTGGTTGCCAAGCTCCGCAGGGATGGGAGGTGGAATCTGCAATGAAATCTCCAATCCTGGAAATGCGAAAGAGATTAGGCATATCCCAACACCAGCTTGCCCTTGCGCTTGGGATATCGCGCACGTCTATATCTGACATAGAGAACGGCCTGTCTGCGCTCCCTGACAGGCTCATAGGGGCATTAGCGGAGCTTCACGTCAAAACCGACGACCTGGTTGCACTTCAAAATGGGTTTGTGGAGCATACCCGGGCTGAAGTCCGCCGCCAGATCGCCAATCATACCTCAGACCGAGAGGGGGAGGGTTAGACAGGAAACCAGACCGTCGGGCAGTAGAATATCGTCTAAAGGGCCTCCTGTTTTTGAGTAAGGGAGGCCCTTTTTTGTACGTCGGAACTCGGACATTTGGAAACCTGTTGACAATAAACTGCCGTTTTGGTACAATGAAACGAAAGACGATTACTCCACGTATTACCAAACATCATGAGCGGGGGGTTACTATGGACACTACGCCAGAACAAACGGAAAAAAAACGGTATGCGCCAAGCGCGGGTCTATTTGCGAGTCTCGGTCTGGGAGCGCAGACCGAGGAAAAAGAGAATTTGCAAATTACCAGCATCCGCCTTCCGCCGGAGCTTATCCAGGAGATCGACCAGCAGGTAGAAGCCGGGGGATGGCCGAACAGGTCGGCGTTTATTCGCCGTCTACTTGTGATCTCCCTGGCTCTGGGCAGCCCGGAAGCGGCGGACGTGGAAAATGCGATTGATCAGATATTGCGCCCGTTAGTGGAAAAATCCGGCGAAAGGATGGGGGAGCTACTACGCGAGATCATATCACACATCCCAAAAGGCCTCATACGGGAGCTTATTGTCACTGCTGTGGACGCTTTAACGCCGTATTTTATCAGGACATTAGGCGTATCAGGGGAGCTTATCAAGCAGGTGATTCTTGAGATTGTGGATCAGATTGGCGAGGCAGGTCCTGGGGAGTCAAGCGGATGTTGATCAGGTTGCATGAGGCAGTTAGGATGCTCCCCATAACACGTAGAACTCTGGAACGCATTGAGCGCCGAGGCTTAATAGAGTTTGAGCGGATTCAGGGCAGGGTCTTTGTTGACGTTGACTTGCTGATGAAATCCAATATAATCACTCTGGGGAAAGCGGCAGGCATGGTGGGTCGCTCCTGGAGAACAGCGAAGCGTTGGAAGGATGAGGGGCTTCTCCAAGTCTACAATCCGCCATACAGCGACAAGGGGAGGGTCAGTATAGATGCGATCCATATTGCGAAAGAACGACAAAACGCCAGAAGATTTGCAGGATACCAGGGAAAAGCTCATGGAGAAAGCGTTTGAATCCCTCCCGCTGGAAGGAGGCGCGTTCCGTGTATTCCGAAAGGACGAAAAGGGGAGGCTGAAGGTTCTGGGCGTTCTCCCTTTCGACGAGGTGACGAATCCCGACGAATTCATCGGAACGGTTGAGGGCAGGTGGGGGGGAGGTAAATACTACGTGCTACCTACCAGGTCGGGAAAGAAATCGGCGGAGGGGTTCTACGTGGAGTTTGACAGCGAACCGAAGAGCCAAAAGAAAAAGGCCTCTAATATCGAAGATGACAGCGCAGACAAGGGCAGTGGGAAGAAAAAGAGCCAGGTACAGACGGAGCTTGAGGAGGTCAAACAACAGCTACGGGTCCTTCAGGAGAAAGACCGCGAGGACAAGCTGATTGAAAGGCTCCGCGCCGAGGTGCTCTCTGCGATACCAAAGAGCGACGGAGCGCAGGCAAAACTCGTAAACGGCATCCTCTCCAATTTTCCGGCCGTTGTAACGGGCCTTTCGGGGATCATCGGCAGCAAGGAGACAGCAGCGGATCTGCTGGAAAAGGTGACAACCATCTGGACCAACATCGAGGGGTCAATGCCACGAAGCCCGGATCCTGTCCAGCAAGCGAAGGCTCTGGCGGAGCTTTTGTTTTCCCTCGTTGATCGCGTTAAACCGCCGCCAGTGCAAACCGGAGGAAGTAGCAGCGGCCTTGCCAGTTTCGTAAGCTCATTTGTCGATCAGTTGGGTCGAAAATATTTGGAAGGCCAAGGGCAGCCAGTCCAGGCTTTACCAGGTATGCAACCACAATTACAGCCAGTGCAGGGAGCGGGCTTCTCAGGGATTCCAGCCCAAAACACAGGGCAGGCGACTACTCAGGGACCGCCGCCAGAGGTCAGAGGGCAAGCTCCGCAAGGAAAGCAGGCTGCCAGGAAGAAAAACGGCGTGAATGTGGCGACACTGTTCCAGAGCATCGGGGTTGATCCTGTTGCGAAGCTGAGGGCGATGGTGAAAGGCCAGGCGGATCCGGAAGAAATTGCTGATGCTGTGGTCTACGTGTTTGAATTCGTTGGAAACTTCATTCCGCCAGATTCGCCGTTTTCCCCATATATAACGGGGTTTATCGACAATCCAGAGCAATACTTTGGCAAGGCTTGTGCTTCAATTCCTGAACTTTTGGAACTGGCTCAGCAGGACCCGGAATATTTAGCCAGATTGAGAGCCGCAATAATTGAGAGAGTTCAGCAGTATAGAGTTCAAATACAGCAAGCGTTTAGCGAGACGGAGCAGGCAACCACCGGGCCTGGAGCGCCGGAGCCAGAAACGGCCGACGTGGATATGAGCCGGGAGCCGGCGGCTGAGCCGGTCATGGAAACCACTGCGGAGTAGCACCGCATAAAAGGAGGTCATTGCAATGATTTTCGGTCAAGTTGTCAAACGTACCCCCCGAACAGGGCCAGTTCAGGAGGCAGAGCCTACGGCGGAATTGGTTGAGCTTGTGCCTGCCATATATGGCGCAGTTCCAGATTACATTTGTGACCCGAATCGCGCCGGCTCTACTGCGTTCAGCCACAGAACCAAAGAAGGGTATATCCTACAGCTCTGGCTTCCATCAATCATGCATGATGGGCCTCTGCGTACTGCGGTTATTGGAGGGGCTTCACTATATGACGCCTACGCAGCCACGATGGGGGTTGCGAAGGTCCCGGATTTCCCCATGAGGCCATGCATCCGTTCTGCTCTCCTGGTCAGACAGCAGGTGGCAGGGCAATCGCTGGCCAAATCCACATGCGACCAGTATTGGAGATGTTTCCAGGAATATACCAGCGGAGTTCAGGCGTATCCCAGACCCGGTGAGATGGACAGGCGAATGCAGATCGCGCCGGGTATATTCACTCCAAGTCCACGCGAAGAAAAGTGCATCCGTGAGAGTTTCTTCAAGATAGGCAGTCTGCGGGATGCCTATAACTACTGCAAGTGTGCCGACATTTTTCCCACCTGGCCGGGCGCAGTGGCGCATATCTCCCAGGCTATCCGGGCGAATCCAGGGAAGAATCTGTATTGGGTGATCAAAGAGCATTACCTGGCTTCGATTCTGCCCATAGAGGAAGAGCCAGAGGATGTATATATTACGCCAGTGGTTACGAGGGAATATACGCCATACACCACGCCGGCGATAACGACGCCAGTAGTGACGAAGCCGAAAGAAATACCTACGCCAGAGGATGCGGACCAGGCTGCCGCTGCTGCCGCCACTGCCGCGGAGGAAGAGCGGGCCAGGCAGAAAAAAACGCAGCTCTACGTCCTCTTGGGCGTCGCTGGATTTGCGCTGTTGATGCGTTTTGGGAAGGTCGGATAAGGGGAGGGATTCCCTATGATAATTGATAGGAGTTTAACTGATATTGACGAGGGCGCCATGCTTGGCGTTCTGCAGGCCAATGAAGCTATACCCGGGGGCCGGGTCTTTCAGGGCTGTTGCCCTGGATTTTCCGGCGGGGGGTTCGGGATCGATTTGTGGCTGATTGCCAAGTTCGGCGCGCTGGTTATCCAGGCGCTTGATTGGGGCAAGGATGCCATCAGCGCAATCAGGGGCGCAGACGAGCAGACCGGGAAACAGGCGGGACCTAGTGAGATTTCAGCGATAGCGGACCAGCTTGCCAGCAGGTATCCCACCACGTCGCGGTCTCAGTGGGAGAATTTGCTAGCGCAGGAAATACAGAGGCCCGCAGTGCCGCAGCTTCCGCCTTGCCCTGCCGGGTATATCAGGGATCCGGCGACCGGGGTTTGCCTGGAACTTGCGAAGCCAACACCAACAGTCCAGGCAGGCACGGCGGGGATTCCTGCCTGGGGATGGGTCGCGCTGGGCGGCCTGGGATTGCTCTTGCTTCCCAGAATTGGCCTTTTCCAGCCGATCAGAACACCGGAGCCAGCGCGGTCAGAGTAGGGGATTTCCCGCAGCCTATGAGGGAGCGCGCCGTACCTCCTCCTGTGCCTGAGGCCAGTATCAGACGTGTCCCGCGTAGGCTGCCGGAAGTCTCTGTTTGGGGATGGTTTTGAAATGGCGGAAAGATTGGGTTCAGAGGAAATTCAGGGAATTGACGAGCTTGAGGACCTGGCCGGTGATGATGAGGGGATGCTGCGATACCGGGTCATGAACCTTGACAAATTCTTTGAGGTGTATAATTATACCGACGATGAGGAAGAGGCCATACGGCGTCGCTGGCAGTGTGAGCAGTTGTATGTTTACCAGGATGGCTCCGTTACGTGGGGGTATGGTGACAATCTCATTGAGTCGGATGGTGAGGTTTTGGACGAGGACCAGTTCATCGAAGAGGTGGAGGTAGTAGGTGAACTGGTAGAATAGCTAAGAAAAGCAAAGACCGCTTTCCTCCTGGCTGTGCAGGAAAACGGCCTTAGTGTTTCCAAAAAATAACTGAATCTCTCAAAGAGACGGCCTTGCTGTGCGCCTTACAAGCCCGAAAGCCCGAAATCCCGCTTAAGCCCGCTTAAACCCGCTTTTTGGTGGGATGCATCAGACAAGGCTAGAAAAATTATACACGAATCGGCTGATAAAATCAACAGGAATTCCTCACAGTGGATCATCAGCTCCGCGATTCACTGTGAGGATAGCGGGGAATGATGCCTTTTTTGCCGCCTTTCCCTCGGCCATCCTTCCCCGCGCCCTCATACGTTCCGAGGGAGGCGGTTTAACAAAACAATTTCCAGTTTATTTTTTCCCGTTACTTGAAATGAAAAACGGGGAGTAATCTTGGCATGTTGAGGAAACACAAGGCTTTGTCGCGTTCCAGGAGCTTCGTGGAGCCGCTTTCTGCAGAGCGATATCGCGAGCTGAACGAATCGACAGATGTTTTTTGAAAACGCGTTGAGGGAAAGACGGCGGAATGGCCAAGAAGAAACGCAAGCCGCAAGCAGGAATATACGCAGGCAAGTTCTGGGGGATCAACCAGGTTGCCCTCGCCAGCTTCAGGGACAGGATACCCTCCGGGAAGGACAGAGCGGTGGCTTTCGACCTGCTTGCAAATATGCTCATGCAATCCCGATGGAACTTCCAATACCCGGAGGATGAATTTATCCTCTCCATGAGGCAGATCCGCGAGCTGACCGGTTGGGGCTATGATACCATACGTTGGGGGATCAGGACGCTGACCGGTGCGGATATATTGTATATAAATAAAGCCAGCAAGACGCATACCTATAGCGTCAACTGCGAGGCTCTGGGTATGCGTCCCAAGTCGCAGCGGGGCAAGAAAAAGGCCTTAAAGCCATACGAAGGGGAATACGTTGGCCTCACGGGGATACTAATTAAATGGCTCAGGGAAAAGCTACCTCAGAACCAGGGCAGGAAGGGACCGGAGCGCAGCAAGTGTCTTTGGATTCTGATCAATATGCTGGTACACAGCGAGTGGAAGGCATATAAGGGGGAGGATGAATTCAGGATGAGCTTATACGACCTGGAATCGCATACAGGAATGGCACGTCACACAGTCAGGAAATACAGGGATATGCTCATAGAGGCGGGCTTCCTGGATATGTACCCAGGTGGTAGGGGGATTGCTGCCAGCTATGTCCTTGACGTAGGGCTTGCAGGTATAAATCCAAGAGCCAAAGGTACAGCTAAGCTGATGGATTTCTCACAGGCTGGAGGCGATGACAGCGAAAAAAGTTGACAGAGCAAACCAAAAAAAGTTGACATGGTAAAGAAAAGTTGACAGAAGTACATAACTTAGGCTAAACCGGGTGTTACGGAGGTAGGGCAAACCGGGTGTTACGGACAACCCGTAAAAGTACAAAAATTAGGGCAAACCGGGTGTTACGATTTTTCGATTTCTTAGGGCAAACCGGGTGTTACGCGATCTAGAGGCCTCTTATAGCCATAGCCGCCGGCATTTTTTCTATGAGTGATGTATTGCATGAAAGTGCCCTCTTCGGAGGGTTTGAGAGAAGAGAGATTGAAAATCCTCATCCCTTGGCCTTGTATTGGAAGTCTCAGGGGGTAGTCATACCAAAAGAGGTGTCTTTCTATGAGACGGTAGGCACGCTCACCGCGCGCGCCGCCTGCGTTTACGGGACATGCTGTAAACGCATTATCCATGCGGGTTTAGGGCGTTTCGTTTTTTCGGGTTTTCCGTAGAGTGGCTCATAATGCGGCGTTGCAGGTGTCCAGAATCGCGCCTGTGAGGGTTTAGAGGCATTGCCCTCGCCGGATGAGGGTTTTGATACAGCGAGGCACAGAGAGGCTCAGGAAAGGCTCAAATTTGACCGTAGTGCAATTTCAAGGGGGGGTCTGGTGTGTTTATAGGGGGGGAGAAGAAAATAGGAGCGATGAAATTGGCCTCAATGCGGGGTAGAATCTGGGATCCGGAAGTTTATCAGGAAGAGGTAAAGCGGAGGCAAGCGATGGCTGCCAGGCGCACAAATGAGCTTCAGAGGGAAAAGACGCGACAGAAAATACTCAGGGCTGTGTATTCTTGTCTCAGGAATGGCCTCGAGCCGAAACCTGACAACATAAGCAAGATTGCTCACGTATCCAGAGCGACGGTCTACAGGCACATGGATTATGTCAAGGGTCTGGTCCGAGAAGCAACGAAAAGCTAAGGAGTCTTTTTGTCTCATACGGTGTTGATTTTTTGTCTGATTTGTCTCATACGGTATAGGCAGGTAGAAGACTAGTGAACGGCTGAGGCTGGCATACCTGAGAAAACATGAGGCTGATATTCGGGAAAAGGTACGGAACTTGCCCTGGAACAAAAAGCATCTGGCGAGGATGAGGGAAGCGGGCAAAAAATACAGAGAGCGTCATCCTCATGGCTTCAAGAAATAGGCAAGGTGTATAATGCTACAGCTAAGAGACTATCAAAGGGAATGTCTGACAGCCATATCAGAGGCAGCCAGGGGAGGCATATCGAAGCCCTTGATCTCCCTTCCCACCGGAACTGGCAAGACGGTTATTTTTGCATACATAATCAAGCGCATAGGTGACAGGGACGGCCGGAGCCTGGTCTTGGTCCACCGTGATGAACTTCTTAACCAGGCGGAGGATAAGCTACTGACGATATGGCCTGAGGCTCAGGTGGGAATAGTGAAGTCGGAGAGAAACGAGCTTGATGCGCTTGTAACCATTGCAAGCGTCCAGACGGCCTCGAGAGAAGCCAGGCTCAGCCAGATCCGCGATATCGGTTTCGATTTCGTTGTCACAGACGAGGCTCATCACGCCGTTGCAGACAGTTATCAACGCATCTATGATGCACTCCTGGGAGACAGAGACGCTCAGCTCCATCTTGGTGTCACGGCGACGGTGAACCGGGCGGACCGCCGAGGCCTCAGGGAAGTCTATCAGAAAGTCGTCTACCAT
>Ga0180438_10011231_pt1 | contig 10852 bp, 6 predicted proteins | sample SS_ome_12_FD_132455 | JGI IMG/M metagenome (GOLD analysis project Ga0180438, IMG submission 132455) | Hypersaline lake sediment archaeal communities from the Salton Sea, California, USA - SS_3_D_2 metaG | ecosystem: Environmental > Aquatic > Non-marine Saline and Alkaline > Hypersaline >... | reverse complement strand
TCACTCGCGCATGTGGATGCTGGCACAGACAACGACAACTGAATCACACTTGTGGCGCTGCGCGCCACGAGAGGGGAGAACTACCCCCCTCTTGACGCCAGTCGCTTCATAGGTGTCGGCTGTCGAATGTCGGAATCACCCCCAAACGGTGCCTCACTCCCTAGCGTGCGCCACCGCCGCCTTCCTCCGCAACGGCCGCAGCAGCCGCTTCCTCTATCAGCTCCAGCCCTAGCGTCCGTCCCTTCTCCACCGCCGGCACGCCCTCGGCGAGCCAGACGGGCGGCGGCGCATCTTTCAGGAAGTGGTCGAAGAACTGCTGCATGCGGATCGACCAATCCTTACGGTTCTGGTACTTGCGCAGGCCGTGCGGCTCGCCGTTGTAGTTGAGCAACCAGACCGGCTTGTTCAGCCGCCGCAGCGCCACGAAGAACTCGATCCCCTGGTACCACGGCACGGCGCCGTCCTCATCGTTGTGGATCATCAGCACCGGCGTCTCGACCTTGTCCGCCCAGAAGAGCGGCGAGTTCTCGATGTAGCGCGGGCGCACATCCCAGAGCGAGCCGCCCAGCCGACTCTGGCTCCTCTCGTACTGGAACATCCGGCTCAGCCCGCTAGCCCACCGGATACCGCCATAGGCGCTCGTCATGTTCGCCACCGGCGCGCCGGCCTCGGCGGCGGCGAAGATGTCCGTCTGGGTCACCAGGTAGGCGATCTGATACCCGCCCCAGCTGTGTCCCTGCACGCCGATGCGTTGCGGATCGACGAAGCCTTCATCGATCAGGTCGAGCACGCCCGAGACCACGCAGTCGAGGGCGCTCTCACCAGGATAGCCGACCTGATAGCGCACGTTCGGCACGAAGACCAGGTACCCGCGACTCACATAGAAGGAGATGCTGATGCTGGTGCCCGGACCCGGCCCGCGAAACGCGTGCAGCCCATCCGACATCCGCTCGTAGAAGTACACCATCATCGGATAGCGACGCGACGGGTCGAAGCCCTCCGGCTTGTAGAGTATCCCCTCCAGCTCCGTGCCGTCGGTCGAGCGCCAGTCGACCAGCTCGGCGCTGCCCCACAGGTACTCGTCCATCTCAGGGTTCGCGTCGCTGACCCTCTGCATGTCGCCGAACGACAGGTCGCCGACCCAAAGATCGGGGAACTCCTGGAAGCTCTGCCGGGTGAGCATGACCACGTCGGCGTCGTCCGCCTTACGGGGATAGCCGAAGCGACGGTCCGCCATGATCAGCTGCGCCGGCCGCGCGTCGCCCCGGAACCGATCCCGATAGAACCCGCTCGCCTTGGTCTGGTTGTCGAAGGCGCGCAGCAGCATCGGCTCGTCCTCGGGCAGCGCATCCTGCTCCGGGTCGAGGCGCAGATAGCGGAACTCGAGGTCGCGCTCACGGCCGACCCCCTCGGTGAGGTTCCGCGCTGAGCGCCGCCCCCGCGGGTCGGCCGCCCAGATATCGTGCTCGTCGTAGACCAGGAACCAACCGTCGTCCTCGGTCCAACCGGCGGATCCGTAGGCGTACGGGATGGCGGGGTGGTCGTCCTCCACATCGTGGACGGGATACGGAACCTCGGCGGTCAAGTTCACCGGCTCGCCGCCGTCTGCGGGAACGGCGAACCAGGCCCGCTCGTGGCCGTCCCACCAGGTGACGTAGCGCTCCTCGGGCGACAGGTCGACGTAGCCCTGCGAGCCCTGCAGCGCCTCGAGCACCTTGCGCCGCGTTCCGCTCTCCACATCCACGACGTAGACGTCGAAGTACCACGGGTAATCCCAGGAGACGCGCTTCCGATAGGGCAGGTCGGAGTAGCCGAGAGCGAGGTCGGCGTCGCCATCGTCACCGACGTTCACTTCGGGCAGCGTCGTGTCCGCCAACTGGGAGACCCGCCGGTCCCCGATCCGCAAGACGGCGAGGTAGGTGCGCTCGAGCTCTCGCTCCCGCTCGACAAGCTGCTGCGGTTGCAGCAGCGGATCGCGCCAGTTCCAGACGTCGAGCTCGACCTTCTCCCACTCGGGAGTCTCCTCTTCCGGCTCCGGCTCCGGCCGCGGCGCCGTGCCGAAGAACAGACGCTCACCGTTCTCGGAGAAGCTGAGGTCGCCGTGCTCGCTGACCCACCAGCCCTCCGGTATCCCCGCCGTTCCCTCACCCGCAACGGCACGCGCCTCAGCTCGGCCGGCCCGCCAATGGTAGAGCGTGAAGGCGGGTTGGTCCGCCTCGTAGTCGTCACGATTCGATAGGAACGCCAGCTGCCGGCCTTCCTCGTCGAAGGTCAGCCGCTTGTACTCGCCCTCGCCGGCCGCGACCGCTGTCTCTTCGCCGGCGCCGAGCTCCAGAACGTAGACGCCGTCGGTCGAGCCGTCCTCGCTGGAGACGGCGTAGGCGAGTCGCCCGCCGTTCTCTGGGAACTCGTATTCCATGACGTTCTCGAAGCGTCGCTCTTCCCCAGTCTCGAGATCGCGCAGCACCAGGGTGGTTCCCACATCCTTCTTCTTCTCGTCCTCTTCCTCCTCCGCTTGAGGCTCCTCGGGTAACGGCTCCGGCTCGGGCTCCGCCGCCGGTTCCTGCGGCTGCTCCTCAGCGGCCTCCGCCGTATCGGCTTCCTCCTCCGCCTTCTCCAGCAGGTAGGCCAGCCAGCCGCCGGCCTCCTCCGGCAGCTTGAACGATTTCACCCGCTCGACGCGGTCGATCGCACCGGAACTCAGATCGAGAACGCCGAGCGAGTCCTGCGGCTCGTCCTCGTCCTCCTGTTCGGCCGCACGGACGGCTGCCAGCTCGGGCTTGATGACGAAGACGACGAAGCGGCGGTCGTCCGAGAACCGGGCCCCCTCGCCGCGCGGGACCTCGTAGGACTCCGAGAGGTCGAGGCTGCGGACGTGCAGCGCGCCGTCGCCGTCCTGCGGCTCGAGCACGTAGAGGATCCACGCTCCATCGTCCGACAGCTGCTGCTCGGTGATTCGCATCCAGCTATCGTAGACCTCGTGGTCGAGGGGGCGTTTGGCCGTCTCCTGGGCATATGCCGAGTATGAACAGAATAGCACGGCGGCGAGTACGGCTAGCGTACGGTACATGGTCGTCCCTCCTGAAGCTGGGTATTCCTGGGCGCGCGCAGCCCTGAGAAGCGCCCGGCGCGGCTGGCCGGCACGCGACGAACATGACTTATTTGAAAAGGCCGGCTCGAGGATCGGCGAAGATCGCCCGCCGCCGCTACCTCTCCGGCGGCGTCCGGGTCAGCCGCCAGCTGCCCGAGTCCATCACTCCACCACCCGCCTCGATGACATAGCTGCCCCGCGCTACTTCCGCCTCGCGAGTCCCGCTGAGCTGCGCCAGCATGCCCTCGAAAGTGAACTCGGCGATGACGGAATCGGCGGTGAGGTAGAGGCTGGTCAGCCGATGCTGCTCCATGCCATAGCCCTGATCGAATCGCGTCACGCCCGCCGGCTGGCCGGCAGTATCGACGCTGAGCTCCACCTCGAGCGGGCCGTAGCCGGCGCCCCCCTCGTACTCCCCGGACCACAGGCCGCCCCAGCCGGCCAGCGGGTCCGGGCCGCCGCCGCCACCGAATACCGCGCAACCTACCAAGGCCGCTGCCGCGAAAGCGATCGCCAGCTTGCGCATAATGCCTCCCGTCATTGAGCAGGTCGGGGCCAGTTCTATTTGGGACTCCGGACAAGATACTACCTCACGGCACGAAGCACCCCCCTCGTCGCGTGTCAGCTCGCCGCCACCCGCATCGCTCGTGGTCGGGCGTCGCCGAAGCGGCGGTCTCGCTTCGGATACCGGCAGTTTGCACGCATCGCCGCCGCAGCCGCCGGATCGGACCGGCAGGCGAGGCGCCGGCGGGCCGCCGGCACGGGGCCGGGCGCGTAACCCTCTACAAGACAACTGGATGGACATCGTGTCCACGCGGCGCCGCGAACGCCCCGCTCGCGCGCCGGGCAGCGGATCGAGCAGACACACACTAAGGCGCGCACCCGGCGAGGTCAGCCCCCTCCGGGCGACCGCTGGGGCCCCCGCATACGGGAGTCCCTTACCCGCTGATCGGGGGCCGTATTTCCCCAGCCGGCCAGGCGGTGTACCTTGACCACGGAGATTTCCCCGACCAACGGATAACTCACCTGGAGGGACAGATGGCCAAGCGTCTGGTATTCCTGTTGGTCCTCGCCTTCGCGCTGCCATACTCAACGCCCGCGGTGGCCCAGGAGGAAGACGAGGACCGAGCGCCCCAGTTGAACTCGGCGCTCGTGTCGCGCCTGGACCTGCGGAACATCGGGCCAGCGCTGATGTCGGGCCGGATCATCGACATCGCGGTGGATCCGGTGGACCGGAGCACGTGGTACGTGGCGGTGGCGTCGGGCAACGTGTGGAAGACGGAGAACGCGGGGACCACGTGGCAGCCGATCTTCGACCGTTACGGGTCGTACTCGATCGGCTGTGTTACGGTGGACCCGAACAACCGGTTCGTCGTCTGGGTCGGCACCGGCGAGAACAACAGCCAGCGGAGCGTGGGCTACGGCGACGGCGTGTACAAGTCGATCGACGGTGGCCGCAGCTTCCGGAAGGTGGGGCTGGAGAATTCCGAGCACATCGGGATGATCAAGGTCGACCCGCGGGACTCCGACGTGGTGTACGTGGCGGCGCAGGGGCCGCTGTGGGCGCCGGGCGGCGACCGCGGTCTCTACAAGACGACCGACGGCGGCAGGACCTGGAACCGGGTCTTGGACATAGACGAGCACACGGGTGTCTCGGAGGTCTACCTGGACCCGCGCGACCCGGATGTGGTCTACGCGGTCTCTTACCAGCGGCGCCGGCACGTCTGGACGCTGATCAACGGCGGGCCCGGCTCGGGCATCCACAAGTCGACCGACGGCGGCGCCACGTGGCGTCGGATCCACAGTGGGTTGCCCGGTGGCGACCTGGGCCGCATCGGGATGACGGTCTCGCCGGTGAACCCCGACGTGCTGTACGCGGTAGTCGAGGCGAGCACTCGCGAGCGGAGCGGTCTCTACCGCTCGGAGAACGGCGGCGAGAACTGGTCGCGGCGGGGCGACTACATCAGTGGGAGCCCGCAGTACTACCAGGAGATCTTCGCCGACCCGCACAAGCTCGACCGCATCTACTCGATGGACGTGCGCTTCATGGCCAGCGAGGACGGCGGTGCGACGTTCGAGCGGGTGGGCGAGCGTTGGAAGCACGTGGACAACCATGCGCTGTGGATCGACCCCGACGACGCCGAGCACCTGCTGGTCGGGTGTGACGGCGGCCTGTACGAGACCTTCGATCGCGGTCAGAACTACCGTTTCTTCGAGAACCTGCCGGTCACGCAGTTCTACAAGGTGGCGGTTAGCAACGACGAGCCGTTCTACTACGTCTACGGCGGGACCCAGGACAACAACACGCAGGGCGGCCCGTCGCGCACCAACAACGTGCACGGCATTCGGAACAGCGACTGGTTCATCACGCGTGGCGGTGACGGCTTTGCCCCCGCCGTCGATCCGGAGAACCCGAACATCGTCTACTCGCAGTCGCAGCACGGCTACCTCGTCCGCTACGACCGGCTCACCGGCGAGGGGGTCGACATCAAGCCGCGAGAGGCAGCCGAGGGGCCGCCGCTGCGCTGGAATTGGGACTCGCCGATCCTGATCAGTCCCCATTCGGCGGCGCGAATCTACTTCGGGTCGCAGATCCTGTTCCGCAGCGATGACCGTGGCGACACGTGGCGGGCGGTGAGCCCCGACCTGTCACGTAACATGGACCGCAACACGCTGCCGGTGATGGGGCGGATCTGGAGCGTCGACGCCATCGACAAGAACCGTTCCACGTCGCTCTACGGGTCGATCGTGGCGCTCAGCGAGTCGCCGCTGGTGGAAGGCCTGCTATACGTCGGGACCGACGACGGGCTCGTCCAGGTGAGCGAGGACGGTGGCGCGAATTGGCGGCGGATCGACCGGGTCGGCGACGTGCCGGAGATGACCTACGTCAACGACGTCGAGGCATCGCTGCACGATGCGAACACGGTCTACGCGGTCTTCAACAACCACAAGCGCGGCGACTTCAAACCGTACGTCTACAAGAGCACGAACCGCGGCCGCTCCTGGACGTCGATCACCGGCGACCTGCCGCAGCGCGGCTCGACCTACACGATCGTCCAGGACCACGTGAACCCGGACCTGCTCTTTGTGGGCACCGAGTTCGGGATCTTCTTCACCCTGGACGGCGGTACGAGGTGGATCCAGCTGAGGGGCGGTATGCCGGTCATCGCCATACGCGACCTGGTGATCCAGCGGCGTGAGAACGACCTGGTGGCGGCGTCGTTCGGCCGCGGCTTCTTCATCCTCGACGACTACACGCCGCTGCGCACCCTGAGCGCCCAGCTGCTTCAGCGGCAGGCCCATATCTTCCCGATCAAGGACGCCTGGTGGTACGAAGAGGCGAGCCCGCTGGGCGGCGGCGAAAAGGCGTCGCAGGGCGCGACGTTCTTCACGGCTCCCAACCCCGAGTACGGAGCGACCTTCACCTACTACCTGCGCAATACGCTGCGCACGCGAGAGGCGGAGCGCCAGGCCCGTGAGCGGCGCGCCGCCCGGGCGGGCGAGGATACGCCGTACCCGAGCTGGGAGGCGTTGAAGCAAGAGGACCGTGAGGAGCGGCCAGCCGTCATCCTGACGATCCACGATGAGGACGGCAACGTGGTGCGCCGGATCAACGGCTCCACCTCGTCGGGTATCCACCGTGCTACCTGGAACTTCCGCTATCCGAGCTACACGGCGAGCAGCGTCCAGAACCCGGGCTACGGGCCGCTGGCGGCGCCGGGCAGCTACACCGTCAGCATCGAGCAGCGGGTCGACGGTGTGATCACGCAGCTCGTGGCGCCGACGCCGTTCGAGGTCGCGCCGCTCATCGAGCCGAGTCTGGCACTGCCGGACCGCGAGGCCGTGCTGGCCTTCCAGCGGCAGGCCGGCGAGCTGCAGCGCGCCGTGATGGCGGCTAGCAGCGCGGCACGTGCCGCCGCCGAGCAGATCGCCGCGATGAAGAACGCCATCGAGGTGTGGCCCGATGCCGACCTCGCCTTGCGGCAGGCGGCACGCGAGCTGGAGCTCAGGATGATGGACCTGCAGGAGGTGCTGTTCGGCGAACGGACGAGGTCGAGTCGCAACGAGGCCGACATGCCGGGCCTGACGAGCCGGGTTTCCACCGCCGTGCGTGGCAGCTACGCGACCACCTACGGGCCAACGGGAACGCACCGGCAGCAATACGAGATCGCCGCCAACCAGTTCGCCGAACTGCTGCCGGCACTGCGCCAGCTGATCGAGGTCGACCTCGTGGCGCTGGAGGAGCGGCTGGAGGCACTGGGCGTGCCGTACACCGGAACCGACCTGCCCGACTGGCCGCCGAACTGATCATTGGCCCGCGAAGCCGCGAGCAGAAAGAGGGGCACCTGGTCGGGTGCCCCTCTTTTGAACTCCGGGTCGTCTAGCTGTTACGCGTCAAAGGCCAAGGAGGAAATGAGAGGTCGAAGTAGATCTATGACTACATCTGCTGCCCCAAGTAGAGACTCGGTCAATGGGCGACACGTCCGGCGAACCGTTTCACGTTTAGCCCAACCTTCACTACTTTTGATGACGTAATCGCGAAGATGGTTGCATCCGACCCTCTGACCGCCGAGGTATGAGCGTGAAGCAACTGCCGATTCCATCGCATTTCGAGCCCGGCCGCGTCGGTGAGGTCTGGCGGGTTCCCTACCAAGCGCGCGCCGATGAGGCGGCCGCCTGGGCGCGGGAGCACGAGCTCAGCGCCGCCGCCGACGACTCGCCCCGCATCTGCCTCGTCCTGGTCGACTGCCAGAACACGTTCTGCATCCCGGGGTTCGAGCTGTTCGTCGCCGGCCCGACGGGCCGCGGGGCGGTGGAGGACAACATCCGGCTCTGCGAGTTCATCTACCGCAATCTGGGCGTGATCACCCAGATCACCCCGACGATGGATACGCACACGGCCATGCAGATCTTCCACCCCATCTTCTGGGTGAACGAGCGGGGCGAGCATCCCGCCGGCGGCGCGACGATCATCTCGCCTGAGGATGTCGAGCGCGGCGCCTGGCAGGTGAACCCGGCGGTGGCAGCGAGCGTAGCGGACGGCGACTACGAGTACTTGCAGCGCCACGCCCTGCATTACGTGCGGACGCTGGCCGAAGGGGGCAAGTACCCGCTCCTGGTTTGGCCCTATCACGCCATGCTCGGCGGGATCGGGCACGCCCTGGCGTCGGCGGTGGAGGAGGCGGTCTTCTTCCACGGGATCGCCCGCGCGAGCCAACCGCGCTTCGAGGTCAAGGGCGACAACCCGCTGACCGAGCATTACTCGGTCCTTCATCCCGAGGTCCTGACGGGGCCGGACGGCGAGCCGATCGCGGAAAAGAACGCACCACTGATTCGGACACTGCTCGAGTACGACGCGGTAATCATCGCCGGCCAAGCGAAGAGCCACTGCGTGGCCTGGACGGTCAACGATCTGCTGACCGAGGTGCGCGCCGAGGATCCCGCACTGGTCGAGAAGGTCTATCTCCTCGAGGACTGCACGTCGCCCGTCGTCGTGCCGGGCACCGATTTCTCCGAGCAGGCGGACGCGGCGTTCCGGCGCTTCGCGGAAGCGGGCATGCACGTGGTGCGGTCGACGGAGCCGCTGGAGGGTTGGCTGTTCCGGTAGTCGGTAGGTCGGTGGGTCGGTGGTCGGTGCATTCGTGAACCCACCGACGACGTACTGACTACCGACTACCGACCACTGACTACCGGAACAGCCTCAGCCAGTTCGCGGACGTGTCGGGCGCCGCGTGCGGTCACGGCATCGGGGAACAGGGCGCGGCCGTTCTCCACGAGGGTGACCGACTTCACCTCGAGCAGCATGCGCTGGTGGCTGCCGCGCGCCAGGAGGAAGTCGAAGCGGCTCCGACCCCGGGTGTGCTCGCGGGCTGCGACCTGCCAATCCGCCAGCTCGGCGATCCGGCTGTCGGCGAGCGCCTCGGCAACCATCTCGTTCGGCAGCGTCGTCACGACGGAGACCAGCTCGCCCGAAGGCGCCTCCACCATGGCAAGCGTGTAGCGCGTCTTGCGACCTGGGCCGGATGCCGGTCGGACCCAAACCCTGGCGCCCGGCGGCAACAGCTCTCTCAGCCGACCGGGATCGGGAAGGTGAGCTTCGACTAGCTCGCCCCCCAGCTCGACCAGGGTCAAGAAGCGGTTGGGCCGAGATACGAAGCGTGCCGAGCGAAGGGGTCCCGGGATGCGCATGCTAGGGGGCGCGTGGTTCGAGAGGCCGCTCGGTCAGCCGCGAGCCTGCCGATACTCGCTCTCCAGCCGCGAAAGGAGCTCGGGCCGGCGATCGTAGAGCCGCCGCAGTGTCCGGGGCGCGTGTCGTGCCAGGGCGTAGGCGCTGAACAGCGGCAGCGCCACGCTCACATCGAGGTAGCAGACCACCGTATCGGGCAGCGCACTCGGGTCCACCTTCCCCCAGCTCACCGCCTCGGAAGGTGTGGCGCCCGAGAGACCACCGGTGTCGGGGCGCGCGTCGGTGATCTGGACGAAGTAGTCGTGGCCCACCTCTTCCAGCCCCAGAACCTCTTGGAGCTGAGGCTCGGTCTGCAGCAGAAAGTTCTTCGGGCTACCGCCGCCCATGATCACCACGGCGCTCTCGCCACCCGACCGCTTGGCACCCAGGACGATGGCCGCGGTCTCGTTCACGTCGATAGCGGGATCGATGCGCAACTCGCCGCCGGCGAGTGCGCGTTCGGCAACGTTCATCCCGATGCTGGAGTCGCCCGGCGCCGGTGAGTAGATCGGCACGCCGGCCTGGTAGCAGGCCGCCAAGATCGACTTACGCTCGATCCCCAGCGCGCGCTCACGCTCCAGCACGTAGCGCCCAATCAGATGGTGGAACTCGGCCGTCCCCATCGTGCGCTGGAACTCCTCACCATCGATGAGCTGCCGGAAGAAGGCGTCGGTGGAGAGCAGCACATCGTAGTCGAAGAAGACATCGTAGATGCGGACGACCCCTTCCTCCCTCAGCTGAACGTCGCTCACCGTCGGCCGACCCTGGCGCAGCTCGAGGCCGATACCGAAGTGCGTGTCGTGGTAAAGGATCGCTCCTGTCGAGACGATCCAATCGATGAACCCCGCCTCGACCAATGGGACCAGCGCCGAGATGCCGAGGCCGGCCGGCGTGAGCGCCCCGCTGAGGCTCACTCCCACCGTCACATCGGGCTCGAGCACCCGCTCCACGAACAGACGGCAGGCTTCCCGGAGACGGCCCGCGTTGTAGGCCAGGAAGGCACCGTCGATCAGATCAGCGACCCGCTCGCCGCCGGTGATCGGCGACGGGTCGATCGGCGCCCCCTGCAGATACTGACTCGAACTCCGCTCCGAGCGCTTCGGCATCACCCCTCGCTATTCCAAGTTGAACGAGTCGGCAGTCGAAACGAAGCTAGAGGAAGGCTGCCGGACGGTGCAAGGGATTCTGGGATCCACGAATTCGGGGATTCGGGGATACCGGCATTCTGGGATTCAAGAACTGGGGGATTCAGGGATCAGCGAGTTGGAGCGCCGGGCATCCGTGGAATCCGTGGTATCGGGGAGTCTGGGAATCCGGGACCGAGGCCACGTCGTGGATTCGCCAATTCCCGAATTCCCGAATTCCCGAATTCCCGGATACTCGAATTCCCGAATTCCCGAATTCCCCAATTCCCCAGAGGCTGTCCGACAAACCTCTGCCGGTTGTGAAAGATGGCGCATGCGGGGGAGCGGTGCTAGCTTGAAATAGCTGCGGGTGAGGAGTTCTCCTGTGAGGTGGGGGTGGGGACGATGTCC
>Ga0180438_10011230_pt1 | contig 10853 bp, 11 predicted proteins | sample SS_ome_12_FD_132455 | JGI IMG/M metagenome (GOLD analysis project Ga0180438, IMG submission 132455) | Hypersaline lake sediment archaeal communities from the Salton Sea, California, USA - SS_3_D_2 metaG | ecosystem: Environmental > Aquatic > Non-marine Saline and Alkaline > Hypersaline >... | reverse complement strand
GTCTTTTGGATTTAAGTAGGCAACTCGGATTCTTGCCAGAGCCCATCTGTCTCCCCCATTTTCTTTTTTGAGCTTCTCTCGATAGAGGAAAGTCTTTTCGCGGAACGTCCGTTGGATCCCGCCAGGAAGGACCACTTTGTAGGCTGGATTCTCTTCCCAGGCTGACGTGTCAATCGAATCGGCAAAGAGCATCCTCTGAAGGGCTGGATCTGTGTAAATTCTCTCCTGGATATCGACAAGTCGATTCCGTGCATGCCTCTCCAGCTCCATTTGGAAAAGGAGGTCGATCTCCTTTTCCATATGGCGATAGGGAAAGCGAAAGAAGGGTAGAACACACGTGCTAACAAGCGCAAAAGCGATGATCAGCTCGAGGAGGACAAACGTTTTTTTCCTGACCATAATGAGACCATTTGACGATTTATCTAAAGAAGGGTAGCATAAAAAGCCTATTTTTTTTACCTAAAAGGTATGGCACAGTCATATTTTGAACAAACCCGCGAGGTATATGGAAGCTAGAGGACGCGCACTATTCAATCTACTTTTGATGAACTGGCAAGAAAACCCATCTCTTGATGTGGAGCCTTGGCAGATCGAAGACTATCGTGATGTTCCTCTAGAGGAGCTATTTTCACGCCTCGATAAGTTGGGGATCCCACTCAACGACGAGCAATTCACCCTCTATGCTGAGAAGTGTGGCTCACCCGAGGAGCTTGCCGAAACACTTTGGGTCCGAGGAGACTTCCAAAAATTTGATAGGGCCTATCTCCTCCTCTTTGAGCTCTGGCGCCGCCTCCTTCCCGAAAAACAATCCCTCTCGATTTTCTGTGATGAGCTCGATGTTCTGATCGATCAATATGACCTCGGCACCCTCGAAGAAGAGGAGCCACTCCAAAATGCCCTCTCGGATCTACAAAAAGTCCTTGATGAACATGCTGATCAAGGTGAAGGCGGAACGCAGGTGTTTCGGGAAATTTCTCTCTTCTGCGCGCACGATCTTGAGAGTTTTATCTACGACTATGCCTCAGAGCAGATCGATGAGGGAGAAGGCATATACGCCTCTGAGCTGGTGGATGGCTATGCCCCCTACATTCGGAATCAGACCTGGTTCACCTTCTTAAGGATCCGCCTTTTGGATGAGTCAAGCCCGGACGATGCCAAAGAGATGCTAGTTGGCCTTCTCGAGCACCTCCGTGAAGAGCCTGATTTTGAGCTCCTTCTCGAAATCGCCCGCTACCTGGTCAACCAAGGAGCCATCGTCCATTTCCGCCAGGCGATCCACCAAGCGCGAGACTGGATCCGAACTGAACAGGATTTTCAGGAACTCTTGGCGATATCTTGTGAATTTTATCGGCTTCTTGACCGGGAAGAAGAGACCCACGCGATGGCTGATATGTTGAAGCAGAGACAGGGCAATACCCTTGAAAAGGCGATTTCTGTAAACGACAAAGGCCTCCAAGAGTATTATCAACTCTTTGAAGGCCTTAAAGACACTCAGTAACTTAGAAAATTAGCGAGAGAGAGCAAAGATACCAATGGCAACGGTCGCAACAGCTGCTCCCGCTCCAAAGATTTTCGCTTGCCCTGTAAGCCTTTCTGCGTTGAATGAGTCAGTAGCTGGAAACTCTTTCAAAACCTTTCTCACTCGATCAAACTGCTTCGTGATCTGAGGCTGCTTTTCAACGGCTACATTCTTAAGCAATTTCCCCTCAAGAAGGTTGAGGTTTCTAAGAACTTGAGAAACGTGCGCTGTCTTCAAGAGACCTTTTACTTTTGGTGTCTCAAAGAAGTTCCCGATCTGCTCAGCAATCATCATTTTATTGTAGTTCGAGGTTGGCTTGAGCCAGCCAAGTGCTCCTAATAACAATCTTGCAGGGCTGTGATGTCCCATTTTCTCTGTGAAAACGGCACTATTCACGCCTAGATGATTGATTGTGAACTTATCAGCAAAGCTTTTGTTTACCCCTCGCAAATGTCCACTGAGGCGATTGCCCTCGCCCAGTTTTGCAATAAACTGTTCTGGGGTAGCTTGGTATGACTTTAAATTAAGTTCCATTTTATTAAACTCCTGTTTATTTGCTTTCTTTGACTATATTATACAGAACCGGGAATAAAAATAAAACAAATTAACGACTTAAATTATTGCATTGCATGAATTTATAGGAATAAATATTTTATAACGTATTTAGGAAGATCGTTGTGAGCGCAACGGCGCACCAGAAAGCTCCCTTTCCAAGAACCTTGCTCTTTTCCCAGCAGCCACTCTTATTCGCTTCTTCGGAGGGTTTATTCACCGGCTCAGCATGGATATAGCGGTAGGTGGCTCGACCGATATACGCTCCTGTAGCTAAAAGCCCTATCCCAAGTAAAACTTTCCCTGGATTTCCAGCCATCCGGTCGACAGTTCCTGAATTGATTCCCTGAAATAAACTCCCCGTTATTCCTAAGTGGAATCGGGAGATATGCTGACGCGTTCGATAGGCCACTCCACCATAATCTGGATCATCTTCAAATAGACACAATTTTCCACAGTTCAAAATAACCTCAGGCTTAAATCGAAATTTCAGGTTAGGGCAAATGAGTCCAGAAATTCTCCCCACAACCCCGGCTATTTTTTTCTTCATTCCAGCCGCATTTGCATAGTTGAAGTGAGCCATCCCTGACAGAGCTGCGTGCTCTCTCCCTTGGAATGAAATTAAGGGCTCGACAGGGAGATTATATCCATAAAATTTTAGCTCATCCCCTGACTCATAAAGGGAAAGTTCTGAGTCTTTAAATACATGAAATAGATTTTTTGAATTTTTAAGATATCCATAGGACTCGAATCCCGCACTAGAACCAATGCTATTTCCACCATGGCTTGGATTCCCACCATGCAGGCTAATTCCTAGATAGCCTAAAGGGCCTGTACCATGAATGAGAGTTTCTAAACCCAAGACATTGGCAAGTCCCGCATCGACTAGGCTGTAGGTGCTCCAAACGCCTAGTAGGGTCCATATCCGCTTACTCCACTAAGCTGAAAAAGAAGGCTCTTCTCCTTGCGCTTTAGAGACTATCTCTGAATTTACTTCACCGCCAATAAGAGGGTTCTTAAGCTCTGCTGAGTTAAGCTGCTCGGAAACAGCACTTGTTATATTCATAAAAACCTCATAATTTATATATTATTATACACAATTTATAAGTTTATTTGAATATCACTTATTTTTTGAATACTAAAACAGGAGTAAAATCGATATAATCGGCTGATGTAAATAAATATTTGACTCCGCGCGCGGTCCCAAAGGAGAGGCTCCCAGGACGGACGTTATGGAGGTGACCAAAGACGCAGGTGTCGATCTTGTAGTCTTCTAGGAGAGCCCCAGCTCGGCTAGGTTTGAGATCAGGGCCAATAGGAGGGTAGTGGACGAGGGCGATTCGGTGGTCAGCATGAGGGTTGAGCTGCTCAAGACTGATTTTCAGTCGGTTAAGTTCCCGCTCGAAAATCCGCTCATCCTCCTCTTTCTGCTTAGCAAGCTCCTCAGGGGTCTTCTTTTTGGAGTAGGGGTTCTCCACAAACTCGATGTAGGAGTCGAAGGTGTATTCTCTTGTATCCCAGAGTCTACTGCCTCCAAAGGCGATTCCATTCCACTCAAAGACGCTATTGTGGATGAAAGAGAGGCTAGGAGGGAGGATTTTCTCGAGCTTGGCAGCAGTAGCCCACCAATAGTCGTGATTTCCCCTCAGAATCAGCTTATGGCCAGGGAGGCGGTCGATCCACTCGAGGTCGACGATCGCCTCTTCGAGGTTCATCCCCCAGGAAATGTCCCCTGGGATCAGGACGAGGTCATCAGGGCCCACTCGGGCCTTCCAGGCAGCTTCGATCTTTTCGGGATAGTCTTTCCAGGCAGGGCCAAAGACTTCCATCGTTTTTTTGGGGTTGCCGAAGGCAAGATGCAAATCAGCAATCGCCCAGATCGTGAAGCTCATGATGTCTCTTTTTTACAATACGAAACCATCGGGGATTTCCGTTCCCGATGTCACAATGATAATCCCGTCTCGGATATAAATGCCATCCCCATCGTAGGTGGTGAGGTTGTCTTTGTTGATGAGCTGAACGTTATTCCCAATACGCGCTTCTTCGTCGATGATCGCTTTCTCAATTTGGCAGTTTTCCCCGATGGAGAAGTACTGGTCTTCGGGAAGAACTTGATTGAGAAAGGGGTGGTAGGTTTGGTTCCCCATGATGATCGAGTCACGGATCACGGTCCCTTTTTTGATGAGGGCGCGAATGCCAATCACGCTATGGCTGATTTCATCGGCTTCAATGACACCTCCATGGCTGATGAGCGAATCGGTCACTCTTGTCCCGTTGATGAGAGCGCTTGGGATGTGTTGAGGAGCCGAGTAGATCTGGTTCTCCTCTTCATAGGTATTGAGTCCCTCACCTTTGGTGAGCATCAAGTTGGCTTCGTAGTAAGAGGAAACGGTCCCAATGTCTTCCCAATAGCCTCGGTAGATGTAGGCGGAAGACTTCCCTTTTTTGATGAACTCAGGAATGAGGTCTCTCCCAAAATCATCTCCTTCCATCTTGAGGATATCGACGAGTGCTGACCGTTTGAAGATGTAGATCCCCATCGAGGCGAGGTATTGGGGATCTTCTGTCGACTTCCCGTTCTTTTTCAAAAAGTTAGAGGAGAGTTGGAAGCGCTTAAGCACTTCTGGGTCGCTCGGTTTTTCGAAAAAGTCGGTGATTCGACACTCTTCATTGATTTCGAGGAGTCCCATCCGCGTGGCCTCTTTTTCACATATAGGGATCGAAGCGATGGTCAGGTCAGCATCTTGCTCTTTGGCAAAGTTAAGCATCTCCAAGAGGTCCATGTTGTAGAGTTGGTCCCCTGATAGGATCATGAACCATTCGGCAGAGCAGCGCATGATGTAGTCTTGTGTCTGCCTTACTGCATCCGCTGTTCCTTTGAACCAGGCTTTCCCTTTGGTTGTTTCCTGCGGGGTGAGCAGCTCGAGCCCTCCACTTCTGAAGATATCTAGCTGGTAGGTGGAAAGGATGTGCTGGTGAAGCTCTGAGGCGAAATACTGAGAGATGACAAAGATCTGGTTGATCCGCGAGTTGAGCGAGTTGGAAAGAGGGACGTCAATCAATCGGTAGTGCCCACCAAATCCAACAGCTGGCTTGGAGCGAGCGGCCGTAAGAGGGTATAGCCGGGTCCCTTGGCCTCCTGCCAATACGATCGTCGCAACTCTCTTTAGAAAGTCATCCTGAGGGTGGTGAGAACCGGGGTTTTTTTCATTCATCTTTAAACTATTAATTATCATATTTTTATTTTCGAAACAACCATCGAAAAACACCAAAAGAACGCAAACCATTAACTATGAAAATACACACGGCTTAATAAAAAATTAGCATGCTAAGATTTGGTAAATCAGATTTGGGTAAACTTGCTTAGTCGTCCTTTGCCAAACCTACCCAGAAGATAGTCTAAGACGCCATGACGAGCGGCACGCGCCTCTTTTTTCGGGAGACGAGCCAGCTCTCTTAGTCCAGCACGCTTCCACCGTTTTCTCCAAGGAGAGTGTTTCCGATGAAAGAGAAGGCGATTGCGAAAGTAGTAGTAGTTCCACATGGGCCCCCTGTTCCCTTCAATGAAAGAGGCAGAGACTTTGTGCCACACTCTGGCACTGGGAACCACTAGGCAGTCAAATCCTGCTTTTCGGGCTCGGTAGCACCAGTCAATCTCTTCCCAGATGAGAAAGAAGCGGGGATCTAGAAGTCCCACCTGGTCGACTACTTCCGAGCGGATCGCCAGAGCACATCCACATACGTAGTCGGTAAGCGATTTTTCTTTGTATTTTTGGGAGTCAGGCAATCCGCAACCCACATGGAAACAACGCCCCGATTTCGGATCGACACCACCTCCAGCATACCAGAGAGTGGCCGGCTCGTCGTAGAAGTAGATCTTTGGGCCAAAGACACCCACCTTGGGATGCTTCTCTGCTCCTTTCGCAAGCTCGGAAAGAAGGGTTGGAGCGACGACGGTGTCGTTGTTGAGGAGGAGGATCATTTCGGCTCCCCTCTTCTTCGCTTCGAGGATGCCTCGGTTGTTCCCTTCGGCAAAGCCCAGGTTCTCCCCCGTTTCGATCAGGTGGTGGTCAGGGTAGTTGGCTTGGATCTGTAAGACAGAGTCATCGGTCGAGCCGTTATCGACGACGATCACCTCGTAAGCGGGGTAGGTGATTTTTGCAAGTGAGGCAAGACACTCAAGAGTGTCGCTTGAGTTGTTCCAGTTCAGGACGATGATCGCAAATTTTAGACTTGGGATAGCGTCGCACATACCTCTTTCGCATTGTAACTCGAGCGGACAAAGGGGCCGCAGTGCATGTAGGAGATCCCTATCTCGCGGCCATACTCTTCGTAGGCTTTGAAGATCTCTGGAGTGACAAATTCTTTCACGAGGAGTTTCCGCCGGTTAGGTTGGAGGTACTGTCCGATGGTGATGATGTTGACGCCCACCTTTTGGAGATCGCGGATGGTGGCAAAAACCTCTTCCTGCGTCTCTCCAAGGCCGACCATGATTCCCGATTTGATGTAGCGAGCCTTCCCTGATTTAGCCACATAGTCCAAAACGGAAAGAGTTCTCTGGTAGGTCGCTTTGTGCCGAACGCGAGGGGTCAGTCGCTCGACTGTCTCGAGGTTGTGGTTGAAGATTTCGGGCTTTTCAGCGAGAACTGTATCGAGAGAGTCTTCTTTTCCTTCAAAATCTGAAGTGAGCACTTCGATGGCGCACTCTCCGTTGACGCGGCGGATCTCTCGGATGATCTTCCCAATGTGGGCGGCCCCTTGATCTTCGAGATCATCCCGAGCCACCATGGTGATCACAACGTGGCGAAGGCCGAGTTCCTGCACGGCAAGGGCAATCCGATCGGGCTCGTCTTCTTCGGGAGCTTTGGGGGTTTTTGAGAAGTCGATGTCACAAAAGCCGCAGTTACGGGTGCATTCTTTCCCCATTGCTAAAAAGGTCGCGGTTTTTTTCGCATAGCACTCAAGCCGATTGGGACATTTCGCTTCTTCACAGACGGTGTTAAGGCCATACTTCTTCAGCAGCTCTCCCGTCTGAGCCAGGGTTCCGCCTCTCGGAAGGTTCCGGTGGAGCCAGGAAGGGAAGCGACCGACTCCCTTCTCCTCTTCGGGGTTTTCGGGAAGGACATTGAGTTTATTCTTCATCGTTTCCGCCTCGGAGGCATATGAATCGGAGTATCGTTGGCGATGAGCGCAGCTTCCATCCACGCTTCAGCAACCGTTGGATGGGCATGGATCGTATCACTCACACACTCGACGGTGAGTTCGTTATGGATCGCGAGGGCCATTTCGGCGATGAGGGTGGAGGCGTCGTGCCCAACCACTTGCGCTCCGAGGATCTGACCAGTCCCTTTGTCGATGATGATCTCAGCAAATCCATCGGTATCGAGGGTGGCGACTGCTTTTCCAAGCGCTTGGAAAGGAAACTGCCCTATTGTGGGCTGATAGCCTGCTTCTTTTGCTTCTTCGAGGGTCATCCCCACGGTGGCAATTTCGGGATGGGTAAAAATCACTGCTGGAACGGCGTTGTAGTGCATTTTTGCCTCGGTTCCCACGACATTTGAAGCGGCGATGATCCCCTGGTGGGAGGCGACGTGGGCTAGAAGAAATTTACCAGTCACATCCCCAATCGCATAGATCCCAGGAACGCTGGTTTCCATTTTATCGTTTACGTGGATTTCTCCCTTTTCTCCAACCTTTACACCCGCTTTTTCAAGGCCTAGGCCACGCGAGTTGACCTTACGGCCGACAGCGACAAGGGCGAGGTCGGCCTGAAACGGGTCCTGTCCTTTGAGCTGGATATTGACTCCTTCGCCCGATGTGTCGATCCCTTCGACGAATACCCCTGCGCGGATCTCAATCCCCTGCTTTTCGTAGGCAGAGGTCAGGGCCTGGGCCACAGCCTTTCCCTGCAATGAGAGAATGGAGGGGAGAGCCTCGAGAATGGTCACCTTCACCCCGAAAGCGGCATAAAGAGAGGCAAACTCACATCCAATATAGCCTCCGCCGATGATGGCGAGGGTTTTGGGAAGTTTGGTCAGCTCGAGCACCGAGGTGGAGTTGAGGATTTTCTGGTGATCGCAAGGAAAAGCGGGAATGTCGAGCGGTTCTGAGCCAGTGGCGATGATCGTGTACTCGGTGGAGACAATGAGGTTATCTTCCCCCTTCACCTTGATCTCCTGAGGAGAAAGGAATTCGGCTTTTCCGTTCAAGATCTCGATCTTATTCGACTTAAGGAGGCCTCCAAGACTACCCCTCATCTTCTCAACGACCTGGTCTTTCCGGGTCTTCATCTTTAGGAAGTCGAAGGTGACCTGTCCGGTGGTGATCCCAAACTCTTCAGCCATCTTGATCTTGTGCATTACATCGGCATTGGCAAGAAGGGTTTTTGTGGGGATACACCCGACGTTTAGGCAGGTTCCGCCCAAATAGCTTTTTTCAATCAGCGCGACAGAGCGCCCCTCTTGCGCAGCTTTGATCGCGGCGACATAGCCACCCGGTCCTGCACCTATCACAACAACATCAAATTTTTTCGTTTCCATAATGCTCCTTCTTCCCCAGAAGAGTACCATATCTCATTTGTAGTTGGCAATTTTTTCAGGACTCGTGTAAACATGTGTTTGTGAAAGCAAAAGAGCAAGAAAAACTTTGTCCCCACTGCGAAGGGCGGATCTCGGTCACAGCAGAGATTTGTCCCTACTGTGCTACCGAACAGTCGGTGAGCAAAGAGCAGACTCCATTTCACAGCCCTCTCTTCGAGAACCAGACCCTCCAAGATAGCCTCACCTCCCTCTACACACCTCCCTATCAGGGTAAGCGTCCCCAGTTTGGAGAGATCCCCCATGAGGCAGAAGATCCGCCCGCATCACCCTACACAAGTTCTCCAACCTATCAGGATGTAACGAGTGCCCCTCCTCAGGAGGATCCTCTCATCGGTGCTACGGTAGAGCTTGACGAAGAAACGCCTAGAAGCACCCTATCGCCCATGCTCAGCCTCCTCTGCGGCGTCTACCTCTTCTTGATCGGCTTTATGCAACTTTGTTTCGCCAAAGAGGGTGTCCTCCACCTTGAGTGGAATGCCCGCTTTTGGTTTCTCTTTATCCTTTTCTCTGCCCCCCTACTTTATTTCGGAATCAAACAGCTCAAAAATTTCAACAAACCTTGACTCGTACCCTCTTCGCCTTTTTGCTTCTCTTCGCTCCTCTTTGTGCCAATGACTGGATGGACTCGGTTGTGGAAAAAGAGTTTGCTCGCTGGGAGGAGACGGGAATCACCAAAGAGATGGTGGCAAAAACATGGGCGGCTTGCTGCACGAGGAAGAAACACCTCTACCGCCGCTACCAGGTACGATCTGGCGCTATTGATGGGCAAGAAGGGACATTTAAAGAGCTCCTAACAGAGATCCGAAAGCGGTATCCCCTTCCCGACCTCGACATCATTTACTACCATCATGACAAAGTCAAAGCTGGCTTTTTTCAAGGCTGGGATCCCGACGAGCAGAATGCGCCTATCCTTGTATCCGCAAAAAATAAAGACCTCGATCGCGTCGTCCTTTTCGTCGACTATTTCTATCATGCACAGGATGATAACGGTGGCTGGCATGGGCTCATCCACCGGCTCAACAAAATGCAAAAGCGCTATCCATGGGAAGAGAAAACCGAGCAGCTCTTCTGGAGAGGGAGCTCAACCGATGGGTTCTACACAAAAGAGAGTTGGCAAAGCATCCCTCGAGGCTCGCTTGTCCATCTAGGGACCCATGTTCGCCCCGACCTGATCGATGCTGCCCTTGTCAATGTATTTCCTTGGCACACCGACGACATGGAGTGGCTCGAAAATACTTTTCGAATGGATCGATTTGCCTCCCCAGTTCGTCATCTCGCTTACAAATATCAGATGATCATGGATGGGGTTACCTGCACCTATCCGGGGACTCAGTGGCGCCTCCTTTCAGGATGTCTCTCGTTCAAGCAACAGACTGATGATGTGATGTGGTTTTTTGAGCCCCTTATCCCTTGGAAACACTATGTTCCTGTAAAAAAAGACCTCTCCGACCTCGTTGAAAAAATCCTCTGGGCGAAAGAGCACGACGATGAGGCACGGGCAATAGCTCAAAATGCACGAGAATTTGCCCTAAACAACTTGATGAAAGAAGAAATCCTCCTCTACTGCTACAAAGCCCTCTGTAAATACGCGCAGCTGCAAAAACAATGATTCAAAAACTTCTTCTTTTCCTTTTCATCCCTTTTTCTCTCTTCTCTGACTGGATGGACAAAACAGTAGAACGAGAGTTCGCTCGCTGGGAAGAGACAGGGATCACACAAGAGATGATCGACTACACTTGGCAAAGCTGCAAGCTGAAACACAAGTACTATTTCAAACGATATCGAATTGTTAACTCGAGAATTTACGGCCCAGATACAACCATCAAAGCCCTCTTAAAAGAGATCGGAAAGAAATATCCTCTTCCCGACGTCGATTTCATCTACTACCACTGGGACAACCTCCCAAGTAGGTTCCTCGATAAGTGGAAACTTGGCCAAACAGCTCCGATTCTCATCTCTTCCAAGCACAAAGATGAAAGTCGTGAGATCGTCTTCATTGACAACTTTTATGAAGCAGCGCGAATGGAGGGGTGGAATGCTCTGATCAAGGGGATCAATCGACACCACAACCGTGTCCCTTGGGAAGAAAAAATCGAAAAGCTGATATGGCGAGGGGGCGATACTGACGGGCGTTATACCCAAGAGAAATGGAACCCCAAGAAGCCCTTTCATAGAGGCACTTT
>Ga0180438_10011228_pt1 | contig 10853 bp, 11 predicted proteins | sample SS_ome_12_FD_132455 | JGI IMG/M metagenome (GOLD analysis project Ga0180438, IMG submission 132455) | Hypersaline lake sediment archaeal communities from the Salton Sea, California, USA - SS_3_D_2 metaG | ecosystem: Environmental > Aquatic > Non-marine Saline and Alkaline > Hypersaline >... | reverse complement strand
GTATGGCCCCACCGAGACGCTGCTCATCGCCGACGATGCGGCAAACCCGGCGCTGGTCGCGGCCGACCTGCTGGCCCAGGCAGAGCACGACCCGTTGGCCACCGCACTGCTGGTCACACCCTCAGCACGGCTGGCTGAAGCAGTGCAAGCTGAGGTGACCCGCCAAACGTCGTCGCTGGCACGACAGGAAATCATCGAAGCATCGCTGGCTGGCCAGGGCGCCATCCTGGTCGTCGCTGACCTGGACGAGGCACTGGCCCTGGCGAACGAATACGCGCCGGAACACCTGTGCCTGCTCGTCTCCGACCCGTGGTCGCTGGTGGGGCAGGTGCGAAACGCCGGCGGGATATTCGTCGGCGAGGGCTCGTCGGAGACGCTGGGCGATTACGTCGTCGGCCCCAGCCACGTCATGCCGACGCGGGGCACGGCTCGCTTTGCCTCGCCGCTGCACGTGGGTGACTTTTGCAAAGTGACCAGCGTCTTTGCCGTGAGCGATGCCGCCGCCCAACAGCTGGCCCCAGCGGCCCAGACCATCGCCCAGGCCGAGGGCCTCACCGCCCACGCCGCCGCCGTCGCCGCTCGCGGGGTCCGGCGTGCCGAACGACTACACCGTCCAACTGGAGCCTCACCGCCCACGCCGCCGCCGTCGCCGCTCGCGGGAGATGAACGTCTTGCTACACGACAGGGAGGAATCGTAAATGTTGACCGTATCACAGGCATGGAAAGCAGCCTACCCAGAAGCAGCGGTGGGAATTCTGGCCATGCACAACGTCACCAATCCGGAGCGCCACGCTGAGCTGGATGGGCTCAAGGACGAATTGGAGGTGCAGCTCCGAGCTCGCTTCACCGACCGCAAGGAGTTGAGGGCCTTTGAAACCCTCCAGGCATACAGAGCCTACTTCAAACGCTTCAAAAAGACCTACCATGTCCAACTTCAACTAGAGTCCGTCGTCCTCAAGGGCAAGCCCATCCCTCGCGTCGCGTCGTTGGTTGAAGCGATGTTTGTCGCCGAGCTCAAGAACCTGCTCTTGACAGCCGGCCACGACCTGGAAGCTATCCAGGCGCCGATAAGGCTGGACGTGGCACAGGGCAGCGAGCGGTATATCCGGCTCAACGGACAGGAACAAGCGCTAAAGGTCGGCGATATGATGATAGCCGATAGACAAGGCATCATCTCGAGCGTGGTCTATGGCCCAGACCGTCGCACACGGATCACATCCGCCACGCGGCAGGTCTTTTTCACGGTTTATGCGCCACCCGGCATCGGGGAACAGGCAGTGGACCAGCACCTGCAGGACATTCAAGCAAATGTCAGGCTGATCGCACCCCAAGCCGAAACAGAACTGCTGAGGGTGTATGGCGCCGACTGACAAGAGCGTCGCTGCGTCGGTCAGCGAACGCCAGGGGGTGGAACTCTGCCTTAGCTCAAGGCCATCCCTTTGCCGGAAGAATTTGAGGTCGAGAAAGGCGCGCGACTCGAAGGAAATTGAGACGAACGTGCCTCACGTGTTGCTGATCACCCACAAGCGGAGAGTCCCATGAACGTACAGGCACTGATTTGCCCCCACGTCAAAAAAGTGGAACCCTACGAGCCACCGGATTGGGAAGCGCTGGCAGCCCGGGCGGGCGTGCCGACCGAGCAGCTCATTCGGCTGGACGCCAATGAGAACCCCTATGGCCTCTCACCCCGCGCGGCTGAGACGCTGGCCTGCTTCGGCGGCTATGCCTCCTACCCTGACTACCGGGCTCTGACGTCGGCTGTGGCCCGCTACGTCGGCGTCGCGCCGGCGAACATCGTCCTAGGCAACGGCGGCGATGAGATCATTGACCTGGCCGTGCGCCTGTTCATCGCGCCAGGCGAAGGCGTTATCATCTGCCCGCCGGCGTTTGGCATGTACGCCACCAGTGCGCTGGCCCACCGTGGCCGAGTGCTGAGCGTCCCGCGCCGTGACGATTTCTCGCTGGACGTGGAAGCGATCGAGGCCCTGGCCGGCGGCGAGACAGACGCCCGTCCTAAATTGCTCTTCCTGACCTCGCCGGGCAACCCGGCCGGGCAGGTGATCCCCCTGGAGACGATCCGTCACCTGCTACGGTGTCATGAGCGCAAAGGACGGCTGCCGCTGGCCGTCGTCGTCGACCAGGCCTACGTCGAGTTCGGTGGGGAGAGCGCCGTGCCGCTGCTGGACGCGCACCCCAACCTGATCGTGCTGCGCACCTTCAGCAAGTGGGCGGGCATGGCCGGGCTGCGCCTGGGCTACGCCGTGACCTCGCCCGAGATCGCCAGCGCACTGGCACGGCTGCGACTGCCGTACAACGTCAACGCGGCAGCCATCGTCGCCGCGCTGGCCACCCTCGACGACATGCCCCACGCCCAGGCCGCGATCGCCCGCATCGTCGCCGAGCGCGACCGGCTGCACGCCGCGCTGGCCGACCTGCCCGGCGTTCGCCCCATTCCCAGCCAGGCCAACTTTGTCCTCTGCCGCCTCGACAGCCACTCTGGGCGGGAGGTCGCCGATGGGCTAGCGGCGCTGGGCATCCTGGTGCGCAGCTTCTCCGACCCCTCGCTGGCCGACGCAGTGCGCATCACCGTGGGTCGCCCCAAGCAGAACGACGCCCTCATCGCTGCACTTCAATGCATGACCTCCGGCCTGCGACCTGCCCCGTCCCCAAAACCTGCCCTTCGCCATCTGCCATCCGCATCACCCCGCCAGGGCAGTGTTCACCGCCGCACCCGAGAAACCGACGTCGCCGTCACCCTGCACCTCGACGGCACGGGCCGCTATGAGGCCGACACCGGCCTGGGCTTCCTGGATCATATGCTGGCCCAACTCGCCGCCCACGGCCTGTTCGACCTGACGGCGCGGGCGCGGGGTGACCTGGAAGTAGACGAGCACCACACTGTCGAAGATGTCGCCATCGGGCTGGGGCAGGCGCTGGACACAGCGTTGGGCGATCGGCAGGGGATCGTTCGTATGGGGCACGCCTACGCGCCACTGGACGAGGCGCTGGCACACGCCGTCGTCGACCTGAGCGGGCGGCCCTACGCCGTGGTCGAGGTCGAGTTCGCCACGCCCCGCGTCGGCAAAGTAGGCACCGATCTCATCGTTCACTTTTTGGAGACACTGGCCACTCACGCCCGCATGAGCCTGCACGCCCGCGTGCTCTACGGCCGCAACGACCATCACAAAGCCGAGGCGCTGTTCAAGGCCCTGGGCCGTGCACTTGACGCCGCAGCTCAACCCGATCCACGCCGCCGGGGCGTGCCGTCAACGAAAGGAGTGTTGTAACCGTTGCACAGCGACTTGTACCAAGCCATTCTGGCCCGCCGTTCGGTGCGCCGGTACGCAAAGAGACCGCTCGACGAAGCCACGCTCACCCAGATCCAGGAGATCCTATGCGGAATAAAACCGCTCATGCCCGACAATCTCCTCCACGTGTTGATGAAGGACGTGCTGCCAGGCGAGGATCTGGTGACCACCCTGGGCGGGTATGGCCGAATGGTGAATCCACCCCATTACCTTGTGCCCTACATTGTCGGGGAAAAACACTTGCTGGAGGATCTGGGCTACCGGGTCGAGCAGATCGCCGTGCGGCTGATGGCCCTCGGCGTTGGCACGTGCTACATTGGGAGCCTAGGACGGGAGCCGGCTGTGCGGACTCGATTTGGGCTGCCGGAGGAGGCACGCATCGGGGCGTTCCTCATCTTTGGACGGCCCTCCGTGGCGCCGGGTGGAGAGCTCTTGAACACGCTGATACGCACAGCAGCGGGTGCGGCCAACAAGATGCCTGCGAAGCGCATCTTTTTCCGAGACAGGTTCGACACCCCGGCCGAGCCTCCAGCCGAACTCGCCCCGCTCATCGAGGCCGCGCGCCACGCGCCGTCGGCGGTCAACGCACAGCCGTGGCGCTTCTTGTGGCACGACGAGTGCCTGTACCTGTTCGTCAAGAGAAAAAACCCCAGGTATGGCATTGGGGCGACAGCGCAGTACCGCCTGTACGACGGCGGCATATGCATGGCCAACGTCGCACTGGCGCTCGAGGCGCTGGGAATGGAGGGACATTGGCAGATGCTCACCCGAGACGAGGCTCACCTACCCGATCACCCGGCAAGCCTGCAGCCGATGGCAAGACTTGTGTTCTAGACAGGAGGAATCATGCGCGCCATCATCAGTGTGTCCGATAAAACTGACATAGACATCCTGGGTCGAGGACTGGCCGAACTGGGGGTCGAGATCTATTCCACCGGCGGCACAAAGCGAGCATTGTACGCTGCTGGCGTGCCGGTACGCCTGGTGAGCGACCTGACCGGTTTCCCAGAGATCCTGGGCGGCAGGGTCAAGACGCTGCATCCGGCCGTCCACGGCGGCATCCTCGCTCGCCGTGACGTGCCCGCCGACCGGGACGAATTGGCCCAGCACGGCCTGGGCCTGATCGACCTGGTGGCCGTCAACCTCTACCCTTTCGAGGCCACGGTGGCCCAACTGGACGTGACGCCAGGCCCGAGTCCTGCTGAGGGACTGGCAGCGGCACTAGAGCAGATTGACATCGGCGGGCCGACGATGCTGCGAGCGGCGGCCAAGAATTTCCCAGCGGTCCTGCCGCTGTGCGACCCGGCCGACTACCCGGCCGCCCTGGCAGGGTTGCGGCAGCCAGGCGGGCCGGACGAGGGGCTGCGGCGGCGGCTGGCGGCCAAGGCCTTCCGCCACACGGCTGCCTACGACGCCATCATCGCCGCCTACCTGGGCACCCAACAGGACGATGCCGGCTGGCCCGACGAGGTGCCGTTGGCTCTGCGCAAAGTGCGGGAGCTTCGCTATGGGGAAAACCCCCAGCAGCGAGCCGCCTTTTACACGGTGGCGCGACCCGGACAGGGGAAAAGCGGCCTGGTTGCGGCGCAGCAGTTGCAGGGCAAGCCACTGTCGTACAACAACCTCCTGGACACCAGCGCGGCCTGGACGATCGCCAGCGACTTTCCGCCGGTGACGGTGGCCATCATCAAGCATACCAACCCCTGCGGCCTGGCCCGCGCCGATGACCCGTCCACAGCTTACGAACTGGCGCTGGCAGGCGACCCGCTGGCGGCTTTTGGCGGCATTGTGGCGGTGAACGCAACAGTGGACGGCCCGCTGGCACGGCGGGTCGTCGAACGCTTTTACGAGATCGTCCTGGCGCCTGATTTCAGCACCGAGGCACTGGAGGCGCTGGCAGCACGGCCCAACCTGAGGGTGTTGGCGCTGCCCTTCGACAAGCTCAGGACAAGCCCCTTCGACAAGCCCAGGGAGCTGTTGCCAGACCTGGCATCCGGCCTTGCGTGGCGCAGCATAGCCGGAGGTATGCTGATCCAGGAGAACGACCACCTAGACGAGGCCGAGGTGCGGCAGGGGCGCGTCGTCACCCGCCGCGCGCCGACCGACGCAGAGTGGGCGGCGTTGAGCTTTACCTGGCGCGCCGTGCGCCACGTCAAGTCAAATGCCATCGTCCTGGCGCAGGCAGGAACCGACCAGGAGCCCAGCCGAATGGCACTCGTCGGCATGGGCGCCGGACAGCCTTCGCGGGTGGCAGCAGTCGAGATCGCCGTGCAGCGGGCCGGGCCGCGTGCGAGGGGGGCAGTCCTGGCGTCAGACGCCTTCTTCCCCATGCCAGACGGCGTAGAAACCGCCGCCAGGGCCGGGGTGCGAGCGGTCATCCAGCCGGGCGGCTCCCAGGGCGACGAGGCGGTCATCGCCGCCGCCGACGCGGCCGACGTGGCGATGGTCTTTACCGGGCGGCGACACTTTTTGCATTAAGAGGGGACAATGATCGCCATCCTAGACTATGGCATAGGTAATCTGAGAAGCGTGCAAAAGGGGCTTGAACGGGTAGGGGCGACAGCGATCGTAACGGCCGACCCGGCGGCGCTGGACGAGGCCCAGGGAGTGGTGCTGCCCGGCGTGGGGGCCTTTGGCGACGCGATGACCAACTTGCAGACGCGGCGGCTGACCGACCCGCTGCTGCGCCAGGCAGCAGGGGGAAAGCCGCTGCTGGGCATCTGCCTGGGAATGCAACTGTTGTTCGATGAGAGCGAGGAGATGGGCCGCCACCAGGGCCTGGGCCTGTTGCCCGGCCGGGTGGTGCGCTTCCCGGCTGGCAACCTCAAAGTACCTCACATTGGATGGAACGAGCTGCGAATGGCGGATGGCGAATTGCAGATGGCAGAGGACGGGTTGCTGGCGGGGATCGCGGACGGGGCGTATGCCTATTTCGTGCACTCGTATTACGCCCAGCCGGAGGAGCCCGCCGATGTGCTGGCGACGACAGAGTACGGACTCGAGTTCGCGTCGGCGGTGGGACGGGGGACGATCTTTGGCGCGCAGTTTCACCCAGAGAAGAGCCAGGAGGTAGGATTGCGGCTGTTGGCCAATTTCGCACGTCTCGCAAAAGCGTTGCGTTGATCCGAATCCTGGCTCATCGTCTGACCGCGGAGGTCGCCGAGATCGCTGAGGAAATTAGGAATCCCTACAAGTATATGTTTGGTGTCCAAGGCTGTGGAAATCACGAATGGCACGAATGAACGAATAACACGAATATGAGAATGATATTGTGAAAGATAAAGTGATCTATCGGGAGTTATCGTACAGGATAATGCAGGCAGTGTTTGAAGTGCACAACACTCTCGGACCAGGGTTCGTTGAGAGCGTGTACGAAGAAGCACTGGCCCTATGAGCTTGAAATGCGCGACATTCTTTTCGAGCGTCAAAAGAAAGTCACGGTGCGCTACAAAGGACGTGTTGTTGGCACGCACCGCCTTGATTTCGTTGTAGACGGCAAAATTGTTCTCGAACTGAAGGCTGGATCGACACTAACTGACGTATTCAAGCAGCAAACGTTATCATACCTCAAGGCTACAGGCTTGAGGCTGGGCATTCTCATCAACTTTGGCACGCAGCGTGTGAAATACATTCGCATCGCAAACTGACTATAGAAATTCGTGTCATTTGTCCATTCGTGGGATTCGTGATAAGTAACGTACTGGAACGCTAAACATTACCTCTGCGAACGCGGCATGCCGTGCGGGTAAGAAAAGCCATCGAGGCGAAAGAAGAAGAGGCAGACCATGATTGTTTTTCCGGCGATTGATTTGCGACGCGGACGGTGCGTGCGACTGCGGCAGGGACGGGCCGAAGACGAGACGGCCTACGACGACGACCCGGCAGCCGTCGCCCGGCGATGGGTGGCCCAGGGCGCGCAGTGGCTTCACGTCGTCAACCTGGACGGCGCTTTCGGCGATGGCCACGGCACGCCGCACGGGTCACGCCGCCCCATCAACCTGCAGCGCCTGGAAGAGATCCACGCGGCGGTCCCGGAGACGCCGATCCAGTTCGGCGGCGGGGTGCGATCTCTGGCCGACGCCGAGAAAGCGCTGAGCCTGGGAGCAAGGCGGGTCATCTTGGGCACCGTTGCCGCGCAGAACCCGGACCTGGTAGCAGAAGCAGTGCGGCGCTTTGGCGCAGAGCGGATCGTCGCCGGCATCGACGCCCGCGACGGCCAGGTGGCGACCCACGGCTGGCGGCAGACGAGCGACACGGGGGCGACGGCACTGGGCCGGGCGATGCGCCTGCGAGGCGTGACCCGAGCCATCTACACCGACATCGCCCGCGACGGCATGCTGACCGGCGTGAACGCTGAGGCGACGGCGGCGCTGGCCCGCTTCACCGGGCTGCGGATCATCGCCGCGGGCGGCGTGGCCTCGCTGGCCGACGTGGCGCGCCTCAAGGCAAAAGCGGATGGAAGCATCGAGGGGGTGGTCATTGGCCAAGCGCTCTACACCGGGGCGGTGTCGCTGCCGGAGGCGATCCGGGCGGCAGGTCAAACGAGCTCTGAGCCACACCCGTGACCTTCCGCCGTATCACCGAGACAAGCCGTGATAGCCGCCTAGCTGCCGCCCTGCGAAATGCTGGAACCTTGCGCCTTCTTGCTCGCCGCATGTCGCCGTGCCAACTCCGCCTCCACGTCGGCCCAGGACAGGTCACAGGCAGCCAGCAACACCAGGGCGTGGTAGGTCAGGTCGGCCAACTCGCTAACCAGCCGCTCGTCGCCCTCGCTCTGGGCAGCCACAATGGTCTCGATCGCTTCCTCGCCGACCTTGTTGAGGATGCGCGGCAAACCAGCGTCGAGAAGTTGGCAGGTGTACGATCCGGACCGGGGATTGGCCTTGCGATCCTGAATGACCGCCTCCAGGTGAGCCAGCACGCCGCTCGATGGCAGGGTCTCCCCTACCCCACCCCCGTCAGGCAGGCGACGGTAGAAGCAGCTTTGATGGCCGGTGTGACAGGCCGGGCCGGCAGGCTCGACGCGCAGCAGCAACGCGTCGGCGTCGCAATCGTAGCGGACCTCCACTACCCGCTGCGTGTTGCCCGAGGTTGCCCCCTTGTGCCACAACTCGCCCCGGCTGCGGCTCCAGAACCAGCTCTCACCCGCCTCGAGCGTCCGCTCCAGCGACGCCTGGTTCATGTACGCCAGCATCAGCACCTGGCCCGTGTCCGCGTCCTGCACCACTGCCGGGACCAGCCCTTGTTCGTTCCACTTTATGTCTATCACATTCGCTTTCCTTTCAGGAGAATGGAGGGTGGAGGTTGGAGGGTGGACTTGAAGGTTTCCCACCTGGTCATCAGGGTCCAGAGCATGGCGCTCACCTCCTGACCGGCACACCTTGGTCCGACAGGTACGCCTTTACCTGGGCAATGGTCAACTGCTTGTAATGGAACAACGATGCCGCCAGGGCCGCGCTGGCCCCGCCATCGGTCAGCGCCTGATAAAAGTGCTCCAGTTGCCCGGCGCCGCCGGAGGCAATAACCGGAACCCGCACGCCGTCTGTCACGGCGCGCAACAGGGTCACGTCGTAGCCATTCTGCGTGCCGTCGGCGTCCATGCTGGTGAGCAGGATCTCTCCCGCGCCTCGATCCTCGGCCTCCCGCGCCCACCCGATGGCGTCCAGGCCAGTGGGCACTCGCCCGCCGTTGATATACACCTCCCAGCGCGGTGGGTCACCATCCCTCGTGGGAAGCCGTTTGGCGTCTATGGCGACGACGATGCACTGGCTGCCGAACCGCTTGGCCCCCTCAGCGATCAGCTCCGGCCGCCGCACAGCAGCGCTGTTGATCGACACCTTGTCGGCCCCAGCAACCAGCATGTGACGAATGTCCTCTGCCGTCCGCAGCCCGCCGCCGACGGTGAAAGGAATGAACACCTCCTCGGCCACCCGGCGCACCACATCGTGCATGATCTCCCGCCGCTCGTGGGAAGCTGTTATGTCAAGAAAAACCAGTTCGTCGGCCCGCTCCGCGTCATATACCACCGCCTGCTCCACCGGGTCGCCGGCGTCGCGCAGATCGACAAAGCGGACGCCCTTTACCACCCGCCCGTCCTTCACATCCAGACAAGGAATGATCCGTTTGGCCAGCATCTCTCCCCTCCTGCTCTTCTGTGCAAGCCGTATCTTAGCACAGCTGTCGGTTTCTGCCAAGCAAGGAAGCGCGTGCCAGCTTTGAGGACGTAGGGCCTCCCACAGGCGCCACTCACACCACGGGCGTGGGCCATGGATCGCTTGAAGCACAAATCATCGCATCGAGACAATCTGCCTCGAAATCCCTTTCCGTCAGGGATTGACAATTGACCCGGTAGACAGTACAATAGGCCACGTGCGCCTCCATGCAAACCCGCAGGTGGCTCACCCAAAGGAAGTGCAGCCCATGACGCACCTTGTGCCGATCCCGTTCATTGTTGTGACCGTCTTTTTGCTCACCCGGGCCGAGTTCCGCTCCGACCGGCGACAGATTTACTTTCTCAAGCCGCTGTCTACGCTGCTGGTCATCCTGGTCGCGGCGCTCTCGCTTTCGACGCCAGGTGTCAAGGTGGGGTACACGACCGGGGTGCTCGTCGGGTTGATCTTGTCGCTGGGCGGCGACGTGGCGCTGATGTTTCCCTCAGGCAGGGCATTCCTGGCGGGATTGGTTCTCTTCCTACTGGCTCACGTGGCTTATGCGGTCACGTTCACCCTATTCAACGGCTTCTACGCCGGCGACCTGGCCTGTGGCGGCGTATTGCTGGCACTGGCCGTCGTCATCTATCGCTACCTGGAGCCCGGCCTGGAAAAGATGAAGGGTCCGGTCATCGTCTACATCGCCGTCATCTGCCTCATGGTCAACCGGGCCATCTCGGCGTTTTTTGGCACAACCTTTACGCGGACGCAGGCGTGGCTGATGTCCGCTGGCGCCTTTCTGTTCTGGATTTCCGACCTGATGCTGGCGGTGAACCGCTTCCGGCGGCCGTTCAAGTATCACCGCCTCAGCCTGGCTTTCTACTACGGCGGCCAGCTTATCATCGCCCTGAGTCCAGCCTTCTTTGGATAAAGGACACTTTATGCCTCAAATCAATTGGCAAAAGACACTGATCGGCGCCGTGGCGCTGGGTCTGATCCTGACTGTGGCGTGCTACGACGGACAGGCCGACGTAAACGCCCCCTTGTCGCCGCTGCCGTTCTTCTCCGGCAGCCCTTTGGCAACCCCAGCGGCGCAGGTACGGGCTTATCTCCCTCTCATTTCCAAGAACCTGGACCCGATCAGTTGGTTGCTGCAGACAAGCCCCTATCGGACCCACTTCCCTGTGGTCATGCACGACTGTCCGCCCGCTGCACCGTCTCCCACACCCACAAAGGCCGTCGAAACGCCCACACCCCTCCCCACCCCTGCCTGGCCCCTGGCCCTGAGCCAGCCCGGACGCAGCAAGCTGGGGCTGCACGTCATTCAAAATAACTCACCCGACATCATGGAATTCATCCGCCGCACCAAACCGGCTGTCATCAAGGGATTGGGAGG
>Ga0180438_10011226_pt1 | contig 10854 bp, 7 predicted proteins | sample SS_ome_12_FD_132455 | JGI IMG/M metagenome (GOLD analysis project Ga0180438, IMG submission 132455) | Hypersaline lake sediment archaeal communities from the Salton Sea, California, USA - SS_3_D_2 metaG | ecosystem: Environmental > Aquatic > Non-marine Saline and Alkaline > Hypersaline >... | reverse complement strand
GTACTCCCATGTACGATCAGAACCAGCTAAACAAGATGACAAGCTCAGAACTGTCTGAAGTTTATGAACGTCATGTAAGAAATCCAGCAACTAAATATGAACGTGATGCTCGTGATCTTCTTAGTTTCACTATAAATCCTGATACAGGTAAAGAGTTTACCTTTGAAGAGATAGAGACTATTTACGACAAAGAAGGTCCGCAGGGTGTTGGTCAACTTGGTGCATTTATTGAAGAAGTTAATGTTCAAGAGTCAGAAGGAAAAGCTTCTCGCGGTGAAGTTGATGAACGTATTCGACTAAGGACAGGCTATCAGTTTGGTGAAGCAAACCAGAATGAAGCAGTCAATGTAGTAGAAAATGATCCTTCACTAGACGCTAATCAAAGACTGCAAGTACGTTATAATCTTTTGTCTTCTATTAGAGAAGCTCGAAAGGCGGGTGTCTCTAACGCACGTATCATGAAAGCTATTCGTGAGCGTAATACTGCTTTTGCTAATGAGGCAGTAAATAACGTTAGAAAGCTAATACCCAAAGAAGAAGTTACAGTAGAAGCAGCACCTGAAAAAGGTCCGGTACAAGGACCACCTGCTGAACCTCCTCAGGTACAAGGCCCACCTGCTGAGCCTCTTCCGGTACAGGGTCCACCTGCTACACCTCCTCCGGTACAGGGTCCACCCACTGCAGAACCTGTTGCAGCATCTGATGCAGCACAAGAAGTAACACCTCCTGCCACTGGAACGACTACTGAAGGTGCACCTAATGCAGCAGCACAGCAAACTATTAGAGATATCAAAAAAGACTTTGCTAGAATTGTTGGTGTGTTTGGATCATCTAAGGAAGATTCTCAAGATTTTGTAAATGCAATAAACGATTTTGTAAGGCCAAACGGTACTGTAAATGTTGCAGCATTAGCAAATTCTGGTGTGTTAGTTGATTCTGATGGATCAAACTTGTTAAGCGGTTATTCAAGGGCAAGATCTACACCTTACGCCAAAGAATTTGAAAACTTTCTAGATGCTTATGCAAAAGGAGAAGTTGGTCAGTATCTTGGAGATGGTAACATTCAAGATGTAACGTCTTTTGAGAATGTTATGATTACAGATCAGAAGGCAGCTACAGATGGCGTTATTGATAGTGCTGCTATACAAGGATTAAAAAACGCTATTCTAAGAATGGTAGGACCAATAAGAGCGGATCGTGCAGAAGAGATAGCTATCTACATAGGTCAAGAAGCTAATAGGCATCTAGCTAGAAATAGTTTAGGCGCTGCTACTATTAGATTTAATAAAAAAGGTGAACAGCCTTTTGTAAAAACTCCATATGGTTATGTAGAAGTCGGTGGAGATTTTGATGGTCGTCAAGGTGTTCCAACAAGAATAGCTATTCAGACGACAAGGCTTCCTACTAGCGAACACGGTTTTCCTGAAAGCTTTAATGATTATTCAAGGCTTCTTGGTGTTACTTATCATGAAGCGTTTCATGCTGGTAAGCGTTTAGTTCTTACTCAGGATGATCAGGCATTGCTCGACAGAGTTATCACGCCTGAGTTTGCTATGAAAAACGGAGTATCAAAAGAGTGGTTTGACGCCTATCCTCCAGAGCAGCGTTTGGAAGAGGCACAGGCTCAAATCTTTTCTCTGTGGGCAGCGGGTGTTCCAATCAAAGGAATGCAAGCTCCGGTTAGAAAGCGGCTCAAAACACTGAAAGATTTCTTTGATGCAGTGTCTAGCTGGGCGCGGGGCAATGGTTTCATTACGCAGATAGCTGATCCAGATGTTACATCAGAGATTGAACAGGTTAAAAAACTCTTTGAAGACTTTGATAGTGGTGAGCTAGCAAGACAAGCAGGACGTTTAGACGATCAGGCTGCTGCCAAGTACGCAGGTGTAAATGCTGCGCCTAACTATGAAGCATTGGTAGGTGCTCCTATCAAGAGAACTCCGGGCTTCGGTGGCGTTGCTAATCCATTTAAAGATGGGTTCTTTAACAACTCCTTGCGTGATCTTGGTTTCATGGGTCGTCTTATTTCTCATCCCTCTGATCTAGCGCAGAAGAATCCACTGTTTCGTGCTTTCTATAACACGCTGCAGAAACGTGTACAGATACGTAACATTATTAAAGGCGCATCAGTTAAGATAGGTGCAGAACCTTTACGTGCTCTTAATCGTGATCAACGACAGCTAACATCTGTAATGGTTCAGCTTTCTAACAACGGTGAAGTTGAGCCAACGATAGACATCGAAAGCGGAACTGTTGAAGTTTCTATACCGAAAGCAAGATATGAAGAAATAGAAACTGAATATGGAACAGAGAATAGATTTTTGTCTATGCTTGGCCTTGATCCGTCAACAGTTTCAATACAGAAAACAGAAGAAGGGGTTACGTTTACCCTGTCAGGTCAGCCTGAAGTTGCTAATGCTGTAGCTGGTGTACGTTCTACCAGTAATTTTCTTAGTAATAATTTATTTACTTCGATCCTTCACTCTTTTATAAACGGCAGAGAACTAAGCGAGTCTGGTCTTTCTGATATTATTCGAACTGTAGATGACGCTGGACAACCTGCTGATTACAACAATGTAATTGCTGATCTTCGAAAGTTTTTAGATGTAGATAATAATCCATTCTTAGAAAGAGTTACAGAAGATGGAATTACTACAATACGTCTAACAGATGCTTTTAAAAATGCTTCGCTAGAAGAAAAGAAAGCCGCCTTTCCCGGTTTGAAAGAAGAATATTTAAATAGAGGAGACGTTGATCAAAAGCTTGGTGAAGCTCTTCTTCTTATTCAACAGTTACAGCAAAGCAGAAAAGAAGGTTATTTTCCTAACTATCGTTACGGCGACACAGGTATTGTTGTAAAAGATAAAGATGGCAAAGTTTTATACTTTGAAACTGTTCCTTCTACTTTCTTAGATCGATTTGGCTCAAGAAAACAGGATAGGCTAAACGAAATTCGTTCAGAACTACAGGCTCAGTATCCGGGCATGACTGTAAGTGCTCCGTTTAAAATTGAATATGATGAGAATAAGAAAACATTTAGAGGATTGAAACCAGAAGAACAGGCTGCGCTTCTTGAGTCCTTAAACATTCTTGAAGAAATAGCTTTGAGAAAAGCAGGAACTACTTCAGAAGATGCTGGTAAGCTTATAGATGAAATTGCTTCTGGTCTTTTTGCAAAGCGTATTAATAGATTGATACAGCCACGGCAGAATATTCCGGGTTACATCAATTCAAGAAATAACGATGGTGCTTATCTTCTTGATTCTTTTGTCAGGTCTATCGATACTACAGCAAACACTGCCTCTTCTTTGTTTACAGAGCCTGAACTTTTTGGAAGCTTGACTAACCTAGAAGCTGCTAGAGGTACTCAACCTAAATATCATGATAGAGCTAAAGAAATATATGATTATGTAAATAATCCAAGAAACGAAGCTCCAATGGCTCGTGCCTTTGCTTTCCATATGTTCCTTGGCTTCAATGTTTCATCTGCTCTAGTCAACCTGACGCAGACTTTCCAAGCTACCTATCCTGTTCTGGGTGCTATTACCGGATTGGGCAGCGGCGGTGTGTATGTTGCGAAAGCTCTAAAAGATTCCTCTGCTTTGTACGGCAAGATGCTCGGATCAAAAGACAAACCTTCAGTAGGTGAGTACGGGTTCTCGTTCTTTAAAACTGAGACGGCTCCTGATGGTACGGTCAGCGTCGAAGTAGACATGGATAAAAAACCAAACTCTGTTACAGAAGAAGAATACAGATATCTGGCAGAGCTATTTAGAACTGGTGTTATTCAGCCGATTCAGAACATTGACTTGGGCGCTGCTCGTCTTCAAGAGCTAGATGTCAGGCGTGGCGTTGCTCCTGTGCTTAACGCTTCTGGTTATGCTTTTGGTGTTGTTGAAAACACTAACCGTATTGCAGCGGCTCTCGCTTTCTATCGTGCTGCTAAAGACCCCAAGAACCGTAAGAACTTTGAAGCATTCGTAAGTGGTACTCGCTTTGGTGATCAGGATGTCTCTCGGTTAGACACTGAAGACTTTGCTAAACTGATGGGAACAATGGGTGTCGAAAAGACACAGTTCTTCATGGGCCAAGAGAACCGTCCTGCTATTATGCAGGGTCCGGTTATGAGTGTTGTAACTCAGTTTCAAAGCTTCCTGTATCAGATGGTTGGAATGTACGGTGACGCGCTATTCAAGTCTTTGAATGGGCGTATGGATACTATTCCAGAGGCTCTTCGCCCTGCCGCACGTAAGATAGCTATGAAGCAGCTAGCAGCCATGACGCTCTCTATGATGGCGTTTGGCGGTGCTATGGGTCTTCCGTTCATGGAAAATCTAAAAGAGATTATCAAGTTCTTTACGGAACAGTTTGGTGATCAGGTTGGGGAAGACTTTGAAGAAGAGCTTCGCGTAACTCTTGGCGACACGATGGGATACACGGCAACTGATGCGCTTCTTCGCGGTATTCCCAGAATGCTGGGTGCGGACGTATCGCGTCGTACTGGTTACGGTGATGTCGTGCCGCTACGCCTGTTGATGGGTGGTGATCCTGTTGACTTTGCTGGTCCTGCAGTTTCTCGTGCAGTAGACATGGTCAAAGGAACTAAGGAAGCTTACGATAATAACGATCTTCTCGGCGCTGCCGTTGGTGTGATGCCTATCGCTGCACGTAACGCTTATGATGCTCTAGTAAAAGAACCATCAGTAGGTACGTTTACGGCAAGAGGACAGCAGCTACTACCTGCAGGTTCTCTGTCTGGCACAGAACGTCTTATGAAAACATTTGGATTTACACCTACTCTTGTGTCTCGTGCTAGAGAACGGCGTGGACTTGAGAACTATCTGTCTTATCGTTCCAAGATAGGCAAAGATGTCTATACAAATAGAATGTCTAAAAATCTGGGTGCTTATCTAGCAGCCGCTCAAAGGGGAGATGGTGACTCAGCCGCTAACTTCCTAGCTAAATATTACACAGACTTTCTGCATACCATGCAGCATGACTTTGATAATATTATGGAGCCTTCTCGTCAGTACAGAATTAATCCGCAGACGCCGATGAACCGAGTACTGAGAGGAATGGAACCATTTGGCTACGGTGCCGGACCCCGTGTTCCGAAAGCAGTACGTCCTGAACTGTTTATGCGTGTTCTCGGAGACGCTACATACAACGAATAAGGCATTGACACTTATATAAGTTAACTATATAAAAGGAGTATTTCCTTCTATAAGGTTAGTTTTATTATGTCACTGCCAAAGTATAATGTGTATGTGGGCTATGACTCTCGTGAACAAGAAGCCTACGATGTCTGTGAATTTACTTTAAAAAAGTATAACGGTATAGATGTCGAAGTTCATAAACTAGATCATAGAGTTCTTCGTCGTTACAACTGGTTTTCTCGTAGATGGCTCATCGATGAGGATGGTCAGTACTGGGATGAAGAAGATGGTAAGCCTTTCTCTACAGAGTTTTCTCACTCTCGTTTTCTAGCTCCTTACATGGCTAAACGTCATTACGCAGAAGATGGTTGGATTCTTTTCTGCGACTGTGACTTCATGTTCAGAGCACCGCTCGACAGCTTGTTCGAACAGGTTGACGACAAGTACGCAGCAATGTGCGTCAAGTTTGATTTCACTCCTAAAGAAAATAAAAAGAAGATGGATGGCATGGTTCAGAGTGCTTATCCAAGAAAGCTTTGGTCTTCTTTTGTCTTGTGGAACGTAGGGCATCCGTCCAATAAACCTATTCTTGATCCTGTTAAAACTAATGAAGCTACGGGTGCTAGCCTACACTCTTTCAGTTGGTTGAAAGATGAGGAGATTGGTGAGATAAACGAAGGATGGAACTTTATTCCGGGCATCTCTGTTAATACAGAAAAGGCAAGACAAGAGGGTATCAATATCAAAGCCGTTCACTTTTCTGAAGGCGGTCCTTGGTTTCCTGAGTACAGAGAAGTCGCATACGCTGACGAATGGTTTAAAAACTACAAAGATGCTTTGTACTTAAAGACGAGCATTATCTCCTCTAAGGGCAGGTTATAAAATGACATCGAAAAAAGTTACTATTGTTTCTAGCTTTCACGTAAAAGATTGGGAAGTCTACGCTAAGAATTTTGTTGAAAGTTTTATAGACAAATGGGAAAGCACTATCGATCTTCGGCTTTACTATCATAATGGAGAACTGCCTGAAGACGCTCCTGATGCGCCAAACGTTTCTTACTTTTCCTTAGACAGTGATGAAGACCTCACCACGTTTAAGAACGACAATGCTGAGTACAATGGTAAAGAACCTAACGGTGGCTACAACTACCGCATGGACGTGATAAAGTTTTGTCACAAGGTTTTTGCTATTACAAACTCAGCCAATATAGATGGTTATCTCGTATGGCTAGATGCAGATACTGTATCAAAAAATCACATGAGTTGGTCAGACATCGTAAACTTTGCTGCACCCAACGAAGAAGCAGAAGTTGTACATCTGGGCCGCACTGCTATCGATTACAGTGAAACTTCTTTTCTGTCTTTCAATCTAAACTCTACTCGTACTCTTGAGTTTTTATCTGACTTTCGTGGAATGTATACGAGCCATGAAGTGTTTGGGTACAGAGAGTGGCACGATGGCTTTGTCTTTACGCGCTTGTTGAACATTCATGAAGAGCACGGCTTGAATGTGTACAACATGTCGCCTGATTGCACCGATCTAAATGCTTTTGCTACCAGTGAACTCGGTAAGTTTTTGGAGCACAAAAAGGGTAATCTAAAATATAACAAACAAGATCAAGCAAATCAGATACCTGCGATGCCAGTGGGTCCGCAGCGATATGCTTATATTAATTCTCTTGTTGCTTTTTATGAAAGAAAAAATCTTCTTGAAGTAGGAACGTGGAATGGTGATAGAGCTATACAAATGGCATCTGCAGCGTTCGCTAAATCGGATGTTGTTCACTACACTGGTTTTGATCTGTTTGATTATGCCACAGAAGAAACGGATAAAGCGGAACTTAATACGAAAGCGCATCATACTAAAAAACAAGTTGAAGAAAAGCTAACTGAGTTTGCTAAAAAGGTAAAAGAAGATGGCAAGACTTTTACTTTTTGTCTGTATGCAGGAGACTCGAAAGAAACTCTAAAGCTGATACACGATAAAGACTTTAGAAATACTCACAACATTCATCCTGATTTTGCTTATATCGATGGTGGTCACAGCATTCAGACGTGCTCTTCAGACTATGAGATGTTGAAGCATATTCCGTTCGTGATCATTGATGACTACTTTACTGCTGACGAAGAAGGTAAAGAAGTTGATCCAGAAATGTGCGGAACAAATCACGTATATGACAATCTAATAGATGACTCTGCACGAAAGAAAATTCTGACATCAAATGATAGAGTTCTGGGCGGCGGTATCACTAATCTTGTAGCTGTTCTTCATACTGACAAGCTGCCTGATCTTCCTGAGATGACGCTTGCTCCTGTACAGAACCGTACTCCTATCAAGGTAACTCCTCACGACTCAATGCCTGATGAGTATATTCAGGAGAGCATTACGGCTAATAAAAATAAAATGAATAGATGGATCAAGCAAGCGGGTGCTCCTAACAACGAGCATATGTGTATTGTTTCTGGTGGTCCCTCTCTTAAAAAGAATATAGATAAGTTAAAACAGATAGTGGCTGAAAAGCGTTCTAAGGTGGTCTGTGTTAAGCACTCTCTTCCGGTGCTGGTCAAAGAGGGTATCATCCCTTGGGGGTGCATTGTGCTCGATCCTAGACCGATTGACGGGGTATCTACGCACGGCGTAAAGAGGCGTGATCTCTTCAAGGATATTCCTGAAAAGACAAAGTTCTTTGTTGCGTCGATGACAGATGTTAGTGCTGTTGATTACATTCTAAGCAAGACTGACAATGTGTATGGATGGGATGCGTTCTCTCAGGCTATTCAGGATTGGCCGCTTCTCAGAGATACAATGCTGATTGCAGGTGGAACCTGTGCAGCTACCAGAGCTATCGGCTTGTTTCATGTTCTTGGTTTTCGTAACTTTGATCTGTTTGGCTTTGATGCCTGTATTGAGGGAGAGCCTGAAGACAAAGAAGAACTTCTCGAAAGCGGAAGCCCTAAGTGGATTAAGGTTGGTATTGGAGAAGAGGAAGAAAAGTTCTGGGTTACAGGTGAGCTACTAGCGATGGCTCAAGATATGGAACAAATGCTTGATAATAAATCAGTGGACATGACGCTGAACATGCATTGTGGTGGTTTGGTAAACGCTATATGGAAAGACCGAGTCTCTAATGGCTACATTAAACCTCATTACACGGAGATACTGAATGTCTGATGACAACATCGTTGATTTTCCTAGTAATTTTATAGCTCTTCCTCCTAATAAAAATACTGACGAAGGTGTTGATGAACAGGCTCATGCTGTTGTAGTTGAGTCTATGGAAAAGATTTTTGAAATCGTCGCAGAAAATGATAAAATAAAGGGAGGCGTCTTTCTCGCTTTTGAAGATGATGGGTCAATGCAAGATTGGTTTTTTGGAGCACTGACTGTAAGCGCCGTATACATTCAACTTGATAGAATTAAACAAGATTTAATAAATACATTAGATATACTGGAGTGATAAGTTGCTCCATGTAAGGAGCAAAAATGGCTATACCTTCATCAATTACAAGACTTGGAACGACAGAACCGTTCTCCCTTCAGGTAGCACGGGGTCAAGTAGAAAACCATAAAACAATTTTCAAGTTTGGATTTAATCCAGACGTAAACGGTTCAGAAGAAACTATTTGGGATGTAGGTGGTATTTACGCCTATCCTAGTTCTGCCGTTGCTATGACTGTAACAACAGATGCCGGTACACCAGAAAACGATAATGGTGTAAAGGTAATAGTCTTTGGTTTGGATGAAGATTACAACGAAGTTAATCAGGAAGTAACTCTTGCTGGTTCTGGTACAGCCACTACGACACAAACATTTATCCGTGTCTTTCGTGCTTATGTTAGCGGATCACAAGCACCTACTGGAAACCTGAACATCACCAACGGTGGGACGACATATGCTCGTATTAGTCTTGGTGAGAATCAGACGCTAATGGCTCTGTGGACTGTTCCTGCTGGGTACACAGGATTTTTAGATCATGTCAACATTGCTACTGGTACGACTAATGCTAACCAGTACGTCACTGCTCAAATTGTCCAACGTACACAGGGCGGTGTGTTTCGAGTTATGATGAAACAGACCCTTGGTTCAGGAGGTATTGCAGATTTTCTTATACGTTATCCGATTGTAGTACCTGAAAAAACAGACCTAGAAGTAAGAGCAGAATCTTCTGGATCAAACAACCTTATTTCTGCAAACTTTTCTATGGTGTATATCAAAAATATTTCTGCATAATTAAGTTAAGGGAGAAAGGTCAATGGAGGGAGCCATTGATTTACGATTAGTTGTAACTCTAGGAGGAATACTGTTTAGTGTTGCTGGGGCTAGTGCTGTAGCCAAAATGCAGATCAAACAATTAGTAGATAAACTAGATGATGTAGAGCAGCGTTTAAGAAAGATGGATAGTAATTATGATAGGTTGCATACTTCTACAGAAACGCAAGAACAAAGAATTTCTATATTAGCTAAGATGGCAAGTCCTGAAAATCTCAGGCGGGATCACATGCAGTTATCTGAAATACTAACAACTATCAAAAATTTAGAAAAAAATTATGACCGGCTTTATGCCATGCACAACGGAAAACATCCGCCTGTGTCAGACACAAGAAAGGCAGACTAATGGTTTTAGGTATTGCAGACTCCGTAATTGGAGTTGCTGGAAAAGTTTTAGATAAGTTTGTAGAAGATAAAGACTTACGAAAGAAATTAGATCACGAACTAAAAACACAGTTGGTGTCTCTTGATCTTGCTCAAGCACAAGCGAACATAGAACAGGCGAAGCACCCCTCTATCTTCGTAAGCGGAGCTAGACCAGCTATCATGTGGATATGTGCCTTTGCATTGGCGTGGCAGTTTATCGTAGCTCCGATAGCTAGCTGGGCCTTTGCTATCTGGTATCCTGTTGTCGAGCTTCCTGCGCTGGACACACAGGCACTCATGACACTTCTTATGTCTTTACTCGGACTTGGTGGAATGAGATCATTTGAAAAGATGAAGGGAGTGGCTAGAGAAAACTTGAAAAGATAAAATCAGTATCCATGTATTTAGAAGCGAACGCTTATAAAAAGGTTCGTATTAATCAATGCTAAATAAAGAGGTTGATATGTATATCAAGTATTTTTCCACACTGCCTTACGACTATCCGTCTTACCCTGAAGCCCTCATGAAAAAGTATGAGAATACTTATAAAGTTTCAGAGAAGGTTATGAATAAGTATAAAGAAGCAGCGATAGAGCAGAAGCTAGAAACTATAAAATTTCAGCGCGATGCTCTTGATGAAGAGATTGTAAAGTTAGAAATGCAGCTATATGATATTACCGAAAAGCAGGACCATAAGCCCACAGAGCAATAGAATGCTTTTCGTTATATAAAACAGGCTTCACACGGTGCCAAAGAAAAGAGGGGAAGACAACAATGCTTCCCTTCTTTTTTAATTCAGGGCAATCAATAACACGTTTGTGATAAGACTTAGAAGGCTTGCCCCAGCTAAACTGAAACTCACCCCCTTCGTAATTATCATTTAAAGAGACGACCAGCGAAAGCTTTCTAACTTTAGCAGGATCAAATGAGTTCTCTATATCCATGTGCCAGCCGTAGTGACCAGTCTCGTAGTACGTAGAGAACTGCATAACTTCTGCTGAGTGTATGTCAAAATTCCAACCAGCCTCTTTATTGGCAAGAATAATACACTTGTAAAATACT
>Ga0180438_10011225_pt1 | contig 10855 bp, 8 predicted proteins | sample SS_ome_12_FD_132455 | JGI IMG/M metagenome (GOLD analysis project Ga0180438, IMG submission 132455) | Hypersaline lake sediment archaeal communities from the Salton Sea, California, USA - SS_3_D_2 metaG | ecosystem: Environmental > Aquatic > Non-marine Saline and Alkaline > Hypersaline >... | reverse complement strand
CCATGTGATTAAATATAGTAAAATTGATTAATAACTTTTAATTTGAAGTAATTACAAAATGAACAATAATGAGCCCTCAAGTTCATATTCCATTAAAAACGTAGAACTCATAGTAGATGAAATTAAGGAACAAGGAAATTTACATGCGGTACTACTTGCTTTTAAAGATGGAGGTATAATTTCGGAGGTGGGGGGAGATGATCGAAATAGTAATCAATTTTCCGCGATGTGTGCTTCCGTTTTAAAGAGCGCAGAAGGTTTAGGACAGACCTTTGGAGAAGGAACTATAGGTAAAATCATAACTGAATTAGAAGATCAATCAATCATAATTGTAAAATGTAGTGAAAAAACGTATTTAGTGTTATTTTTTAAACAGGGCACTAAAGTTGATTTTATCACGAAAAATCTGGATGGATTTATTCAAAAAATAATCACTGCCTTACAATAATTAATCATTTTCAATTAACCTAAATCTTTAATTTTTTTCGCTTATTATTCTTCTTATCAATTCATGAAGTCAAATAAATTCGCCGTTTTCATTGATAAGGTAGACCAGTGGGATAAAAGAATAATCGGTAAGTGCAATGGAATTGGAGGTAAATACATCACCTTTTTCTTGAAACAAGTTTCCTTTTTCGGCAGAGAAACATTATGGTTATTCTTAATAGCGTTCTATTTATTCTTGTGGTATAATCCCCTTTCATTATCGTACATAGGAGCAACTTTTCTATGTGGTGTTATATTGATACTCTCTATTAAGAACGCAGTAAAAAGAGAACGCCCTTTCGAAACTCTTGAAGATATCAAGGTTTTAGAGAACCATCCCACTTCAAGGAGTTTTCCATCATGGCACACATATAATGTTGCTTCACAAGGAATTGTACTAGGAGTAGTATTTAATTCTTACCTAATCTTACTGGTTTTTGCCGTTTTAGCTGTTTTTGTTGCATTTTCGAGAGTCCAACTTGGAGTTCATTATCCTTCTGATGTTGTAATCGGATGCATTTTGGGGATTTTGGGGGGTTTTCTTACCTTACTCATAATTGGTCCTTTCACTCTTTTTATAATAACTTGTTTGGAACAATTTGCTCTACATAAAATTGAATATAATAGTTTAAATTCCAGGTTAGGCGAAGCATGGTATTTAATAATATGTATTGCTATTTTTGGAGTTATTTTTTTCTCAGCAGAATATAAAACATTGAAAAAAATAATTAAAAAATACAGAAATTAAAGTTCTAGTCTCTTTTGCTTTTGAAACAGGTCCTTAAGCTCATCAAGTACATTTGCACGAACCCGATCTTCGCTCCTTTCGCCTATTTGACCGGGATTTTGTATTTCAATAGGGATCCCACTTTGAGCAATTTGAAATGCTCCACTTTCTATTGCCCTGAGACGATGATCAATTTCACTTATTTGAAGAGAGATGCTTTCTGATAAGCGAATAACCGCATTCATCGTGTCTTCCAGTATCTTACCCATTCCTTCAACTTTTCTAAGAGTTGGATCGGTAAGAGATTGCGCTGATTTCATCACATCTTTTATATATTTTGAAAATTTTGGCTCATTCGATATTAGAGAAAATATGGATGTTAAAAATATTTCGTAATCATAACTGAGTTCCTTCTCTTGAAAGAGTACGGTTAGTTTTTCCTTTAAAAGTTCGATATTGAGTAATACCTCAGGATCGTGTTTTATATCAGGATCGAATTTATGTATGTAAACGATAATGTAAGGATTTTCTTCTAAAAGTTGGACCACTTCCAGTATTTCACCAAAGTATTCTATTGAATCGTCAAATCTCTTGGGATCCTGAACATCGATCACATACATTAATAAGTTCATTTGAAGAAAATATTGCTCTGGGTTTGCTAAATACTTCTTACGATATTCTTCTTGTCCACCAAAATCCCAGATAATCAACTCCAAATCATCGGCTATAATTTGCTGTCGATTTATTCCTTTAGTTGGTTTTAATTCTGCTAAATCACCAATTCCCAATCGATTTCCAAACTTGGTTAATAATGCTGTTTTACCTGCATTATCTAATCCTACAACTACTACTTTCTGTTCAGTTTTCTCTAATTCGTGTTTTCCATCTGAAAGAGATGCTATTATAGAGCTAATCGTGATGGCTTTTCTCAAGTGTCTTTCAAAATTAGGAAATTTTTCATTGAGTAATTCAACTTTATTAATGAGTTCTTGTTTTAACTCGTCGTCGCTTTTACTAATTTTCAAAATATTTTTAAATGGATTGTCCTTATCTAATTTGGCAGCTCCACTGATGTTTTTAACTTCTAATAAGTCTCCTACCATCTTCGCTTCGTTTTTATCTATAAACTTGTAGGAATGAGTAGGTAGATTTAATACGTCCTCAATTGTTTTAATCTTTCCTTTCTTAATGATTCCGTCATCTAAAAACTTAGAAAATACCTTGAGAACATCGTTAAATTTTGTTGTTGACATTCAAAAACCCATTTTTTCTTATAAACATATAATAGTAATAGTTATTTTTATTATTATTTATATTAGGATTCAAATTTAATTAACATTTATATATTCTTAACTATATGTTTTTACTAACAATAATGAAATATTCCACTGATTTTTAATAGAAGTTCAATGCCATCTAATTCAGAAGATGATATTTTCTTTGAAGAAAATATCGATGAGGAGGAATGTTGTGATTCCCCAAAAGTCTCGCAGGAAGATGGCTTCTATGTATGTTTGAATTGTGGAAATGTATTCTCTCGAGTTTTAGATGACTCACCACGAAGAGCTTTTACTCAAGAAGAAATCCAGAAGCGTAAAAGCAATGAAAGGGTCTATAGCCCGATTGGCCCCCGTACGATTATCCGAGGTAGTCGCGATGCAAGGGGCACGTTATTAAGCCCAAAATACAAGTCGAAGTTTAATAGACTCGCAAAAATACACAGATCGTTAACAACCAGTTATGAACGTAATTTGTGGATTGCCTTGCCTAATTTACAGCGTTTACAAAAGAGACTCGGAATACCTGACATAGTAGCGGATGATGCACTTCGAATTTACACGCAAACTGTAAAAAAGAAGTTAACCATGGGGAGAAGTATCGATACTTTATTAGCTGCTTCGATTTTTTGTGCTTTACGAGTGCATGGAATACCACGTACAATTGAAGAAATAACGGTTGTTGCTCAAATTCCCAAAAAAAAGGTTATCAAGAGTTATAGACTCATATTTAACGAAGTGTTGCCAAATTTAAACCTTAAAGTTCAACGATTTACCCCCGATCGATATGTCGATAAATTTAACGACGAGCTTCATTTATCCATGAAATGCAGGAACATTGCTGTTAAAATTATTGAAGACGCAAACAAAAGCGGTTTTAATTCAGCAGGAAAGGATCCTAAAGGAATTGCGTCCGCAGCGATATACATCGCATCGAAGATTTGCAATGAAAATCGCACCCAAAAAGATATTAGCAAGCTTGCACAGGTCACGGAAGTGACTTTAAGGATGCGTGTTAAAGATTTACAGAAATATGCTAATATAAATTAAGTTTGATTAGGTTTGAGCAATTAAATTTCTATTAAGATTTTTTCTTCTTCAAATAACGCCAACTTTTCCATCATTTCTTTTAATTTTGGAATGAATTGGTCCAAGTTATTTTTTACTACTTGAATGATAAATAAAATTAGAATAATTTCAAAAGTATCCTTGACAACAGTTTTGTTCAATCCTAGTGAATCTAAAAATCTGTTTACGCTTTCTTCAATATCAATAAAAGTGATCCCTGCTTTTATTGCGCTTAATCCGTATAAAAGTACGAGAAAACAACTAGTTTTAAAATCTTTTCTCTTAGAAATAGTACTTGCTAATTCCAAATATTTTTCTCCAGCTTCCTTAAAAGATTGGTTGGTTAAAAGATCTAATACTTCCTCATAGTAATGCCTCCTCATGGCCTTCCGTTTAGCATAAAACTTTTTTGAATCGGTTTGTTCATCTCTTAATTTTTGTTGGAGCGTTTCAAATGTTTGATCCAATTCTGCCACGTGCTTCGATAATTCTGCGCGCTCCCTCCTTGTTAAAGTTTCCTTTTGTGCTTTTTCGCCCGAGTCATCTTCCAGAAACGATTTAAGAAAAACCATTTCAGGTTCAAATAGAATTAATTTTTCTGCGAGAATGTTTAAGGATAATTCAATTAATCCCAGTTCATTACTTTCTAAAGCATCAAATACAAGTTCCATGAGTTTAACTTCTGGTAAGGCTTTTATTTTGTCTTTTTTATCTTTTTTCAAGTCATTCATGTTTTTTTCAAAGCTACTCTTGCAGATTTTAACATCCTTTTCTTTCACTAAAGGAAGAATCCCCATAATCAACCCTATTGCCGCGTGTTTATTAAAATCTTTTTCAGCTAGCTTGGGAACCGCATCTAAGTAAGCTAATGACGCGTTTATCATATTACCGTTTTCTAATTCATTTAAAGCCTCGTCCCAGTATTGTTTTTTCATTAATTTTCTTCTAGTAACATCACTTTTTTCCTTCTGGATATTTCTTCCTAGTTCATTGATTTTTTTTATAATATTGCTAATGTTAACTATTTCTTTTGAGGATTTTTCTGTCTTTTCTTCTTTTCGATATTCTTTACCTAGAAATTCGTAAAGCCCTTCCATTTCTTCTTCAAATAATGGTAAGTTCTCTAAAAATAACAACGCTTGGTTCAATTTTGAATCGTCTTGAAGTTTCTGAATATCAATAATGTATTCGATTAATGTAACTGGAAATGTATCAAAAAATGACTTTTCAGAACTTACAAGTTCTTTATCTTTGAATAATGCTACCATTTCTTGTATCTTATTCTCTTTCATGAGAAGAAGGCACGCCATGGCTAATGAAACGCCAGCTAAATTATATTTCTTAATTTTATTCAATCTAATTATGCTATTCGTGTATTTTTTTACTGCGTTTTCAAAGTCATTGTTTTTAATGAATTCCAATGCTTCTTTAAAATAAACCCTTTTAAAACCTCTTCTTTGTTTTAACTCACTATCTCGATCGTGTAGCGCATCGCGGGCTTTTTGCTTGATAATTGATAGCTTTTCTACTAATAATTCTCCTCTTAAAGAATCTTTTGCTGCAGCTGCGGCTATAGCACTTTGACTAGCTTCAATATTTGCAATTTTTTTATGAAGTTTCGTTTTCAGAGCCTTTTTTTCGATTTTATCGTTATATGCGTGAGCAGACGAAAGGTCTCCAATTTGATATAAATAGATTTCAGCAATTTTTCCATATAGCTCATCCAAATTTATTCCAACATTATCTAAATAAGAAGAAGATACATGAGTAATTGTTTTAATCAAGTCTACAGCGCTATTCACTCCGTTTAAATCTTTTTGGTTTTCTACTATTCTTAATGCTTCCTTTTTTATCACATCAATATAGAATTCACTAATTTGTTTTGAATGTTTGTAAAGCTCTAAATCCCTATATAATCCATTAAAATTTTCAAATACGTGCTTACAATTATCAAAACTTTCAGTTTCTTTTATATCCTTTAATTTTTCAATAATTACTGGAAAGCTACGAGTAAGATAGTTTTTTTTCATTTCAACCGTCAAGCTTCGATAGTAATTAAAGAAAGGAACAAAAAACTTTCCATCCAATAGGATATCTAGAGATTTTGTTAAAATTTGGTTTTCAATCTCTTCTTTACCAATCTCTTTAAGGAATTCTGCTTGCATTTTAATGTGTTCTGCCGCTTGTAACCAATCTTTTTGTTCAACTAATAAATTAGCTTGTTCAATTTTTTCAGTATTTATTCGTGCCACGATCTCTTGCTCAGCTCTAATGAATTCTCTGAGGATCTCGATTCCCTTTTGAATATTTGATTCGTGTTCTTTTTTCAATAGTTCCTTGTTTTCTTCTTCTACTTTAGAGCTATATTCCGTGAGTTTTTTCTTCAATTCATAAGAATCTAATTTGTTAATTAAAATTGTTGCCATGCTGAAGTTCAGTTTATCTAAAAATAATTTAATTAATTCTTCTAATGAGGAATCCAAATTGGTCTTTTCAACATTAAAACTTTCCCACATGTTTTCAATTTCATCATAAATTGCTTTAGCATGATATAGTTCTTGGTTTTGAATTGAATTTTTGAATATAGTTGTCAATACAGTGGTTAGCTTATTTGTTAACTTTTTTACTGTTTCAGAGAGACCTTCTCGTTGATATGTATTTACCGAGTAATACAATTGCTCCCTTGCGGAATTTAAATTTCCTGTTGACATTAGATAATCCGCAGCAGCTATGATTTTATCAACTATTTCATTCAATATCGGTTGTATTTCTTCATGGGGCAATCTCTCAAGAATTAGAAATGATTTTTCACATTTACACGCAGAAATCCAGGAATTTATAGCCAGTTTAAAAGATTGATTGATTATATCCTTGTCCTTTAACTCAATTGAAGCCCATTGTCCGGCACTCTCGTATTGTAAGGCGGCCATTTCAAATTTATTCTGATTAAAGAGTATATTTCCTTCTCGGATTATTGCGTTTGTGTACATTCTTTTAAATTCTTTGGATTTTCTTTCATCTATATCTTCCAATATATTACTTGCTTCAAGAAATAAGTTCAACTTTGCATAAAGATAAGCTGCTTGTTCACTATAAATGAAATATTCTTGTTTTTCGTAGATATTAGCAATTAACGCCATTTTCTTTAAAACTCGAGCCGCATAGAATAAGTTTTGAGTTTGAAAATAATGATTAGCTAACTTGAGATACACGGGAAATCTCATCCATGCATTTTCTATGTTTAATGGAGTATCTCCAGTAATCATTGCTATACAAAGACATTGAAGGACTTGATGGAATTCTGATGGAAAGATGTTAATAAACGCTTCTAAATCTGGATAATTTATCCATATTTTTTCAAAAATCGAGTTTATAGAAACTGGTAAGTATCCTATCTCATCATTTAATACAATAATTGTTGGAATATCACGTTTAACAGAATAGATGATTGGTAAGATCATTTCAAATAAATCAGATTCACCCTTTCTGAGAGGATTCAAAAAATAGACAATCCCATCAATACTCGCAATAATATCTTCAAAATCGGTATTTATGATGTCTGTAATCACATTTATTTCTAAATCACAAATATCATCGAGTACATTGATTTCATTATACCATTCGCTGTAAGTTGTCTTTTCTTCGCCCGTATCTCCAAATGCATTTGAGATATATGATATTGCAGTTGATGGTTCGCTCGATAAAGCAAGAATTTTGAAAACATATCTCATTTTATTGGTTATAAACTCTAATTTTATAAATCTTTTCTTATTTCTATTCTTCTTTTCTTATTTAACCTTTAATCTTATTCTACATATAAAATAAGATAAAATATTTATCTTAATTATTATTATCTTATTTATTATTTATTTTTCTTCATCGAGTTTATTATATTTTAAATTAACACAATAAGAGGTTTTGATGCTGGATTACCTTGAAAGAAATTATCGCATTCTTGAACAGAAAATGATTAACTTAATGAACAACTCCCTTGAGTTCGGAAAGTCATTGATTGATTCAGAATTAGACACAGGACTCTTGGATATCATTATTAAACCAATCATCAAAACATTTTATAATTATTGGAGTTCCAACGATGCAAAAGTAGGGACCTTAGAACAAATATCTTTAACATTGGGATGTGGAAAAAGGTTAGTTAGTAATGGTCTCGACTCTACTATTACATTGGAGAAATTAGTAGATGAAAACTTTGAGAAGTATTTAAAAAGCGATCAAGTTGGTCGACAATGCCATCAAACTCATAGAAATTTTAAACAATTAAGAAAAATCGTAAGAGAGACTTTTATAACCCAAATCAAGGAATCTGTCATGCTTTTAAAAGTTGAAGACGATGTTGAAAGCTACGACGATTTGGTTAGAGCCGCATTCAAAACAAAAGAAGAAGCGTATGCGACCTTAGCAAAACAATTGAACTTTACAGACGATTGCATAAAAATCATTGAAAAAGACACGAGCATCCTAAAAATTCCAACAGGGAAAAAGATATTGGTAAAAACACTTAGAAAGGGCTTTGATGAAACAAGAAACAACCTTAAACAAGGTTTAAATAATATTTATTAAATGTTCTTCTTTTGATTAAGAATAAAGCATATTAATTGAGTACTCATGGAAAATTTTAACGAAATTGAATCCCATATTCAAAATGAAGATATGGAACCAAAGAAAACTCTGATAAGAACATTTTTTGTAAATTTATTAATGATTTTTTTCATAGTTTTAGGTTATTTTTACCTTTCTGAGGCTTTTGGAGCCATATCTTCCTTTTACATCGGGGATAACACGTTTTCGATTCATTTTAGCGTGAGTTTATTACTGTTTTCCTTTTTAGTAATATTAAGTGGTCCTTATGTCGGATTTGTTTCTGGATTTATCGGAGAATTTCTCGTTCAATTAGCAATTTATAACACGATCTATCTTGAATGGTGCATTACTGTTGCGATTTTTGGATTTTTGTGTGGTTATTATAAATATAAACCTCTTAAATATAAGAATATGAAGAAAATTTATTTTACGTTCATTTCTTTATTTCTTTCTTCCTTATTGACAACCATTTTAATTATTATTTATCAATCGATTTTATCTTCAGGGCAAATGCTTCTTTCTACGATATTCATTAATTACGGTTTTAAATTTCTCATGCAGGCAATAATATCGATCTTGGTAATCGTGCCGATTTTATTGCGAGTATATGATACCTGCCTCGCTACTCACGAACGACAGGTCTACACTGAAATTTTGACCCATCATCCTGCCTCTGAAGAAGGTATCACGCATACTTTTCATTTAACCTTCGGTCGAACTAACGTGTATTTTTGTTCGAGATGTTCTGGCGCAATTTTGGGAGGATTATTCATAATGTTCTTTGGGAAATTATTTTTTATGACAACGGGTAGCAGGATTAGCGCTGAATTTGCCATATTTTTATGTATCATCGCACCAATCATTGGATTGACCGATTGGGGGACTCAAAGGTTATTGTTTAGAACGAGCACGACAGAAATTAGGTTAATCACGGGTTTTATTCTTGGACTGGCTCTATTTTCCATGTCATACGCAGCTAAATATTATTTTTTTGTTTTATTTCTGCTAATAGTGTTTTTAGCAACATTTTTTGTTTTAATGTTTTTTGGCCAGAAAAAGGCCGTCAGGCAATTAAATGAAGAATTGGAACAAGCTTCTAAAGATGAAACGGAAAACTAATACACTCAATTATCAAAATTAACAATGAGGTTCTATTAATAACATGTCGAACATTATTTTTATTCACGGTCTAGAAAGCTCTGGAAGTGGTTTTAAGGGGCGGTTGTTTAAAAAAGAAATTCCAGGGATCATCACGCCGGATTTTAAGGGTTCTTTGGATAAAAGGATGGAGTTATTAAACGAGATCTTGGAAGGAACTCAACCTTGGATTATCATCGGCTCTAGCTGGGGGGGTTTGATTGCAACAATTTATGCATGTAATCATCCTGAGAAGGTTTCTTTATTGATCTTACTCGCTCCTGTTTTAATTCACTCCGAATTAGATTCAGTTAAGCAAATAGACCTTCCAGTAATTATTTATCACGGGAAAAACGACGATGTTGTCCCTTTAAAGGCATCCAAGGAGGGAGCAAAACGATTATTTTTAAGATTAGAATATAATGAAGTGGAAGACGATCACATGCTTCATCCCACAGTTGAAGCGATTAATTGGAAGGAAATTTTAAAGGGATTTTGAATCCAGTAAAATATTAAAAGATAACGATTTAAAAAACCCTATATTTTCGTTTAACTATTAAAAATTGGACTACTTAACCTTTATTATTTCTTTAAAATATCTTTTTATTAAGTAAAAGTATGATAAAAAATATATTAGAAATATACTATTATAACAATAGGGATTGTGAGAGAACATGCCTAAAAAGAAATATAATTGTAACGAATGCGGATTCATATTTCCTGATGAGCTTTCTGAGCTCATTGATAAAAGAACTCAGGTGTACTGCGAGAAGTGCGGGAAACCTTTCTCAATAAAGGGAGTGGTTTTTAAACCTGCTACAATTCAACCTCCTCCACCCCCGAGACCCACAAGAGAGAAAAAGCCTGTAGTACAAAAACCTCCCTCTCAAGGTCATCCCCACTATGAGTTTGCTCAAAAGGATCGAGAGAAATTCCATCACGCAATTCAGAAGTTAAATAAGTATTCTTCTATACCGATTCTAATTGTATCGATTGTGCTTTTAGTTTTCGCTTCATACACTCTTATTACTTTTATACTAAATGTCTTCAACATACCAGGCCAATACATTAATTATAACCTATTCCTCATGATAAATAATTTTGCTTTAGGTATATGTGGATTAGCAATAAGTGTTTATGATATGAAATTCATTTCGCTAAAAATAAAGGAAAAAAAGTATAATGAGATCGTAGTAGATTCCTTCTGTTGGGGTATCGTTGGATGTGTCATCTATGGTGCAGGCGTTATTCTTATCTTTAAGGGTATCGTGATATTGATCTACAACATTTTGGAAAACAAGCATTTTGGGTATAATTTAAAAAATTCATTAAATAACTTTTCAGCAACTTTAGGTTTAATAATATTGGTTCTTGCTGCATCATCAACATTCATAAATTTTACATCATTAAGTTATTTTAGTTTTGTTACGAGGGTGGTGTTTCTATCGTTAGCCATAGTTGCCTTGTATATTGATTATAGATATAAAAATGAGATCCGAGAAAAACGGAAGTTTATGGTTAACGATGCAGTGCTATTTTTTATATTAGGGATTCTTGG
>Ga0180438_10011224_pt1 | contig 10855 bp, 10 predicted proteins | sample SS_ome_12_FD_132455 | JGI IMG/M metagenome (GOLD analysis project Ga0180438, IMG submission 132455) | Hypersaline lake sediment archaeal communities from the Salton Sea, California, USA - SS_3_D_2 metaG | ecosystem: Environmental > Aquatic > Non-marine Saline and Alkaline > Hypersaline >... | reverse complement strand
TTTACTTTGTAAAACAGTTGAAATATAACTAAAATAAGTGTCTTAATAGACATTGGAAAATGTTTAGTTAATACTCTTACAACCTCATATGATATAATCCAACTTACACTAGATCGATCCTAATATAATACATCAGACATCAATGATTACCCCACGCCACACTCTCGGTATTTTCGTGATCTCCATATTTTGGGAGAGAGAGTTACTGGATTCTATGATTTTGAATGTGGCACCGTATCTTGTCTCTTAAATTGATCTTATATTGATCGTAAATACAATGTAAATACATCTTAACTGACTCTTTTGCCTATTATTTAAAGCTATATTAGTAATAATGATACCAATTATCTTTGTAAAACAGCTGGAATCACTACACAAAAGACGACTAACACTCTATAACGTCCAATTTAGGATATATCAAAATCTCTTAGAAGATGATGAATATCTCACACCACACTCTCAGCATTTTCGTGGTCTCCATATTTTGAGAGAAAGAGTTGCTGGATTCTATGATTTTGAAGGTGTCACCGTATCTTGTCTCTTAAATTGATCTTATATTGATCGTAAATACAATGTAAATGCATCTTAACTGACTCTTTTGCCGGTTATTTTAGTATCTTATAGTAACAATACTACTAATTTACTTTGCGAATAGTAGAATATAAACTAATACTATTACCAAATAAACACGATAAAATATGTTTATTATACAATCCCATATTATCTATCTAATCAATCATAATGGGATATATCAAAGTCTCTCAGAGGTCGATGAATCTCCCATGCTACACTTTCAGCGTTTTTGTGATCTCCATAATTCATGAAAGAGTTGATGACTTCTGATTTTGAATGTGGTACCGTATCTTGTCTCTTAAATTGATTTTATATTGATCGTAAATACAATGTAAATACGTCTTAACTGACTATTTTGCCCTTAATTTAAGACTCTAATGGTAATGGTGATACTAATTCATTTTATAAAACAGTTGGAAACACAATTAAGGTAAAGAACTTAATAAACACTTCACTTGCCAAAAGGCAACAAACGTCCAATCTAGGATACATCAGAGTCTCCCATGCTGCACTCTCAGCATTTTCGTGATCTCCATAATTTGGGAAGAGTTGCAGGTTTCTATGATTTTGAAGTCGTCGCCGTATCTTGTCTCTTAAATTGATCTTATATTGATCGTAAATACAATGTAAATACGTCATAACTGTCTCTTTTGCCTGTTATTTTAGCATCTTATAGTATCAACAATACTATCTCATAATGTAAAAATAGTTGGTCTATTACTCAATTAACAAATATAAACACATTAATATACACGAAACTAAATACGGTCTTCAACCTACACCATACTTAGTATTTCCGATGTTCCTTGAGGCTATCGTCATATCTTGTCTCTTAGTTGATTATTTAGCGTAAATGACAATGGTATTTCTTCCACTTGGATATGTGGTGATGACGACGCCATTTTTATTAAAAAATTGCGATATTTTAATATTAATAGCAATTAAAAAATTGTAGCGTGTAATGCAGAAGGATCTTGACAAAGTTGAAGCCACCTCAGTGGTTGAGTTACCATTTGAATTACAACATGAAAATGATTTTTGGGTTATCCGTGATGAGAAAAAGATCGCAAAATACCAGTTCATACTAGACCGTTCGATTGTAGATGATTCCCCTATCGAATCTTGTAATATTTATTGTCCGATAGATGATTGCACCAAGGGCAAATTTTACCCAAGGAAAGGATGCAGAGGTAATATCTATGCATGGGAATTTTCTTGCGCGGAACATGCATGCAAAGGTGTGAATTGGGACAGTCACGAATGCAGCGGATATGGTATATCAACCCCGGTATCACCCCCATTTTGTAACAGTTGTCATACACTGGATCAAAGAAGTATGAAGGAATTCAGCTTAGTTCTATTTACCAATGATATTGGACAGGCATGTCCATCAGGAACAATAGGTCGTGTAGTTAAATTTGCTCGTTTTTTGGGTCCTCCTCGAAATCAGAAGTTTGACCCTGACAATGACGAATGTATCTGGTTCTTCGGTGACAATGAAAAACGGTGGCTCACGGTGATAATTGGAGATAAAGACAGCATCGAAGCTCATCAAAGTTGTGATGCAACTTCATCTGATGGTGATTGTTTTGTAGATATATGTTCTAGTGATGTTCGTACTATTGAACAATATTATGATTATCGTAATGGAGCCGTTCAATACAGATACGGTGGTTGTGACTATTCGGAAATGTTATCAGTGCGAGAATGTGATGGTATCTTAGTCGGGTGTCGTAATAATTAGGTATTCTTAAATACATTACTTTGGTATGTATACTCTAGTATCCTTATTAGAATAAGGTGAGCTAAGCTTTGTAAAACAACAAAGTAAGTAGAAGAGAGGGCACTATGTATGTGTACAATAGTCTCCGGGCTCCCAGACGAAACTTGTGTTGGCATCTGGATCAAGTGAGCGGTGCTTTGCGCCTATGGAACCTGTATACATAATAAAACTAAAGTTAGTCATTCTTATTCCAATAATTCGGAAATAATTTATTATACGGTTGGTATTTGGGTTAGTTTGATTTTCAACCTTACTATGCGAATGGTTAAATGAATTTCGATAATCTTCTATAAAGTCATGTTTATTTTTTAATTGATTAATTCTGTTGTTAAAATAGGTTGCAAAATGTTGTCAATTGTTTGTCGGTCTTGTGTTTGCAATATGTTATACAAGATATAATCATAATTCAGACTGGAGCGACTATAACGATGCAAAAGATCGGGCGTCAATTGACTTATCAAATAACGCTGCAATTGTGACATCAAATTACCACTGTGACCATCAATCAACCATTTATATAAGTGATTAGCGATACAAGACTTGATTTTTGTTATTAGTGCTGGACTAACAGTGTTCAAATAATCCAAATACAAATCTAGTGTATACAATTCATTCTTAGTTGCATCATCCAATTCAACATCCAACTTATTCTCTAATTCAACTAACGAATTCAGATTCCCAATCAAATCATCAACCTCGCCGACAACTATCTCTATCTCAGTTGTTTTCGAGTCCGCCTTTTGTGACATTGTTACATCATTTCGTGTTTGTATCTGTATTTGTGATTGTGATTGTGGTAAGTTGCTTGTTTGAGTAACCGGAATAGGAAAACCTTTCATACTGTTTTTTGCCGCATCTGTACCGGATAATACAAACTTCTTATCTTGGACTCTTACGGGTAAAGAGAGGGAAATGCTTTCTGGTCGGAGACCAAGGGAGGACGACGATATGGGATTTGGCTTTGCTGAGTTTGATTCGAATTGTGTGACTGGTGATATATATAAATCCTGTGATACGGGTGGAATCGAATCACCATCCACTAACTCTTTATAATATTGGTCGCCAATGGCCTCATGTAAATGAGGGCTTAAATCTTCCAATAATATTATCCGATGTCGACCTTTAATGCCATTTTGTTCCAAATATCTGCAAATCTTGTGACTGCGATATTGTTGGTAGTGTAGCTGAAGTCGTTCAAGTCTTACAAAATTACTTTTGTGATTATCAACCGAATGCTGATTGGCCATTTTTTCATGTTTTTTGGTTTTCCCATTAGTAGATTTGAAACATAGACCACAGAAATAATGGCCGCATCCATAAGTTGGATGGCATTGAACTGTTAAACATCCGTCGAATGCATCAAAAAGAAAACCACAGTCAGGGCACTGTAAATTCAACAACTCTAATACTTTTTCATTATGTCTATCAGACAATTGCAGCTGTTTTGAGGTGTCTTGTTTCTTGTTAGAAAATAAGAGGATATATTTTTCTAGGAGTTGGACTTTTAACTTGTCATCAAGTCGAGCCAAAATATCTTTCAATTCTATCTTTCCATTACAATTACCACCCATTGATAAGCAGTTAATAGTACCATCACCATGAATATCTAATGTGGTATTATTATCTGATAAATAGGTATTAACATATTGATTGAGGCAACTTTGACAAAAGGTATGATCTTCGGGACAAGTCACTAAATCACTTGTCGCTGGTTGGCCAAAACAGATACTACAATCCATTCTAAAAAATCAGAAAAGTATTCCAAATTTCCTTCTAAAAATTAGATAAAAAATAAAAAGGTGGAATTTTTTTTATGATATATGTTACACATAGGATAGCGCGTTTTCAGCCAAACTCCAAACTCAGTAATCTGTCACACTTTTTGTTATTTATTTCCTAAATTTTGGATTAGATAACAATAATGGGCTATATAAAAATGAATAACATAAACAACATAACATATCAGAATTTATTAATTTTTGCGTCTCCTCATCCGTCTTCTTTGGTTGGACACGCTCCCTGGAATTTCTCTGGATGAAAATCATATGCGTCGTCCTCCTGAATTCCGAGTATCCTACACCGAGGGTTGTTCATCGCTATTACGGTGATGGGCCGCGGGGGAGTCTCCTTTAAATGAAATGCATATTCATTCTTTTCGCACATCCGAGAAGAGTCCTCTCTACATATAGGTGACGGTATTGACACTTCAATTTTATCTACACTGCGAACCATATCAACAAGATCGTCCTGACATACGATGATATACTCATATGAGGGATACGGGCAACTGCTTTCCTGAAGAGATGTTGCATCTGGAATGATTCGATGCAACCACGGCCATGTGTTTTCGATGGTAGGTACAACAGGGATAGAGTGAGATTGTGATATTGCAGGATAGTGCACCTGTATCACAGGACGGTGCATCTGCATCGCCAAATGATAAGGTAGACAACTTTCATTACCGACAACGAATCCTTGAATGATCCCCCTAATACAATCATATACACCACTATGCATGATGACCGCATTTGTATATGCTCTTGACCATCTTCCTCGATGTGACAGTTCTGAGATTAACGTTGCTACCCAAGTGGCATCATTCAGTTTGGGTATAGAGGGGTAAGGTGTTTGTTCACATACATCAGGGTGTGGTTGGAATGTAAGCGTTGGGTCGTCAGTTACTGCGTTTTTTTCTAGAGGTCTTCCTAACATTGGAAGATCGAAAGTTTCTAAATCGATCACGTTTGACAACGACAACCATGGGCATGATTTCAAACAATTCGATCCAATATGAAACAAAAAGAACACAGGATCTCGATCGGAATGACCATTCAACCCTTCTGTCCACGCACGATGTACTGAGTATAGGAATCCAGCTGCATCCCGATCATTCTTGCTATCACCAAGGGGCTTTACATTGTCGAAGGGATTAGGTGTATCACTAGTCACTCTGAAGAAATATACACCCTGTCCACATGAAACTCTACTTGACAAGGAGCTCCATACACACATGGAATGACTCATGTCGATCATATTCCGTTCGGCGGACCCTGTACCGAGTACATACCCGCCACTATCACACAGTTTCTTGCATCGAATCCAGAGTGCTTCAGCGAATCCTCTCATAGATACTTCTTTATCTTTACCTTGCTGATAATCCAATCGAAATGGAGTAATATCGTTTCGCTCAATGTCTGATTGCGACACCCGAAGTTTCAAATATGAGTAAACTACCTTTTTTTCATTCTCAGATGCGTCCGATCCCACCAATGTGCATGGATTCAGTGCTGCAACATTTGTTGTTTCGCTTTCTGCTTGTTTGGGAGACTCAAGATTTGGACGAACAACTGGGTTACATAGAATGGGTCTCCCATCCATTTCAGCAAGGAAACCATAATCTGAGATGGGGTAGACAATGTCTGATAATAAATCAACTAACGTCACTTTCGATACTACCAGTTTCTTGATAATGTAGTACATTGTTCCCGTATGCATGTATCGTGACAGTACCTCCTTAGCTGTTTTGACAGTTAGATTCTGTGGTCGTGTGAAGGAGGGCCAATTTGGTATTCCATTGGACAAGTGGGTTGAAGACTGGATCTGTAAGTACTTTGACGAAAGTTCATCGGCAATACCCAATACTGCATGTTCACATGCCCCACCCCCAGTCTTTGTATGTCTGAAACCGCAACAATGGATCCACGTTGCTTGGATGTATGGGAAATGATCACCATAGGTCGACCGTATGTGATAAAGAATCGGACACCATTGTGAGTGGATGCGTTGATATACTGCAGACCCACTCCAATTATTGTTGCATTCACCTCTACAGAGTAACAACGACCGTAATTCCAGCACTTCTTGTGATTGCCAGTACGACACCAATTCTGATGGGAGACAGCACCGACATGATACATCAATGCGCGAAGTGTCTCCAATGAGGTCACTGAGGGTGGGATGTGGGAATAGAGATGGTAGCGCTTGATCACATACTGGCTCTATATTCATATCGATAAGGGTACCGATACCAAGTTCAATATCATTTGACTCTGCTATGGGCGGGGAGCTCGGATCATCTAATGTTGATGTCAAGGAAGAAACATGTTTCCATGTGTAAACGAAAGGTGTTTCGTGAATTCTGAGCTTTAGAATATGATCATTGTCGCTAGACTTCGCGCTTGGTCGAAATCGAAATATATCAACCCGATACCAATCTGGGTCAAGAAATATGTCGTGTTCGGTGGAAGACAATTGAATATATCCGGGAGGTGTCAGGGATGATGACAGTTCTTCCCAGTGGGGGAGGATAGCACCTTGCTTTATCTGAGTTAGGTCACGTTTGAGAAGATCGCGAATGACAGAAGTTGACATATAACATCCTGTGGGTTTTTTTCATTTTTTTCAGTGATTACGACTTATATGCACAAAGATGGTTTATTTTATCACCGTTAAAGGAAATAATGCCCACTTTCTTACTTTGTGTTTTAAGAGTTAGACACAACCTTGATGTTTCTTTTGTCAGATATTATATCTATCATGCCAATAAAATCTTTCTTTTAATTATTAATTGACTATCAGTATCGTTTTTGCATAGATGTTGCTCCAAAAAATGAAAAAATTTTTGAAAAATGATATGAATTATCTGTTTAAAATGTTACAATTAAAAAGAGAAAATTTAGGGGGATATCTTGGGATTGCTGTAAAGGAAGGTCATTTGGACGTGGTCAAAGAGTTAGTTGGTCAAGGCGTTGACATTAACGCGGATGACTATCTTGGCGTTGCATACAGTGAAGGTTATTTTGAGATAGCCAAATTTTTAGAAAAACGTGGTGCGAATACAGAATGTAATCCTATTTACTATGCGTTGAAATACAATAATCTTGGAGAGATTAAACGGTTGTGTGATATGGGCAGGACTTTTTGCTATGACTCGCTTTTAAGAAGCGTTAAGATATGCGACGAAAAGCAAGTTTTGCGTATTTTGGGATCAGGTGATGTTGATGTTTCAGATTCGAGATGTTCCGAGTTATTACATCTAACTTATGAGTATAGGACTCCAAATATTGCGCGTTCATTATTAGACCATGGGGCCGATCCCAACTTTTTATCAGGTGGTGATTCATCCTACTATCCTGGAAGGAAATACGAGACATCGTTTTTGACAGTTGTTTGTAATGACGCCATATACTCAGGAGAATTGGTTGAGTTAGCATTGCTACTTATAAAACATGGTGCTAATGTTGACCCGGAGAGAAATCGTTATTGGAAAACTTCGATAGAATGTGCTGAAGAACTTGCAGATAGGGGTGATTCCAGACTTTTGACGCTGTTGCAAGAAAAGAGTGTTTTGGATGCGTATCAATAATGGTAGAATACTTTCTTACTTTGTGTTTTTGATTATCAAAGAATTTATGAATAATTGAGCAAGTATAAAGTCGAATAAGCTGTTTCCGATTTATTACAACTTTAGTCTATGACACCGCGTGCTCTCCATCTATCACGAGCTAATGGGAATTGTTGATGAAGCAATGTACTTTCCTCCTTATGCTTGGAACACAAAATTGGAGTCAGATGATCACCAATGGTGTAAAGATGACCACAATCATCACATGGATCCTCACCATCATTCGATGTTGAACACCACATACATAGTTCAATCTTCGTTACCACGACATCATAACAACCGCATTCCTTCTGAAGCTTCTTTGTCACGATTGAACACATTAAAAATTTCACTGATACCTAGATATCTAATAAAAATTTATTTCATTTTTTTCGGATAAAGGCTAGATTTCCCAACCGAAATTTATTTCGGTTACTGGCACTTATCCAAACAACACGTCATTGAAACTCTGCAAAGTGCACATCAACTTAGCATCAAAAGATTTCTACTAGTTCGCATTTAAATTCAATTTATGTTTCTTATATATATACACACGAACAACTGAACCAAGAAAGCACCTCCCTCCCGGGTTGCAAGTGTCAGGCTATAGACACAAGTAAGCTTTCTGCCGTACAACTAAGCCATTTTAGTTTTCAGTTTTAGTTTTAATTTGCCAGGTGTTCTTAGTTAGCAATAAAACCTGGGGAGGAATTGCTAGTTTTGGGGGTGATAATACTGCTATTGTTGGTGATGATAGTAGTTGTGTATCGTAGGTACCGAATGTCAAAGTAGTGAGTGATTATGTGTATATATGTGTGGGTAACAAGTGTATCATTGATTTAACAGTGTTTTTGATGTTTGTGGGTAATATGCATATCATTAATTTGACAGTGTATATGCATGTGTGCGTGTGTGTATGTGTTTGTGGGTAATAAGCGTATCATTGATTTGACATGTGTTATGTGGTTAGGGTGTATTTATTACTGTAGAAATAGTCAGTGTTACAATGAAAAAAAATACCGAAAATTCATAATAAATTATCTGAGAATCTGAACAATGGATACACTCACTGACTTTATTGTACAAATGGCGGTGGGAACCGATGTTGCACTTTTTCGAGTCCACAATATAGGTTATGATAGAGATTGTCAGACTGTGCGAAATCTCAAGCTGCGTCGTGTCGCTGAATATCTGAATCGATGTTTTGTAAGTATCATTCGGCGAGATGATCCTTACATCGTTGAAACGTTTGACAAGATTTTCGCAGTTAATACTGAGTCAAATGGTTTCACAGTGCGTGAATCACCTCTCTGTCTTTTCAGTACGATGTTTGAACTTTACCAGAAAGTTCTGGTCCCTGCTCCACGACCGGTCATTGGATTCAGTTGTGAACCAGATAACACAGATGAATATATTGACCTTCTTAACACAATACTGGGGACACACTACGAGCCATTTGTAAAACGGGCTCTTGAGAAGTGGCGTGTAGTGGCTGAAGCCCATGACTGCCAGAATACTCCGTATAGTGAGATAGCGAAGATGGATCCGAGTCAACCTTTTTTCAAGATTAATCCAGAGTGTTCACATAGCAAACAGGAGACCTGAACACTTATCTATATGATTGTCTGATCTTCTTACTTTGTGAACGGTACGTATTTTTGTCGAAGTTGAAGCTCCTGTAGTTGCCAATGGCCGAGGTATTTTGGGATGGATTCGTAATGTGGCGAAGAATTAGCAACGATTTACTTTATTACTTTGTGGTAACTCACTATGTTTGAATCTATAACTCCGAATTCTCGTCTAACTTGCTTGGAGTGTATGTGAGCGGGTAGTACCCAGATCATAAATTACACCTATATGTAGCGAAAAAGTGAGAAAAATTTGTGTTTGGAATAGAAATCATCGGAGAGAGAACAATCGATCCCCATTTCAATTACATTCGCGCTAACATGATCGAAAAGAATGTCAATGTCGGTGCAGCCGAGTTGCGCAAGTTTCTTAATTCGTATGAATATTCATTTGGGTTTATGTACGGTATGTCTCTCGCTCATGCGTTTCTTTATCGTCGGCAAATGCGTTGTTGGTTGGGAGCTATTTTTCTACCGGGAGAGTACTTGGGATTTCAGCTGGTTAGGTGGGGACTATTGAACCGAACATTATTAAAAAATGCGTACCGGGCGGTGATTTTTGGCATCAAACCTTAATGGTAATATGTGACTATCATTCTTTATATCTACTTTGGTGTATATATATGAATGTATTGTACATGGGTATTGTCCTTATCATTGATTTACGGCGATTGTACGCTACGTGGATATTGTCCATCATATGTGTTGTGTGTGTGTCGTAAATGGTGCTAAAAAAATTTTGTTAAATTTTTCACTTTGGTGTGTATATGTGTGTATGTGTATGTGGGTGATACCGGTATCATTGGTTTGGGTGTGTGTTTTTTGTATTGTTTTTTGTATTGTTTTTTGTATTGTTTTTTGTATTGTTTTTTGTATTGTTTTTTGTATTGTGTTATGTTATGTGGTTAGGTGTATTTATTTGAAAAAAATGATGTGAATTTGTATTGATATAGTTATTGCGTGATTGTTTTATAATGATTCGTGTTGCTTATCAGTTTGCTGATGATGATGAGAGGAGGTATTATTATATGGAACCTGAATTTGTGAAAGACTTTATCATTGCTATGATTAGGTCGCACAGTGGCCCAGGGGCTTTCAACTATTTAGCGATTGAAAGGTTAGAAAAGCCTCAGTCTTATTGGTGGACAACTCCTAGTTTAGGATTGAATGAATCTGAAAGGGTTCCTGTTGCACGTTATTGGAATAGCGAAAAGGTTTATCTTTCACCGAAATTTCATGCAGATCAAATCAAAAGTGACTTTCAAGATGCATATTCATATGTATGTGAAGGATTAGAACTCGGTGAAACGATTGTTACAAAAGAAATAAAAACGGAATGTGGTCCTTTTATTCATGCTGATTTCAAAGAATATTTTGATATGGATAAAGAAACGACATATGAATTTGTAGTTGAAGAATATTGTGTTGAAGAAGACCATTGATCTTAATTTACTTTGTGGTTTTAAAATTGGATATGTTTATTTTTTG
>Ga0180438_10011223_pt1 | contig 10856 bp, 4 predicted proteins | sample SS_ome_12_FD_132455 | JGI IMG/M metagenome (GOLD analysis project Ga0180438, IMG submission 132455) | Hypersaline lake sediment archaeal communities from the Salton Sea, California, USA - SS_3_D_2 metaG | ecosystem: Environmental > Aquatic > Non-marine Saline and Alkaline > Hypersaline >... | reverse complement strand
GGGCCAAGAGGGCGTCGAGTCGCTCGACGAGGCGATCGCCGCCCTGCGGCCCGGCGGCGGCGTGATCCTCGTGCCGCCGGGCACGTACGAAAACCAGAATTTCCGCCTCGGCAGGAACTCCATGAGCGTCACGCTCCGTGGCATTCTCGGCCCCGGCGGCCAGCGCCCCCGCTTCCTCTTCAAAGGGCCGAAGCCGTCGGGCCTCTTCATCGGTTTCGGCACGAGCCCCTGGCTCAACATGAAAGAGGGGATTGCTGCCCCGCCGAACGCGGACGAGGCGCAGGTGGAGAACCTCGAGATCGGCGGCTACGGCGCGGCGATCAGCATCGGCAACTGCGCCCGTTTCGTGCTCAAGAACTGCGTCGTCCACGACTCCCCCAACAACCTGATCTCCTCGGCCAATCTCGCCGGCACGCAGCGGTGCTCGCTGGAGTTCTATGGGAACGAGATCTTCCACGGCGGGCAGGGCAACGCCAAGCACAACTTCTATCTGCACCGCGGCCATGGCGGCAGCTTCGTCCGCGTCGCGTTCCTCAACAACCACTGCCACTCGGCGCGCGGCTCCTCCTGCCTGAAGAGCATCGCCAATGAACATATCATTGTCGGCAACCTCTTCGAGACGACCTCGCCGGATGAGCCGGACAAGCAGAGGTATTCCAGCACGCTGCTGGTCGACGTCCCCGCCGCCTCCGACAACCTGATCGCCTGCAACACTTTCCGCTACCAGGGGGAGTCGCTCAGCCGGTCGGCGATCGGCATCCGCCGCCGGGCGAGCATCTACGGCTGCGACCGACCGTCCTACTTCAGCGAGGAGTTCCACTCGCCGGGTTTCTGGAAGGCGGTGGCGGAAAGGGGAACCGATTCGGTGCTGCCGGACCCGAAGGCGGCCGCCAACCCGTTCTTTATCCACACCTTCATCTTCGGCAACACGTTCCGCTACGTGGGAAGCGAGTCCAGCCGCGCCCCGGCCATCGTCACCTGGGGCACCCTGCCGACGGCCACTGCAGTCAGTTTTGGGCCCAAGCTGCCGCTCAGGCGGCCCGAAGGCTGGCTGGAACGCTCCCGCCTGTGGGTAGCCAACAACCGCTACACCAACGTGCACGACCGCTACCTCGACTCAGCCGCCATCGAAGGTTTTGCCGGCCGGGAGGATTTCGAGAGGAACAAGGATCGCTGGCTGAGAGGAGCCAACGCCGAGGCACTGAAGCCGTACCTCGATTGGACGCAGCCCCCACCGCCCGAGGTGAAGACCATCATCCTCGCGGGCGGCGAGGACGGCGAGCCAATCCCGCTCCCCCAATGGTTTCCCAAAGTAGATCTGGACGAGCTGCCCGAGAGCATCAAGGCCCAGTGGCCCTCGCGTCCGAACCCCGGCTGGAACGAGAGCAACTAGCGCGATGCCCATCCGACGGATCTTCTTCGACTGGGACCGACCCGCGCTGGCGGCCGCGGCCGAGTATCTCGCCGATCGCTTCGGCTCGGCGGGCGAGATCGATTTGGCCGGCGTGGTGGTCGCCCTGCCCGGCGCCCGGGCCGGAAGGAGACTGCTGGAGATCCTTCTCGACCTGGCGGAGCGGCGGGGCAGCGTGCTGGTGCCGCCGGTGATCGTCACCGCGGGGGCCTTGCCCGAGCTGCTCTACCGCACGAAGCGGCCCTTCGCCGACGCCCTGGTCCAGCAATTGGCCTGGATCGAGGCCCTCAAGAAGAGCGATCCCGAGCAGTTGGCGCGGCTCGCGCTGGCCCCGCCCGACGAAGGCAATCTGTTGGAGCGGCTTGCCGTCGGCGAAATGCTCGCGCGACTCTGCGGCGAGCTGGCGGCCGACGGGCTGGATTGCCAGCACGTGGCCGCTGGCGGGGCCGAGGTCGAAGGGTTCGGCGAGACGAACCGCTGGAGGGCGCTTGCCCACGTCCAGCGCCACTACCTCGAAACGCTCGATGCGCTCGGCTTCTGGGACTGCCAGACCGCGCGGCTTTTTGCCATCGAGCACGGCCAGTGCCAAACCGACGCCGAGATCGTCCTGGTCGGCACCGTCGACCTGAATCGCTCGCAGCGGCGGATGCTCGATCAGGTGGCCGATCGGGTGACCGCGCTCGTATTCGCCCCCAAACGGCTGGCCGACCTGTTCGACGAGCACGGCTGCCTCCGATCGGAGAAGTGGCAGGAGACTCCGATCCCGCTGGCCGACGACCAGATCGAAGTCGTCGACACGCCGGCCGACCAGGCCAAGGCGGTGGTTCGCGCGATCGCCGCCCTTGGGGGCCAATTCTCGGCCGAGGAGATCACCGTGGGCGTGCCCGACGAGCGGGTAATCCCGTACGTCCAGCAGCAACTCGAGCAATGCGGCGTCGCCGCCCGCTACGGGGCCGGAACGCCGATCGCCCAGTCGCCGCCGTGGAGACTCCTGGCCGCCGTGGCCGACTACTTGGAAAGCGGCCGCCTTTCCGCCCTCGCCGCGCTGGTGCGCCATCCGGCGGTGGACGCCTGGCTTTGCGGGCAGGGGATCGGCGGCGACTGGCTCAGCCGGCTCGACCGCTACCAGGCCGAACACCTTCCCTTCAGCGTCGATCTGCGGCGGCTCGCCGAGGCCGATGAGCCTGGCGAGAGATTGTCCCGGACACCCACAGTGTCCGGGAAATCGGGCACGCTCGGGCAGGTGTGCCGGGCAGTGCAGGGCTGGCTCGCCGAGCCGGCGGCGGGGACACGATCGCTCAACCAGTGGGGCCGACCGATCGTCGACCTGCTGATCACCGTGTTCGGCGGCAAGCCGCTTGAGCCCGCCGGCGCCGACCGGAAATCGGCCGCCGATCGGGCCGTGCTGGCGGCCTGCGTAGCAGTCCGCGAGGCGCTCGTTTCCCATGCGGCCGTGCCGAGCGGGCTGATGCCCAAGCTCGAGGGCGCGGAGGCCCTGCGGCTCGTGCTCCGCCAGATCGCTTCCGAAGCGATCGCCCCGCCGCCCAATCGCGACGCGGTGGAGCTGTTGGGCTGGCTCGAACTGGTGCTCGACGACGCCCCGGCGCTGGTGGTCACCGGCCTGAACGAGGGCATCGTCCCCAGCTCGCTCAACGCCGACCTATTCCTGCCCAATCGCCTCCGCCGGGCGCTAGGGCTGGAGGACAACCAGCGCCGCTACGCCCGCGACGCCTATGCCCTCTGCGTGCTGGCGGCGTCGCGGCGGCAGTTGAAGCTGATTGCCGGGCGGACGGCTACCGAAGGCGAGCCGCTTTATCCCAGCCGCCTCTTGTTCGCCTGCGACGCCGAGACGACGGTCCGCCGCGTGGGGGCGTTTTTCCACGCCGGCGGGCCGCCGGCCGCCGACGTTCTCGTGCCCGGCCTGCTCCGGCCGCCGCTGCCGCAGTCGCAGTTTGCGATCCCGCCTGCGAAACCGCTCGACGAGCCGGTCACGTCGATGCGGGTGACCGAGTTCCGCGACTACCTGGCCTGCCCTTATCGCTATTATCTCCGCCATCGGCTCAATCTTGCCGTGCTGTCGGATCAGGCCGAGGAACTGGACCCGCTGGGGTTCGGTTTGCTTCTGCACGAGGTATTGGGCGAGTTCGGCGGTGGCCCGCTGGCCGATTCGACCGACGCCGACGAGATCACGGCGCAATTGAACGACTCGCTGGACCGGCTCGTGCGGCGGCGTTTCGGCAATGCGGCGCTGCCGGCGGTCCGCGTCCAGGTCGAGCAGCTTCGCGTGCGGCTGGCCGCCTTCGCTCGCTGGCAGGCTGACTGGGTCGGCCAGGGCTGGCGGATCGAGCTGGTCGAGCAGGGCCCGGCCGAAGAAGCCGCCGCGCTGGTCGTCGATGGCCGGCCGATGTTCCTTCGCGGGCGGATCGACCGTATCGACCGCCACGAGCCGTCGGGGCGGCGAGTGATTCTGGACTACAAGTCTTCCGACACGGCCAACCCGCCCGACAAGGTCCACCGCGACAAAAACGGCTGGGTCGATCTTCAATTACCGCTCTATCGCCATCTGGCCGCCGGGCTGGGAATCGAAGGGCCGTTCGACTTGGGCTACGTCGTCCTGCCCAAGGACACCGGCCGCGCCGGCGACCTGCTGGCCGAGTGGACCGAGGAGGAGTTGAAGGAGGCCGACGGCGTGGCCGCCGAGGTGGTCCGCGGCGTGCGTGCTGGGATCTTCGGGCCGCCCAAAAGCCCGCCGCCGCGATTCTTCGACGAGTACGCCGCCATCTGCCAGCAAGGGCAGTTCGGCTCGCCGCCGGCCGCCGAAGGGGAAGGAGATCCGCCGGCATGAGCACCCAGGACCGCCGCTTCCCGAACGAGCTGATCCGCGCCTCGGCCGGCACCGGCAAGACGTTCCAGCTCAGCAACCGCTTCATCGGGCTGGCTGCCGCGGGCGAGCCGCTCGACACGATCCTGGCCACCACCTTCACCCGCAAAGGGGCCGGCGAGATCCTCGACCGCATCCTTTCCCGCCTCGCCGAGGCCGCCTCGTCGCCGCAAAAGGCAGCCGGGCTGGCCGCCGCCGTGGGCGAGCCGGCGCTCGACCAGGACCGCTGCCGGGCGCTAATGCGGGATCTTGTTTGCGGGTTGCACCGGCTGCGGGTGGGCACGCTCGACAGCTTCTTCATCCAGGTGGCACGCAGCTTCAGCTTGGAGCTGGACATGCCGCCCGGCTGGCGGATCGTCGACGAAATCGCCGACGAGCGGCTGAAGGCCGAAGCGGTCCGCGCCGTATTGCAGGAAGAATCCACCGCCGCGGCCGTGCGGCTGATGAACCTGCTTTTCAAGGGCGAGGCGTCTCGCTCGGTGGCGGAAGAGATCGCCGCGCTGGTGCGCGAACTGTACAGCGTCCACATCGAGGCCCCGGCCGAAGCGTGGCGGGCTCTGCCGCGGCCGAAGCCGCTCGGGCCGCAGGAGCTTGCCGCTGCGCTCGTGGTGCTGGCCGCCGTGGAGCTTCCCGGCGGCAAGAATTTTGCCAAGACACGCGCTCAGGACCTCCAGAACGCCGAGCGCGAGGACTGGCAGGCGTTTCTCGCCAAAGGAATCGGCAAGAAGCTCTTGGAAGGCGACGACACGTTCGGACGCCAGAAGATCCCCGCCGATCTGAAGGCGGCCTACGAGCCGCTGGTGCGGCACGCCCAGGCAGTGCTCATCGGGCGGATCGCCAACCAGACGGAGGCCACCGGGCGGCTGCTGGAGAAGTTCGCTGCCGAGTACGAGCGGCTCAAGACGGCCCGGCAGGCGATGCGCTTTGAGGACGTCACGCGGCGGCTGGCGGGCGGGCGGCTGGAAGATCGCATCGCCGACCTCGCCTGGCGGCTCGACGCCGGAGTGTCGCACCTGCTTCTGGACGAGTTCCAGGATACGGATCCGATGCAGTGGCGAGCCGTACGGCCGCTGGCGGAGCAGATTTGCCGCCGAAAGAAACGGGAGGAAGGGTCTTCTCGCAAGGCAGGCCGCCGGCACTCCTTCTTCTCCGTCGGCGACGTGAAGCAGGCGATCTTCGGCTGGCGGGGCGGCGTGGCCGAGATCTTCGACACGCTCGCTGAAGAAATCAGGCCGCTCGACTCCCGGCCGCTCACCAAGAGCTACCGCTCGTCGCAGGTCGTGATCGACACGGTGAACCGCGTCTTTGAGAACCTCCTGGACAATGAGGCCCTGCGGAACTATCCCGACGCCCGCCGCCGCTGGGCCGCCCGCTTCGAGCACCACACCACGGCCAAGGCGGACCTGCCCGGCCACTGCCGGCTGGTGGCGGCGGCCGAAGCAGGCGAAAGCCAGACGCGGCAAGAGGCCACGCTCCGCTTCGCCGCCGCCGAGATCGCCCGCCTGCACCGCCAGGCCCCCGGCTTCAGCGTCGGCGTGCTGGTGCGGACCAACGCCGCGCTGGCGCGGCTGATCTACGAGCTTCGCAAGCTCGGGGTCGAAGCAAGCGAAGAGGGCGGCAACCCGTTGACCGACTCGCCCGCCGTGCAGGTGGTGCTGGCGCTCTTGACGCTGGCCGACCATCCCGGCGACGAGACGGCCCGCTTCCTGGTGGCCAATTCGCCCTTGGCCGACGCGGTGGGGCTCGCCCGACACGACGACGCGGCGGCAGCCGTGCGGCTGTCGCGCCGGATCCGCCGCAGCCTGATGGAAGAAGGCTATGGGCGGACGATCCTGGCTTGGGTCGAGCCGCTCAGTGCTTATTGCGACCCGCGAGACCAGAGCCGGCTGGTGCAACTGGTCGAGATGGTCTACGGCTACGAAGCCTCGGCCACCTGCCGGACCGACGACTTCATTCGAGTCGTGTCCCGGCAGCGGGTCGAAGACCCCAGTGCCGCGGCGATTCGCGTGATGACCTTGTACAAGGCCAAGGGGCTGCAGTTCGACGTGGTGGTGCTGCCCGAGCTCGACGCCCAACTGGCCGGCCCGCCGCCGCCGATCGTAGTCGGCCGGCCGCGCCCGACGGCGGCGATCGACCACGTCTTGCGCTACGTGTCGAAGGACGAGCGGGAACTCCTGCCGGCGCGATTCCGAGAGACGTTCCTGGCAGACGAGACGCGGCGCGTGGAAGAGGCGCTCTGCGTGCTCTACGTGGGGCTGACGCGGCCGGTCCATGCCCTGCACATGATCGTCTCTGCGTCGCGACCGAATGAAAGGTCCATTCCCGGCACGCTCGCCGGCGTGCTGCGTGCGGCGCTGGGCGACGGCCGTCCGGCGGCGGCGGGGAGCGTGCTCTACGAACACGGCGATCCCAATTGGCCCCAGGCCGCTCGGCCGAAAGCGCCGCCTGCCGTCGTTGCCAAGCCGCCGAAGCCGCTGGTGGTCAAGCTGGCCGGCGCGGCGCGGCGCGCCACGCGAGGGCTCGATTATCGCAGTCCCTCGCAACTGGAGGGCGGCCCGAAGGTGGACCTGGCGTCGCGGCTGCGGCTGGAATCGGCCGCGGCGATGGAGCGGGGCGCACTGGTGCACGCCTGGTTCGAGCAGATCGAGTGGCTCGACGACGGCCCGCCGCAAGAACGCCGGCTCTTGGAGACGGCAGACCGGCTGGGCGCTTCTCAACTGGACGTGCCGGCGCTGTTGGCCCAGTTCCGCGAAACGCTGGGGCGCCCCGCCGTCGCGGCCCTGCTTCGTCGCAGCACGTACGGGCAACAAGCTCAGCCGTCCCGGCTGACGGACGCCGCGCAAGAAGTCCGAGCTGCTCGCGCCGGCTGCGGCGTCGCGGCCGGCAGAGGCTTGGCCGATCCCCACTGGGTGGTCAGCCGCGAGTACCCCTTTGCCGTTCGCGACGGCGACGCCATCCTGCGAGGCTCGATCGACCGGCTGGTGATCCTTTACGACGGCCCCAAAGCGGTCGGCGCCGACGTGATCGACTTCAAGACCGACGCCGTCTCGGCCGACGACCCCGAGACGCTCGCCGCCCGCGTCGAACTCTACCGCCCGCAGCTTGAGGCCTACCATCGGGCGGCCGCCAGGCTGCTGGGGCTCGAGCCCGAGAGCGTCTCCGCCCGCCTGGCGTTCGTCGAGCCGGGCCTGATCCACGCGGTCTCGTCGGCCAGAGGCGGCTAGAGATCGCCACGACCCCCATGTCGCATAGCCGGCGGCTAACAGCCGCCGGAGGAGATTTGCGGATTTCCCGGCGGCTGTTAGCCGCCGGCTATGAGTCCTGCTTCATCTTTCTGAGGGTTCAGAGAGGGAGAGCCCCCGGGGCCCGGTGCGGCGGCGGGCGGCCTGGAGCACCTCGGGCGGGATCTCGCTCACGACGCGGTTGTCTTCGAGCGTGATCCGCTCGGCCTTGGTGTCGTTGTAGCGGACCGGCGGCACGCCCTCGGTGACCTCAAGCCAGTTGTCGCGGACGAGGTTCTCCCAGCCTTTATGGAACCGCAAGGGCGAGCGGTCGATGTTGTAGATCACGTTCTGGTGGATCACAAACTCGCCCGTCCCCTGGTCGAGGAACATCCCGTTGCTCTCGGCCCTGCCCGCGTTGGCCGGCACGTCGTGGATCAGGTTGCCGCGGAGGGCCGAGCCGGGCTGGGTGCCCAGCGAGTAGATCCCGCCGCCATCGGAGAGCGTCTGCATCACGTGATGGATGTGATTGTCGGCCACGAGCGTCTCGCGGCAGGGCGTGCCGCGTGGCTCGGGCCGGGCGCGGGGGTCCCACCACATCCAGCCGATCGAGACACCCGTGTAAGGCAGTTGCCGCACCTCGTTGCAGACGATGCTCGTCTTGCCGGCCAGCCCCATCCAGATGCCCACCGCCCCGAAAAGCTCCCGGCCGCACTCTTCGACCAGGCAATCCGTCACCGTGTTTGCCGTGGCGGCCCCATCGGGCGCGGCCTCCCACCAGGGCGCGTCGCCGACCTGTCGGGCTTGCCCCTCGCCGATCATGATGCCGTTGCCGCCGCAGTCGGAAACCGCGCAGCCGGCGACGCGGCAGTCGCGGCAGCCGCGCCCCAGCCAGATGCCCGAGCGGCCGACGTGGGCCACACCGCCGCCCTCCAGCGAGCAGCCCTCGGCAAGCTCGAAATGGACCGCGGCCTCGTCGGCCTCGTGATGGGTTACGCCGCCGGGCACGTCCGCCATGGTCCAATAGGTGCAGGCCTGGCGGCCCCAGTGCGTCCGCTCGGGCGGCGACCAGGCGGCGTGCTCGAACCGCAGCCCGACGAAATGCAGGTTTCTGACCGGCCGGTTGCCGTCGGGGTCGCCGCGGACGACAAGAAGCTGCGGTGCGACCGGGGCGACGGTCTCCACCTCGCCCGGCTTCTCGCCTTTCCGCGGCACGTAATGGAGCACGCCGCCGGCGGGGTCGAGGAGCCACTCGCCCGCCGCGTCCAACAGCTCGGCCGAGTTCTCCACGAAGTAGCGGGGCTGCTTCTCGAACCAATCCATCACCGCCCAACGCGACGGCCCGCCGATCTGCCGCGGCACAATGAGCACGCGGGTCTGTTCGTCGATCGACTTGACGGGCGTGCGGGTGATCGACCAGTCGTGCAGGAACACCAGCTCCAGGTTCTCCAGGTCGTGGTAAGCCCGCAGGTCGCCTCCGGCGTAGCGGAAATTCGTGCGGCGGTCCTCGCCCACCTTTTCGACGCGAAGGAAGCCCTGGTTGGGATGCCTTGCGCGGGGGGCGCGTCGGCCGCCCACGAACAGCTCACGAAAGGTCCACTGGCCGGCTGCCGCTTCGGGAATTCTCGCGGTCCAGGTGCCGTTGCCGCCGGCTTGCCAACCGCCTATCTTGCGGCCGCCGCTGATCACCGGCTCTTCGCCCGGCTGTGCGGCGTAGGTCACGGCGAACCGCTCCGTGCCGCCGTCTTCGGGGCCGAACCGAATCGGCTCGCTGACGCAATAGGTGCCGCCGCCGATCGCCACGGCGACGTCGCCCTGCAAGCCGGCCGCGATTTTTCGGCGAACGGCGTCGCGGGCGCGGCCGATGGTAGCAAAGGGACGCTCGGCCGTGCCCGGATTTGCGTCGCTGCCGCCCGGAGCGACGAAGAAGTCGGCCTCCAGGCCCGCCGCCTGCGACGTCTCGGAAAAGCTGACTGCCGCCGTCACGATCGCGATCAGAAGCGAACTTGCCTTCCTTCTTGCTGCTGGGATCATCGCTTGTTGCTCCTCACTCGGGTACACCGTCAGGGACCTTTGAGTTGCCGCAATCCTCGCCGCCGCCGAAGCCGGGGTATTCATCGCCCCGCACCAACCCGAAGCGCAAGCGAGGGCCGCATACGGAGTTGCCTCGCTTGCGCTTCGGGTTAGTATGCGGCACTCTGCTGCCATGTTGCGAGTGGCGTGAATAAGCCGGACCAAACGGACGCGCCAGGCCGGCGGCCGCGCCCATTGTAGTGCCGCCGTTTTCGACGATCCAGGCTCTGGATTGCTGCCGGCTGGCGGCTGTCTTACAATGTCGCCGGATGGGCCGAGACCCCTGGCGCCGGACGGCCGAAACGGAGACAGAGCCATGAAACGCGACGTGCTGGCGGTTTTGCTGTCGGCGGCGGCTTTTTGGGCCGCGACGGCCGGGGCGGCTGCCCCGGACGCCGCCCTCAAGAATGGGCCGAATAAGGAGCGGCTCGTTCTCGACGACATGGAAGACGTCTCCGACTGGGGCAACGGCTCGCCGGAAGAGACGACGATTTCGGCCGACGCGCAATACGTCAAAGAGGGCCGCCTCTCGCTCAAGTTCGCCAACCTCGTCGATCACACCCGCGGCGAGAAAAACTACCCGGTCGGCTGGCCACGGACGCGAAAGGCCCTCTCGAAAACCGGGCCGACCGACTGGTCCGGCTACGACTTCTTCGAGTGCTGGATCTACGCCGGGACGAGCCGGCCGAGCCTGCCCGGCACGCCGCTGGGCATCGGCTTCTACCACAGCGGCCCGAAACGCTCCACCGGCGTGTCGCTCGACGACGTGAAGAAGGACTCGTGGGCGAAGATCGTCATTCCGATCGCCGAGATGGAAGAGGCGGCGGACGTGCAGGCGGTGCAGTTTCACATCTCCGAGGCCAACTACCGGCACGGCGACCGCGTCGATTTCTTCATCGACGAGATGGTGCTCACCCGCTTCATCCATCCGGTGATCGCCGGCTTTGAGCCGCGACGAAAACTGCTTTACCAGAACGATCGGCACGTCATGGCGACTTACGCACTGATGGGCCGACAGGGGATGGACGGCGTGACGGTCCGGCTCGCGATCGCGGCGGACGGCCAGTCGCCGGTGGCCCAATCAACCGCGGCGGCAAGCCGCGAAGGGGAACTGACGCTGGCGATCGACAAGCCGCTGGAGCCGGGCGACTATCAGGCGACCCTGGCGCTGCACCGCCGCGGCCGCGACGGAGCCCCGGGCGAGGAGCTCGATCGCCGCCAGACAGCGTTCCGAGTGATCGAAGGGCCGTTCGAGAGGTAGTTCGAAGGT
>Ga0180438_10011222_pt1 | contig 10856 bp, 11 predicted proteins | sample SS_ome_12_FD_132455 | JGI IMG/M metagenome (GOLD analysis project Ga0180438, IMG submission 132455) | Hypersaline lake sediment archaeal communities from the Salton Sea, California, USA - SS_3_D_2 metaG | ecosystem: Environmental > Aquatic > Non-marine Saline and Alkaline > Hypersaline >... | reverse complement strand
TTACATTTAAAGTAATTCACTTTTATATTCCCTTTCTAAAATTATTGTATATTACAACAGCAATTTTGTCAAGGATTAAATGACACCCCTGAATAAGCCTATTGACATATTAAAGGAAATATGGTAATCTTTAGTTAATTTTAATTATCTTTAATATACATTTAAATATCAATTGCATACATAATATCTGAAATAATATCTCCCTATAGGTGCGTGCAATTAAGAAAGGAGAGGCAAATGACTTGTGACATGCCGAGTGTTCTGATTGTTGACGACGAACAGGTAATACGTGATGTCCTTTTTGATGAACTACGTGACCGAGGCTATCTATGCGCCACAGCTCCTGATGCTAATAAGGCTTTAGTGAAACTGAAGACCCAGGACTTCAATGCAGCATTGGTAGATATCAGGCTGCCTGGTATGTCTGGTATGGAATTATTGGCAAAGATAAAATCAGATTACCCAGATACCGCACCTATTATGATAACGGCTGTCGATGATGCTAATACAGCAGTTGAGGCTATAAAGTTGGGAGCTTTAGATTATATTGTAAAACCATTTAATCTAAATAGAGTTAATACCAGTATACGCAAAGTATTAGAGACTGATAAACTCTTGCCGGAAAGAGGAGATTCCCAAACTGTACCTTGTATCAGAGGTAAGGAAGAGGATAAGTCGGCTACAGGGGAATCTTGTAGCCGCATGAATGCCATTGCCTATGGTGTGGAGGCAAGACTTAATTCATTTATAGGCTATTCAAAGATAGTGACCGAAGAGACCAGTGATGTTGCCCGTAACTTGGGCATACCTGACAAAGAAATCCAGAGGTGGGTAGCAGCGAGGCAAACGCTTAATTCTGAGAAGAAGAGAGTGATCAAATCCTCCCTAAACAAACTTGAGCAAAATCCACTTGCCCAGAAGATAATGGGTTTATCGGTACAGTGCCAGTGAGTATCAAAGCACAACGGATCACAGAATTTACAGAGGAAGACAGTATGAGAGAACTTATGACATTGGAGGAAGTGGCTGATTATTTGCGGCTCACCAAAATTACCATATATAGGCTACTCAAACGCGGTGGCATTCCAGCAACCCAGGTAGGTCGTCGTTGGAGATTCGAAAAGTCAGCAATTGATGAGTGGATACATCGAAGATCAGTCGGGACTAAGGCAACTATTCTTGTCATCGATGATGAAGAGGTAATTCGGGCACTATTCAAGGAGACATTGGAGGAGTTAGGACATACAGTAATAACTGCTAGCACTGGTTCTAAAGGATTGGAACTGGTGAAACAGCGGAATTTTGACTTACTTTTCCTTGATCTTAAAATGCCTGGAACAGATGGGGCAGAGCTTTTTCGCCAGATAAAGACCATCAAGCCGAAATTACCAGTAACCATCATAACCGGCTATCCTAATAGTGATATGATGGCGCGGGCTTTGGCTCAGGGCCCTTTTGGAGTTATGAATAAGCCTTTTGGTGAATCAGATGTTATCGCTGCCGTTAGTAATTTTCTCCGAATTATCAGGTAAAAAAATCACATCGCATAAGGGGGCTTTATGATAGATAGAGATGAGGTATTTATGTCAGGTAATCATGAAGTAATATGGGAGAAGTATTGTGGTTTCCTTGACCTTTCGCTTCAGGAATTTATGGAGCTTCAGCAAGACCTACTTTCACAACAAATTGAACAAGTGTCAGACAGCCCTTTAGGTAAACTTATTATGAAAGGTCAAAGACCTACTCCAGCTGAATTCCGTAGTACAGTCCCTTTGACCACTTACCAAGATTACAAACCTTATCTTAGCGAACGAAATGAGGATGTTCTCGCCGAGAAGCCCTTTTGTTGGATGCGTACCAGTGGGCGGGGTGGGGAACCTAAGTGGGTCCCGTGGACTTGGCAGGGTTATCAAGTGGTGCTCAACCATGTAATGACTATACTTCTTCTCGCCTCTGCCAGAAGAAAGGGCGACGTAAATATTCGACCGGATACGCGAGCCATCGCCAATATGCCGCCGAGACCGTACACCGTAGGGCATCTAGCCTTTGGAGCAGTGCAACGATTCGGTCTGCAGATCGTCCCGCCGCTGGAACTAGCCGAGACAATGGAGTTTCGTGATAGAATCCGGCAAGGCTTCAAAATGGCTCTTCGCACAGGAATAGACATTGCCTTCTCAATAGCGAGCGTGCTGGTAAAGCTTGGCGAAGGCTTAAGTCAGGAATCGAAAGGTGCCCAGCTTTCCAAGTCATTTTTGCACCCAGCGGTACTCTTTCGATTAGGCAGGGCGAAAGTGCGAGCGATGGCGGAGAAGAGAACCATCCTGCCTAAGGACCTCTGGACTCCGAAAGGCATCCTGTGCGGGGGTACAGATGCTTCTATCTATAAGGAAAAGGTAGCTCATTACTGGGGCAGCACCCCTCATGAGCATTTTGGTTGCACCGAAGCCGGCATCCCGGCGACACAGACCTGGAACAAGAAGTGGATGACCTTCATCCCCACCCTTGCCTTCTACGAATTTATTCCGGAGGAGGAATGGCTGAAAAGCAGGAATGATAAGAACTACCAGCCAAAAACCGTACTCTTAGATGAGGTGAAAGTAGATATGCGTTATGAACTGGTTATCACTCAATTCTATGGTATGCCTCTTCTCCGGTATAGGATGGGTGACCTGATTAAAATCGTTTCTTTGGCTGATGACGAGACCGGGGTGAAGCTGCCACAAATGGTTTTCCAGTCACGGATTGATGACATCATCGACATAGGCGGATTTCCACGACTGGATGAAAAAACAATATGGCAGGCTATCAACAATATTGGCTTGGATTATGAAGATTGGAGCGCTCGCAAGGAATATGATAAGAGTGAGCCCATTCTGCGTCTTTATTTGGAACTCAAGCAGGATATGAGTAGTAAGCAGGTTGAGCAGCTAATTCATGATCAACTTAAATCTATAAGCTCTGACTATGACGATATGGACAAAATGCTGCAGATTCAACCGGTAAGGGTAGTTCTCCTCCCTAGAGGGAGCTTCAAACATTACATGGAAGAACGACAGAAGGCTGGAGCCGACTTGGCACACCTAAAGCCTCATCATATGAACGCCTCCGACTCCGAAATCAAGGATCTCCTCTATTTGAGCCGATAAGAGGTAAGTGGACGTTGAGCTTTTACCACCTTTCACCTCTGGTAGCTTGCATCGCCAATCTCGCATTGGCTTTGTTTGTTTTGCAGAGGGATTATAAAAGCTTTGTTAACCGAATTCTCTTCCTTTTTCTACTATCAGCGGGTCTATGGTGTCTGGCTATTTTCGCCATGCGAGCCAGTCCTGATGTGGAAACTGCGCTTTGGAGAGAGAACTTCGTATTGGCTAGCTCTCCTCTAATGGCTGTTTTTTATTTTGGCTTCACGCTAGCCATAACCAAGACCAGGATGAAAGGGCCCTTGCTTTTGACAGTCTATATAGTGACATCTTTGTTTGTTATCTCGGCACTCCTGGGTTTGCAGGTAGACGGTATGCAGCTGAAGTCCTTTGGGTTTGTACCGGTCTTCAATCAGCTGACTATAGCCTCACTCTTGTGGGTTTATTCGCTGGTACTAGTCGGTCTCTCTCGCCTAGTGAACAGCTACAGGCACTCTCAGCCTATTGAAAAAACCCGTCTTGCATACGTAATTATCGGTACAGCCATCTACTTGATCGGAACGATAACCGACATTATCCCTCCGGCGGGACTGCCTTCGTACCCACTTGGTACCACGGCCAGTATCCTATTCTGCCTCCTTTGCACAGTTTCTATTGTAAAATATAATCTCCTAGGCATAGGGGTCTTGATCCGAAAGGGATTAGCCTACACTCTTATAAGCGCACTGGTGGGTGGTGTTTATGTCCTGTTGGTCCTGCTGATAAACCGCGTTTTCCATGTTGAGGAAATTAGTCTGGCTATCAATGTGGCATTGATCTTGGCGATTGCCATGGCTCTTCAACCAATGGTGCGTCGGGTGCAGAATACAGTAGACAGGTGGTTTTACCGTGATAGATATGACCACATGAAGGCTTTACAAACCTTCGCCCAGCGTACTCAGAGTGTAACGGAATCGGCCAAGTTAGGTTCAATGACGGTTCAGCTTATCGCTGGCGCGTTACGGTCATCGAGTGTTTACCTTTTTCAACAGCTTGTGCCCAGTGGTGATTACTCATTAATATCATCTACCGGGGTGAATAAGCCTGCCGGCGATATGCGCTTCAGTAGCCGGTCTGCCCTGATGAGGTGGCTGGAGCGGTCTGACTATATACTATCCCACCAGGACCTTGATATCATTCCGCAGTTACAGAGCATTTATCCAAAAGAGCGAGAGTACCTGAAAAATATGGGAACAGAACTTATTGTCCCCTTGAAGACACGTAGTGCCAGTTTAATGGGTATGCTCCTCCTGGGACGAAAACTATCGTACCAGCCGTATACTATTGAAGATAAACAGTCGATTTATACCTTAACCAAGCAGGGGACTATTAACTTAGAAAACGCGCGCTTATACACTGATCTACTGCGAGCAAGAGCGAACTTGGAAGCCTGGCTAAACAGCATGAGCGATTGCGTAATGATTATGAATATGGACTACACAATACAATTTATGAACAAAGCTGCAAGGGAAGTTTTTGGAAGCAGTTTGGGTGAGGCATGCTGGAAAACCCTGGGAAAGGAGACGAGGTGTTCTAGTTGTCCCATCCAGCATTATTCCCCTGATAGCAAGGAGGGAACATTCTATACTAACACTATCAGAGATAGAGTGTATGATGTAGCAGCTGCCCCACTACTAAATCCGGATGGTATTACGTCTGTTATTGAAGTGCTAAGGGACATTACCGAGCGTAAGCAGGCAGAGGAGAGGGAAAAGCAACTGCAAGAACAGCTTAATAACGCCAGCCGTCTGGCATCTATTGGTGAGCTAGCAGCAGGTGTTGCCCATGAGATAAATAATCCTCTAACCGGGGTAATAGGCTTTTCCGAGCGCTTGCTGAGTAAAAACCAGGATGAGAAATTCAGCGTGGACTTGATGAGGATTCATAGTGAAGCTCGCCGAGCAGCCAAGGTGGTACAGAGTCTTCTGACCTTTGCTCGCTGCCGCAAAGCAGAGAAGCAATATTCGGACATAAATAATATCTTGCAAAAGGCGCTGGAATTGAGGGTTTACGAACTGAAAACAGGTAATATTGAAGTTGTAGCCGACCTTGCCCCCGGCCTTCCTGAGATAATGGTTGACTTCCATCAAATTCAGGAGGTCTTTTTGAATATCATTCTGAATGCTGAGCAGGCTATGCTTGGGGCGAAGGGCAGAGGAAAACTTAGCATCAAGACTCAGGAGACCAAGGGTTATATCAGGATTTCGTTTGTTGATGATGGTCCCGGGATTCCAGCCGAACATCTGGGCAAGCTCTTCAACCCCTTTTTTACTACCCGAGGTGACAAGGGTGGGACCGGTTTGGGGCTTAGTATCTGTCATGGTATTGTGACCGAGCATGGTGGCAGGATATACGCGAAAAGTAAACCGGGAAAAGGAACCAAATTCGTTGTCGAGTTGCCAGTGATAACTGAAGAGATAGAGGGGACTTAAGTTAAGGACGAATACCCCTTAGGCAAGAGTAAATGATGATAACAGACTCTTGCTTAGTTAACTTGCTCGGACAATCCTCCGTGACACTTCTCGTGCCTACGGTACCTGTGAGACAAGCCTATGATACGGTTCCGACTATGAACCTCTGGTCAAGCAGGTCGATGTATGTATACTCAGGAGCCTTGGCTATACTTCTTCTTTTCAGAATTATATTAATTGCCTCATTTGCAGCTACGATTGAAGCCAGCCCCGCGCCTATGCTGATAGTCGGCGCAGGTATTTCCCCTCTAATAACCTTCTGTATGGTATCAGCAAGGGCGGCTCTTGCGTATGAAGGTACTACCGGTAAAATTCTTTCCTGAGGCACCCTCAGGCTTTCGGTGTTATCTAAATCTACATCTATAGGGAATTTATTATACTCTTCTAAGGTAAGTCCTTGGGGATCAAAAATCACCACCAGCGCCCCAAATCCGATGGCGCTAGCGAAAATATAATATATTCCCCTTCGTCGAGCTGCCCTCTGTAGTAGAATAGACTCCCTGAACAATCCAAAGTCCATCTCGTCAATCACTAAGTCGCAACCGCTAACAAAAAGACTGGCATCATTGTCAGTTGTGATACCGCTCGTACCGTAATATATTTGGGATTGAGGATTGATGTCTTTAATTTGCGCAAATATTGCTTCAGCCTTATTCTGACCCAGATTAAGCACGGAGGAACCAAACTGCCTGTTGAGATTGCTTTGTTCAAAGTCTCCGGGGTCAGTAATCTTGAGTTGCCCCACACCAAGCCTTATCAGCCTTTCCACCAGCAAACCACCAACTCCACCCATGCCGGCAATTGCCACATTACATCTCCGAAGTTTATCCTGCTCTGATTCCGTGAAAATTCCTATATTTCTGGAAAAGATTGCTTTGTATACGTCATCCATTACCTATTGTCTAGTGTGTTCTAGGCATTCCACCCCCTTCCAGATTACCTTGCCACCAAAGAAGTATGTATCCTCAGCTATATGGACATGAATCTGCAATGACACTTTAAGTAGCCGAGCCGCCCCTGTCAAGAGGGCCCGGTTTATTAAACGATCCCCTACTTTAGACAATAGGTTAACAAAATAGGCTTTTATTACCCAACAATTTTCTCAAGAGTATCGTTTTCGGTGGCTGACAGCAGTCATCCACGATTATTTAAATTCTATACTGATACTCCCGGATTTTTTAGCCAGTGATTTTGCCAGAAATCCGGATTCCAATTGGCAAACATGAAGTATTCCGCAGGGTACAAGACAGGTAGATGTACATTTTGCTTTTTGGGCTTTGTTCATCACATAATTCTCTTTGATATCGAGAGTATCCATCATTGGAACTTCCATTGGAGACATTTGTTTGATCATATCACAATCTGTATCGATGTTGATAACAATTTTATCTCCTTGCAGCTCTCCTTTTATATGGTGTACAAATCCGCAGATAGTTGTATTGACGGTTACCTCAGTCATTGTTTATCGTCCTTTTTAACAACGTATTATAGGGGATACACTCACTCCACCACCAGCGGCATTCCGTTCACCACAAGCCGCCCGCTTGAGGCATTACCTCGACACTAAGAAGCGTATATGATTCTTGGTCACTCTGTCAATCTCCCTCCTTCAGCTTTCAAATAAGTATAGATTCTTGTAAATCTTCAGGGAAATGGGACACAATCTGAGTAAATGTGACGTGTGATGGGAACAGACATTCGTCAGTCCATCTCATTCAGGAGTCTTATCACCTGCTCCTTTATCTCGTCACGAGTCTTTCTTACCTGCTCAAGCGTTTTCCCTTTCGGGTCTTCCAGCGCCCAGTCTTCAGTATCGATGAAGCTTGCCGGGCAGACTGCTTCCGCTTCGGCACCACAGCCCATGGTAATCATCTTATCCGCTTTCTCCACCATGTCTATTGTGAGTGGCTTGGGTTTGTTACCGCTGATGTCAATGCCTACCTCTCGCATTCCCTCAACGACCGCGGGATTGACCCTATCAGCCGGCTGAGTGCCTGCCGAGTATGCATGTCCCTTACCTTTCGCCAGATGATTGAAGAAGGCCTCTGCCATCTGGCTACGCCCCGAGTTATGCACGCATACGAAGAGGACTGTCTTCATCTTAGCATTCATCGACCAACTCCCAGAGGCTTTGCCAGAGATTCCCTGGTGCGCCGGGCAATAAGGTCAATCTCCTCCAGGGCTAGCTTGAACTTGTGGTTCTTGTTAACGCCCTCTTCGTTTACTTGTGCCACTTATATTCTCCTAGGCATCGTTCGCTGATGCAGCCTCATCGCTAGCACCAGGAAGAAGATGCTGAAACCCAGCAAAACGGCTACGTCAGTAGCCACTGGGAGATATCCGTTTTGCTGAAGTGAGTGCCGGGCGATATCGGTAAAGTAAGTTAGAGGAGAGACAAAGGCAATAGCCCTTCCCCATTGAGGCAAGTCGCCCAGTGGGATGAATATGCCACTGATGAAGACTACGGGGAACTTGACCATTGAGGACAACATCATGATGGTGCTGGGAGTGCTTGCCGGTGTCGCTGAGAAGATAAGCCCCAGGGAGCTGAAGCAGAAAGCCGCAAGTATCAGGCCGAAGGCAAGGATGATCGGTTGGGAAACGCTGATACCGATGGCAATCCCAACTATGAGGGGAATAAAAGAAATGGCGACCCCAAAGGCAAAGGAAGCCAACACGTCGCCGAGAACTATGGTAGGCAGGGTTACCGGGCAGGACATCAGTCTCTCCAGGGTCCTTGCCTGCGTCTCCCACGGTGCCACCGCTGGCGAGATGGCAGTGGCAGTGAAGAAAAGGATCATTCCCAGTAATCCGGGCATCATGAAGTCAAGGCTAAGGTTCCGGCCGATGGCAAAGGAGAGGAACAAAAATAGTGGGAAAAGAATGCCAAAGATAATTACCGGCCCCTTGGAGTAGTAGATGCGGATGTCTTTTTTGGCGATGGACAGGGCACGCCTTACCTGCTGGAGTACTATTCTGCCGTCAGTCATTCTTTGCCTCCTTCTCGGTTAACGCCACAAAGGCATCCTCCAACGAGGGTGTCAGCGTGCTCAAGGACACTATCTTCAAGCCGCAGGAGCAGCAGTAGTTTACCAGCGAGGTCACCAGGTCACCGGGGCTCGCAGTATAGAGGCGGTACTTGTCGCCAAGCTTCTTTACTGAGCTTACCCCGGAGAGCTTCTCCAGAGTTTCCAGAGGCACGGCGCTACCGAAGCTGACCTCTACTGAGTGGAGGCTACTGGTAGCTGTCCTCAGTTTCTCTGGGGCATCAATCGCCGCCAGCCTTCCCTGGTTGATAATGGCTACGCGATCGCAAAGTTGGTTGGCTTCATCCATATCATGAGTCGTGAGAAATATAGTCTTGCCGCTCTCAGTAAGGCTGCGTAGCAACTCCTTGATAAGACGGGCACTCTGCACGTCAAGACCGGAGGTTGGCTCGTCCAGAAACAGTATCTGCGGGTCGCTGATAAGTGCCATTCCTAAAATCAGGCGCTGTTTCATCCCTTTAGAATAGGTCTTGACTAGGCTGTCCTTTCGCTCCAGAAGACCAAGAGCCCTCAACAGGCTTTCGCTTCTCTTCTTTGCCTCACTTGAGGCAATTCCATAAAGGTCAGCCATAAGCATCAGGTTACCCCAGCCGGAAAGGTCATTGTAGGCGTTGGACATCTCAGGCACAACGCCGGCTACCTGTTTAGCCTTCAGGCTGCCGGCTCTCGACCCCATTATTAGAGCAGTGCCACCATCAGCCTTGATGACCCCGGTAAGTATCCGCACCGTGGTCGTCTTACCAGCACCGTTGGGACCGAGGAAACCAAAGAACTCGCCTTCTCTCACTTCAAAGCTGATACCGTCAACGGCAAGAAGCCCGTCATAGCGCTTGGTGAGATTGCGCACCTCGATTACTGTGCTACCGACTGGCATCACTAATCCTCTTTCTTAAACTCAGCAATGCGTTCCTCTTGTCTCCCCATCTCCGGACAATACTCCTGACACGATTGCTCCTCGCTCGCCTCCTCAATGCTCAGAGCTGCTGAGACGAGCTCACGGAATTTCTCCAGCATGTCCTGGTTAACGAAGTAGTGGATGTGGTAACCTCGCCTCTCACCCTTGACCAGCCCTGTGGCTCTCAGCACACGCAGGTGCTGTGAAACCGCAGACTGGGTTACACCGAGAAGACCTGCTAGAGCATTGACGCAGAGCGCATCAGGGTCACGTTGGCGCCGAAGAAGCTTCACCAGTTTGAGGCGGGTCGGATCAGCCAGCGCACTGAAGACAGCCGCCTGCTCATCCGTGTTTTCCAGCAATTGCTCTCGACTATCCATTGACATTATAAGTCCTCGCTAATATACTTATATTATCTTCTGAGAGCGCATATGTCAAGACCGAGATTTCAATTTCGCATTGGTGATTTCGAGTTTAATCTTCGTGAGCTTGCCGGCTCAATGGGTGATTTTGGCACCCTTTTCCCACTGGCCATCGGTTACTTCGCTGTCTGCGGCTTAAATCCAGCCGGGCTTCTGGTGATGATGGGGCTGGCAAATATTGTCACCGGTATCATCTATCATTTACCCATGCCCATTGAACCGAAGAAAGTGCTGGCGGTAGTAGCCATTACCCAGAAGTGGCCGCCTTCGCTCATTTACGCAACTGGTTTTGGCACCGGAATCATCTGGCTGATACTCGGTTTTACCGGTCTCATTCAGAAGATTGCGGCAGTGACGCCGAGGAGCGTGGTACGCGGGATACAGGTAGCCCTGGGGGTGATGCTTGCCATCGAAGGCTTTAAGATGGTAGTCACGGGATGGATTCTCGGAATCGTCTCCATCATCATTGTGGTATTGCTCAGGGAAAACAAATACACGCCGGCAGCTATCGTCCTGATGGTGCTTGGAATTGGCGTCGTCGGTTTCCGTGGTGAGCTTATGCAGGTAATCGACCTAGGCTTTAGTCTACCGCCGATAACCCTGTTTCGACCGGTTGAAATATGGCAGGGCTTGGTGCTGGCTGGTTTTGCCCAGATAGCTCTGACTGCCACCAACGCCGTCATTGCCACCAGTGCCCTCATCTCGCAGTGCTTCCCGGATAAGCCTGTTCCCGAGGAGAAGCTTGCCCTGAATATGGGCATTATGAACACGGTTACGCCCTTCTTTGGCGGGATGCCTATGTGCCACGGCGCCGGGGGACTGGCCGGACAATATTACTTCGG
>Ga0180438_10011220_pt1 | contig 10860 bp, 6 predicted proteins | sample SS_ome_12_FD_132455 | JGI IMG/M metagenome (GOLD analysis project Ga0180438, IMG submission 132455) | Hypersaline lake sediment archaeal communities from the Salton Sea, California, USA - SS_3_D_2 metaG | ecosystem: Environmental > Aquatic > Non-marine Saline and Alkaline > Hypersaline >... | reverse complement strand
GTGGGCCAGCAGGTGCTCCCGCGTCCGGTCGAGGTCCCCGCCGGTGGACAGGTCCATCACCGCGTCGGCGCCGTAGCGGACGGCCCAGCGGAGCTTCAGCAGCTCCTGCTGTTCGCAACTGCTGACCGGCGAGGCGCCGATGTTGGCGTTGATCTTGGTCGTCACCGCCCGCCCGATGCCGCACGGGTCGAGCCTGGCCCCGCCCTCTCCGATCCCGTCGAGGTGGAGCCGGTTGGCCGGGATCACCATCCGCCCGGCGGCGACCTCCTGGCGGACCGCCTCCGCGGAGATGCCCTCGCGTTGGGCGACGCGATGCATCTGCGGCGTGACCTGCCCGGCGATCGCTTGTTCGTACTGCGTCATGTGCGGTTCTCCCGCGGTCGTCTCGTCCGCGCACGAAAGCGGCCGCGTCGGGCAGCGGCCGGAATCGATGTCGCTTCGCCTCGATGTCCGTCCACTTCCCTACGCAACTCACCCCGCGGCGGGCGGGATTCGTCGATCAGGTTCCAAGGGTCTTCTCAGCCCCGCCGCCCGGCGAGGCGCCCCTAGTGAACCGTTCCATCATACCCCATCGATCGCCCCGGTCAAGCCCACCTGACGAAATGCGGGTCTTCTGCCGTCAGAATCCGGGGAACCTCGCCAGAGGCAGACAGATGGGGCCTGTGCACCGCAGAGGCCGCGGAGATTGCGGAGGGAGGTCGAGAATCCTCGTGCCGAGCGGTCCGGGGGGGGCGGTTGGCGGTTGGACTATACAAGTGACGTTCCAGATGCCTTTTGGCGACGCGCACCAGGGAGTCCAAGATGGCGGAAGACAACGTGCGGCAGCCTCAGGGCGGCGCCGACGACGAGCAGGCCGTCGCGCAGCTCGGGGAGGCCTACCGGAAGATCCTCGACGAGTTGAGGAAGATCATCGTCGGGCTGGACCAGGTGATCGACGAGACGATGATCGCCATCTTCGCCCGCGGTCACTGCCTGCTGGTCGGCGTGCCCGGTCTGGCGAAGACGCTGCTGGTCAGCAGCCTCGCGCAGACGCTGTCGCTGTCGTTCAAGCGGATCCAGTTCACACCCGACCTGATGCCGTCGGACATCACGGGCACGGAGGTCCTCCAGGACGATCCGGAAACCGGCGAGCGGGTCTTCAAGTTCCTCCGCGGGCCGGTGTTCGCGAACATCATCCTGGCCGACGAGATCAACCGGACGCCGCCGAAGACGCAGGCGGCGCTGTTGGAGGCGATGCAGGAGAAGAAGATCTCCGTCGGCGGGGAGGACTTCCCGCTGACCCCGCCGTTTTTCGTGCTGGCCACGCAGAACCCCATCGAGCAGGAGGGCACGTACCCCCTGCCGGAGGCCCAGCTCGACCGGTTCCTGTTCAACGTGAAGGTCGACTATCCCAGTTGGGACGAGGAGATCGAGATCATGAAGCGGGTCACCGCCAGCGGCGAGCCGCAATTGGACCACGTGTTGGGGCGGGAGGAGATCCTGCGGCTCCAGGAGCTGGTGCTTCGTGCCCCGGTGGCCGATCACATCTTCCATTACGCCGCGACGCTCGCCCGGTCGACGCGCCCGTCGGACGAGCAGGCCCCCCCGTTCATCAAGGACTACCTCAGCTACGGCGGCGGGCCGAGGGCCAGCTTCAACATGATCCTCGCGGGCAAGGCCCGCGCGATCCTCCGCGGACGGTTCCACGTGGCCGTCGAAGACGTGCAGGCCGTCGCCCTGCCGGTGCTTCGCCACCGGATCATCCCGAACTTCGCCGCCCAGTCGGAGGGCCTGACGGCCGACGACATCATCCTCAAGCTGCTGGAAGAGACCCCCTCCGACGAGCGCCTCTACGATGGCACGAGCGCAGCAAAGGCATAGGTACCTCGACCCGGCGGTCCTCCAGAAGATCGGGTCGCTGGACCTGATCGCTCGCGAGGTCGTCGAGGGGCTGCGGGTCGGCATGCACAAGAGCCCGCTTCGCGGATTCAGCACGGAGTTTGCCCAGCACCGCCAGTATGTCCAGGGCGACCCGCTCCGCCACGTCGACTGGCGGGTCTACGGGCGGACCAACCGGTACTACCTCAAGCTCTACGAGGCCGAGACCAACTTCACCGCCAACCTCCTGCTCGACGCCAGCCGGTCGATGCACTACGGCTCCGGGTCGGTGACGAAGCTGGAGTACGCGAAGTACATGGCCGCCTCGCTGGCGCACCTGATCTGCGAGCAGCGGGACTCGGTGGGGCTGGGCGTCTTCGACGGCGAGCTGCGCCACTACGTCGAGCCGAGCGGCGCCAAGAGCATCGTGCCCCTGATCGCCGAGCAGCTCGAGACCGTCTCCCCCGAGCCGCGGACCGACGTGGCGGGCATCCTGCACGAGTTCGCCCGCCGCATGCAGCGGCGCGGATTTGTCCTGCTGTTCAGCGACCTGTTCGACCACGTCGATCAGTTCCTCAAGGGCCTCGACCACCTCCGCTTCCGCGGCCACAACGTCACCGTCTTCCACCTGCTGGACCCCCACGAGCTGACGTTCCCGTTCGGCGGGACGTACAAGTTCAAGGGCCTCGAGCTGGACGGGGAGATCTCGACGCAGCCGAAGCGGATCCGGGCGGCCTACCTGGAGGAGCTGCGGAAGTTCCTCGAGCAGATCAAGACGGCCTGCGAGCGCAGCCAGGTGGACTACGTGCTGGTCGACACGTCGCGCCCGGTCGACGCGGTCCTGTCGGGCTATCTGATCGGGCGGATCCGCAGCACGGGCAAGAAGGTCTAGAGGAGGCGCCGCGGACAGGTGAATCGGGCGGCGGCGAAAACGCGAGCGGAGCTGCCGGGAGCGGAAGCCAACCGGCTTGTGCTTCGCAACCACCCCGCGGGGCCGACGCGACCTCCCGCCTTGTGCGGGTGGGGCGATCATTGGTGCTCTACACCTGCGTTTGTGCCTCTTGCCGCGACCACGGGCCTTGTGCCCGTGGGGCGATCATTGGTCCACTACGTAGTGTCTCAATCATCGCTCCACGGGGACAAGCCCCGTGGTGGCGTTGAGGAAAGGCCGTGTCCCTGTAGTTCACCAATCATCGCTCCACCGGGGCAAGCCCGGTGGTGGCGGGCCCTCCCGGCCGTCGTGGCCCTGGTGCTGTCTGTCGCCACAGCCGACGCCGGGGTCGTGCAGACACACACCGAGCGGCTGACGGGCGATCTGGCCGTCCGCACCGGCGGGCTGGCCGTCGGCGACCGCGTGGTGAAGGCCGACGAGGTGCTGTGGGCCCTCCTCGGCCGCGCCGGGCGAACGCTGCCACAGCCCAACGTCGTTCGCAGGACCAACGGGGAGGTCTGGCAGTGCGAGATCCTCTCCCTGGCGGCGGGCAAGCTGACGTTTCGCTCGCCGCTTCTGGGGCTGAAGCACGTCGATCGGCGCGGGATCGCGGCGCTGGAGTTTCAACCCAAGCTGCCCCGCGGCGAGGCGCTGGAGGCGGGCACGCTTTACCGCAAGGAAGGCGAGCCGCTGCCCGGGTCGCTGCTGTGGATCAGCCCGACGCAGGTGGCCGTGGACAGCCCGCTGGGCGCGATGGCGATGGACCGCCGGACGGTGACGCGGCTGATCGTCACGAGGGGCGCGGCGGCGAGGGCCGGCCACGGCGTCTGTGAGGTCGCCCTGGCCGACGGGTCGGTGCTTCGCGGCGTGGCGAGGTTCGAGGAAGGTGCGGTGGCGTTGCGGCACGACGTGCTGGGCGAGCTGGCGCTGCCGGCGCGGGCCGTCCGGTCGGTGCTGCGTCACTGCCCGAAGGTCGCCTGGCTGACCGAACTGCCCTACCGCGCCGAGGTCCGCCGGCTGCTGGCCGGGGCGGGGCGGATCAAGACCGTCGATCGCCGGATGGCCGACCGGCCGAACGGGCGATCCGCGGGCCCGCATTGCATCCGGTCGCTGCGGATCGAGCCGACGACGAAGGTGACGTATCGCCTGCCGGGCGAGCCCGCCGGTCGGCGGGTGCTGCGGACGGCGCTCTGGGCGGCGCCCGGCGCGAAGGGCGAGGCGAGGCTGCGGATATCGGCGGGCGGGAACGTGCGGCTGGAGCGGGCCGTCCCGCCGTCGCAGACGGCCGCCGTGCCCGTGACGGTGGAGTTGGGCGAGGCGACGGAATTGACCGTCGAGGTGACGTTCGGCCGCCGCGTCGCGCTGCCGTGCGGCGTGGTGCTCGGCGACCCGCACGTGGTGGGCAGGTGATCGATCGGCTGGCGCGAGGAGCGTTTGAGCGTAGCGAATGGGCTTCCTGAACGAAATCATGCTGTTCGGCCTGGCGGGCGTGGCGGTGCCGGTTCTCATCCACCTGCTGAACCGCTACCGCTACCGCGAGATCGACTGGGGCGCGATGGAGCTGCTCCGCCGCGCGATGGTCGTCCGCTCCCGGCGCGTCCGGATTGAGGACCTGATCCTCCTGATCCTGCGGTGCCTGGCGGTGGCGTTGATCGCGATGTCGATGGCCCGCCCGTCGATCAGCGTGTCGGGGGCGAAGTTCTTCGGCGGCGAGTCGCGCGTCGCCGCGGTCATCGCCGTCGACGGCTCCTACAGCATGGATCACCGCCCCGGCGTCCGGAGCCGATTCGACGCGGCCATGCAGAAGGCCCGCCAGATCGTCCGCACCCTCCAGCCGGGCGACCAGGTCTCCGTCGTCCTGATGGGCCAGCGCCCCCGCACGCTGCTGCGGAACGTCAGCTACGACGAGCAGCGGATCGACGAGCACCTCGCCGCCGCCGCGCCCCTGCCGGAGCGGCTGAACCTCGAGCCGGGCCTCGAGCAGGCCGCCGCCCTGGTCGCCGAGGCCCGCGCGCCCGTCCGCGAGTGCTACGTCATCTCCGACTCGCAGGACCTGTCCTGGCGGCAGCTCTCGGATCGCGCGCGGGAGTCGATGGCCGAGATGGCCCGGTCGGGCCGGCTGTACTACCTGTCGGCCGCGACGGGCGGGGCGGCGAACGTGGCGCTGACGGACTTCCGGATGGTCAGCGGCGCCCGCCGGGCCGGGGCGATGGTCCGATACGTCGCGGAGGTCCGCAACAGCGGCGCGGCGCCCGTGCGGAACGTGCCCGTCACGCTGACGCTGGACCACAAGACCGCCGATCGTCGCGTGATCGACGTGATCCAGCCCGGCCGCGCCGTCGCCGTGCCGCTGTACGCGAAGCTCGCCTCGCCGGGCAACGTGCAGATCACCGCCCAGTTGGAGCGTGACGCGCTGGCCGTCGACGACGTTCGCCACGCGGCGGTCCACGTTCGCGAGCGGATTCGCGTGCTGGTCGTCGACGGCGACTCGGGCGGCCCGCGAGGCGAGGGTGGGGCGGAGTTCCTGATGAAGGCCCTCGTGCCCGACCCGTCCAAGCCCTCGCAGGCGTCGATCGCGGCCAGGCGGGTGGCGCAGGTCGAGCTGGGCCTGCACCGCCTCGACGAGCAGGACATCATCATCCTGTCGAACGTCTCGGGCGTGCGGGCGGCGCGGGCGAAGGAGTTGGGCGACTTCGTCCGACAGGGCGGCGGGCTGGTCGTCTTCCTCGGCGACAAGGTCAGCGGGCCGCTGCTGAACGCCCAGATGACCGTCGACGGGGAGCCCCTGCTGCCGGCGGCGATCGGCCGGGCCGTCGAGGCCGGGCGAGGGCAGGAGGGCGGATGGGCGATCGAGCCGGCCGACCCGCGCCATCCGCTGGGGCGGCTGCTGGCCAGCCTGCCGGGCCCGCTGGTCGGCGAGGCCCGCGTGCGGAAGCTGTTCGCCCTCGAGCCCCACGACGGCGCGCGGGCCGTGCTCAACGTCGCCGGGGGCGACCTGCCGCTGCTGCTGGAGAGGCGGCTGGGGCGCGGCGTGGTGCTGCTGTCGGCCAGCTCGGCCGACCGGCGCTGGGGCACCGTGCCGATCAACCCCGCCTTCCTGATCCTCCTGCACGAGTCGGTCGCGCACCTGACGCGGCAGTCGCACGAGCGGCAGTTCACGGTGGGCGAGCCGCTCGTCGTCCGCCTGCCCGCCCGGGGCGAGGCCGAGCAGTTCATGCTCGCCGGGCCCGACGGGGCCTCCGTCGCCATCCAGGCCACCGAGATCGACGGGCAGCGGGCCGCCGACTGTGGCCTGCCCGAGATGCCCGGCTTCTACCAACTGAAGGTCAACAAGGACTCCGAGCCGATCATGACGGCGGTCAACGTCGATCCGGTCGAGTCCGACGTGCGGTCGTTGACGGCCGACGAGCTGCGAACGGCCCTCGGCGCGGCGCCGATCCGCATCCTGCCGGGCGAGAACATCGCCGAGGAGGTCAAGCAGGGGCGGACCGGCTACGAACTGTGGCGGATCTTGATGCTGATCGGGCTGGCCGTCCTGTGCGTCGAGGGGCTGCTGGCGTGGCACTTCTCGCGCAAGCTCGCGCAGGAGACGTCCGCCCTGCCCAAGACGGCGAGAGAGGCGATCCGCGGCGAGAAGGAGGCGGCGTGACGTCGCGAGCGGAGCCCGCAGGGCGACACATCCCAGCCCACGGCGTGAGCCGTGGGTTCAAAGGTCGGGGCCTTACAGGAGCCCCTTCAGGGGCGACACAAGGCCAGCCGCGGCGGTGTGCCGCCCCTGAAGGGGCTGCTCGTCTCGTTGCGATCTTCAGCCCACGGCTGGAGCCGTGGGCTGATATGTGTCGCCCTCAGGGCTAAGGGCCCGGCCGGGGACGGCGGAGACTCGATGCTGAGAAGGCTGCTACAACTGGACGACGCGGGCGCGATCGAGCGGGTGCAGTGGACCTTCCGTCTGCACTGGCCCGTGCTGGTGCTGTTGGCGGCCGTGGTGGCGGCGGCGGTCTACGTCGTCGTGCTCTACCGCCGCGAGCGGACGATCTCGCGCGCGAGGCGGACGCTGCTGGGGGCCGTCCGCGTTGTCGTCCTGGCGACGCTGCTGGTGCTTCTGTTCGAGCCCGTTCTGGCCGTCAGCACGACCGTGCCGCTGCCCCGGACCGTCCTGGTGCTGCTGGACCGCTCCGACAGCATGAACATCGCCGACAAGCGCCGCCGCCCCGCCGAGCAGGCCGAGGCCGCCTTCACCCTCGGACACGTCCCCGCCGCCGACGCCAACGCCGAGATCCCCGAGTCCGTCCGCGCCGCCGTCGCCGCCGTGCCGCGGGCCCGGCTGGCCCGCGCGATCCTCCAGCGTCCGACGGGCAACGTGTTCGCTCGGCTGGCGGCGAACTACCGCGTGCGGTACTTCACGTTCGGCGACCGGCTCCTGCCGGCGGAGGGCAAGGGGGCGACCGGGGCGGAGGCGCTGGCGGGGCTCGACGCGAACGAAACGTCGACGCGGCTGGGGTCGGCGATCGAGGAGGTGCTGGGGCGTTTCAGCGGGCAGAGCGTCTCGGGCATCGTGCTGCTGACCGACGGGGCGAGCAACGAGGGGATCGCGCCGCTCGAGGTCGCCGCCCGCCTCAAGCAGCAGGCCGTGCCGCTCTACCCGGTGGGCCTGGGCCTGTCCCACCCGACCGACGTCCGCCTCGACGCCGTCCTCGCGCCCAGGACGGTCTTCGTCAAGGACGAGGTCCCCGTCCGCGTGCAGCTGTCCTCGACGGGCCTGGCCGGGCGGCGGGCGGAGCTGTCGATGGAGTTCGAGGGCCGCCAGATCGCCGCCGAGACCGTCACGCTGACCGACAAGGCCCAGTTCGGCGAGCTGCTGTTCGAGCCCGTCCGCAAGGCGGAGGCGGCCGAGCTGAGGGTGCAGATCCGCCCGACCGGCCCGGCGGCCGAGCAGGCCAGCGAGGAAAACAGCCTCGCCGTCCGGACCCTCCGCGTGATCGACGACAAGATCAAGGTCCTCTACGTCGAGGGCAAGCCTCGCTGGGAGTATCGCTACCTCCGCCGCGTGCTGCTGCGCGACCACCGGCTGGACGTGAAGTTCTACATGACCGAGGGCGACGCGGAGCTGGCCGACGCGTCGGAGAGGTACCTGTCGACGTTCCCGATGTCGGCCGAGCGGGCGGCGGAGTTCGACCTGGTCATCCTCGGCGACGTGTCGGCCGACCGGTTCAGCACTCTCCAGCTCGAGCGGATCGAGCAATTGGTCCGCGACCGGGGCGGGTCGCTGCTGCTGCTGGCGGGCTTCTCGCACGCGCCGAGCGACTACGTGGGCACGCCGATCGAGCAGATGCTGCCGGTGAAGATCCGCCCCGACGGCGTGCGCACGGTGGACGAGACGGTCCACCCGGTCGTGACGGCCGAGGGGCTCAACAGCGCGGTCGCCTCGCTCGAGGTGCCGCAGCAGCGCAACCAGGGGCTGTGGTACCAGGTCCGCCCGATGCTGGCCTTGCCCCGGCTGGACGGGATGAAGAAGGGCGCGTCGCTGCTGGTGTCGCTCTCGGGCGTGGCGGGGGGCGGGCGCGAGCCGTACCCGCTGATCTGCTGGCAGCGCTATCGCAGCGGCAAGGTGATGTACGTGGGCACGGACCAGTTGTGGCGGCTGCGGTTCAAGCGGGGCGACAAGTACCACGCCCGCTTCTGGGGCCAGACGATCCAGTTCCTGACGCTGGCGAGGCTGCTGGGGGGCAACAAGCGGATCCGCATCGAGGCCGACCGGGCCGACTACCGCGTCGGGCAGCGCGTGCGGATCAGCGCCAACGTCCTGGACGAGGCCTACACGCCCGTGCTGTCCGGCTCGTTCGACCTGTCGGTCGAGCGGCTGGGGGTGGGGGGGCAGAAGCAGACGGTTCGCCTGACGGCCGTGCCGGGCATGCGCGGGCTGTTCCGCGGGTTCTTCTCGCCCGAGGCCGGCGGCCGATACGAGCTCCGCCCGGCCGACGCGCCGCGGGAAGCGGCCAACGTCGTCGGCTTCAACGTGCAGGACACGTCGCTGGAACGTCAGCAGCCGGCGATGCAGGAAGCGCTGCTGAAGCGGATGGTCGAGCTGGCGGGCGGGCGGTACTTCACGCCGGCCGAGCTGGACGAACTGCCCGACGAGTTGGGCGGGCGGCAGCGGCGGACCACCGTGCGGATCCCCAGGGAGCTGTTCGACCTGCCGGCCGTGTTTGTCGTCCTGCTCGTCCTGCTCGGATTCGAGTGGATGCTGCGGCGGCGGAGCGACCTGGTCTGACGCTTGGCGAATTCTCAATGTTGAATGAAGAATGCTGAATGAAGATCGATGACTGAGCCGGCCCGAACAACCGAATCCGACGCCGCGTCGCGGGCGGTGGTGGAGCACAAGCTCCGGGACGCGTGGCACAAGGAGCGGCGGTTCCATCACGCGCGGGGGCTGTGCTTTCTGCTGGTCTGGTCGGCGGCCCTGATCGTGGTGGATCTGCTGATCGACTGGCTGTTCCTGGCCAGCTACCGCGCGCCGGGGTGGGGCGTGCTGGTGCTGCTGGGGATCAACGTGGTGACGCTCGCGGCGGTGCTGCACCACTACTGGTGGCGGCATCTGCGGCGGTACGAACCGGTCCGCCTCGCCCTCCAGATCGAGGGCCGGCACCCGGAGTTGCAGAGCCTGCTGGTCAGCTACGTCCAGATCGACGACCGCCTCGAGGCCGAGACACGGGCCTCCCACGGGCTGGTGATGGCCCTCCGGCGCCGGGCCGTCGCGCGGACCCGCCCGATCGACTTCCGCGAGGTCGTCAACTTCCGCGTGCTGGCCAGGCTGTTCGTCTTCTCGCTGGCGGTGGTCGGGCTGTTCGCGGCGATCAGCGCGTACAAGAGCGAGCTGTTCCACACGCTGATCCGCCGCATGCTGAACCCGGTGGCGCGGATCGAGTATCCCACGGCGACGGTGATCGAGCGGGTCAGCGGCGACATGACGATCCGGCAGGGCGCGGCGGTGGTGATCTCGGCCGTGTGCAGCGGCGAGCTGCCCGAGAAGGGCACGCTGCACGTCAAGAGCGACGAGGGCGAGTGGGAGTCGCTGACGCTGCTGCCGCAGCGGCCCGGCGGGGCGGTGTTCGCCTATCGCCTCGCCGAGCCGCGAGGCAGCTTCGACTACTACGTCACGGCCGGCGACGACGAGTCGGCGCGGCATCGCGTCACCGTCGTGCCCGCTCCGAAGGTCGTCGCCAAGCGCATCACGCTGACGTACCCGAAGTACACCGGCCTCGAGCCGCGCCGGCAGGACAGCTACTACGTCGAGGTGCCCGAGGGCACGCGGGTCCGTTGGCGGATGCAGCTGGACCGCCCGGTCGAGTCGGTGACGATGATCCGCAACCGCACCGACGAGGCCGAGCTGACCGTCAGCGAATCCGGGCGCGTGGTGGAGGCCGAAGCGACGGCCGACGAGCCGTTCGAGTACCGCTTCCGCTGGCGGATCGCCCACCACCGGTTCGTCTACGAGTCCGCCGGCTCGTACATGGTCAACGTCCTGCCCGACACGCCCCCGGAGGTCGAGATCCTCGAGCCGGTCCGCGACGAGAAGGCGACGGTCCGCAAGCGGCTGTCGGTGACGTTCCGCGCGCGGGACGACTACGGCTGCGCGGCGGCGAGGCTCGTCTACGCGGTGGGCGACGGGCCGGAGCGGACGTGGACGATCGGCGAGATGTCGGGCAAGACGCCCACCAGGTCGCTGGAAAAGAAGCTCGCCGAGCTGGTTGCCGGGTTGAAGGAAGAGGACGTTATCACGTACTGCGTGGAGGTGGCCGACAACCGCGCCGGCCCGAGCGGGCCGAACGTCAGCCGGTCCGGCAAGCGGCGCGTCTACGTCGTCAGCATCGCCGAGTACCTCCGCGGCATCCTCGAGGAGCAGATGCACTGGGTCTCGGAGGTTCGGGAGCTTCGCGTCGAGGAGCGCACCGCCTCGGAGAAAGTCGGCGCGATGAGGAACACGGAAACACAACCGGCGACGCAGCCGTCGAAAGAATAACGAATGGCGCCCGGCGCCCTGTTTAGCGGCGGTCGGCACGACCGCCTCTTGG
>Ga0180438_10011219_pt1 | contig 10860 bp, 13 predicted proteins | sample SS_ome_12_FD_132455 | JGI IMG/M metagenome (GOLD analysis project Ga0180438, IMG submission 132455) | Hypersaline lake sediment archaeal communities from the Salton Sea, California, USA - SS_3_D_2 metaG | ecosystem: Environmental > Aquatic > Non-marine Saline and Alkaline > Hypersaline >... | reverse complement strand
GCAGACTTTCCAAATCAGGCAGATTGCTTCTGACGACTCGCTACTTTTTCAATAACTGTCTAATCCCAAATGCAACGGCGAATAAAAGCAGGGTTTGTGTAAACTGGAGGAAGGCTTGAGCTTCAATTCCCATGATTGGCTTGACCATAAGCCTTGAGATGATTCCGATAATCAAGACAATTGCCGCCACGATGATGAGCAAGTCACAGATGATTGCTATAGTTTTATCCACGGTGTTTACCTCCTAATTTCCCTAAGTCACTCCGAATGATATTTATCCATTTCTCCAATGTCAAGCTTTTCAAGGAAAAACCCGGAAATTGTGTAAAAGGAAAGGAAATACTCCATAAATCCGGTTAACCTGAATTATTATGAGATCAACACACTCTCAGGTGGAACTCCTCTTGCATTCCCTGTTTTCACTTTACTCCAAAATTTTTTCCCTGAAAAAACAATGATTTAAAAAGCCATCCCAGGGTTGACAACCGAAAAAATCGAATCATGAGCTTCTGTGAAGTTGTTTTTTTTCTCGTATTTAAATAGAATTTAGGTAGTAAAGCGACCAAAACACCCTCATCTAAGATAATGGTTTGGAAAGAAAAAATAAGGAAGCTAAGGTACTACAGAGACTTTCCTCTGCTTTGGCGTACATTTTTTACGTCTTTAAAAGTCTCCCTTTCTCAAGATAACCCACTCATCTCTCTGGCCAATCTCAGGCAAAGAAAGAATACAGAAGAAAAGGAGAAAATTGTGAAGTATGTTAACTTCTGTTTGTATCTCCGCCGGCGACTGGGCTTTAAAGACTCCTGCTTCACTTCTTCCCTGCTTCTCTGCAATCTTCTCCGCCAAAACGGCATAAACGCCCGCATCAATTTCTCTGCAAAAAGGGACAGGGAAAAAATGGAGGGTCACTGCTGGGTAAGTGTGGGAGAGGAAAAAATTGTGAGCGACTACACACTCATTTTCAAATATCCCTGAACAGGAGAATCCTATGTTTCCTCTTGATGCAATCATTTTAAAAAACGAAAGAGTTCCCTGGCGGATTATCGAGGGTGAGGCTATTCTCGTTAAGGTCGATTCAGGTGAAGTGATCCACCTCAATGAGGTGGCGGCTGAGATTTGGCGGATTATCGATGGCAAAAGGAAAATCTCAGAAATCGTTGATCATATCCAGAAGGATTTCGACGTCGGCAGAGACCAGGCGGAAAAAGATACATTAGAATTCATAAAATCGCTCTCAGATATAAATTTAGTTACAGAGAAAGGCAAATAAACAGACTGGAAAATGACCAAACCTCTAAAGATTAGTATCGCCGGTATTTGCGCAGAAATCCGGGCAGAAAACAGCCGCACCCGCACTTATTTGCGCTCCAAACTCAAGAATTTTCTATCCGGACAAAAAAGAATCGACTTGGATATTCAAATAGAGAGGAATGAAGTCTCTCTCTCCAACCAGTCTATACCCCAATTATTTTTTGAGCGAGGGAAATTCCGTATTCTTCCGGATAAGAATCGTGCAGTCAGTCTGGGAATCATCGACCTGGATGAGAAGCACTGCAAGATAAGTGATCTCGAGGACAAATTCAAGCTGCTTCATTCGATTCTTCTCTGCTTGGCTCTCTTTATCGAAAAGTCAGGAGGAATCATCCTTCACGCCAGTGCGGCTTACAAAAACGGAAAAGGCTATCTCTTCCCCGGTCCGGCTAATGCCGGGAAAAGCACAATACTCAAACAGATGAAGAGCTACTCCCCTTTTGCCGACGAATGGGTGGCCGTAAAAAAAACAGGGAATGATTTCTTTATGTGGAGTATTCCCCACCAGAACGTGCAGAACAAAAGGAAAAAAATCCAAAAAATCTTTTTTCCCAAAAAGGGAAAGGTCATCGAATCCAAAAGGCTCAAATCCCAGGATACAGCGAAAAGACTACTCGCCAACTGTTTGTTTTCCACGATGCATACAGAAACCGTAGGAGGAGTCCTGGAAAGAATCGCCGAATTGGCCCAGAGAGTATCCTGTTACGAGCTCGAGTTCCCTCTCAACGAACTGCTGGATACAGAGATTGAACGAACAGAACTCTTAAGAAAAAAGAAGAAATACCAACAGAGGATGAATGGGCTCGAAGGAAAGGACCTTTCCGCGCTTCATGAATCGTTGATCCTGACCTGGGAATGCAATCTCCACTGCTTTCACTGCCGCCCCTATCTGCCTCAAAACGGAACACTTTCTTTTGACGATGTTAAAAAGCACCTTGACTCTCTTGCCAAGAAAGGAACGCTCTTTCTTCATTTGACCGGAGGAGAGCCCCTGATGCACAAAGATTTCTGGAGAATCGCCTCCCATGCCAGCCAGAAAAATTTCGCTCTCATCCTCCACACCAACGGTACCTTGATCACACCTGAGAGCGGAGAAAGATTAAAGCACCTCAATTTCCTTCAGGTTTCATTAACTGTTTTAGGCGGAAATGCCCAGACTCATGATTCCCTGACCGGTGTCAAAGGTTCATTTGAAAAGACTATTCATGCCCTGAAAATCATGAAAGAAAAAGAAATGGATGTTGTTCTATCTACGACTAAACTTAGTGACAACCAGGATGAGATTCCTGAAATGGAAAGATTGGCAAAAAATCTTGGAACCACCTTAAAAATTATCCCCTACCAGACTCCCCGCAAAGGAGAATTCGAGGAATTCAACCGATGCTATCAGAAAAATTTACAGAGAAGCTAGAAGAGAAGCACATCCCTTTGTTCTCTTCCATAGAAATCACCTCTCGTTGCAATCTGCGCTGCACATTCTGCTATCTCGATCATGCGGACAACGATGAACTGTCAACAGCAGAGATAAAGGACTATCTTGACCAGCTCGCCGGTCTTGGCTCGCTTTTTCTCTCTCTCACCGGAGGGGAACCTTTGCTGAGAAAAGATTTCTGGGAAATCGCCCAACACGCTCATGACCTGGGCTTTGCCATAAACTTAAAGACTAACGGGACTCTTATCGACGAAAAAAAGGCGGACCGAATAGCCGGATTGAATTTCTACCGTGTGGATATCAGCCTTCTTGGGGCGACACCAGACGTGCATGACAGCATCACCCAGGTCCAGGGTGCCTTGGATAAAACAATCCGGGCTGTCAAATTACTCAGAAAAAAAGACATTCAAGTCTTCCTGATGAGCACCATAATCAGAGACAACCTCTCGGAATTCATGAAGATAAAAGAGCTGGCCGATAAAACGGACGCTCCACTGGCAAGCACTCCACTTGTCTATCCAAAAAATGACTCGAGAAAAGAACCTCTCAGATACCGTCTCACAGACGAAGAGCTGGCTCATTATTTCAGGGAAACACTCAATCCTCAGTCAATCAATGTTCTCTGTTCTGACACAGACTCTAATCCTTTGATCTGTCAGGCAGGAAGAACAGATATCAGCATTAACAGCCAGGGCAAGGTTTATCCCTGTCTCGGTTTCCCCTGGGAAGTCGGAGATTTGAGAAAAGAGAATCTTGAAGAGATTATCGAAAACTCAGAAAGACTCTCTCTTTTCCGTTCTCTGGATGGAAGCGAATTCGAAGATTGTTTCCGCTGTGAAGTCAGCTCTCTGTGTACACGCTGCCCTGGCTTGGCCTTTCTAGAAAAAGGAGATTTTTTAGGGATATCCCCTGAACACTGTCGTCAGACAAAAATCATGAAGGAGGTACTCAAATGAAAAAGAAAAAAACCTACAAGAAACCCAAGATGAAAGTTGAAAAATTGACCATGTTCTCTCAAACGTGCCGGGTCAATGCTCACTCCTGTCCCGGAGCTCCAAGCCTCCAAACAGCCGCTCAATGCCTGAAAGTATAGCGTTTATCTGATTTTTTTTGTCTATCACTCAAAAGGGGAATAAATTTTGACAACCTCGAGGGAAGATTTACTTATTTCTCTTTCGACTCTGGCCGGAGAAGACAGCGATAAAAAGAAAGAATTAGAAAAAATACTTGGTGAATACGAAAATTGGCCGGAGTTTACGGAAAATGAAATTTCCCTCTCAGTTTATTATCACCTAAAAAAACTATCCCTCCTGGAATCTCTCCCTCCTTCAATCAACAGGAAACTTGAAAACCGCTTTCTGAGTAACACGGCTCACAACATCATCCATCTGGAAAACCTGGCCCGACTCGCAAAAAAATTGAGCAAACAAAAAGTACCGCTCATGATTCTGAAGGGCGCGGCTCTGTGCGACACGGTCTATCCTCATATAGGGCTCCGCACTTTCTGCGACCTTGATATCCTCATTCGCAAGAAAGACATTCAAAAGGTGATGGGAGTATTGACAAAGCTTGATTATTCGATCTCTCATAGTCATGCTCGACATCATTTCTCTGCGTATCAGGAATCAAATCATTCCCTCCCTCTTGAAGTGCACTGGGATCTGGTGAATGAAGCCAGCCCATTCCAGAAGTACGCTTTTCAACTTAGTTTAGAAAAATTCTGGCAGGATGCCATGTCATTTGAATTCAGGGAAACAGAGGCTTTATGGCTCTCTCCAGAGCATCAGCTGATCTATCTTTCGGTCCATATGCTGAAAGAAGGATATTCTAGCCGGAAATGGCTGGTGGATCTCTATTACCTCCTTAAATTCTTCAGAGGAGGGATCGACTGGAACAAACTTTTTGAGGAATGTGAAAAATATCAGGTGAAACGGCCTCTCTACTATGCTCTTTCCACTCTGGAGGAGATTTTTCACGTTTCTGAGATGAATGGGGATGTGTTGAGCCAGGAGATACTGGATAAACTAAAGCCTGCGAAAATCGCACGGCTTGAGCGAAAAATTCTCGATCGCCTGAGAAAAAACAAGTCACTGAAATCTTACTTTCACCGTTTCTTCCTGTATCAATTTTCGATTGAAAGGGGCAAGGATAAATTAAAAGCCCTCATTTCTCTAATGAAATACGCCTTCCAACTCTCAATAGGTAAACAGGGGACGTTCCCCAAGGTGCCACCTTAGACCAATCTGCTCATTTGTACAATAATCTATCATATCCTGCTGGAAAGGATTGCAAATAAAAGAAGAATCAAAGAGATGGAAAATATCAAATGTTGAGACGCAATCCCTTTTTTGATGGTCTAAGGTGGCACCTTGGGGAACGTCCCCTAATATTGACTTAAGCTGCCGTCTTTTTTAGCCCATTTCAGGGCAAACTCAAACAGCAGGACAGACAGCGGGAACAAAACCAGAGCAAACCCGAGCAATGCCAAGATCTCAGTCTTCACCTGGGCAAAGGAATACCCGGCAAGAAGAATCCCCCTCAACGCATTCAGCGCATACGTTATGGGTAGAGCATGAGAGATGATTTGAAGAGGTGCGGGCAGTACAGTTATAGGATAATACACTCCACCCAAAAGGTCGAATGAACCGGAGACAATCCAGTTCACAGGATTCCCTCTCTTAAAGACCATGACAAAGCAGGACGAGATGATGCCCAGGCTGCTGAAAGAAAGGATTGACAAGAAAAAAACGACCACGATCAATAGAGGCTGGGAGAGGCTAAACTCGATACCGAAGATGAACCTGCCGATTAAAAGATAGACAAGAATATTGAATGAAGAGTAAATGAAATTCCAGAGGGAAAGATAGATGACGATAGAAGTCGCTCTGGTCGGCGTGATGAGCATGGCTTCCAGCGTCCCGATCATCTGCTCCTGCCTGAGCGCTCCTGCAGATGTCCCCAGGCCGACACCCAGGAAGGTGGAGAAGGCAATACCTATCAGGACAAACGGAAAATAATCGCCACCATATTCCTGAAGATGGGGAGCTGCGGATTGGCCAAACAGCTTGGCAATGAAGAAAAAAGTCAGCACGGAAAAGAATACTCCGATGAGATTCATCAAGAAGGCGGATTTATAACTTATCTCCGTTAAAAAATCTCTTTTAATGAATGCTGCGGCTTTAGTTAAGAACACCCGAGTTTCCTCACAATCATCCTAAATAAAATGTTTAAAGATATCTTCAATCGTGGCTTCTGGAACTTTTATTTTTCTTTTTAATTCTGAAAGCGTGCCCAAGGCCTTGATAACTCCTTTGTCCATGAAAGCGACTCTGTCCGCAAAATCTGCCGCTTCTCTCAGGATATGCGTCGTGAACATGACTGTTTTCTTTTCCTGGCCCACTATTCTTTCTTTTATGAACCGGCGAAGCTTCACCGCACTGGAATGGTCAAGACTTTTTGTGGGCTCATCCAAAAAAAGAATTTTTGCGTCACTCAGAAGACACCTAGCGACCGCCAGATGCTGCTTCATCCCTGTGGAATATTCATTGAATCTCGTATCCACATATTCCTGCATGTCCAGCAACTCAACAAGGGACTCTATCTTTTTCTGAGTTTCATCCGATTTGAGGCCGTGAAGAGCTCCAAAAAAGTTTAAGTTCTGCCTTCCTGTGAGCCTCCAGTAGAAACTTCTCTCTTCTCCTGTCACCAGTCCTATAGATCTTCGAACAGCTTCATCATCCCTTGTTATATCGTGTCCATCAACGAACGCTTCTCCCCTGGTTGGGAAGATTAATGTGCACAGCATTTTGATCAATGTGGTCTTCCCAGCTCCGTTGGGACCCAGAAGTGCGAAGATTTCTCCTGGTTTGACATCGATAGTCACTCCCTCTACAGCTTTAACAGCCGGTTTTTTTCTGAACATTCGAGGAAAAAAATCGATGAGATTGGTCGAGGGAGTAAAATATTTGGTCAAGTCTCGGGTTTTTATGATGGATGTTTCACTCATGGATGCACACAGGCATGAAGGATATCCACGCCTCTCTTTTTCTTCGGAACTCTAATCAAACAGCCGTCAGCCTAAGGATCTCACTGTTTTCAAATGGTCGAGGACGGGCAAAAACACTCACTCCCGAATTCTGGCCGTCCCACGTAGCGTTCCTTATCTGCTGGAAAGTTTACCTCAAAGAAAAATCCCCAGTCAAATCTCTCTCTCAATTAAGCTTGAACAAATCCTTTTTAAACAGCTTTAAAATTCAAACAATACCTTCTTTTCGTGCCTCATCCGGAATAATATGCCCTACACATTCTCTTTTTTCATATCACTACATCTCTGTCAAAAAAGCTCCCTTCGGAATTCACGTTTAAATTGTATTGAAATTATTTCTTTTCAATGATATATTCGGGAAAAGAGCGGAAAGATGCAAAAAGAAAAAAGGAAACACAGCCGGGCGAAGTGCCTGATTCCAGCAGAACTCGTGGACGCAGAGGGAAGGAGTGTTATCACCGGGAGAGTCAATGTCAAAGATTTCTCCCATGAAGGATTAAAATTAAGCATAAACTTTGAAAAACTCAAACCCGGATCTTCTGTGGATATAAAGATCTACCTTCCCGAGAAAAAAATCACAACCCTTCTATCCGGCGAAATCACCTGGAATGAATACGCCAAAAATAAGATGGAACTGGGACTCAAAATAAAGAAGATGGATAAAGATGTCAAGGAAGAGATTCTGTCCTGGATCTTCCCCCAATGGATATCGATTGATGTTCCTTCGAAGAAAAAGAAGATAAAGAAGAAGAAATAAAATCCCTAAATCAAAAACCTGTTTTCAGCTGTCTATCCCACCTTTTCTTTAAAAGCCTGCAATTCTTTCTCAAGGGCGGTGATCTTTGTTCCGAGCAGTTCTTTCTCTCTTTGTTTCATCTTCACCAGGACTCTGATCAGCATCGCCGCCGCACAGAGCAGCAGGAGAATGCTCATGATAGAGGCGTTCAGGAAGGGAATTCTCAGATTCTGCAAGAAGGTGAGCACACCGATATCTGAAAGATAGGATAAAACCGCTAATACAGTTAAAATAACAACCCATACGATCATTTAACTGCCTCCCTCAGGGGACACATATTTGCACTCTTGGATGAAACGGACATTTTCCCCTCTGAAATTGTTCTTCATAGATTCTCTCTAAAGCATTAACACACAGAAAAATCAATGTCAACTTGGCATGTTTGCAAGAAAGCCTCTCCAAATTTGCGATAACAGCATATGCTATTAATCAGACTGAGTGCATCGAAAACACACAGGCTTTCTCCCTACGAGCACCTTGGAGGGGGAACAGCTTCGCTTTCCCCCTTCCAACGCTCGCTTGCTTCCTCACGCTCTCTGCCTCCCCTTCTCAAACACCATAAAGCGTCCTGCGACCAAGGGGTCACACCCCCTTGGAATCCTCCAACTTCGTTTCTCCGCAATGATGTTTTCTTCGGAGGGGGAACAGGAAACTAGATGGAGAGAATCCTTTTCACCGGCACTCCCCCAGATGTGTATTCGCATCGCTTTACCTTGGACTTATCTACGCTACGGGAATGGCCGCTCTTCCGTCGCCTGTAGAGTTAATCGTTCGAGCTGTCAAGTCATCGTATGCGCCAGCGCTTCAGTGCTTTCTCAGCCAGTCAGTCAGATCAGCAAAGACTCGCTCCATATCCAGATCATCATCGAGCTCGTGGTAAGCACCTTCATACAGGCAGTACTGTTTGTCGGCAATAGTGACCTTCTCGAAGAATTCCCTGCCTCCTTCAGGCTTCGCAATCATATTCATGCTGCCATGTTGCATCAACAGCGGAACACTCAGACCGGCGGCTCCCGCCTGTGTCCGGGCAATGGCCTCCAGGAACTCCGCGCCTAACCGGGCGCTGGCTCTTCCGTGGTTGAGAGGATCATTCCTGTGTTCCTTCTCAACCTGGGGATCTCTGGATATCCATTTCCTGTCGATTCTCATGTCCATCGAAAACCGCGGGAATAGGCGGCTGATAGCTGGCGCAAGTTTCATCAAGAGGGAAGGCACTCCCACATTCCCCATCGGCGCAGAAATGGCTATCACTCCTCGCAACCCCTTCGGGTAGTGCAAAGTGTACTCCAGTGCGGTGAGACCTCCCATGCTGAATCCCAGCAGAAAAAGCGGCAGGTCCGGACTTCGCCGTTCAACGTGCCTCCTGAAGGCTCTTAAGTCCTCCCTCAATTCCTGCCAGGAGTTGATATGGCCTCTTTGACCCGGCGATAGTCCGTTGCCCCTCAGGTCGAAAGCGTAGACCTCATAGTCTGAATCCACCAGATAGTTCACCAGCTTTGGGTGCCGGCTGCTGTGGTCACCCAAACCCGGAACGAACACTATGACTCCTCTTCCCACTCTCTGCGGGCGCCAGCACTGCCAGTACAGTTCTATTCCTCCGAATCCCTTGAATACTCCTTCCTTATGTCTCATGGTCGATATCCCCTGCCTAACCCCATCTGTGTACCCATTCATCTCTGGCCATATGCACTCCAAAGTGTAGGAGGCGGGTTATCATTGATAAGAAATTCCTTTTGCTGGTTGACAAAAATTCCTCCCGATTTTCCGCCAATGCTGACTGCTGATATCCAAGAACGAGTGTATCATACACAAAATGCCATGTTCAACCGCAAACAAGATAGTCATATCGATATAAATTGCAGTACCCTCGGCAAAAAGATAGACCCTTTCCCCAATTATGAGATCATCGGGACTTCGAGAAGGAGCTTGCCGGAAATCCGGTTGAAAACATCATCCAGACTGGGCCCTGTAATCGTTAGACCGTGATTCCTGAGTCCGACAGCCGTTCGTGAAGGATTATCGGTTTGGCTAAAGAGGTCGACAACCGCTTCCGCCAGCTCCCGTGTCCCGCAGGGATAGATCTGCCTTGTGCAAAGCACATCCTCCAGCCAGGCATGCACATGAACAATCGCACCAATATCCGGATAAGTCCTGTAGAGAAGGGCGTGTTCAACCGTATCAACCGAAACTCGTGCTTTTGGATCGTGTTCAGGAGGTACACTCACCAAGGCTTGACCCTGCTCAAAATCAAATCCTTTGACCAATAATATATCTTTCCCCACATTAGAAAGATTGGCTTTGTTCACTCCCCGCGCACTCATCCAAAATGTGGCCTCTCCAAACTCAGGAACAGGCTCACGGGCGCTGAGATTTCCCCAGCTCAGACCTTTCATTTCAAAGAGATCGTAGACCTGCTGGATATCGGCTTCTGAGAGAACCTCTTTGAGTGGAAAGGGCGAGGGAAGGACTCCGAGATTATCAAGCTCTTTTCCGAACTTTTTAAGCTCTTCAACCACGGGAGAAGTCTTCCAGTACTGGGCAGGCAAGTCAGTGGTCAGGACATTTCTCATGGCAAAATGGGATCCGGCAATCGGCATGATCTGTTGATAAATATATTCCGGATCGAACGCATGATGAAAAAAACCTGTTTCCGGCGTTGTGAAATATATTTCGGTGTCCTTTTCTGGAGAATCGGGAGAATACCTTTTGGAAGGCACGACAGTTAGGACCATGTTGGAGAGAGAGCGCACAAGAGTCGAGTAACTGAGAGAACGAAGATTCTCTACCGGTTTTTCGACTGTGACCACAGAAAAAACAAAAATGGATTGAGAGCGGCGGCGAAAAAACTTCGGATCGTTGACATCAATCAGATTCAAGACAAACTGAATGTTGTTTTCAGGCGGTGCCTTCTCATGACCATGTTCGATGAATTTTTGGACGATCGTCTCAGCGATCTTGTCCCGCAGTGGATCCACACCGTGTTTTATGACTGAAAATTTCATTTTTACACCTCCTTGGTTTTCGCTGATTTATAGATAAAAGAATTAAACGGGGGAACCCAGTTTGGGTCTTCGTCGTAAACGCGAAACGGCAACCTCAGGAAATCCTTCATCTGCCGCGCCTTAGAGATTGGGATAACTCTGTATATCATTTTTCATCTCTCTTCTGAATTTCTTCCACAACATAGTTGTTGTAGATAAATGACAAATCTTTCTCATGAAGCGATTTGGCCTTCTTTTTGAGAGACCGAATACTGCTGTTCAGAGCTGGGGG
>Ga0180438_10011217_pt1 | contig 10860 bp, 24 predicted proteins | sample SS_ome_12_FD_132455 | JGI IMG/M metagenome (GOLD analysis project Ga0180438, IMG submission 132455) | Hypersaline lake sediment archaeal communities from the Salton Sea, California, USA - SS_3_D_2 metaG | ecosystem: Environmental > Aquatic > Non-marine Saline and Alkaline > Hypersaline >... | reverse complement strand
TGGGGGGAACTGGGTGCAAAGCCATTGGCTTTGCCGGAAGAACAGATAACAGTTTACTGAAAACTGTAAAAAGAAAATAGAAAAATGTTAAAATGGGGCCAAAAAAAAAAATCAACACAGGTTCATCATTCAATCACTCCCTCATGAGAAATTCTTTGGTCCACTTGATAGATCTACTGTCCTATTGGTCAATCCGGTTACTGGATCTAAACATTAGGCCAATTTAGGCTAAAATTAGGGAGAATCCGGGGGGAGGAAAGGATTATTCAGGGGATGGGATAACCCCCCGGATTCAGTAAGCCTAATCGTCATTTACAATAATAGATAGCAAATGATGGATTTTAATCAAATCATCATTGGTGTAGTTTTTACTTAAGGATATACCAAATCCATCTTCTGTTTTTTCGTATGTTACAATGACGCATTTTTTATCTTTCATTGATTATACCCCAATACTATTCCTGCTCTTATTTCGCAGGTAAGCCTGTTTCTATTGCATCTTAAAGAACCGTCTAGGTTCTTTTGTAGCTTACAAAACATACAGTAGTTGAAAGGATGTTCATCATTACCCGAATTTAAAACTTCAACATAATCTTTTATTGTCATTTCCTGGTTCCCCTTCTACCCCTTTTGGTATTGCTTTTCCTAGGTCTTTTTCTTGTGTATCTTTTTCTACATGGCATTATAATAAGCCTCCAATTTTTTTGTATATGTGGATAGCAACTTTATCATAGTTGCACTTTTCAAAACCTTCTAATTTAAACTTTTTTTCTATGTTGCCATCTAGTGCGGTTCTTATTAAATTCAGCTTTCTAATTTCATTTCTCAATAATTCGATTTCATCCATTAATCAACCTTCCTAAATACAGCGTTATTTTCCACCCGGGATTGGGCACATTGACCACTGACTGTTACCAGGGAAGAATCCAATTCCATTCCATATTTATTGACTTCAGGAATTATCTTGAAACAGGGGCCATCTTCACATTCTTTACAGACAAATTTTTGAAACATCACCAATCACCTTTGGCTTTTTTATATCGTGCATAATAGCCATGATGGCTTTTCCGTTTCCTGATCCTTAATCTTCTACCACATACATCACAACACGGCTTTACAATATTAGCCTGTTTAAACTGCATGATCCTGTGCATATGGCATTTATCATTTGAACAATAGTATTGAGTCATTTCAACAAATCCGTAGTAGTCCTTTGCAAAATGGCTTTGCAATAAGGGCATTTTAAGCCCCCAGAAACACGTTTCATCCTTACGGATTCCCTGTACATTATACAGGATGGATTCTTACATTGTAGATAGGTATTAATCGGTTTTGGGGGAATCGGAATCATCCCCGGAATCAGGGATTTCCCCGGTCCTTTCCCTGTCAATTATTTCAGCTTCAATTGCATCTTTTAGATTCCTCAATAGAGGCAGGGAAAGAGTAGGTAGGAATTTCTTTATTTGGCTGGCCTGTAAGCCTTTGTAATCACGTTGAAATTCATCCTGGGATATTTGTTTGGCCATGTGCAACATGGCTACTATGGTCTTTTCCGCTGACTCAAAGACCTTATTGATTTCATCATCACTTAATGGTATTTTACCACTCCCTTTTTTTTAATGCTTCCTCTAGTGCTTTTTTCAATATTTTTTTAGATTCTTCATCTTTTAGATCCTTTATGCAATCGTATATTATCCCCATATTAAAATAATCCAACAATGAAGGAATTTCTTTTTTCAAACCTTCCATATTTTGTCTGAATTCTTTTAATTTCAAAAAATCACCTAAAAAAAGAAAAAAAGGTTTGGACCGGAAGATCCAAACCTAACAATAGTCCTTTTCGGACTTCTTGATTGCCTTTCGGTAATGTACTTCAAGGACAAAATCATTGCCACGTTTGTAAAACTCCCTAGCCACGATAATATACCGTTTCTTGGATTTTTTACCAACGGCTTTGAGGTCCTTTTTAAGTGCATTGAAAGCCGAAAGCACTTCTTTTTGTGTGGGCTCTTTTTCAGGAGCCTCCCAAATCTTTTCCTTTATTCCCGTGTTTTTCACCTTCTGATCCTGTCCAGTAGTTCGTTGGGCTCAATGTATTCCGTTACGGAAATATGGACATCATCGGAGCCCCAACCATTTTTGTGGTTGACAAAAATGTCAACACTGTCAGGTTTGTTCTGGTATTTCGTGAGGACATCTTTTAAGAAGTCCCCGGCTTCAGACATGGAAAGGTGGATTTCTGTCCTGGTGGAAGTGCGGAGCCGCTTGTTTCCATCCCTGTCAAGGGATTCGGTGGTTCCGCCTCCCAATTGTACCTTTCCATTCTTTTTCAGTTCATTCATTTTCTGGTCCACTGACTGTCCTTTTTGTTTTTTTGCCAAGTTTCTTCCTCCTGTCTATTACATATATTTCGAACATCTTTTTAACAAACCATTTGGTCACAAAAAGATGAACTATGAACGTAAAATATAACAAGATTCCGATTACGATTATATTCATCTTAATCTTCCTCTTGTTCAATAGTGTTGGTTTCTTCAACCTGGAAAGATTCAATGGCATCAGGATTTCCACCCCTGGCCAGGTTATCCTTTTCATCATCATAGAATAGGGGAACGGGTTTCATTGGGACTACTCTTTCCCCTGCTTCAACGATTACCCAAAGCCAATGATAGATGTCTAAATCCCTGGTTTGTTCTATACCGGGCACCCTATCACGTTTTAGCACTTCCCTTTGACGTTTGATATGGAGAAATAAAACCCAATGTTTTATTAAATCCATGAACCGTTTATCTACATCCTGAAAACGTTGACTTCCCATGATGAAAGTAACGTTGTTGTTCCTTCCCTGGGAAACGGCCAAATCGGCCAAAGGTAGGGTTTGGTTGTTTGGTAGAATCTGGTGGGCTTCATCACAGAAAATGAATACATTTCCCCGTATCAAAGCCATTTCGCAAATGGTTTCAAAAACTTCTTGATAATAACGGGTTACGTTTTTTCGAACCAATGTATTATTTTTGAACAAAGGGAGTAAAACCTTTGCATCCAAATCCAATAAGATTCTCCGGGGAGCATACTTCATTTTTCCCGTTATCGGATCAAGTTCATCCCTCATGTTCAAAAGTTTTTCAACTTCTGGTAATTCGACATAATATTCAGTTTCATTTTTGTTGTTGCTGACTGGTACTATTTTCCCTGGATTGGATGTAGTTCCTTCCTCCCCGCACAACTTACGGAATCCATTAAGGCCAACAGTGTTAACAAAGATGGCCTTGAACGGTCCCTTTTTGGGGATTCGGCTTCCCAGGTTGTAAATGAAGTTGGTTTTTCCGGTTCCGGTGGACCCCAGGATGACAACGTGTTGCCCTGCTTTCAATGAAAACTTCTGTTTCATCTAATCCACCTGAACGTTATTTTCTTTTTCTTTTTTCTTGGCCCTGCGGGTTTCGAAAGCCCATAGGTAATATCTACCTAGTGATATTGCTAGAAACACCAGTATTAAGTATTGATGGCCTGAAATGTAATCCCTGTAAATCCACAAAACGCTAGCCATCTGTGTTGCTATATTCTCCACCATTTCAGGGGGGGATTGTTCCATAGCTATCTTTTCACCTAGATAGGTAATCAATCCGGTTAGAGTCTGTGAAGCCGTCTTACAGGCATTCATGTCCCAATCCACCACTGCTTGTCCTGTGATGGTAGTAGAACCACTTGTTTGAGGATGTCCTGTAGAACCCGTTAGCGGTGGTACAGGTTGGGACAGATTCAACTTTGGTCCATGATCGGGGGTTTCCAAACGCTGTTTGACTTCATCGGGGGTCATGGTATCTATAGGTTCATCAATTTCCATTGATTCCCCATCAAATTCGATTGTAAGGGGGACAGAATCCACTCCCTGCCTTTTGGCCTGTTCCTTTTTGAGTTTAATCCCTAATTCTGTATCTTCCAGTGCATCCAATTCTTTGGGTTCATCCTTTGATGATTCCACTGGTTCAGGTTTAGGTTCCTTTTTTCCTACTTTCAATTTTCCCATATCGTCAACTTCCGATTCTATAAATTTTCTCCAATGTACCCCATTAATCAAAATCCTTCTAGAGCCGCATTTTTTACGGGTGCATCTTAAACCAGATTGGGGGCTTACCAGTTTCATATCTACAGCTTCCCATTCATGGCCGCACCTTTGGCACTCCATTTTCGATCCCAATGGGATAACCAATTTTCCAACATCTTTATCCAATTTCACAGATTGGATTTTCAGTAGGCGTTTTTTTTCCAATACTTCATCATGGGTTTGTGGCATAGTATCACCATTTCAAATGGCTATGGATAGCCAAAATTGGATGGCTTTTTGGCTATATATAACCACTGGTCTAGACCAGTGGAGTGGTGGTATAGTCCATTTCACGTCTAGAAATGGTTACTGGTTAATGGTCTAAACCAAACGGGGGGTAGGGGGGTACCCCCCTTTTTTGGGTAAAATGGTCTAGTCCACTAATCCCCTCTAAATTCTACAAAATGATCAAATAACATATCCCAAAAGCCAGGGAAATTAGATTTCAAAACAGCTTCGAAATCTTCTATTTCCATATCTTCACTAAAAATATGTTTCTCTACCCAATGAGCCGCCTTATCGTAGGAATCCATTGGATGTTTTTTCCTGTCAGATGGTGAGGGCATTCTTGGCCGTTCCCTTGAATCCCTAAAAACCCATTCACCTTCAATAGTGGCTATTTCGGGTTTCTCTTTTTTCCATTTGCCAATTAATTTTTTAGTTGCACCTTCACCCTTTCGTTTTGTTATTCTGGTTCTAATCTTCTGTTGCCTCAAAGATTTTTTAAGGGTTTTTGGGCTCACATGAAGCCGCTTTGCTGTGGCCGTGAAGCTCTCCCCTTTTACCATCAATTTGTGGGCTTTGTAGGCTATCGCTTTCCTTCTCTCTTTCCTTGATGTCATAGGTAAAGCCTACCTGGTCATATCGTGAATACTCAACAAACGTTAGACCAGAAATCTTTTTGATTGGTTTCTTTTGGGCTATCATCCTGTAAAGGTCTATAACATTCCAATCTAATTCCATGTCTGTTTTTCTGGATTTTGAAATGTCTATTTTGATAACCTTTATCCTGGATTCTTTGCCCTTTTCCATCTTTGGCATAATCCTTGAAACCCATTCTTCTTTCCTTAATCCATTGGCAAAATTCAAAGGACAGGGGTAGGGTCTTAAGGCAAAGAATACATCTTTCAATTGTGTTATATTGAACTTGAAAGGTAGTATCAATTGATAGTTATTTGGTCTAGATGTCCTTATCCAAATGTAGTTAAACAATTTGTATATGTTTAACAGTGGTTCATCCAAGATTAACCTAGGTATTTGTTGGCCTGAATGTGGATAATCGTCATAGTCAAAAATACCTATATGTGAACCATCAGGAAGTTTTGAGGAAAGCCCGAAATATTTACGGCTTTCCTCAAAAACTGTTACTTCATCCACTATCTTTAGATTTTTCATTGTAAGACTTCATTGGTAAATCTATTTCCAGTTTTTTACAAATCTGGATATTCATGTAGTGGATTTGGTTTACTTTTTGCTTTATGATTTCAAAATCTTCAGCCATTTGTTTTAATCCTGACATATCAGGCAATCCCAGACTTTGAAGTAAGGTCCCCAATTCTTCAGGATTTGGCATCATTTGGATAACTCCAACATTCCCGTTAATGGGTCCACCATAATTTGAGGCACTTCCCAATTTAGGTGGGCTTTGAAGGCTTTCATTTTTGAATCATCAATCCCCGATTCAATCAAGGCTTTTTCTATATCCTTCCAATGGGTATCCCCGTTCTTTTCCAGTATAGTGATAACAGTTTGTGTTAACTTATCCATCGATGGACCATTACCGGGTGCAGTTGGCACCTGGTCCAATGGCTGACCTTTAAGGTTTGTTTGGGATGGGGGTTTCTGTTCCCCCTGGGGAAGTTCCAATTCTACTCCACCAGGCACCCTTTTATAGAGTACTCCAACGTCCAGATAATAAACACCAACGTTATCCCCAACCTGTCTAGGTTGATTGGTATTGGAATCCTTCGATATTTCTAAATCGGCTTCAAAATAAGCCCCAATAAGGGCATTTAGAGCCCCTTCAACGTCCATATCTTCAGACAGTGCCTTTACCCCTGTCATTATTGATATATAGTTATAGAGCCTGGTATTAGGCTTAATTTCATCATTCTTACCCAATGGGGCACCTGCTATAATTTCAAGGTCTTTATATCCGGTAACCTCAAAGATGAAATCTATGTAGGTTCCGTATTTTTCGGTTTTTCGTGGCTCCCAAGATTTTAAGACCAATGTTGTACGGCCAGTTTTACAATTTTGGGTAGTAGCCACATTCCGGCTAGGTGTGTTATTTATTTTCATTACTTCACCAATATTTGAGGGGTAAGATCACTATGACAAAAACCCATGACTGCATGAAAGCCTTTACCCCTCAAAATTCCATAGGTAAGAATCAGATTAATATAAATTATTTATTTTAGTAACATTTATATATAGAGTAAACGAATATAGTTAACTGGTTTTTCTGGTTCCAGTGGTGTGCTATCTGGCCCCCTGGTGCTAAAAATGGTGGTAATGGTCCACTAGTGGACTAGACCATTTTGGGGCCAAAAGGGGGTTTGACCCCCTACCCCCCGTTTGGTATAGACCATTAACCACTCCTAGACGTGGAGTGGTCATGTATAGCCAGACTTTTTTACCACCATTTTTGGCTTTTTACCACCAAAACCACCAAAAAAATGGCTATCGATAGCCATTAAGAAGGTGTAGAAATGAACAAATGGATTCTATATATACTGATAGTCCTGGTTGGGGTAGCCATTGGCTACCTGGCTAGGGACCAGATAGCCAAGTTGTTCCCTGCCGCATAGGCAGGGACCTTGGGTAAATAATTCCGGTGAGATAAGTTAACCGTGATAACATGAGATTTCCGATAGGCATGATTTCAGAAGATAAACCCATTGGGGAAATAAACTGGGTCGATCCTGGTAACAATTCCGATAAAAAGGAAATTCAGATGTACCGGGACCTAGTCGCAGTTACCTGTAGGGGTATCGGACAGTGTGACAGTGGTGATGCTGTAGATAAGGACCCTTACAATCCCTATGGAATAATTAAAAGATTCACCGTGAACGGGGACGGTCATGTGCGTTACGTGGACCTTCGGGGATACATGATGAAACCCCTTCAGCGGCTTATGATGGATACTGATCCTTATGTGGTGGAAACACCCGATACGGATTCACAGGCCAATCAATCCTTCCAGTTTAATTCACTACTCCCCTGCACTATCTACAAAGATTCCCATAAATTCGTGGAAATTGAAATAGAATTTGGTGCGGAAACTGACCTGGATGATGGTGCTAACTTCAACGTAGATAACTTCCATGTTGAATTAGTGGCACACTATGGCCAGATTGACAGGGAATACAAGATAGTTTACCAACGTGAGAGTGGCACTGGTCCACAGCTTCGAATCCCCACCCTGGGGGTTCTTCAATCCCTAATCGTAGTGGATGAAGCTGAATCAGATGGAACAAACAGGCACATCAGACTTACCCATGAAGGGACGGACCTTCTGGATGAAGAATGGTGGAACCTCAAAGCCAAATCACAGCTTTTAGATAGACAGGGGACCCCTATGGTTGGGGTTCTGCTTACTACCTTCCCTCCGATTTACCCCATGAACAACACATTCCTCCAGCTTGAAGATGACGATAGCATTGATTGGGGAGTTGTTCAGATTTACGTCAAATCCTTGGCTTATCGTGGAGCCCGTAGGACTAGCCCACAGGCGGCAGTTCCCAGGATTCCCACTGATCGGCTAGCCGCAGTTCGCAGAATGGACATTGACGTACAACGTGACCTTTTCAATGGGACTCTTTATTCTGACCCAAAGAAAAACCCTTTCATCATCGGTGGAGAATCGATATAAGGAGGCTACTGTAAATGGTTGGCCCCTTATTTTGGGCTGGTGTTGCGGCGGCAGTAGGCGTTACTGTCGGAGCCGTTGGCGGCCATGTAATGACAAAAGGAGGAGCCGAAGCCGCTTCCGAACCAGTTAATATTAATATAGATTATGGGGATGGTTTCCCCGGCAATGACGGCGAAGATAAGAAGCCTATTGATTGGACCAAATGGGCTATTATCGGAATAGTTCTGGTAATAATCTTCCTGGTCATTTGGAAATACGTTTTACACAGGTGATTACCTGACCATTCTTGAAATGATGCTTATATTGGGGATAGTGTTTTTGCTATGGGTTTCCTGGCCTAATATCAAACAAAGGTTTCTAGGAGTAAACACTAACTATTATGGTCCACTAGATTTCGGGGGGGCCTGGTATTAATGGCCCTCCCCGATTCCCCTATTGTTGTTCAACCACCGGATTTCGGGATAACAAAACCACAGGCACAATCTGTGCCAGTTAGGATAATAGGAAATCATCCTTTCATTACCCCCGCTAGATATGTCCCAAAAAGGTTCACTGGTGCAGATGGGGGAATAATCAACTTAAAGGATTATATCCGAAATGCCAAATCTATTGCTGTGATGAATCCACATGGTATAATAGATACCAATACCCAATGGCTAGTATATTTTGGCCAGAACTCAAACGGTTATCCCATGCAAAGCGGGGATGCAATATTATTCTCCGGTCCATTCACAGTAGGTGAAGATTTATTCTTTTATGCCAACAATGGATCAGCCTGGGAATTAAGAACCTTTATTGAGTATCTAACAGAACCGGGGAAGTGATAACATTCCCCCTCAAATTTTCCCTTCAATCATAGCCAAAATAAGGCGTTATCTTGGCTTTGTTGATGTTGATATTAAACCCTATACAAATTTTGGTGCAGATTTGGGGGATGATAGCCATTATTTCAACAAAATCTTCGCACAGTGGCTCAAATCATCGGGGAATCTGATACTGGAAGCCGATGATGGGGATACCATCATTTTCCGGTTCACGGATAATGAATTTGGTATAACTGCCGATGAAATTTATCCGTTGGTGGACGCCGATGGTGATTTGGGGGATATTGGGAACGGGAAATATTTCCTAAATGTCGGTGGCCATTATTTCAGGACAAGAGCCCATGATGATGTAGATGCACCTAACAACTCTATCTATTATAGTAATGACCAATCCTTTTTGGCATACAAAGATGGAACGGGGACCGTTCATTCTTTGGAGGCTGGAAGCCCCCCTGCTAGAGCCGAATTGATCCATGTTCCCATTTGGGGACCCATTGGAGCAGAACCCAAAACCACCCGTACAAGTGGAGTCTATTATAGACCAGGAATAGGTGGTTTGTTGTATTCACAAGGTGCTGTACCACTGCACAAACATAATACATCTAGCGAAGATGTAAAATTGTATATTATAATAATGCCTCAAGGTTCAGAAAATAACAAATATTGGAAAGCAGAAGTAGCTTTATCTGCTTTTGATGTTGGTGATGATGGTGATACAGTTGACCATACATTTAGCCAGGAAACAATATTGCTAAATACTGCCTGGTCAACGTCATTATTATCCATTGATATTGATGCACAAATCACCATTAAAAACTATATGAATTTTAGAATAAAAAGGATCAATGCAACAGATAATCCATTGAATGACCCTGTTATTAATGGCGTTTACATGGCCTATTCAAGAAAAGATTATTGAGGTGATTATTTGACAACAGATACAGAAATATTTGTTGCGAGGTTTCAAGAATTAAGAAGTAGATCTATTGAATTGAAAAATGCAATAGAATTACTTGAAAATATCAAAATTGAAGCCTCACATTTATACAAAAAAACAGCAATTGCTAATACATTTACATCAAATGAAGATGATCCAGCCAACTGGTGATGCCATGAAATTGGCTGATCGGGTGGATTTTCTGGAAAAAAAGGTCCAATCCATAGACCTAAAATTATGGGCTTTGATGTTAATCAATTCAATGACCATAGTAACAGTGGTGGTTAAATGAGTTGGAATTTTCCGATCATATCCAGACTTCTCGGTTCAAATGTAACCACCGGGGAAGGTGGATTGATTCCCTGGGATGAAATCAAATCTGTAGGTTGGATTATTCTGGCAATCGTTATGAGTATAATTGTAATCATGTTGGTGAGATAATGGATACCTGGAAATTGATAACTATTATCTCGTTAATCATAGGCTTAATTGGCCTGTGGTGCAACATTAGGAATTTTGGGAAGTGATAAGATTCATACTTTAATAGTCATTCTGTTGATTGGTGCAGTAATCTTTTTGCTGTATATCCGTAGTAGGAAAACAGTAACAACTGAAGGTAAAGATGCACCCGAGATACCTGTTGCGGCCAGATGGGTATATGCGATCGATTCAGGACTACGAAAATTATTTGGGGTTGGTCCTAGGCCATTACCGGAGGGTTATGGACAATGATGATAGTTCTTTACATCATCATAGGTTTGGTTTTCCTTTTCCTGCTTACCAGGAAAAAGGGCACCCGTGGCACTGTTGCAGATGTAACCAGTGATCCTGATTTGCCTGGTGGTTTGACATTACCGGGGAGTGCCCTTGGACTAGAAACATCTGTAACCTATGGGATGCCAGATTAACAATTTAACAGATAAAACCCATAGCAACCTGTTAAATTGTGTACTGTTTACGTGGCGGTCCTTCCCAGGACCGCTCACATCCCCCCCAATCCATCATTTGCTATCTATTATTGTAAATGACGATTAGGCTTACTGAATCCGGGGGGTTATCCCATCCCCTGAATAATCCTTTCCTCCCCCCGGATTCTCCCTAATTTTAGCCTAAATTG